>Ga0164295_10000440_pt1 | contig 35744 bp, 38 predicted proteins | sample GEODES006metaG_FD_111798 | JGI IMG/M metagenome (GOLD analysis project Ga0164295, IMG submission 111798) | Oligotrophic lake water microbial communities from Sparkling Lake, Wisconsin, USA - GEODES006 metaG | ecosystem: Environmental > Aquatic > Freshwater > Lake | place: USA: Sparkling Lake... | reverse complement strand
CAATTAGCAGCTTCTTCAATTGAATTATAAGATTCTAATATTTGGTCATTATTTTTACTTACTTCGTTGTAAATTTTATAAATTGCTTTATTTTTGTTAGTTGTAATGTTAATTCCTTGACAACGATGGATATTATTTTCTTTTCTAGTCATCCATTCTAGATTTAATACATTATTGTTTAATTTATTTTTGTCTTTATGATTAACATCAGACTTATTTTCAGGATTTTCAATAAAAGTTAAAGCAACAAGTCTGTGAATCTTAAATGATTTTACTATAAAATCATTTACTAACGATACACTTAAATAACCGCCCTTTAAAGATGATTTTAACGGTTTATTAGTTATAATATTTTTTATATTTCCAAAAGAGCTAATATGGTAATTGGGAAATTCGTTGACAGGTTTCCAGATTTCTTCCATTGTGGTTTATTATATATAGGAAATAACGCGCGTAATTTTTAAATCAATTTTTAAATTAATTATGAAAACAACTTAAAGAAACAGTGCCATATTAATAATAATGACAGACAACAAAACTTTGCTACACGATGACGACATAATTAAATCCGACGAAGGATTAATTTTTAACCCATATAATCCTTTAAATAGTGAGATTAGATTGAGCGACGTTCAATCTATTCTTTCCAGATATGGTTTACCTCCAAAAGTATATAATATGGAATTATATAGACGAGCTTTTATACATAGATCTTATACTAAACGTCCAGAATTTGAAAATATACAACAAAATATTACTATTGTTGAAAAACCACCAGATTGTTTACCATTAAGTAGCAAGTCTAATGAACGTTTAGAATTTTTAGGCGATGGAATTCTAGAATGTGTTACCAAATATTTATTATATAGAAGATTTCCTAAAAGCAATGAAGGTTTCATGACAGAGAAAAAAATCGCAATTGTTAAGAATGAAGCCATTGGTAAAATAGCTTTAGAAATGGGATTACATAAATGGCTAATATTATCTAGGAACGCAGAAGAAAAAAAGACTAGAACTAATTTGAAGAAACTTGGGTGTTTATTTGAATCATTTATTGGCGCATTATTTTTAGATTTTAATAAAATTATTGTAAATGACGAAGAGGGTTGGTTTCAAAATATGTTTATTACTGGACCAGGATTTCAAATTGCTCAAAAATTTATTGAAACAGTGTTTGAAAAACATATTGATTGGGTAGCATTAATTAAAAATGATGATAATTATAAGAATATTTTACAAGTAAAAATACAAAAAGAATTCAAAGTCACACCTCATTATTTACAAATTAATCATGATCCTGAAGAAGGTTATAAAATGGGTGTCTATTTATGTTTAGGTCAACCTATATATAATATGAATATTGAACAAGCTATTCATATAAATACATTTTCTGGTTTACAAAATAATTTTAAAGCTGTTCAAGATTATATTTTAGAAAATGATGGGAAAATATTCTTATTCTTGGGCGAAGGTCAACATAAAATTAAAAGAAAAGCTGAACAAATAGCATGTAATGAAGCATTACAGTATTTGAATCTTCCTATTGAACCTATAGATTAGATTAAATATTTTGTTCCTGGTTTTATTACTTCAGGACAAGCTACATGAAATAACCAAGAATCCAAGTTTATATCACTAATTAAATATTGTTCTTTTATTTTGTCTAAAAATATTTTTATCATAATATTATATTTTGTATTGCTATTATATTCACTTTCTTCTATTACATATTTTAAAGTAATGGAAGGAGTCCAATTACCACGACAAGTACATGAAGCACAACAAAAGCATTCAATTCCTCTTATATATTTTAAAACATTCAAAAACTTATTTGGACAATGTAAATATTGACCATATTGTATATTATTTATGTATAAAACTGGTGGTTGATATGGATAATGATTTGAAATCACAAATTTATAAATTATCTTTTTTTGATTTTTATATGTTTTTTCTATTACAAAAATTATTTTACCCTCTTCTTTTATAACATAGACATTATCATATAGTAATTCCATTCTATAAAATTCACCTTTAATACGCTTTCTTAATGAAATTGGTTGAATTGACTCCAATACATCTATCATTTTATATATAATTTATATCTTTAAAAATATAAATTATATTTTCAATTTTAAATAATAAAATTTCAATGATGTTAAAAATATAAAAATTATATATTGAAAATATATAAGTAATGAATCATTTAGAGACACTTAAAGATAAATTAAAATTAAAACCTAATGTACTTCCTAATCCAGGTGTAAAAGTGGTTATTGAACCTTTAACAGGAGAAAAGAATAAAGCGATGAAGTCATTAATTACTGCGGAAAGAGATGAAGGTAAAAGAGCCTTAGATATTTTGGAGAAAATTAAACAAAAAAAACTAACATCTGTTTCCAAAAAATTTCCTGAACCCATTAAAGAAATATCTTTATCAAAAGCTCCTATTTTAGAAGAAGAAGAAATAATAAAACCAAAAAAATTGGAAAAACAATCTATTTTTTTAGAAGAAGAAAAAGAAAAAATTCAAACGGAAGATCTTCCTGAAGGTGGACCACGTATTGAAGTGGAAAAAGAAGAACCTATTATTGAAGAACAACCTATTATTTTTGAAGAAGCAGAAAAAATAAAACAAAATATAAATAAACCTAGACAAAGAAGTACTAAAAAGGTTACGAGAGGTGTAATTCCTTTAGGATCTGAATTAATGATTCAAATTGGTGATACACCTTTAGAAAAACGTTTACCACCTATACCTATTTATGATGTTAAGGTTTCTAGTTATTATATGAATAATCGTGAAATTTTTGTAAATTTTATCAATGGATTATTTGAACCTTATAAGGAAGATTTATTAGATGAAAGTAAAGATATTACTTGTGATGATATAGGTAAAGATACTGGTGAAGTTTCATTATTAACTCATCAAAAAATTGTTAGAGATTATATGAATTTATATACACCTTATAGAGGTCTATTATTATATCATGGGTTAGGATCAGGTAAAACGAATAGTTCTATTGCTATTGCTGAAGGAATGAAAAGTGCTAGAAAAGTTATTGTAATGACACCAGCATCTTTACGTCGCAATTATATTGAAGAAATAAAAAAATTTTGTGATTTAATTTATAGAAAAAACCAATTTTGGGAATGGATTTCAATAGATGATAATCAAGATTTAGTTAATCCATTATCTGCTTCACTTGGTCTTGCTAGAGAATATATTAGAAGAAATCATGGCGCATGGTTAGTAAATATAACTAAACCAACAAATTATTCAGAATTATCATCTTCAGATAAAAAAATGTTAAATGATCAATTAGATGAAATGATAAAAAATAAATATACTTTTATAAACCATAATGGTTTAAGAAGAGATAAGTTTAAACAACTAACAAATAATTTTGAAAATAATATATTTGATAATGCGGTAGTTATAATTGATGAAGCTCATAATTTAATTAGTAGAATTGTAAATAAGATTAATAAAATATCAAAATTTTCAGAAAAGAAACGAGGACCTGATGCTTTATTACCTCAATCTCTATCATTATTATTATATGAATTTTTATTAAGAGCTGAAAATTGTAAAGTGATTTTATTAACAGGAACCCCTATTATTAATTATCCAAATGAAATTGGTATTTTATTTAATATTTTGAGAGGTTATATTAAAACATGGAATTTCACTTTAAATCCTGAAGCTAATATCAAATTATCTAAAGATTCGCTACAAGCTATGTTTTCTAAAGAAAAAATACTTGATTATATTGATTATGTCCCAAGTTCAAAAACATTAACAATTACTCGTAATCCATATGGTTTTGAAAATAAAATCACAGCATCTTCTGGTTATAAAGGAGTTACAAATGAAAAGAAAGAAAAAAGAAATGATAATGGTGAATTAACACGTAACGAAAAAGGTGAAATAATTTTTGAAGAAAGAGGAACATTGTCAGACAATGATTTTGTTAAAAGAATTACGAAACTTTTAAAGAAAAATGATATTACTGCTATAGAAAAAGGTACAACTTTTTCTGTTAATACTGCTTTACCAGATAGTTTAGATGAATTTTTAAATAACTTTATTAACAGGGATAATGGAAATATTACAAATATTGATAAATTTAAAAGAAGAATTATTGGTTTGACATCTTATTTCCGTTCTGCGCAAGAAGAATTATTACCTTCATATGATAAAAACTTTGATAGGCATGAGGTATTAATCCCAATGAGCGATTATCAATTTAAAATATATGAAAATTATCGCCAACAAGAAAGACAAAGTGAGAAACCTAAAAAGAAATCTTCTGGTGTTGTTGATAGTGATGGTATATTTAATGAACCATCATCTACTTATCGTATTTTTTCACGTTTAGCATGTAATTTTGTAATGCCAACACCACCAGGTCGTCCAAATCCAGCAGAATTTAGATATGAAAAAGTTATAAGCGAAGCTGTTGGAGAAGAAAAAGTCGTTGGTAACATTGTTTTGCCTGAAACTAAAGAACAATTGAAAAATTTAAAAGCTGAAGAAAAAGCCTTAAAAGCTCAAGAAAAGGCAGATAAGGAAAAACAAAAAACTGAAGAAAAGGCAGCTAAGGAAAAACAAAAAACTGAAGAAAAGGCAGCTAAGGAAAAACAAAAAGCAGAAGAAAAAGTTGAAAAAGAAAGAATAAAAGCTGAAGAGAAAGCTGCTAAAGAACAACAAAAGGCTTTAGAAAAAGAGGAAAAGGCTAGATTAAAAGCAGAAGAAAAAGCTTTAAAAAAAAAGAAAGGTGGTGCTGAATCGGATTCTGATGATGATGATGATTATGAATCCGACTCCGGCATAATGGAAGGTGGTTCCAATCCAGCAGAAAATTTTATTGATAAAATAAACGAAGATGAAGTTATCCAATTAGAAGATTACAAAGATGAAGATGCTATTCAAAGAGAAGTAGAAGAACTAGAAAGTGATGAAATTTTAGAAAAAATGGGTTCAAATGAATATAAAGAAGCAATTAAAAATGCTTTAAAATATCTACAAACACATTCTCAGGAATTTTTAACACCTGAAGGTTTAAAAATATATAGTCCAAAATTTTTAGCCATGTTAGATAATATTGAAGACCCAGATCACCAAGGTTTACATCTTGTTTATAGTCAATTTAGATCTATGGAAGGAATTGGCATTTTTTCTATGACATTAGAAGCAAATGGATTTGCTAAATTTAAAATTAAAAGAAATGGAATTGATGGTTGGGAATTAAATATGAGTGAAGAAGATATGGGAAAACCATGTTATGCTTTATATACGGGAACTGAGGACGCTGAAGAAAGAGAAATAATTCGTAATATTTATAATGGAACATGGGATTATATACCAAATAATATTGCTACTCAATTAAGAGCAAAAAGTAGTAATAATAATCTTGGTGAAATTATAAAAGTTTTAATGATTACATCCGCTGGATCAGAAGGTATTAATTTACGAAACACAAGATATGTTCATATTATGGAACCATATTGGCATCCAGTGCGTTTAGAACAAGTTATCGGAAGAGCCAGACGTATTTGTTCCCATCAAAATTTACCAAAAGCATTACAAACCGTAGAAGTATTTATTTATATAATGACATTTACTAAGTCACAATTAGATAGTGAATTTGCTATTGAATTAAAATTAAAAGATGTTTCTAAACAACGTCCCTATGTTCCTCAAACATCTGATCAAAAATTATTTGAAATATCAACTATTAAAGAACAATTGACATCACAATTATTAAATGCTGTAAAAGAAGCATCAATTGATTGTGCTACTCATGTTAAATCAAGTTCCAAAGAAGGTTTAGTTTGCTTATCCTTTGGTCAACCAACTGTTTATGATTTTGCTTATAATCCAAATTTATCTCAAGATGAAAATGATACTGTAGCTGATATAAATAGAGTTATTATTGATTGGGAGGCTAGACCTTTTACTCTCAAAACAACAGGAAAACAATATATGTTAAGAATGGATACAAAACAAGTATATGATTATAATAGTGTAATTCAAGCAAAACAAGTTCCTGGAGTTAGACCTATTTTATTAGGTAAATTAGTAAAACGAGGTGAAGATTATGAAATTGTAAAAGAAAAAATTTAAAAATCATCAGTTATATTTTTATCAATACCTTCTATTTTTGTTAGTTTAAAAACCATTTCATATAATTTATCAATTTTATTATTCATTTCATTTAATTGTTTTATGATTTCAGTATTTGGAATTATTGGAACATTTTGTTGAATCTTTTGTAGACTTGAAGAATTGGAATCATTTTTTAAAATTTCTTCTTGTTTTGGAAGTAATATTGATTGTTGTTGTTCATATTTTGTTTGTTCAACAGAAAAATTAGTATCATTTTCTAAATTAGTTTTTTTTAGTTTTTGAAATATACTGATAGGATTAGAACTTGGCACTTCTTCTAATATGTTAGTTGTTATATTTTCATTAAAAGACACCTTTTTATTATTATTAATTATATTATTATTAATTATATTATTATTAATTATATTATTATCGTTATCAATATTAATATATTTTAATCGTCCATTTGATATATTTTTTGTTTGTTCCATTTTTTCAGAATTTACTGAAGTTTTTTTAGGAGTTAACCATTGTTCTGGAATAATAGTTGATTTTACTTCGTTATAATAATTATTATTATATATTTGTTCAAAATCCAAACTTCTTTCAGCCATTTTATCAGCTAATAATGACTCCATACCAGGTAATGATGTAAAATTTCTATCTGAAAAATCTAATTCTTTAGGTTTTGTTATCGTCAAATAATTTTCTAATTCCATTTTTTTTCTTTCTAATTCTTTTTCAAAATCAGTTTTTCGTGCTGCTTGAATGTCTTCTATTTTATATGGTTCTAATACTTCTTCATCTGTTATATTTATTCTTTTAATATTTTGTTGAGGCAGTAATTGATTTACAGCTAACAAAACTTGATTTAAAAACTGTTTATTTTGTTCTAAAATATTAGTTTTTGGATTAGATCTAAAAACAAATAAATTAATATTACTTTCAAATATAGTTTTCACGTTAGATATTACATTAGTGTTAGTTTTGTTTATATGTAATTCATCTAATAAAACTTCCCAAAGTAAATCTAAATTGTCTTTATTAACGAATTGGGATTTATTCATTTATATAAATAATAAGTAATTTTTTATGTATTTATTTTACTTATTATTTTACTTATTATTTTACTTATTATTTTACTTACGCAATTACAAATTTGGGTATTCTTGTGAATCACAAAATTCCAAGTATTTTTCTTTTTGTTCATCATTCAAAAGCGATTCCAACATTTCTATTTTACCTTTAAAAACTTCTAAACCTTTTTGGATTGTTTGTGTGAATTTTTCTTTTAAATTTTGTGTGAAATTTGCTGCTGACTCTCGCTCTTTCTCCATTTCAAATCTCATTTCTTCTACATTTATATCGTATTTTATTATGATTTCTTCTAATTGTGATTTTCGTAATTTCTCTAGGTATGGTATATGTAACTTATTCTTAAAACAATAATGACTAATTGCGCCCCACATATCAAGTCTAGTAAATCCACTCATTTTGTTAGTTGTTATACAATATAATGTCTATTTTTTAAATCATTTTTTATATCATTTATTAAGTATCTATAAATAGTATCAATTATAATTCACTATTATAATAGACATTTCTAAACTGTTCCATATATTTGTCTTTTAATACATGTGTTTTTAAATAATTTCCAGTAATTTTATCTTCTAACATATGAACAATGAAAAATAAACTGTAAATACCACATTCAGTATTATCATATTGATGTTCTACAGGATAATTTTGATCAAATTTAAAATGAATTGGCTTTGTTAGTTTAGTTCCTTGTTCAATAACAGTATCTACAAATTTTTTTATTTGATTAGGAATTGAATCCCCCGCACTATCAAAAAAGAAAATCGTATGTTTTTTTACATTTATAAATAATGAAATCCAATGTTGTCCACCTTTATAATGGGGATCTGTGTTAAAAATGACACCTATTTTCGTATGACCCTTTTTTATTTGATCTTGTAAACTAAAATGGCATAATTCTTCCCATACACAATCACCATATAATTTATGAGTATCATAATCTATTGGAGAAGGTCCCAAAAAATCAAAACATTTATATTTCTTTTCATATTGATTCATTACTTTTAATATATCTAAACTTGATAACCATTCATTGGGATTTTTTTTCCATTCTTTTGGTGATTCAGGAGCAAACGCATCTAACAAATCTTTTTCCATTCGCGTATTTTTTGTCATTTGTCTTACCCAGCATGATTCTTTGTTACATATGTTTGTATAATAATTTTTTAGTTTACTCCATATTTCTTTTGATTCAGTTTCCAAAATAGGTTTATCTGGATGTCTAGCATTCCACATGTCTTTTAGCTTTAACAAATCAACATCAGAATAACATGTATAATCTTTATCTTTATTTTCTGGACTACAATTTAATTTAAAAAATCTTTGCTTTTTTAACGATTTCTTATTATTTTTTTTTGTTTTTGTTTTTGTTAGTTTACGTATTTTCTTTTGTGATTTTTTTATAATTTTTTTATGCTTCATATAAATTGTTTATATTTTCTTTTTTTCAAAACTAAAATAATTCTCATCTATTATTATTTCTTTTTTTCTAGGTATAATTTTATTTTTCTTATAATCTTGTCTAACATTCTGAAACCAATTTAATGGCAATTGTTGAATATTTTCTACACCTTCTGAAATATTTGATTTTTTTGAATATTTTGGCTTAACAAATGTATTATTTTTTTTTTCTTCTACACATTCTTCTAATTTATCTTCTTCATCGTCATCTTTTTCTTTATAATTACCTCTTTCAATATCTTTCTCTTCTTTTTCAAAATCAATATCATCCTTTATATAATCACAATCACTTAATGTATTACTTCTTTCTTTTTCTAAAAGTTCATTATTATCTACGGCTTTGAAATAATATATACATTTATCTAAAAAAAAATCAAAACCGCTTTTTACTTCTTGTAATAGATCATCTGGTTCCCTATCTTTTAACAATTCATTAAATAAAGTTTTAATTCTATCTTCATAAACTTCTTTATTTGATTTTCTATTATTTTCTGTATTTTCATTTAATTTTTTATTAAGTTTTTGAAGTTGATTTTTACTTATTAGACAACTAAGAGTAATTTGATTAACTAAATCTTCTGACATTTCTCTTTATATTGTTTTAATTAAATAATATAAAAATTATAACGAAGAAAAAAGAAAAATATTTATTAATCACAAGTTGATTTTGTTAAATCTTTTACCTGTTGTCTAGTGGCATTATTAAATAATTGAAATCCTATTTTATCAGGATTTGGATTAGGATTTGTAGGGCAAAATTGTTCTTTATTAAATAAATCAGGAAAAGGTTGTGATGGTTGATTTTGATTTTGCCAATTGAATTGATATAAACTACTTTTACTAGATGGAACATATGTGGCTTTGCTACAAGAAGATAAAGCAAAAATTTGATTTCTTAATTCAGATTCATGATTTACATTAGAAGCGAAACCAGACCAAGGACCAAAATCATTGCCAGGATTATACATAGTTTTAGTATTATAAGTAGGTTGTTGTACTAATGGAGTGTCTATTTGTTTTCTTAGATCAACTATAGGCATGATAGAAAATTTAGTTTGAACTGGTCGTTGCTCTAAATATGGTTGTAAAGGATTAGATGGGATATTTCTTTCATAAGAACGTTGATAGATGATTTGCTGTCTTAAAGAACTTGGTTGATCTGAAAAACTATTAATATTCATTGATATATATAAAGATTATATAAATAATATAAATACAATAGTATATATATTATAACAAATTAAAAAACATGTGTGGTATTTTTGGACTTCTAAATAATAATGATATTCAAATTGATGTTATTAAAAATGAATTTTTAAAAGGTAGACAACGTGGTCCAGAATTTTCTAAATTAGAAACAAAATATATGAAAATGGTTTTAGGTTTTCATAGATTAGCTATAAATGGTTTAAATACTGAATCTAATCAACCATTAGTAGTAGATGATGTAATATTGATTTGTAATGGTGAAATTTATAACTATAAATTATTGTATGAATACATGGATGTAATACCTACTACTGATTCAGATTGTGAAGTTATTATACATCTTTATCTAAAATATGGAATTGAACAAACTTTAACTATGTTAGATGGCGTATTTTCATTTATATTATATGATAATCGTTTGTCATCCGATTTAAATAACAAATTATATGTAGCAAGAGATCCACTAGGAGTTAGACCATTGTACTATTTAAAAAATAATAATAAAAATGATATAGATAAACGTAATTTATATGGATTTGCTTCAGAATTAAAATGTTTAGAGTTTTTCTACAATTCTAATAATAATTGTAATAAGAATAATTATATTATTGAACAATTTAAACCAGGAACATTTAGTGTTTTTAATTTGTCTAATATAGTAAATTCTTGTTGGGAACCTATTAAAAATGGAGAAAATATTCCATATTTTTTACCAAGTTTCTCTCACAATTGGTTAAAAACTGGAAATAAAGATATATTTGAAAAAAATTTATACAAAAATATATCATCCTATTTAAATATATCTGTTGAAAAACGATGTACAACGACTGAAAGACCAATTGCTTGTTTATTATCAGGAGGTCTTGATAGTAGTTTAATAGCAGCATTAGTGAATAATTTTTTACAACAAAATAAGAAAAACGTTAAATTGGAAACATATAGTATTGGTTTAAAAGGTTCCGAAGATTTGAAATATGCTAAAATTGTAGCGGATTATCTAGGAACAAATCATACAGAAATTATAGTAACAGAAGATGAAATGTTTTCATCAATTCCTGAAGTTATTAAAGCTATTGAAAGTTATGATACAACAACTGTTAGAGCAAGTATTGGAAATTATTTATTAGGTAAATATATTTCAAACAATTCGGAAGCCAAAGTAATATTCAATGGTGATGGTTCGGATGAATTATTAGGAGGATATCTGTATATGAATAAATGTCCAGATGATGTTGAATTTGATAAGGAGATTAGAAGATTATTAAAAGATATACATTTATTTGATGTATTAAGATCAGACAAAAGTATTTCTTCTAATGGACTAGAACCAAGAACACCATTTTTGGATAGAAATTTTGTAAATTTTATATTATCTATACCACCACATTATAGAAATCATAATAATTATTGTTGTAACGAAGTAAACGAAGTAAACGAAGTAAACGAAGTAAACGAAGTAAACGAAGTAAACGAAGTAAACGAAGTAAACGAAGTAAAAAATAGTATATTATTTAATGATTCAATTGAAAAATCTTTATTAAGAGAGAGTTTTACAAAAGAAAACTTCCAGAACAATGAAGGTGGTCAGATTCTACCAGATGAAATTCTATGGAGAAAAAAAGAAGCATTTAGTGATGGTGTAAGTAGTCAAGGTCGTTCTTTGTTTAAAATTTTACAAGAAAAAATAGCTTATAAAATGAATAATGAATCTGATTCAAATTATATACCAGACATTGAATTAGAAAAAGATTATTATAAAGCATTATTTTGTTTATATTATCCAAATTGCGAATATATTGTTCCATATTATTGGATGCCAAAATATATAGAATCCAAAGATCCTAGCGCAAGAACACTAGAAATTTATAGTTCTGTAAAAACAGGTTAAATATTTTGTTACAAGATTTGATAAGAATTATTATATATAAAATATATAAATGAAAAAAGATGATTTATATATTCTTCAAAATAGATCGTTTGATATAGTAATTTTGATATCTTGGATATTATATATATTAATAGCTTTAAATATATCAGTACATGCTCCTGATTATTTAGATGATTTGGAGTTTTATATAAAAATATATATTAGTTTATTTCTATTATATAGATTTATGCCATTTAGAAAAATAAAATTTACAGACTTAGATAGAAAAATAGCATTTAATGCGGGTATATTTATATTTACGGCAACAGCAATTGGTAGTATTTTACAGAACTATTTACAACAGGTACATGATCTTTTTATAAAAACACTGTAATAAAAAATTCAACAATATTTAATTATATTTTTTCTTCAACGTTTTATTTTTAAATACTTTTTTGTTTTTTGTAAATGTATTAGGCTTGTTGTCTGTATTTTTTTTCGGTTTATTTCCTGTATTATTATATTTAGCATCTTTGTTACTACTCTTAATATTATCAAAAAAAATATGAAGATGTTTTATAATTTGTTTTGACAATATTTTATCTATATTTTGTGCTTCTACTGATTTATCTACATACATGTAGGTATATTTGTTCAAATCGGCTAATATTTGCTCCCTACATAATGTAGGATCGGTTGACAAAATATCGCTTTTTTGAAATCTATTTATCATTTCATCAAACGTCAAATCATATATATATGGTTTTATATTTATGTAATATATTTTATCATTACTCATTCCTGGATAAAAAACATCATCTAAGAAACATATATATGTATCTTCAGGAATTTTTGTACATTTTATTAAATCTTTATGTGTTTTCATATGTGTAGTTCTACATAATTCTATTTGTTGACCTTGAACTTTAAATGCTGCTATTATTTGATCAAATATTTTAAAATCTAATTTTGTCTCAAAATAATTCTTTATATATTTAGCCCATTCTTTTGGACCTTGATTGTTAGTATATATCATTAATTTATCACAATGATTTATCTCTTTTTTCTTTTTTAAATAATTTAGTATACCTAATATGTTTGGTCTTAAAAATTCTGGATATAAATCTAATATTTTATTGAATAAATTTTGATCTATTGATATTTTTATATTATTATTTTTTATATAATTTGTTAGAGAATCCCAAAACATTCCTAGTTCCATAAAATAACCCAATGTTTCGTCTAAATCAAATACTACTATTCTAGAAATACATTTCATATATTATATTATCATTATAAATATCAAAAATAAAATATTGCTATTTATTATAAATGTCTTCCGAATTAACAAATAAAGATTATATTAGTATTTTAAAATTTTATAAATTAAATATTCCAAAATCCAAAAGACTTTTGAAAATTAATGCTGAAAAAATTATGTCTCAAAAACTTTGTAAATGTATTAAAAAACTTGACCCTGTTAATGAATCCAAATCTATCGGTATATGTACTAAAACTATATTTGGTAGAAAAGGTTATACTCGCGGTAAGTTTCAATGTACAAAAAAACAATCTGTTAATTTCAGGAAAACTAACAAAAATAAAACTCTAAAAAAAAATAATATTAATTTATTATATAAAATGACTTTAAAAAAAAATAAAAATAGAAATTTGGGAAGAGGTATAAAAAATTCTAAACCTAGAGCTGATTCTTTTAATAGAAGTAGAGTTACCCCAATATCTATTTATGATTCTTTTAATAGAAGTAGAGTTACACCAATATTAGATTTAAATGAACTAATTAGAAATACTGATTCTTTTGATAGAAGTAGAGTTACACCAATATTAGATGATTTAAAACCTATGGAAAGTCCTTTAAAAACTTTATCACCTAATATGTTTAGACTTGTTTATGAAGGTGATTTAGCTAAGGATCTTTCTGGAGAAAATACTTATGATGAAGATGGTAATATTATTGTTGATTTTGATTTACCATTATATGATTCTATTGATAAACCTGGGCGTTTTTCAGAAACTATTTATCAAAGAGCACCTAATTATAAACCTAAATATAAATCTCCTTATGATATTGAAAATCCAAACCCTTTTTGGAGTAATTCAAATGAAGATTTTGGACAATATGTTGAATTATCTAAATCATCGTCACCTAATTTAGGTAGAGGAATTACAAAAAGAAAATATAAAAAACATAATAACAAAAGTTATAAAAAACATAACAAAAGTCATAAAAAACATAATAAAAGTCATAAAAAACATTCTAAAAAATCTAGGAGAATATGAAAAAATTGTGTATTTTATATCTAAACAATTTAATATTATTTTATTATATCATAATGAATTCTAATTTTTATGATATAATTATTGTTGGAGCTGGATTATCTGGACTATATAGCGCATACAATATCAAAAAAATGGACCCTTCTAAAACATTTCTTATTCTTGAAAGTAATAAGAAACAATATATTGGTGGTAGAGTTGGAAACGCTAATTTTTATGGAACTGAAATAGTTGTTGGTGCTGGTGTTGGACGTAAAGATACTGATAAATTATTAATTAAGCTTTTAAATGAATTACATATTGATTTTAAACCATTCAAAGTATTAATGAATTATTCTTCTTTAATTGATAATCCTATTAATGTTAAAAAATGTCTTGTTAGTTTAAGACAAGAATATAATAAACTTCCTAATAAACTATCTCTAACTTTTAAACAGTTTGCTAAACATGTTTTAGGTAATGAAAATTATAATAAATTTATTGTTTCAGCTGGATACCGTGATTATGAGGAAGAAGATGCTTATGAAGTTTTATATCATTATCAAATGGATGATAATGCTCCTGGATGGACTGCTTTAGATATTCATTGGTCTAAACTCATAACAACACTTTGTAATCAAATTGGTTTTAAACATATCAAAACATCTAATAAAGTTGAAAAAATAACAAAAACTAATTTGAATCCATCCGCATTTGAAATTACAACTGAAAAAGGTATAAAATATCATTCTAATAAAGTAATTGTTGCGACCAGAATCAGCACTGTTCAAAAACTTCTTCCTTCTTTTCCTATTTATAATAAAATACATGGACAACCATTTTTATATGTTTATGCTAAATTTACTAAAAAATCTTCTGAAATTATGAATCAATATGTTCCTTATTATACAATTGTTCCTGGACCGTTACAAAAAATGATACCAATGGATCCTTTAAAAGGAGTCTATATGATCGCATATTCCGATAACAAAAATGCTAAACTTTTAAAGGATCATTTAGATAATACTGAAACAAATAGACAATTTTTTGAAAGATCCGTTGAAAAATCCCTAGCAATTAAACCTAATAGTCTTAAAATTATTTCAATTACTAATTATTATTGGCCCATCGGTACTCATTATTATGAACCATTAGATAAAAAACAGTTTAAAACTCGTGAAGAATTTATTTATCAAGCTCAGCATCCAGAAAAATGTTTGTTAGTTGTTGGAGAAGCTGTAAGTAGAAGACAAGGATGGACAGAAGGAGCACTTGAAAGTGTTCATGCTGTTCTAAATAAAAAATGGATTAAATAAACAAATGTTTAATTATTATAATAATTATAATTACTAAAATTATTGTACAGACTTAAACTTCCCCTTTTAATTTTTAACTCATTTGTTAAAAAACTTGGTATTCCATTATTAGGTCCTCTTTCAGCATACCATTTAGCCAGACGAGCTATTGAACCGGCACCATTTCCTGAGTCACTTGCGAGAATTGAACCTAAAGTTCTTTGCCCATTTGTTCCAGATTGATTTCTTAACGTACGTAGATTTCCAGTATTTCCACCCATTATAATATAATGAAATATAAAATTATTAAAATATTAAATAATAACCATGATACCCAATAGCAGCAAATCCAGCCATTAATAATAATTCAAAATATTTTCTAGACGTTTTATCACCATCATAACCTATTTTTATTAATAACGGTCCAATTAAAAATATATGAATATAATTTACCCACGCACTTTTCCCATCTGAAATTTTTACGTAAGCTTTATAACTATGGTATAAAATAATAAATATTCCTAAATATTTTAAAAATGGATACATAAATAAAGGAATTTTATTAGCTCTTATTCCTACATACAAAAATAGCAACCCTACAAATAATATATGAAATAAATGAACTAACACTTGTTTTGTTATTTCCATTTTTTATAATAATATATTACAATATATTATAATAATATTTTTATAATATATTATGACATTTAGTTACAATAATACTCAGCATAGTTTTAAAGGTGGTAAAAAAATGACTAGAAAAGTTATTATTAAAAATGGTAAAGGTCACAAAAGCGTTTGTACCTATAGAAATGGTAAAAAATGTTATAATAAAAGAAAACATTTATCTCATTCTGAAATTCAATTAATTAAAAAGGGCAAATTTATTCCTGGATTATTTAGTGAATTATTTACTAAGAAAACTAGAAAAAATAGAAATTAACTATCTTTGTCTTCTTTATCTAAATGATCTAACGCACTTAAAATAACCAATTCTTGAGTTGTTAATTTTTGAAATACTAAACATTCATCCATTTTAAATGAATAGTGTCTATGCATAAAATTTTTAGCTATTATAATTACACCATTATCTGTAATTTTTATATCACATATTATACCACAATAGTGTAATGGCAGATAATTAGGGTCTATTATTGGAATCCATTTAATAAATGAGCCATATTTTAATTCATTTATTTCGTCTATATATTTGTATCCTTTTAATTTTTTTAAATAATTTAATGTTATTGATTTTTCCAAGTGTAATTCTTTTAAAATATTTAGATTCATTTCCATTATTTTTTGTGTAGTTAAATTCATAATGCTTTCATTTGTATCATTATCCAAAGCATACAGTAACTTGTTTATATCCATTAATTATTATATGTTAATAATATTTTAAACTTTTTTACAATATTATTTATTTTTTTATTATCATCATTTTATTATTATCATTTTATTATATATATATATATGAACGGTTTCTTAATTGTTGGGATATTATTTTTGATAACATTTATTATTGAAAAAACAACCAATTTACAACCTACAGTAAATTTTAAAAATAAATTTGAATATGTACCTATTATTACAGCCAATATTTATGCCGATTTATTAATTATTTTTATTACATTTTCACAATTATTCTATGTTAGTGCTTCTTTAGAAGGTTGGTATAAAAAATATAGATTATCCGCAATGATAGCTGATATCTTAATTGGTGTTTTATACATGTTATTAGGAAGATTTATAGTTTATAAATTTGGATTAAAAGTTGGATTGACAGCATTTGCTGGATTATGTGTAGCAGTACAACTATTCTTTGATTTCCTATTTTTCATATTTTTTACTTTAGTTCCTAAAGGTTCAAATGATATGCTTGATTATTTCAAATATTACGCAAAAGATGTTGGAGTAAACGCATTGTTAGGCGATAGTTTTTTGGTAATTTTTGCGGTATTAATCAGTGCTTTATTGAATTCAAAAAGTTATGATACCAATATAGTATTTTTAATTATAAGTATTTATCTATCACCATTTTTTGTCTATATGAAAAATTAAAAAATTTGTAAAAACATTCTCTAATTCTTATAAAAATTAAAATAATATTTTTATAAGAAGAAAAAACAAACTATTTAATTACCATCCAAAAGCTGAACCGAAAGAACCTCCTCCTCCAGCGTTTGCTGCCATAGGTTCAAAATTTTCCATACCCATTCCCATACCTGGACTAGCTGCTCCAACTAAAGGTGTTGAATCTTGTTGATACATTTGATTATAATTTGGTAATTGTTGTGTTGGTGGATTTTGTGGTAATGAACTAATAGATGTTGTACCCATCATACCGCCACTACTTAAACCAACAGAGTTTAATGATTGAGTCATAGCCATTTGATTTTGAGAAATTGGTTGGGATACTTTTACATTGCCTTTTTTGGCTTTTTTATTATCGGCTGGACCATTCCATAAATCTGTAACACGGTCAACAATAATAGAAACTTTTTCACCCAATTTTGTTTGAAGACTCAATATAATAACTAACATTGCTAAAATAATGCTTGTTACACTAAATTCAGCGTATTTTTCTCCACTATAAGTTGGAACAAAAGTAATGATTCTATGAATAATTAATATAAATATAAACATAGCAATTACTTGTGCTAAAATTTCTGCTACAATTTCAATAGAACTCTTTTCATCATCAGCTTCAGGGATAAAACGTTGTGTTAATTTATTTAAAACTATAACTGGAATTAATGCTAAAACAGCGTACTGTACAATATTTAACATTTCAGATTTAGAATCATCGTTAAAGTTAAATACATGTTTAAAAAATCCAGTTTTTCCATTACTTGTTTTTGTTAATTCATCTAAACTTTCCATTTCTCTATAGGGTATATTTAGAAATAAAAATGATAAATATGTTTTCTTATTTAATATTAAAATTAAAGTTAATATTAATTTATTTTTCTAAAATAAATTAATATGCTTTTTTGCTGGTTACCTATACCCAAGGCTGTGTTATATCAGCACTATTGGTGATTCCTGAATAGTTGGGTGTACCAAACCAAGCTGTACCTATTGCTTCCTCATCGTAAGCAATTACAGTTCCGATTTTAGCATTTTCTAATTGTAAATCAAGTCCTGTTAAAACTAATTTATAATTATCTCCTGTATTTAAAACTTTATGTGAAATACCTTTACCTAGGGTGTCCCATCCTTCACATAGATGTTTTACGTTACTAAAAAAATGTTTTATTGTTTTATCTGATACATTTTGCTCCATTAATCTTACACCTGATTCAGAAGTTTCATCATCTTTCATTTCACGTGCAGTAAGATTATCATTCTCATTTATATTGAAAACCATCCCATTGTGATAAAAATGAAGTACTTTACCAAAAGCATCCAGTAAAACAAGCTTTACATCTTTTTCATCAAGTTTTTTTGTTAATTCACAATCAGCAAAAGCAGCTGCCATAAATTCTGAAGCATCTTCATTTCCAATTGTATGTTTAAAAATAGCTTTTAAAATTTTGTCAGCAGGTAATTTATACAATTTTTCAACATTATCCTTTTTTATATATTCGGTAATATTTTTTATACCGGTAAACATGGCTATTGACAATTCACGTTGTTTAGTTGAGTTTTTTGGATATTGTATTACTCGTTCACCAGGTCCAAGTTTTCTGGCTTCTGAAGGAGCAATTTCTCCAATAGCAACTTTCATATTGTGAGTATTTCTAGAATTTGTATCGTCTCTTAATGAAATTTATAAATTATAAAACTAAAAAATTTTTTACAAAAATATATATTCTAAATAATCTTAATTTGAATATTTATTAATTATCAATTATCGGTTTTTACAATACAAAATAGAATTGGTTTTCACAATAATTCAAATAAGTAAATTATTAGCTTTTTATTTTTTTAATAAAATAAAAATATGTTAAATAAAAACTCATAAATAGAAATCCATGCGATAACATTAGAAAACCGAATTTTAATTCTTCTATAACAAGTACTCGCTCTATATTTAAATGATCGAAAACTAAATTGTCTACTAATTCAACCATGGTTGAACCAAATACTACCGCACAAACTATATATGGTATTATTACTCCTATACGACTTGCATCTAATACTGTTATAAATAATGCTAATCCAAATAAAAGTACTGATATACTTGCACCCTTTTCATTTAATTTTTCTTTTTCAAATTCCTCTAATATTTCTTTTTTTGTTTCCTGAACTAAAAAATAATATTGGTACCATGTCGAATACGCAATAAGAATTAAAGGCATAAAAAATGTAAAACCCATAGATAAGTTGAAAACACCAGTAGGAGGTTTTATGAATTTATAAAAAAAATAATTTACTAAACATATTATAAACAATAATATAAATGACACTTTTAACATGTTGTGTTTAATTGTTTCAATTTGTTTTACATCAAATTTTTGAATTTTAAATGTCATAATTATATATATTCATATAAAATAAACTTTTTTTCAAATTTAAATGATGGTTAAAATCCAACTGTCTTACACCTAAACTTGTTTCCCAAGATTGACAAAATAATAATTATTTATAATATCTAAATTAAATATTGGCTATTATAAAATATAAAATATATCCCTTAAGTATTAAATCTATTAATAGTAATAATTTTATTTATATTTTCAGTATAAGATTTTTTCATTATTTTATTTATTTATATTCAACGTTTTATTTATTCTTTTTTAATGGTATTGGTAATCAATTTGATATTAATCTATTTCTATTTATATCATTAATTATTAATTCAGGATGGTTCTTTTTTAGTGCTTGTAATATGTCTTATTTAGAATTATTATTTTATAATGTTTCTTTGGAAAATATTCCTACAACATTTCATCCTACTTTTAATACACTATTTTATAATTTTACTCCTAATATTATGCTTTTATCGGGATTATTATATATTTTAAATGTTAATATTTTATTATATTTTTCCAAATCATTAAATCTATTTTCAAAATTAATATATTATGGTATATTTTTTGGTTTATTTTTTTATGTTTACTATTCTAGTAAATTACAAATACAATATTATTCATCTAATAATAAATTATTATTAGCTATTAAAAATATTTATAATAAATTTATTACAAATTAATTGTACCTTGGAAAAAAAAATTCATTAATATGCGTAAATAATTTAGAAACATATTGTATATTAATAATATTAATGAGTGCAAATCGTTCAGTTCAAGCAGCCCAAAGAAGAAGAACTGGTCCTTCCGAGGCAGTTCCTACTAGGGGACCTCAACCATCAATAAATTCATCACAAATGTTTGCTAATCAAGCTAGATCTAATCAAAGACCTGTTAGGCAACAAAGTGAAAATAATATAGGAAATATTGGAAAAATGACTCTTCCTCAAGCTATTACATTAATAACTCTAAGATTAGGATCCCTTGAAAGTAAGGTGTTAAATATGAATGAAATGTCCAGCCAAGTCATGGGTCAAAGTATAAATGAAGAAGGTATGGCTTTAATTGATCAAGGAGTAATTGATTCTATTGCTACAAGATTAGAATCACTAGAAAAGAGATCAACAACTACATCTAGTCCAGAAGTTAATTTACTTAAACAACAAATTGAGGCATTAAGACAAAATATTATCCATAATAAATCTATTTCTGTAAAAGAAAATAAAGATTTAAAATTAGAAATAGAAAATTTAAAACAAGAATTATTTCAAACTAAAGAATTATTGTCATCAATTCAGAAGATAACAATTGAAAATAATGGAAAAATTATAGAATTATCTATGAATTTTTATACTGAAGAAAATTTTGAAGAAAATGATAATGATGATAAACTTGACGTATTACAGGAAGCACAATATGTTAATGATGGAATTGTAGGAATAGATCTAAAACAAGTTATTGAAGGGGAAATTAACTCTTCCATTAATGATGAATAAAATATTTATCTTTTTTTACACCCTTGAATAATTCAAATGGGACAAAAATAATATAAAGTTATAATAAATAATATATTATAATTATGGAAGATAATAAGACAGTATATTTCAAAACAGACGATAACATAATTATAAATGAAAACTGTATAAGATGGGTAAAAAAAATGAGTGATTGTTTAGAAGTTTGTATCAAAATATCAGGATGTGATTTATATAATAATAAAGATACACATAAAATATGTAAATTAAATAACCCTGATAGTTATAATAAACTCAATAAACATTTTGAATAGAAATCTCCCATTATAAATCTCCCATTATAAATGTTAACTTGTATATAATATATTTACAAAAAGATAAATTATAATAATTATAATAATTATTATAATTATAAATTAGTTAAAAAAATATAAATAATATAAATAAACTAAATAGTAAATGGAAACAAAATTAGAATTATTTAGAGAAAATAGTGAAGAAATAAAATCAGAATCCGAAATTATTATTTCAAAAATTAAAAAAGGTCAATGGCAATTTATTTTAAAAGGAATATGTAACGTTAATAATAATTCATTAGTTATAGATTATAATTATTTCAAATACTTTGCTACAAAAGAAACTTATGAACTAATTACAAAATTAATCACCAATAATATAGATATTATTTTACAAACAAATGATTTATTTGTCGTATATGTAAATATGAAAAAACTAACAATAACTGAAATTGATAAGCATAGGGAATTTATCAAATATATTTCTGGCTTTTTAAAAGAAAGATATCCTAATAAATTAGCCAAATGTTATGTATATAATGCGCCTTTTGTTTTTTCACAATTATTTAATATTATATGTTTATTTATTGATAAGGAAACTCAAGCCAAAATAGAATTAGTAAAATAATAATATTAAAAATACATTAATTAATATATTATGTTTCTCACTATAGAAAACAAATCTAAACAAGAAATTTTTGTAGCTTTATTTCAATTATTAAAAAACTGGAGTTCACATATTAATATGCGATTTGAAAAAGAAAGATTGTATATTCAATGTATGGATAAATCACATATTTGTCTTGCTGATATACAAATAAAAGATAAATGGTTTTCAAAATATGATTGTACAAACAATACAAAAATATCTGTTGATTCAAACCATTTTGCTATTATTATTAATTATGCTTTAAAACATGAAATTATAGAACTTAGATTTGATCACCCAGATAAATTATATATTAATTTTTTGAATGGAAAAGAAAATAAATCAGCATTTGACCACTTTTTTGAATTGGATTTAATTGATATTGATGAAGATAATTTAGGAATTCCTGATGTTGAATATGATGTAGATTTTACAATAGAATCTAAAAAATTTGTTGATGTTTTATCCGAATTAAATACATTTGGTTCTAATTTAAATATTAAATGTAATGAAGATGTATTAGAATTAAATGCTAGTGGAGAATCTGCTAAAATTAAAGTTAATATTCCAATTGATGAACTAAATGAATTTGCTATTGAAGAAGGAGGTAATTTTGATATTTCATTTAGTTTAAATCATCTTTGTAAAATGTGTACTTCAACAAAATTATGTTCTAAAATAGATGTATCATTGAGTTCCGAATATCCTATGTCATTAAAATATAATTTAGGAGATGATAGTAATGTATCATTTTATATAGCACCCAAAGTAATGGACTAAGTAATGGACTAAGTTACTTTCGTTGTTAATCCCAAAATAAATTATTATTTCTTATAAATAATGCTTACAAGTATCAAAGAAATAATAATTGCTTTTTTTATTTTTTGTATAATATTATTTTTTTATTTACATATTCAATTTCATTTAAAAACTAGTAATGAATTAGAAATTTATGAAGTTGACCAAGCTTCCAAAGAAAAAATGGAAGAAATATGTGATTTAAGACAACCTATTTTATTTGATTGTGATGAATTTGGAGAAAAAATTATTAACACAACTAACAAGTCTGTTTTATTGAAAAATTATCCTGTTTTTGAAGTGAAAATTAGAGATAATAGAGATGACGATGGAACATCTGAGTTGTTGGTTCCTCTCCCATTACATGTAGCAGCCAGATTATTTGATGACGATAAAAACGCAACATATTTTAGTGAAGGCAATTATGAATTTTTACAAGAAACTGGTGCTATTAAAAATATGTCTTATAATGATTCATTTTTAAGACCATATCTTGTTTCCAATTGTTATTATGATGTTTTAATGGGATCCAAAAATGTTGAAACACCATTTAGATATGAAATAAATTATCGTAATTATTTTATTGTTACACAAGGTTCAATTAGGGTCAAAATGGCACCACCCAAAAGTTCAAAATATTTATATCCTATTAATGATTATGAGAATCTAGAATTTAAATCATCTATTAATCCTTGGACTCCACAAGAAAAATTCAAAGCTGATTTTGATAAAATAAAATGTTTAGAAATTGTTTTAACCCCTGGTCGTTTCTTATTTATTCCAGCTTATTGGTATTATTCATTTAAATTTGAAGAAAATACGAGTGTTAGTTGTTTTAAATATAGAACTTATATGAATAATATTGCTATCAGTCCTCAAATATTTATGTATGCTTTACAGAATCAAAATGTAGAAAGAAAAATAGCAAAGAAAATAGATATACCGATTACTTCTGAAAAACTAAATGATTCTTCATTGATTGATGTTTTAACAAATAATCAAGATAATAAAGAAGATATAAATTCTTAAATATATGCTATAATTTGCATAAAACCATTTTCAACTGGAATTTTAGTAGTTACATATATATATTCTTTTGATTCACTAAATTTGAATGTACCTAACATATCTAATTTTGGTAATGGATATCCTATGTAGGGTCCGTTACTCGTATAAAAACTATTGTTTACTAATTTTGATACTGGATAAGTTGCTTGGGCTATCATATCTCTAAATCCGCCTTGTGCATATAAACTCTGTAAACTATCTATTTCCTCAGGATCGGCTTTTATATCCGTTTTTAAAGGTGTTAGTTCTGGCATTTCACCTGCTTTTTTATATACTAAAATTAAAGGCCCACTAGTAGAACTAAAAAGTACTCGTAAATCTCCATTAGCTAATATGGCAATATTAAAATTTCCTTTAGAACAAACTTCTGATACAGCTGTAAAATTTTTTGGATTAAATTTTTGTTTACCAGCTAATGTATTTGTTATGGCAAGTATTGAACTAGCGTCCAATATTGATAATTTGATTGCTAAACTAGCAACTTCAGTATTATAAAGACTTCCAGTATTTAAGATGTGTCCAATAGTTACATCTCCAGGATTTGTAGCTATACTAGAACCATAAGCAGTAGTAGCAGAACCAGTAGGTTGATAATTATTACCTTCTAATATTTCCATTTTATAAATTAAACGATTATAATTATTTTTACAAATAAAAATAATTATTAAAACTACTTTAATCTTGTATTATATCCAACACAATATCAATCAACAAGGAACGCAGTTCAGTCAACAAGGAACGACTCCCTAAAAATCCGTCACTTTTAATATATAAATTATATGAATTATATCCAACCCAATAACCTAAGTAATAACCATTTATTCCAACAGAAGATGTAATTCCATATGATGCTGCTGGGAGAGGAATGTTTTTTAAGTTTATATAGTCTATAGCTGCCGATGGCGCATAATTACCAAGACTAGTGTAGTAATTTACGCAAATTTTGTAGCCTTCGTTGTGCCCGACTAGGAAACCATATATAAATTCAGGTATATCAGTTGAAGAACTAATATCAGAAATTATTAGAGCCAATAGTGATTTTAGTTGTGGTAGTTCTTGTGAAAGTTCTTTTTGAAGGTCATCAATTAAGCTTTCAAGTTTATCTGATAGTGATGCTGGTAGTGATGATGGAGGTGATATGTTATTGCCAATATTATCAGATTGGGAAGCAGTTGGGTATACTGCGGTAGCACTCCATGACATTAATGTTACGTCGCCCAAATCTGCTTTAACATAAACAACGTTTTGACTAGATCCTGGTGCTAAGGTAGAATCCATTGGTGTTAAGGTAGAATCCATATTCAATTTAGACCTTCTATGAAATTTATAATACGTCTTACCAGTACGAAATTTTGAATCTGTACCGGTTGATGATAAAACTGGAGTTGTAGCTTTTGAATTCATTGTTTCTACATTTAGTTTTAAATCTTGAGCGGTTGAACAGGTTGAAGGGACCTCTATACTCGGTGGACACTCCCTGGGTATTGATATTGTAGAACCTAGGCGCATTGCTTGTAAAGTGCCATCATCAATACCAACCCAAATTAACCCATCACTACTAAAATTACAAATTAAATTGTTATCTTTTAAAATTCCTAAATTAATTCCATTCATTTTACAATTATTACTTAGAGTTTTCCATTTTGTTGTTTCAAATGGTAGTCCATCTATTAAACTGGATAATATTGATTTAATAGTAATAGCTTCAAATTTAGATACAATTTCAACTAAATTACTTACTTCAGTTAAATATATATTACCTCTATTGTTTGTTATGTCGCCGAGAGTTAATCGGTTTCCAAAACCAGCATTAGCACCACCAGTAAAAGGAGCATCAGGATTAGCACTACCAATAACAGCATTAGCACTACCAAAACCAGTATTAGTATAAGTAGCACCACCAGTATAAGTAGCACCACCAAAAGCACCATCAATAAAAATAGAAGGACCAGATCTTCGTGGCATTTTATAAATTAAACGAATATAATTATTTTTACGAATAAAATAATTATTAAAACTACTTTAAACTTATATTATATCCAACCCAATAACCTAAGTAATACCCATTTTCAACAGAAGCTTTAATACTATTACTATTTTCTGGGGGAGGAACGTTTATTAACTTTAAATTGTTTAAAGGTGGGGTATTCCCAGCATTGTAGTAATTGGAGACATATTGATAGCCATAGTTGTACCCGACTTATTGATAGACATAGTTGTACCCGACTAGGAAACCAGATATAAATTCAAGTATATCTTTTGGATTATTAATCAAATCAGAAATATTTTGAGCCAATAGTGTTTCTAGTTGTAGTATTTTTTGTTGTAGTTCTAATTTTTGTTCTTGTGTAAGGTTTTGGATATCAAAAATTAAGCTATCAAGTTTATCATTTAGTTTTTTAACCCATTCTGATAGTGATGCTTGTAGTGATGATGGTAGTGATATGTTACTGCCAATATTAGCAGACGAACTAACTCCTAGTCCAACATATTTAGCGCCAACGATCATATAAGATGAATCAGGAAAAGGAGCTGTAACACCTGCGTATGAACTTGCCTTTACAAATTTTAAATTGCCATTTACTGAAACACTAGGTAATGCTAAGTCTTTATAAGCTCTATCAGTACCCATAAGTCCTGAACCACTTATTTGAGTTTTCGCTGCTCTAGCTATACTTTCTAATCTAGCCGCAGTTTCCTCAGCTGCTTCAATGCCCTGCCGATTAGCTTCTTTAACAGCGGGTGTCATACTTGAGTAATTTAAATTAGCCCAAACCATAGTTCCTGAGCCATTTTTAGCTTTGACATATGCTGTACCATCCGCTTGAAACAATGCTTGTACTCTACGTGCTGAATCTAATATACCCGCTTCAAATTGACCTACTTGACAAGCATATCCTAATGAAGCCCAATCTTTTAGAGCAAATTCCTTATCACCGCCTAATGTTCTGGTAACACTAACAATTTGATTAGCAGGCAATCCTGAGACACTTCCTAATAATTGGGCTATTGCTTTACCATGAGCAGCCTCTTCAACACTACCATATCTGTTTAAATCTGACACTACTATAGGAGTTGTACCAGGTTGACCAGATTGACCAACAGGAACACCAGGACCAACAGGAACACCAGGACCAGCACCAGTACTAAGACCAGCACTACCAGCCCAGTGAGCAGCACTACCCCAAACAGTATCCGCAGTACTACCAACTAAAGCACCAGCTCTTACTCCATCGTATCTATGATCAAAACTAGAACCGCTAGTTGCTCCTCCGTATCCAGAACCAACAACTGAATGTCTCATTTAATAAATTAAACGAATATAATTATTTTTACAAAAAAAATAATTATTGAATTAATGTTTAAAAATAATGTAGAAAGTAATTTTACCGATTCTAAAGAATTAGAATGAAAATACATTTATTCAAGATGTGCATTACTAGAAACTAATTTAAAATTAAATCCGGGTAAAGATGCACTAACTCCAACAAACTTTTTACCTGGTGTAAATGACATGGATCCATCTCCCATCATTCCCACTGTAGGTAATGAAGTAAAAGGTTGCTTAGTTGTAAAAAAACCATTAAAACCTGGAACGTGTTTATCGGCAGCAGAAGCAATTCCTTCCATTAGAGCTGCTTGTGCTTTAATTTCTTTCTGATTTTCTACACCTACTAGCACAATTTGTTGTATTTTTCCTAAACCTACCTTAAACCACTGAGAAGATCCACTAGAAGGTTGACCAAAAATATAAGCATCTCCATCATCACCGAACATTACTAATGATCTATCAGTTTCATCAATAATAGCTAGTTGTGCTCCTAATGCTTTGGCTTGAGTTGCTCCAGTTAACCAATCATCTTGTTCAAAACTTTTGATACCCATTAATGTTTGAGTCACGCCTACAAAGGATCCAGCGTCTAAAGAAGCCAGTCCTTGGGCTAATCTTGTAACCCTGTTTTTATGTATAGCCTCATCTAAACTTGAATTAGATAATAAATCTGAGATAGTTAATTGAGAACCTTTGTTAAAGCCATTGGTTTGGTCAACACCAAAATCATTACCAAGAGCTAAACCAGGAAAACCAGTATCAGCATCAGGATTAGCACTACCAAAAGCACCACCAGTAAAATTAATAGAAGGACCAGAACTTCGTGACATTTTATAAATTAAACAAATATAATTTTTTTTACAAAAAAAATAATTATTAAAACAACTTAAAGACTTCTTATCATAATATATAATAAACTGAAATATGACTTTATATCAAATAAAAATTTCAAATAGAAATTATGAAACGTGGCAAGTATTTAATGCTTCAACAAATGAACCAATATTAATTGATGATTTAAATCCAATAAATCATAAATTATTAAATGATGATATATTTATATACAATAAAGGTAAAGTAGAAATTGTAAAATCTTGTATAAGGACGCATGAAAATATAGCTGCTGTACTTATTCTTGATAACAACAAAACATATGGGCGTGAAAATAAAAACTCTGGAAAAAATCTATCTACAAAAGAAGGCAAATTACTTTATAAATGTGTTCCAAATGATCCATCTATTCCTATCTTTCTTGTTCCATATGAAATCAAACAAATGGGCTTCTCTAAAGTTTTTAACAATCTATACGTTACTATACGTTTCAACCATTGGCTAACAAAACACCCTCATGCGGTTTTAGCTCAAACCATTGGTCCAGTTGATGTTATTGATAATTTTTATGAATATCAGCTTTACTGTAAAAATCTAAATATATCTTTAAAACAATTCAATAAAACTACATCTAATTCTATAAAAAAAAATGCGCATATTCATGATTCTTTTATAACTGATATTTGTAAAAAGTATCCAAATATTGAAAACCGTACTTCTTGGAAAACATTTACTATTGATCCGGCTGGAAGTCAAGATTTTGATGACGGTTTTAGCATTAAAAGTTTAGACTCTGATGGGCAAAAAACGCTGCTTAGTATTTATATTGCCAATGTTTCTATATGGCTAGATTGCCTAAATCTTTGGACCACCTTTTCTGAACGCATCTCTACTATTTATCTACCCAATAGGAAAATACCTATGTTACCTAACATTTTATCTGATTGTTTATGCTCTTTACAGTCTAATACTAGACGATTTGCTTTTACCATGGATATACTTATTGACTCAGATTCCAATATTATTTCTATTAATTATTCTAATTCTATTATTAAAGTTTCTAAAAATTTTTGTTATGAAGAACCAGCTTTATTAAATGATTCTGATTATAAAAATCTTTTTCAAACTACTTGCTTATTATCTTCTAAATATAAATATATTAATTATATTCATGATAGTCATGATGTTGTTTCTTATTTAATGATTCTTATGAATCATCAGTGCGCTAAAGAATTATTAAAAAATAAAAACGGCATTTTTCGGTCTGTTTCTAACAAAGATAAATATTTCTTACCTCCATCATTACCAAATGATGTTAGTCAATTTCTTAAAATTTTCAGTAGTACATCTGGACAATATATTAATATTCAAAATGTAGCTCAAGATAATTTACTTCAACTTTGTAGACATGATTTACTTGAATTGGAAGCATATATTCATATTACTTCTCCAATTAGAAGAATTGTTGATCTTCTAAATATGATACAATTTCAAATTAATAATCAATTAATTAACCTTTCATATGAAGCTATATACTTTTATTCTAATTGGATTTCAAAAATTGATTATATTAATACAACTATGCGTTCCATTAGACAAGTTCAAAATGACTGTAACTTGTTACATATGTGTTTTAATAATGATTCAGTTATTGATAAAATTTATGATGGCTATTGTTTTGATAAAAGTATAACTACTAATAATTTGTTTCATTATATGGTATTTTTACCTGAATTACGTATTTCATCTAGAATTATTATTAATCAAGACTTTGATAATTATACACAACATAAATTCAAATTGTTTTTATTTAATGATGAAGAAAAATTTAAGAAAAAAATTCGATTACAACTTATTGTATAATTTTAGTAATATATTTATTATATTACATAAATTATTTTTTTATATAATATTATATTAGTATGAGTATTAAAACTAATAATGAAGATTTAAAAAATTCAGTGATTATATCTATTTTAAACCATTCAATTGATAAATTAAATAGGTTGAATAGCACATTACATGAAACTGATAGATTAAATAAATTGATTCCAACTCAAGAAACCACCTTTTGTGAAATATTCAATACTTGTTATAATAGGCTAAAAAAGAAATCAAATAATATTGTTACCTATAATCCTAATACTGATAATTATACTATTAAATTAGCATTTCACTTATCTCAATTCCAAGATACACCCTCTAATGTAGAAGACTTTGTATTAACCGAAAATGAATTTATTAAATTAATTATTGATTCTATTTTGTTTGCGATGTTTAAATATAGAGGAAATACAGTTTGGACTCGCGATTTAAACGATAATAGTGTGTTAGTTTCTAATGATGCTTTAAGAAAAAATTATCATAATTTGATGGCAAAATTAGGGCTTTATTTATTTGAACCTCAAGAATTATCTATTAAATTACAACAATTAGCTGATGATTATTCTAGAGATCCTGTAGAACCTGTAGAACCTGTAGGTAATATACCTTTACCATATGATCCAAATTTACTACCATATGATCCAACTAAACTAACATATGATCCAACTAAACTACCATATGATCCAACTTTACTACCACGTCCTAAAACTCCTGACCAAGGATGGCCATCTTTAAGAAAAGGTGGGACCAAAAAAAGAAAAAGAAAATATTCGCCTACTAAATCTTCCAGAAGAAGAAGAAACAAAAGAAAATCATATTCTATTAAAAGAAGACGCATAAAATGTCGTTCTAAATAAAATGTCGTTCTAAATAAAAAATTGATTTTTATATTATTTATTTTATTTCTAATTAATAATATAAAAAATGACTATTCAGGTTCTAATAAAATCTATTGAAAATGAACAATTACAACTTATTCTAGATTATTATAATTCCAACAAAGATATTCTGGATGAACCCTTGGAAATTTTAGATAGATGTGAAGGCGGATTCAAAATTCAATTAGCCTATATGAAAAATCAATTTGGCGATCCAAATAATATGTGTAAACAAGTCCGTTGGAAAAAAGGACAACTAATTTCTAACGGCTATATTTCATTTACATATAATGAAACCATATTATTATATCAATCATTGTGTCACGTATTAGGTAATGATAATGTTAGGCTTTTGTAAAAAAATAAAATATTTATTTATTTATATAAACATTTAATGAGTTGTTTATTCAATAGTTTAGATTTTTTTATTGGAGAAGGTAGTTTTAACGTTAGGCAGAAAATTTGTAATTATTTACAAGAAAACAAACCGATAATTGAAGGATTAGAAACAAATGTCATTGTAGGTTTTGAAAATAATGATTCTCAAAAATATATTGAAAATATGCGTTCTACTTCTGTTTGGGGCGGTGCTATTGAAATACAGGCCGCATGTAATATATGGAATTTAAGAATTATTGTAAAAAATTATAGAGATTGTAATGGCAGTGATATTGAATTTATTCCAATTTCTTCTAAAGCTGAAAAAACTATTCAAATTTATTGGACTGGTGGGCATTATGAACCTATACGTTAAGAAATTATTTTCTATTTATAATTTATGAAACGAACAACAAAACATCGTAAAAAATCTTTTAGTAAAAGGAGACAAAAACGTTACAAAACACGTTCTACCAAGTCACGACGTAATAAGACACGTCGTTTTAAAAAACGACAAAATATAAAAATACGCGGAGGATGAGGCGGTATCAATCTTTTTCCTAATGATAATCCTAATTCTAATCCTTATAAACGTGTTACAAATAATGAAATTATGTTTGGTGGATGACAACCAATTATATAATGAATTAATAAATTAATACAACTTTATTTCTTGAATGATACTAACAAATTTGTTAGTTGAAAAAGGAATGAAAAATGTTTATTAACACTACATAAAGATTATTATTAAATATTAACTAATATTATGAATAAAGAGATTTCAAACAAAAAAATGAGTGAAGCTGAATTGTTTAAAAAATATAAATCTACATATTGTTCTGCCTTTTATGATTTTTCAATTCATTCCTTTGTAATGTATTCTTCATTCTATATGATTTGGTATTTTAGAAATTGTTGGGTAAATCTTTTTACTATTCCATTATTGGGATTTATGTTAAATCGTAATTTTATTATATTCCATGATTGCTGCCATAATTCGTATTCACCAAATAAACAATTAAATTATGTAATATCACACCTTACTGGTATCTTAGTACTAACAAGCCCAAATTGGTTTTTAGATCATCATACACATCATATGACAAATGGAAATATAGAAAACAAACAACATTATTTTTTCAATGAAACAATAGTATTAACTAAAAAACAATTATTACGTAAAAGCTTTACGCAACAAATTTTATATAGAATTTATAAAAACCCATTTGTATTTTTTACAATTGTTCCTATTTTATATTTTGGATTAGCCCAACGATTTGTCTATATTGTAAAAAAATATAGACATTCTAAAGCTTTTAATCAGCCATTATCAATTGTAATAGTTGATCATCTTGTAAACAATTGGTTTATTTTCATTTATTTATATATTTTATATAAATTTGAAATTTTCTACCATTTTATTCTTGGTTTTATCATATCCAGTTCACTTGCGTTTATTATATTTCATAACCAACATTCTTATAATCCATCTTATGTTGTTGAAAATGAACAATGGAGACAAAGGGATAGTGGTTTAATAGGTTCTTCTTTTATACAAATTCCTTATATTCTAAAATATTTTTATATGGGAATTGAATATCATCACATTCATCATATGTTCTCCAAAATTCCTGGTTATAATTTACAAAAATATCACGAAGAAGTTGTAAAACATAGTAATTCGTTTGATAATATTATTACTTTAAATATGAATGATTGTTATAATAATTTATGGCTTGTTTTATACGATGAAGATAATAAAAGGTATATAACTTTTGCTGAATTAGATAAAGGATTGAAAACAAAGTAATTTTTCATTTTTTATTTTTCAATTACAACTTCCTTTACAATATTTTTTGCTATTTTTTCATAATTTTTGTCAGATTCTTCTTTTGTTGAACCTGACATTGAATTCAAAACTATTTTCATGTATTTATCATTTTGTTTTGAATTTGGATCTGAATAATCTGGATGTAATTTTTGCCACTCTGTAATATTTTTTATATTTTTATTAGCAACTTGTTTTATTGCTTTTGTTAAATTACTCTTTTTATCATCATCTTTTGTCCATTCATTATTATCTTTTATATATAATGTTTCTCTTTTTGAATCGGAACAATGAATAGGACGCATATTATAGTCTATATCATCTAAGTTTTTTATAAATACTTTACTTATTCCTTCAGCATAACCTAGTGTCCCAGTTTCTTCCAAATCGTTTAAAGATAGTTTTATTTGATTTACAAAATCTGATAAGTTTATAGCATCTTTACAAGTTTCATTTAAAAATAACTGTAAATTAAATGTCTTACTATTGTTATTATTTAAATTCACCGTATTATGTGTTCCATTTTTAACTAGTTCCATCATTGATTTATTTTGTTCAAACATCATATTTTTAAATTCACTATTATCTTTAATAAGCATCATTATTAATTGTTTATCTGATAATTCCTCTTCGTTACTTTTTTGAATGCTGTTAGTATTACATATTTTTTTATGTTTCCATAAACCTGAACTAGATAAATATTTTTTTCCACAATCACAAATATATTCTTGGCATTTTTTTTCTATTTCCATTTCTTCTAATTTATTTCCATTGAGACCATATTTATGTTTTTTGGTCTTAATGTGAATTTGGTAATTGCTTTTTTTAGAGCATTTAAAGTTACAAAATGAACAAAAAAAAACGGCATTTTTTGGCATTTTTTTATTTCCTAAAATGTCCATATATTGGAAATAGAAAAAAATGCCTAAATTGTTTTTGTAAATTAATAAAAATTTATCGTAACAAAATAAAATGACATTTTTTCAAAATTTAAAGCATTATCGTCAAAATCCCATTTTTGACAACCTTTTTCAAGACTTTTTTTGGATTTTCAAAAATGGACATTTTAAAATGTCCAAAATTCAATTCCCTTTTTACTTTTTGGAAAAAATTTGTTACTGAAAAATACTACTAATATATATTACACTTTTTTTGACATGAAATAACGTAACACTACAGAAAAAATAATTGTTATGATGTTTTTTCTATTGCTACCTCTTTACAAATATTTTTGGCAATTTTCTCATAGTTTTTCTCAGCTTCTTCTTTAGTGGATCCAGACATTGAATTCAGAACTATTTTCATGTATTTATCATTTTGTTTTGAATCTGGGTCCGAATAATCTGGATGCAATTTTTGCCATTCGCCAATTTGTTTAATATTTTTATTAGCAACTTGTTTTATAGCTTTTGTTAAATTACTTTTTTGTTCATCATCTTTTGACCATTGATTATCATCTTTAATATAAAGTGTTTCTCTTTTTGAATCTGAACAGTGAATCGGGCGCAAATTATAATCTAAACCATTTAAGTTTTTTATAAAGACTTTACTTATTCCTTCAGCATATCCTAGTTTTCCAGTTTCTTCCAAATCATTTACAGAAACTTGTATTTGATTAATAAAATCAGTTAAATTAATAGCATCTTTACATGTTTCATTTAAAAATAATTGTAAATTAAATGTTTTGTTATGAGAATTAATTGTATTATGTGTTCCATTTTTTATAATTTCCATCATACATTTGTTTTGATCAATAAGGGTTTGTTGCAATTCTTTGTTTTGTTGTATTAATTCAATAATTAATTCAGGAGTTATTTCCTTCTTTAAACATTTTGATTCATCATTTATAAATTTACAATCCTTTTTGTGTTTACATAGTGATGATTTATGATTATATATTTTACCACAATCACATTTATAATTTTTTTCAATTGGGAGAGTTTCTGGCGACTTTTTATTAGCCTCCGTTAGTCTTAAATGTTTATGGGTTGTAATATGTTTTTTGAAATCATTTATTTTGTTACTGTAATAATCACATGTTTTACAAGAGTATTTATTGGCTTGTGAATTTTGCGAGAAATAGTTAGCCTCCATTGTCTAAAATAGGCTAACAAAAAAGTCGCCGGTTTTTTTCTTAAAAAAACTAAAAATTTTATCGTAACAATTTTAAATGATTTTTTTTTTAAATTTAGAGCATTCTCGTAAGAAACTCGTACACAGACCCCTTTTTTCAAGACTTTTTTCGGATTTTCAAAAATGGACATTTTAAAATGTCCAAAATTCAATTCCCTTTTTACTTTTTGGAAAAAAATTGTTACTGAAAAATACTACCAATATATTATATTTTTTTTAACACTGATAATGATAAGAAAAATATATAATTAATATTTTTTAAAAATCTAAGTGTCAAACAAAAAAAATAAAATATATGTTTAAATTAATGACTGATAATTTTTTGAAAAGTTTCTCATCATTAAGAAGCAATAATTCCAGAAATATTACATTTCAAAGTAACACTCTTCCACAGAGCGATT
>Ga0164295_10000439_pt1 | contig 35765 bp, 29 predicted proteins | sample GEODES006metaG_FD_111798 | JGI IMG/M metagenome (GOLD analysis project Ga0164295, IMG submission 111798) | Oligotrophic lake water microbial communities from Sparkling Lake, Wisconsin, USA - GEODES006 metaG | ecosystem: Environmental > Aquatic > Freshwater > Lake | place: USA: Sparkling Lake... | reverse complement strand
AGGGAGTCGTACACCCGCGGATAGTCACCCAGTGCGCGGCGGCGCGAACCTGAACTGATGACCGACAGGGACTCGATCGTCAGGCCCAGACTCTGCCGCAGCAGCGGCGTGAGCGCCGCGATATCGAGGGTGTTATCGGTCTGCATCGAAGTGGATCCGGTGAGCAAGGTCGGTCGGCGGGGTTTGCCGAGCAGGTGTAGCGCGGTGACAGCCACGTCGCCGTGGAAACGGACGCCGCCGCCGCAGCGATCATTGACCACCGTGATGGGCGCTACGAGTTCCACCGCCCGGTTGCGACGCAGATACACCGCAGCCCACGACCACAGCGGTTGGCGCCGCCAGGGAATCACCAGCATCGCCACACCCAGCGCCAGTCCACCGGCGGTACCTGCGTAACCCGCTACAGCCCAGCCGCTGAGCCCACAGAGGAACACTCCGGCAATGACCAAGAGCCGAACGTGTTGTGTCATCGCGCCCGCCGCGCCCTTGCGATGAGAGCACCCAGCAGAACACTGCCCGCGATGCTGCCGGCGAACGCGACTGCGACAGTGTGGGCCCGGCGATCCGGCGGCGGCGGTGGCGGTAGCGGGGTGAGAATCCGAGTGAAGGCGCCGGGCGCCACGACGTCGCCGGCCGGAACGTTGAACGTCAGCGCCGCAACAGGATCGACCACCCCGTATCCGACCTGATTGTCGACTCCCCCGGGCGGATGATGCGCGGTGTGCAGGATGCGGTTGATCACCTGATGCGCCGAGAGTGCGGGAAACTTGGCCCGAACCAGGGCCGCCACCCCGCTGACGTAGGCCGCCGAAAAACTGGTGCCCCAGAACGGCACACTGCTCTCGCCGGGTCGGGCGGGCGGGTAGGCGTTGACCGGCGTTCCGTTCTGCGGTGACAGACCCACGATGCCCACCCCTGGTGCCGCAACACCCACCCACGGACCGGCCAGACTCGTCGCGATCGGTGCCCCCGTGGTGTCCACCGCACCGACGGACAGCACGTAGTCGGAGAACCAGGACGGCGATGACACCGTCCTCACCCGAGTCCAGTCCCGCAGTCCGCGGGCGGTGGTCGGATCGGCTGCGGGATTCTGTGCGCAGCCGTCCTCATTCGCGTTACCGGCGGCGGCGACGATCACTGCATCCTTGACCGTGGCCGCGTACCAGACGGCCGCGCCGATCGCTCGCTGGTCGAGGGGATCGGCGGCGGAGACACACGCCGTCACACTGACGTTGATGACCGCAGCACCGGAATTAGCGGCGTGCACGATCGCGCGCGCGAGCGTGGCGACCGTCCCCGCCTTCTTCAGCGCCGCACCGTCGGCGCCACCGCGATAGTGGGGTTCGTAGGCACGGGAGGACTGCCGGATGGAGATCAGCGTGGCGTCGGGCGCAACACCGGCGACACCGTCGGGTGCGCCGGGAGCCGGCACGGGCGCCGCGGTGATCAGTGAGGCGACGATGGTGCCGTGAGCATCGCAGTCGGTCAGACCATCACCACCGGTGATGTAGTCACCGCCGGCCACCACAGGTAGTCGCGGGCTGGGAGTGACGCCGGTATCGATCAATGCGACCGAGACACCGCGGCCGGTCGAGTACTGCCACGCCGTGGTGATGTTGAGCATGGCGAAACCTGGGTTGGGTAGGGAGACGTCGGGCTCAGCTGCCGCCACCGTGTGAGCGCACTCGTTGCTCTGCCGCATGGGTTGCTCGGACCCGGGCGGCGCATCCGGCGGCACTGACCCCGGATCCACCGTGGGGGGCGCGATGGCCGATGCCGCCGGGACGTTGGTCACGGTGGCGGTCAGCAGCACCACCATCGCGACGGCGGCCGCACGCACTGCACTCCGGGACGTCATCGCATCCGAATCCAGCTGAACAGACCACCAATCCACGCGGCCAGCGGCAGTGCCAGAACAATGGCGATCAGTTCCAGCCATTCGGTCACCATCCGTACCAACGGGGTGAATCGAGTGACCGGAACCAGCAGTGCCACAACCAGTCCCGCTCCGGCAAAACCGGCGAGCGCGAGTGTGCCCCAGAGCAGCGCGGCACCGGCATCGGCCGAGTAGTGCACGACGTAGCGGATGACACCTGCGCTGAACGCGGCCGCCGCACCGCAGACCAGCGCGACCGCTTGACGCCGGTCGGCGAATGCCCGCCCCCGACTGATGACGATGAGGATGAACAGCAGCACCAGAAAGGCGGCGGCGTTGCCGCGGGCCTGCCCGGGCATCAGGGCCGCCCAGGTGGCGGCGGGCAGCGCAAGTGCGATGGCCACACAGATTCCGGTGAGGACGGCGTTGGCACGGATGGCAAGTTCGGCGATGGTCGCGCCGCGCGGAGTGGTGTCCGGACTGGATCCGTCGACGGCGTCGTCTTCGACGGGGACCACCGCATCCACCGGCATACCGTCACGGCGCCGGAACAGATCGCTGCCGGTGATCGATCCGAAGTGCGGCGGGCGGATCCGACTGGTCCACAGTGCCACTGTCGGAGCCATTGTCAGCGCGATGAGTAACCCGAACAACGCACTCATACCCAACCACTGACCGGGAACGTCCCGCCACATCCGGGCTGCCGCCGCAAGGCCACCGACCATGCACAGCGTGACGATGGTTGTCGCCATCCCGATATCGCGCCCCGTGGCCGCGGTGATCACACAGGTCACTGTCGCGATCGTCAGTGCGGCGATGACGACGTGTGCGCTGCCGAGGACACCGGGTGCGGCGGCGGCGCAGCCGGCACCGAGAAGTGGCACCGCGGGCCGGGCGAACCCTGCCAGTAACTCCGGGCGGTCCGGCCACCATCGCCATATCGAGAATGCTCCCGATGCCAACAGCAGACCCGTGGTTGCGGTCGCAATCGAGGCGGCGAGCGCGTCGGTCCGGGTGCGGGTGTACACGGCGAGTCCGAGGATCGCCAGTGCGGTCATACCCAGTACGGCCATCGCGGTGCGGGCGGCAGTCTCCGCCGTCACCGGCGGGAACAACGTCTTGCCGATCCGGGCCAGGCCGGTGGACAGCGACTCGTAGTGCGGTTCGAAGGAATCGCCCTGCTGCGCCGGGACGAGCATGAGCGTGGACCCGTCTTCGACGCCGAGTTCGTCGAGTGTCTTGGCGATATCGAGGCGGGTGCCGTTCGCCCGGTGCAATTCGTAGCCGATACCAGAATCGAACGCGTCAACTCCGCGGCGCTTCAGATCCTCGGTGAGCAGTTCGACAGCGCTGTCGATGAAGACCTCGACAGGTACCGAGGCCGGATAGACCTGCGATACCAGATGCTCACCGCAGATCACCGCCACTGCACACCGGGACGGAAAGGACACCGTCGCCATCAGCGTGGCCTGTCTGCTTCCGGCACATACTTATCGGCCAGGGCGGCGGCAATTTCGTAGAGCCGTAACCGGGAACTCTTCCGCATCTCGTTGCCGACATCGATGATGCCGCCGGTGGCCAGGTGCGGGTCGTGGGGCATGTACTCGACCGCGGCCCCGGATTGACTGAACTTCTCGGTGAGATAGGCCGTGGCATCCTTATCGCGCTCATCGCGGATGTCGTTCAGAATCACCATGCTGCGCGATACCAGCTCGTGGTGGCCCATCGAACGCAACAGGTCGATGGACCGGGTGACCGGCAGCGAGGTATCCGCGGTGAGACCGGAGACCAACACCAGGGTGTCGCAGGATTCCAGCACCGTCGACATGACCGGGTGCTCGAGATCGTCGCACGCGTCGACCAGAATCATGGTGTGGGTGCGACGCAACCGCGACAGCACTCCGGTGAACATCGCCGGCACCAGTGGACGAGGCTGATCGGAGGCGCGGTTGCCGGACAGGACATCAAGTCCGACACCGTTCTGGCCCAGATGCTCACGGATATCCGCATAGCCCTGCACGTCGAGATCGTTGAGGATCGCCGAGTAATCGCCGGGCGGTGACTCGTCAATGCGGCCGGCGAGCGTTCCGAACCCCGGCACCGCGTCGACGGCCACCACATTGTCCGGGCGGCACTGCCGGAAGACACCGCCGAGGCATGCCGTCATCGTGGTCTTGCCGACGCCACCCTTTCCGGAGATCACACCGATCACGTACTGCTTGCGGATATGCCGGCGGATACGTTCCCGAAGTTCGCGGTGATGTCGCTCGGCGGGTGATTCACCGGGGTTGATCGTCTTGGCCGAGACGGCGTAGACCCATCGCCGCCACCCCGAACCCGGCGGAATCTTGCGCGGTGTCACCAGATCGGAGATACGCAGGGTGCCGGACACCGACTCGTCAGCCTGGAGGGAATTCGTCATCTCACCGGCCTTTCCGTGAGCCGACGCATCATGGCCACCACGGCGGATGCGATATGTACGCCCGACCCGGGGCTGACGATCATCCAGGGCCGCCCGGCGCGGATGACACGTTCGGACACCAGCCGACCCGATGGGGTGTCGAGGATGGCTACCGCGCCGGGTTCGACACAGGCTCGCGCGGCCGGGTTGGTTCGACCGGACTGGGTGGCCACGATGCAGGCCTGTGCGGACTTCGTAGTGTCGGCCGCCAACACCAACGTGGCGATCTGATCGGGGTCGAGCCCGTGATGCGTGAGGAATCGTCGCAGACCGTCACCGTCGTGAACCGTTCCCACCAGTTCGTCGATATCGAGCGTCGCGGGCCGCAACGGCGCGGGTGGCATTGTGCCGCAGAGCCGTTCGATCTGCGAGCTGATGAGTGCCGCGGCGGACTGCTCACTGGTCGCCACGCCGGCGCTACTGAGTCGGACCGTGCTCTCGCAGCGCTCGAGAGCCACCCACCATTGCGCGAACTGCGCCAGCACCACCCGTTCCACGGTCTGCGGATCCGATGGTGTTTGAACGGAGAACACCAGTGCGGTATCGCGTCGCGAGAGAACGGTCAACCAATCCCGCACCGCCTCGTCCACCTCACCGGCGCCGGTGATAGCGCCGGCGTCGCGGAGTTCGGCGGCGACGGGATGGCCGAGTGCCGCCTGGGCGGTCTCGACGCTGGGTAGGTATGGACGTAAACCGAGTTCAGGTGCGATTACTTCGATACCCGCGAGCACCTGAAGCACCCAGAGTCCGTCGATCGTCGTGGTCAACATGGATTCCCCCCATGGAAGTCAGCTAGAAGAGATTGCCCATCATCACGTCGGTCTGGTGAGCGCTGTCGTTGACCGCGCTGATGGTGCGTCCGTGCTGGCCCATGGTGTCGATCAGGCCCTGGAGGCCCTGCAGCATCTGCATCTGCGCCTGGTGAAACGATGCGGCGGCGGTGCCCTCGAAGAAATCGGCGATCGCGTTGGTGCGTTGGGCGACGTCGTCGTGAAGTTCCATGAGTTGGGCGGAGCGTGCGCCCACGTCGGAGGCGAAGTCGGCGACACCGCCGTGGTGGTACGTGATCTGATCAGACATTGCAGAACCCTTTCGTTGGTTGGTGGAGGATCAGGCGTTCGCGGCGAAACCGGTGAGGCTTTGGGCCCCGTCCGCCTCGTGGTTTTCCATCATCGAAGCCGCCTGGCTCAAGCCCTGTGCCAGCCGCGTCCCGCCGATAATGGTTTGCTGCAGTTCATGATTGATCTGGACGGCGGTGTTGACCGAAGCCAGTTGCGCCTGGCCGCCCCAGACCGCGGAGCCCAGACCCTCATGGCTGCTCAGATAGCCGTTGGCGATGGATGTGGCGTGCTCGAGTGCCGACTCGATGGCCTGCTGCGTGCTGCGCAGCACCTCGGGTGTGACGACGAGGCTCATACGTTCTCCTTCTAGTGGTCGGATAGTGGTCCCGAGTATCTGGCGGTGCACGACCGGTGTCACTTCACCCTGTGGGTATTCGCATTAGGCTTCACAGATGCGATTCGCGTTCAAGACCTCACCGCAGCAGACCACCTGGGCCGAGATGCTCACCGTCTGGAAGGCCGCCGACGATATCGAGGTCTATGAGTCCGGCTGGAACTTCGACCACTTCTATCCGATCTTCGATGATCCAAAGGGGCCGTGCCTGGAGGGCTGGACCACGCTGACGGCGCTGGCGCAGGCCACCACCCGACTGCGGTTGGGCACCATGGTGACCGGTATTCACTATCGGCACCCGGCGGTGCTGGCCAATATGGCGGCCGCGGTGGACATCATCTCCGGCGGCCGGCTGGAACTCGGTGTGGGTGCGGGCTGGAATGAGCAGGAGTCTGGCGCCTACGGTATCGAATTAGGCACTGTGACAGAGCGATTCGACCGTTTCGAGGAAGCCTGCCAGGTGCTGATCGGCCTGCTGAGCCAGGAGACCACGGACTTCGACGGTAAGTTCTATCAACTCACGGCGGCCCGTAATGAACCGAAAGGGCCGCAGCGTCCGCATCCGCCGATCTGCATCGGTGGCGGCGGCGAGAAGCGGACCCTGCGGATCACGGCGAAGTACGCCCAGCATTGGAATTTTCCGGGCGGTACACCGAAGGATTTCGCCCACAAGCGCGATGTGCTCGCCGCGCACTGCGTCGCGGTGGGCCGCGACCCCAAGGAAATCATGATGTCGGCGCAGATTCGGCTCAACGCGGATCTGAATTACGGCGGCGTCATCGCCGACGCGATCGCTTACGGCGCCGAGGGTATGGACCTGGCGATCATCTACCTGCCGGCGCCCTATGACCCGGCGGTGGTGGAGGCGTTGGCTGAGGCCATCCGCGATTCGGGATTGTGGCGCGGCTAGAAGCCGAAGCGCATCAGTTCGTCGGGGGTGACGAGGCGTTCGTGTCGGGCCGGGAACTCCCGGTTCTTGATCGGAAGACGGAGTAACGACCAGGCGATACGCCCGACCCGCGAGCGGGTTATCGGCACGAGGTACACGGAATCTCTCCTGTGGTCGACAACATTGGCAACCGGGACCGCGGTACCCGCAGCACCCACCTCAGCAATTAGAGCCCGCCGGCGCGGAGATCAGCAGAAGGCGCGCCGATGCAGGTCGCGTGTTTCTACTGTTACAAAAGTGGCTAGCGTTGCGGTGCGGCCGTGGGCCGAATGGGAGCCGGCAAAGCCGTATGGCCCATCAGGTGGCGGTCGACCCCGGCTGCGGCGGCCCGGCCCTCGGCGATCGCCCACACGATCAGCGACTGCCCGCGGCCCATATCGCCGGCCACGAACACCCCGGGCACCGAGGTCTCGAAGTCGTCCGTGCGGGCCACATTGCCCCGGTCGGTCAACTCCACGCCGAGTTCGCTGAGCAGGCCCGGGCGTTCCGGACCCACGAAACCCATCGCCAGCAGCACCAGGTCGGCCTCGAGTTCGAAGTCGGTGCCCTCGACCTTCTCGAATCGCCCGGCCTTCATCTCGACCTCATGGGCGCGCAGACCGGTGACCGCATCCGCGCCGCCCAGGAAACGTTCGGTGTTGACCGCGAACACCCGTTCGCCGCCCTCCTCATGCGCCGAAGACACCCGGTACATCAATGGATAGGTGGGCCACGGCGTGGAGTCAGCCCGCTCTTCGGGCGGGCGCGGCATGATCTCGAACTGGTGCACGCTGGCCGCACCCTGGCGGTGCGCGGTGCCCAGGCAGTCCGCGCCGGTGTCGCCGCCGCCGATGATCACCACCCGCTTGTTTTTCGCGGTGATGGGCGGCTGCCCGTCGGCGTCGAGAACCGGGTCGCCGTGGGTGGCCTTATTGGCCCACGGCAGATACTCCATCGCCTGGAAGATGCCGGGGAACTCCCGGCCCGGGATGGGCAGGTCACGCCAGTCGGTGGCGCCGCCGGCCAGGACCACCGCGTCGAACTGCTCGCGGAGTTCGGTGGCGGTGATATCGACGCCGACGTTCACACCGGCCCGGAACGTGGTGCCTTCGGCCGCCATCTGCTCAAGTCGGCGGTCGATGTGGCGCTTCTCCATCTTGAATTCGGGGATGCCGTAGCGCAGCAGACCGCCGATGCGGTCGGCACGCTCGAACACCGTGACGTCATGACCGGCCCGGGTCAACTGCTGGGCCGCGGCCAGCCCGGCCGGACCGGATCCGACGACGGCGACGCTCTTCCCGGTCAGCACATGGGCCCGTTTGGGAACCACCCAGCCCTCGTCGAAGGCGTTGTCGATGATCTCGACCTCAACCTGCTTGATGGTCACCGGATCGGCGTTGATCCCCAGCACACAGGAGGCCTCACACGGCGCCGGGCACAGCCGACCGGTGAACTCCGGGAAGTTGTTGGTGGCATGCAACCGGTCAATCGCATCCTGCCAGCGGTCCCGGTGAACCAGATCATTCCACTCCGGGATGAGGTTGCCCAGCGGGCAGCCGTTGTGGCAGAACGGGATTCCGCAATCCATACACCGCGATGCCTGCTGCTGCAGGGCCTCGTGATCGAAGTCCTCGTAGACCTCGTTCCAGTCGCGCAGCCGCAACGGCACCGGCCGACGCTTCGGCGTCTCCCGGCGGGTGACCTTCATGAAGCCACTGGGATCAGCCACGGGAAGCCGCCATGATCGTCTCGTCGACATCGGCGCCGGTGCGCTCGGCTTCGGCGATGGCCTCCAGCACCCGCTTGTAGTCACGCGGCATGACCTTCACAAAATCCCCTGCCTGTCGCGGCCAGTCGGCCAGAATGCGCTGGGCCACAGCCGAATCAGTGGCATCACGATGGGCCGTCAGCATGGCGCGCAGCCACTCGAGATCGTCATCGCTGAACGTCTCAAGGTCCACCATCTCGGTGTTGAGGTTGCTCGCCAGCTTGGCCTGCGGGTCATAGACATAGGCCACCCCACCGGACATACCGGCGGCGAAGTTGCGCCCGGTCGGCCCGAGGATCACCACCCTGCCGCCGGTCATGTACTCGCACCCGTGGTCGCCCACACCTTCGACCACCGCATGCGCACCGGAGTTCCGCACGGCGAACCGTTCACCCACGGTGCCGCGGATGAACGCCTCACCACTGGTGGCACCGAACAGGATCACGTTGCCGCCGATGATGTTGTCCTCGGCGAGGAATCCCTTCGGTGCGCGTTCGGAGGGACGCAACACGATCCGGCCACCGGACAGACCCTTGCCGACATAGTCGTTAGCGTCGCCGTGCACCCGCAACGTGATACCGCGCGGCAGGAACGCACCGAAGCTGTTGCCGGCCGAGCCGTCGAAGGTGATGTCGATGGTGCCGTCCGGCAGGCCCTCGCCGCCATAGGCTTTCGTCACCTCATGGCCCAGCATGGTTCCCACGGTGCGGTTGGTATTGGTGATCTTCATCGAGAACTTGACCGGCGTACCCGAATCCAGGGCCTCCCGGCTTCTGATGATCAGCTGCTGATCCAGCGCCTTGTCCAGACCGTGATCCTGACGCGAACTGCAGTACAGGTCCTGGTTCATGAAGGCCGAGTCGGCCTCGTGCAACACCGGGGACAGATCGAGCTTGTGGGCCTTCCAGTGCGCGGAGGCCCGAGTGGTGTCCAGCGCACCGACCTGGCCCACCATCTCGTTGACGGTGCGGAAGCCCAGTTGGGCCATCAGTTCCCGGACCTCTTCGGCGATGAATAGGAAGAAGTTCTCCACGAATTCCGGCTGACCGGTGAACCGTGCGCGCAGCAACGGGTTCTGCGTGGCCACACCCACCGGGCAGGTGTCGAGGTGACACACCCGCATCATGATGCAGCCCGACACCACCAGCGGTGCGGTGGCGAACCCGAATTCCTCCGCGCCCAGCAGGGCGGCGATCACCACATCGCGGCCAGTCTTGAGCTGACCGTCGACCTGCACGACGATCCGGTCGCGTAATCCGTTGAGCAGCAGGGTCTGCTGGGTTTCGGCCAGACCCAACTCCCACGGTGCGCCGGCATGTTTCATCGACGTCAGCGGTGTCGCACCGGTACCGCCGTCATGGCCGGAGATCAGCACCACATCGGCGTGTGCCTTGGAGACACCGGCGGCGACGGTTCCGACACCGTTCTCGCTGACCAGTTTCACGTGGATGCGCGCGGCCGGGTTGGCGTTCTTCAGATCGTGGATCAGCTGCGCCAGATCCTCGATGGAGTAGATGTCATGGTGCGGCGGCGGCGAGATCAACCCGACGCCGGGTGTGGAGTGACGCACCTCGGCCACCCACGGATAGACCTTGTGACCCGGAAGCTGACCACCCTCGCCGGGTTTGGCGCCCTGGGCCATCTTGATCTGGATGTCGGTGCAATTGGTCAGGTAGTTGCTTGTCACACCGAACCGACCCGACGCCACCTGCTTGATGGCGCTACGACGCCAGTCACCGTTGGCATCGTGGTCGAAGCGGCTGACGGCTTCGCCGCCCTCGCCCGAGTTCGACCGCGCACCAAGGCGATTCATCGCGATCGCCAGAGTCTCGTGTGCTTCGGCAGAGATCGAGCCATAGCTCATCGCGCCGGTGGAGAACCGCTTGACGATGTCGACGGCCGGTTCGACCTCGGAGATCGGCACCGGCGGACGTACATCGGCCTTGAATGTCAGCAGGCCGCGCAGCGAGGCCATCTTCTCGCTCTGGTCATCGATGAGCTGGGTGTACTCCTTGAAGACCGAGTACTGCCCGGTCCGGGTGGAGTGCTGCAGTTTGAACACGGTGTCGGGGTTGAACAGGTGGTACTCACCCTCGCGGCGCCACTGGTACTCCCCGCCCACCTCGAGTTCGCGATGTGCGCGCTCATCGGGCCGGTCCAGGTAGGCCAGTTCGTGGCGGGCGGCGACGTCGGCGGCGATGTCGTCGAGATCGATCCCGCCCACCGGGCAGTGCAAGCCGGTGAAGTACTCATCGAGTACCGCCTGGGAGATGCCGATGGCCTGGAACAACTGCGCCCCAGTGTAGGAAGCCACCGTCGAGATGCCCATCTTCGACATCACCTTCAGCACACCCTTGCCGGCGGCCTTGATGTAGTTCTGCAACGCCTTCTCGCGGTCGATCCCCTCCAGTACGCCGCGGTCGATCATGTCGCTGATCGACTCGAACGCGATGTAGGGGTTGATCGCGGCGGCTCCGCAGCCGATCAGCATCGCCATGTGATGCACCTCGCGGGCGTCACCGGCTTCGACGATCAGCCCGACCTGGGTGCGGGTGCGCTCACGCACCAGATGGTGATGAGCGGCGGCCACCGCCAGCAGCGACGGGATCGGCGCGGTGGTTTCGTTGGACTCCCGGTCCGACAGGATCAGGATCCGGGCTCCGTCGGCGATGGCCTTCGAGGCCTCTGCCCGGAGGCCATCGAGTGCGCGACGCAGACCGTCGCCGCCCTCGGCCACCGGGTACAGGCAGCGCAGAATCGCCGCACGCATGCCATGCCGATGGCCGTGCACCTCGTCATCGGGGTTGAGGTTGACCAGTTTGGCCAACTCGTGATTGCGCAGGATCGGGTGCGGCAACAGGATCTGATGACACGACTCCGGCGTGGGGTTGAGCACATCACCCTCGGGGCCGACGGTGGCCTGCAGGCTGGTCACCACCTCTTCGCGGATGGCGTCCAACGGCGGATTGGTGACCTGGGCGAACAACTGCTGGAAGTAGTCGAACAGCATCCGGGGCCGCGCTGAGAGCACCGCGATCGGGGTGTCGGTGCCCATCGAGCCCAACGACTCCGCGCCGGACCGCGCCATCGGGGCGACCAGCAGGTTGAGTTCCTCGTAGGTGTAGCCAAAAGCCTGCTGGCGCAACACAACTCGGTGATGCGGCATCCGGATGTAGGGGCCCTGAGGCAGGTCGTCAAGGTGGAACTGCTCGACGTCCAGCCACTCCTGGTAGGGGTGGGCAGCAGCCAGTTCGGCCTTGATCTCCTCATCGGCGATGATGCGGCCCTGGGCGGTGTCGACCAGGAACATCCGACCTGGTTGCAGTCGCAGGCGCTGAACCACGGTGGCGGGGTCAAGATCAAGCACGCCGGCTTCGGATGCCATGACGACCAGGCCGTCGTCGGTGACCCAGATCCGCGAGGGCCGCAGACCGTTGCGGTCCAGAACCGCACCCACGACGGTGCCATCGGAGAAGCACACCGAGGCAGGTCCGTCCCACGGTTCCATCAACGCGGAGTGGTAGGCGTAGAACGCGCGCCGCGCCGGGTCCATATCGGCGTTGCGTTCCCAGGCCTCCGGGATCATCATCAGCACCGCATGCGGCAGGCTGCGCCCACCCAGGTGCAGCAGTTCGAGCACCTCGTCGAAGCGGGCGCTGTCGGAGGCGCCGGGCGTGCAGATCGGGAAGATCTTCTCGACGTCGGTGCCGAAGATGTCGGTATCGATCAGCGCCTCGCGGGCGCGCATCCAGTTCTCGTTGCCGGTGACGGTGTTGATCTCACCGTTGTGGGCGATCCGGCGGAACGGATGCGCCAACGGCCACGACGGAAAGGTGTTGGTGGAGAACCGCGAGTGCACGATGCCCAGCGCACTGGTGACCCGCTCGTCCTGCAGATCGAGGTAGAAGGCCTTGAGCTGCGGGGTGGTGAGCATGCCCTTGTAAATGAAGGTTTTCCCGGAAAGGCTTGGGAAATAGACGGTTTCGCGACCGGGGCCGTCCTGGCCGGGGCCCTTGGTGCCCAACTCGTGCTCGGCGCGCTTGCGGATCACATACGCCCGGCGCTCCAACTCCATATCCGCGGCGCCGCCGATGAACAGCTGGCGCAGAGTGGGCATGGCATCACGGGCCAGTGCACCCAACGAGGAGTCGTCGGTGGGCACCTCACGCCAGCCGAGAACGGTCAGTCCCTCGCTCGCAACGATTTTCTCCAACGCCTCACACGCAGCGACGGCCTCGCGGGCCGATTGCGGCAGGAAGGCGATCCCGGTGGCGTAGGAGCCCTCGGGCGGCAACTCGAAATCGACCACCGCGCGCAGGAACGCATCCGGAACCTGCAGCAGGATTCCGGCACCGTCACCGCTGTTCGGTTCGGCGCCGGCCGCGCCGCGGTGTTCCATGTTCAGCAGTGCGGTGATCGCCTTGTCGACGATGTCGCGGGTACGACGGCCGTGCATATCCACGACCATCGCCACGCCGCACGCATCGTGCTCGTAGGCGGGGTTATAAAGCCCGACACTGCTGGGCATACGCACCTGACCCTTCACAACATTTCGCACCGCGGTTCAAACGACGGCGCCGCGCCCCGTCGGGTTCCTCCGTGCGTCGGTGAACGGCGGCCCTTCTGTGGTGTCAACAGGTACCGAAACGATATGCAAGCAGCGCCGAACATGCCAACCTAGGCCATCCTAATAGGGGCTAATAGGGCAAGATCGGTGGCCATGACCGTCCCGACGATGGCCAACCGGCTGGCTGCGGAATTGATCGGCACGTTCTGGCTGGTGCTGGGCGGTTGTGGGGCGGCGGTGTTCGCCGCCGACCCGGCCGGTGACTTCTCGGCCGGGATCGGCTACACCGGGGTGGCGCTGGCCTTCGGGTTGGCGGCGATGACCGCGGTGTATGCGTTCGGCGGGGTCTCCGGCGGCCATTTCAACCCGGCCGTCACCCTGGGCGCCGCGATCTCCGGGCGCCTGGAGGGGTCGGCGGTGGTGGCGTACTGGCTGGCCCAGGTGATCGGGGCGGCCCTGGCCGGGCTGACGATTGTCCTGATCGGGGACGGCCGACCCAACTGGACGGCGACGGGCAATATGGCCGCCAACGGCTACGAGGCCAATTCGCCGTTCTACTACTCCCTGACCGCCGTGCTGATCGCCGAGACCGTGCTGAGTGTGGTGTTCGTCCTGGTGTTCCTGCGCGTCACCGATCAGCGGACGCTGACCGGATTCGCCGCACTGATGATCGGCCTGACCTACACCGTGGTGTACCTGGTCGCGATCCCGATCTCGAATGGCTCGGTCAACCCGGCACGGTCCACCGGGGTGGCCTTCTTCAACGGCGCGGGCGCACCCGGCCAACTGTGGGCGTTCTGGCTGGCGCCCCTGGTGGGTGCCGTACTCGCGGGGTGGATCTACCTGGCACTGTTCGGCCGACGCGACGCCGAGGCGGACACTAGATCCCGCTGATCTGCTGCACCGGCAACCGCGGGCCGCGGCGAGGTTCATAGGCCAGGCCGCTGACCTCCAGCAGTCGCACCGCCCGGTAGCGGTGCGGGCGCATGGGTTCGAGCACCTCGACCATCTCCGCATCGTCGATGGGCCGACCGAGCAGCGTCCAGCCGATCATCTTCGACACGTGATAGTCCCCGACCGAGAGTGCGTCGGCATCGCCGAAGGCGCGTTGGGCGGTCTCGGCGGCCGTCCACACACCCACCCCCGGCAGGCTTGTCAGGGCCTCCCGGGCCTCGGCGGGGGCGCGGGCGGTAAGGCGTTCCAGAGATTCGGCGCGGGTGGCGCAGCCGATGAGCGTGCGGGCGCGGCCGGGATCGACGTTGGCGCGGTGGAACTCCCACGACGGGATCGCGCGCCACGCCTGCGCCGACGGCGGCACCCGCATCATCGCCGGCGCGAGCCCGGGTGCTGGTGTGCCGTACCGGCTCACCAGCAGCCGCCAGGATCGAAATGCGTCGGCGCCGGGCACGCGTTGCTCCAGCACCGCTGGGATGAGCGCCTCCAGCACGCGCCCGGTGCGCCCGATCCGTAGATGGCGAACCCGGGCGGCCGCGGCGGCGACGGTCGGGTGGCTGGGTGTGAAACCGGTGGCGTCATCGTCGGCGCCGAGCAGTGCGGGTAGCGCGTCGGTGAACTCCTCGGCACCCTCACCCCAGGCCTGGCACACCACGGTGTCGGTGTCGGTTTTACTGATGCGGGCGGTCACCGGCCCGCTGGCTTGCAGGCTGGTGCGCCAGATCGCACCGTCGCTGTCGATCTGAAAACACGGGTCACCCGGGCCGCGGCGCTGCGGGGCCAGGGTATGGCCGGGACTGGCCGGGCCGGGGAAGCTCAGCGAGCGCTCGATCATCGAAAGCCCTACGGGCGCCCGGTGATTCGATCTGCGAGCGTGGCGATCGGTGAACTGGTCGCCCGCCCGCCCGCCTCATGGCGGTCAGCGAGTTTGTAGGCGGAGTACAAGCCCTGCACACCCAGCCAGCGCAGCGGTTCGGGCTCCCAGGTACGCGAGCGATGATCCACCCACGGCAGTGCGGTCAAATCGGTGGAGCGTTTGAGCACCAGATCGGCCAGGGTGCGCCCGGCGAGGTTGGTGGCCGTCACCCCATGCCCGACATAACCGCCGGCTTCACCGAGTCCGGTGGCCGGGTCCAACCGGACACCGGCGGTCCAGTCCCGCGGCACCGCGAGCACGCCGCACCAACCGTGGGCGATCGGCACACCGCGGGTCTGCGGCAGCACCGTGTTGAGCACGCCGGTGAGGTAGTCGATGGTGGCTTGGCCGACGGCGCCGTCGGAGTCAATGCGGGAGGCATAGCGGTAGGGCACCGCGCGGCCGCCGATCGCGATGCGATCATCTTCTGTGCGCTGGGCATAGAAGAAGCCGTGCGCCAGATCCCCCACCGTCTCCCGGCCCGCCCAACCGATTGTCTCCCAAAGGCTTTCGGACATCGGCTCGGTGGCGATCATCGCGCTGTTCATCGGCAACCAGCGCCGGCGCAGGCCGCGCATCCGCGCGGTGAACCCCTCGGTGGCGCGCAGCACGATCGGCGCGCGCACCACACCCAGTGCCGTCTCGGCGCGTCCGGGGGTGATGGTGGTGACGGGACTCTGTTCGTAGATCGTGACGCCGAGGCGCTCGACCACGTCAGCCAGACCGCGGGCCAGTTTCGCCGGTTGCACCCGCGCACAATGCGGATTGAACGAACCCTGCACCAGGTGATCGACCCGAACCCGTTGGGCCGCTTCAGGTCCCGAGAGGATCTCGATACCGTCGATGCCCCAGTGCCGGTCCTCGGCGACCTCGGCACGCAGCCGCACGGCCTGCGCTTCGGTGCGGGCGACCTCGAGGTTGCCGCCCTTGATGATGTCGGCGTCGATGCCTTCGCGGCGCGCCACGTCGATCACCTCGTCGACGGCATCGTTGAGCATCTGCTGCCAGGTGATGACACTCTCGCGGCCGTGGCGCTCGGCCAGCAGGCCGCGATCGCCCGGCGGCAGGCCACTGAGCCAGCCGCCGTTGCGCCCAGAGGCACCGAATCCGGCGAACCGGGCTTCGAGGATGGTGATTCGCAGCGACGGGTCGGCGGCCTTGAGGTAGTAGGCGGTCCACAGCCCGGTGTAGCCGGCGCCGACGATGCAGACATCGGCCTCGCGATCACCCGGCAGGGCGGGCCGCGGGTCGGGAAGCTGGGAGAACCAGTGCGATACGGCGCCGTTTTTCACCATGGGAACGATCCTTGCAGAGGAATCCGGGGCGGGACTCGCGTCGGCGCATGTAGCCCGAGTAGTCTACTTTTATGTCTACACCGACGACGACAATTCGTGTGACAGTGGGTACGCGGGACCGCCTGGCGGCCCAGGCCCGTGAGCGCGGAGTCTCGATCTCAGCTCTGCTGACCGACCTCGCGGCCCAGGCTGATCGGCGCGCTATCTTCCAGGCTGAACGTGATGCCGAACAGGCCGAGGTCGGCGATACCGCCGCCCGCGATGAGGCCCGGGATTGGGGCGACGCGACCGGGGACGGAATTGCCTGAGCCGAAACGGGGCGATCTGTGGTTGGTCAGCTTCGGCGCCGGGCGTGCGGGTGAGCCAGGCAAGCATCGGCCTGCGGTGATCCTGTCCGCCGATGAACTGGTCGGCGGCGTCATCGATGAACTGATCGTCGTGGTCCCGGTGTCCAGTTCACGCTCGAGCACCCCGTTGCGGCCGGCGATCACCCCGGCTGAAGGCGTCGACACCGACAGTGTCGCCATCTGTCGCGGAATCCGCGCGGTGGCTCGGACCCGTCTCATCGAGCGGTTGGGCACCGCCGAACCAGCGACCATGCGCGATATCGAACGCGCCGTGGCCCTGATCCTGGGCATCAACGCCGCCGACTGACCTCAGCGGCGCTTGGCCGCCCGCAATCCGACCCAGAACCGGGCAGCCTCGGCGATGGACTCCTCGACGGGCCGGGGCTGCCAGCCGAGTTCGCGCACGGCCTTGGAGTGGTCGACGGGAGCCTCGGCGCGCATCAGTCGCAACGCATTGAGGTTGAGGCGTTCGTCGGTGCCGCGTAGCCGGGCCTTTGCGCTACCCAGGGCGGCCATCGCGTAGGCCATTGGCAGCGGAATCGTGCGCGTCGGGGCCGGCACACCCGCGGCCTCGGCGGCGATCCGCACCACCTCGGCATTGCTGATCATTTTCTCCGAGATCAGATAGCGCTCGCCAATACGTCCGTGTTCGGCGGCGAGGATCATCGCGGCGGCCGCATCCTCGACACCCACTGCTTCGAGTTCAATACCGCCCAGCACGAACGGCAGCTTGCCGAAGGCCGCCCCGGCGATGATCGCGCCGTGCGGGGTGCGTCCCCAGTCCCGGGGACCATAGGTGGTGGACACACACATCGCCACCGCCGGCAGCACACCGTCACGGGCGGCGTGCAGCACCATATTCTCGGCCTGCACCCGGGAACGGACATAGGCGGTCAGGTGCCGCTCGTCGGTGATGACGTCTGCCTCGCTGGCGCGGCGGCCGCGGCGGCGATCCACGGTGGCGTAGGTGCTGGTTAACACGAAGCGCCGCAACGGTTTTCGGCGGTGCACCTCTGCGGCGACGGCAAGCACATTGCGGGTGCCTTCGACATTGGTGCGGAACAGCGGCGCGGGGTCAGACAGCCAGCCGCGGGCGTCGACCACGCAGTAGTAGACGTCCCGGCAACCGGTCATGACCGCGGTCAGGGTGTCGTTGTCCCAGATATCACCGATGAAACGTTCGGTGTCCAGGTCGTCGATACCGATGGTGGTGGCGCCCTCGCGCACCATCACCCGCACCGGTTCGCCGGCGGCGACCAGTTGCCGAGTGACGTGTGAGCCGAGGAAACCGTTGGCGCCGATGACGAGGCTGGTCACCGGGCGGTGCTGCGCATCCAAGCCGCGGCGTCATCGTCAATGGTGCCGAGTTCCTGGGCCTTCGTGCACCACTTCATACCCGCCTTGAGGAAGCGCAACGGGTTGTAGATGTCCTCCTGTCGGCTCCACAACCCGTCGCCGGCATAGGTGATGATCGAGATGTTCGTGGCGCTGATGATCGTGCCGTCACCCGGATCGCGCATCGGGTTGTCCAGTTCGATGATCACCCGGCCGGTGGACTCGTCGATCACCGACCACAGCGACGGAAACGCCGTCATATGGCTGCCAGGGAAGGTGGTCATGGTCCGATAAATCCAGTCCCGCACCTGTTCGCGGCCCTTCATGGTGCCCATGGCGTGTTCGATGTAGTCGACATCGGGCGTGTAGTGCGACACCCAGGCGTCCCAGTCGCGGGTATCGGCGGCGGCGGCGACGGTGGCCTCGAAGGTCGCGAAGGCGTCGGTCAATCCGGCCCGGGAAAACCGTGGTGGCGTCACCGTTTCAAACTAGAACACGTTCTTCCGCTGCGGGTTCGACTGCGCCACAATGAACCCATGACTGAAACCAAGAGGGCGATCCTGGCCGGCGGCTGCTTCTGGGGCATGCAGGACCTGATCCGCCGCCAACCCGGTGTGGTCTCGACCCGGGTGGGCTACACCGGCGGCCAGAACGACCACCCCACCTACCGCAACCACCCCGGTCATGCCGAGGCTATCGAGATCGTCTACGACCCAGCCCAGACCGACTACCGGGCGCTGCTGGAGTTCTTCTTCCAGATCCACGACCCGTCCACCAAGGACCGGCAGGGCAACGACACCGGCACCAGCTACCGCTCGGCGATCTTTTACCTCGACGACGAGCAGAAGGCCGTCGCCGTCGACACCATCGCCGATGTGGACGCCTCCGGGCTGTGGCCGGGCAAAGTCGTCACCGAGGTCACCCCGGCCCCGCAGTTCTGGGATGCCGAGCCCGAGCACCAGGACTACCTGTTGCACTTCCCCAACGGCTACACCTGCCACTATCCGCGCCCCGGTTGGACGCTGCCCAAGCGCGCACAGGTGTAGCTCCCGGCCCGGATCGCGGTTTCGGTGGCCGGGCGCTGGCAAACCCGACCTGGGCAACGACCGCCCTACCGCTACAGCTAGGCTGGAGCCACTGATTCCAGTCTCGAGGAGTAAACAATGCGTGTCGTCGCGTTCGCGCCGTCGTTGAGTGCGGTCGAAGAAGACGCCGGCGGGGTCAACATCAAGGGCTTCCCGATGACCAGTTGTTACGTCGACAGCTTTCCCGCCCAGGTCACCATCCCGATGGTGGTCGCGGTCTGCGCGCTTGGCGGCGAGGACTACCACCCCGTGAAATACATCGTCGCCCACTCCCCCGACGGCGAGCGGGTCGGCAGCCTGGAGTTCAGCTGGCACTGGAACGACAACCCGCCCACTCCGGTTAAGTTTCGGGTGTTCACCCAGTACCTGCCGATTCGCATCGAGGCCGCCGGGCTCTTCACCATCGGCCTGTACGACAGCCTTGAGAGCACCGATTCCGATGTGCTTTTCCCGCTGCCCGTGCTCAAGCAAAACCCCCTGTTGCAAGCTCGAACCAACTAACTACGCCGCGACGCTGATCCGGCTTGGCCTGGTCGCGGCGCGTTTCGACCCTGAAGGAGCACCTGCGCTATGACCGACAACCCGCGCGACGATGTGGTGACCGACCAGTACCAGAAGTGGCGGTACCCGGAGCCGATCCAGAACATCGAGACCTGGCTGGCCGACAGCTGGCAATGGTTCGACCCCAGCAACGATCATCGGGTTTTGTGGCCCGACCGGCCGTATCAGCCGGATCTGGACATCCTGGTCGCGGGGTGCGGCACCAATCAGGCGGCGATTTACGCCTACACCAACCGGGCGGCGAAGGTGGTGGCGATTGACGTCAGCCAACCGTCGCTGGACCACACCCGCTACCTCAAAGACAAGTACGCGCTAAAGAACCTGGAGTTGCATCTGCTTCCGATCGAGGAGGCGCCGACGCTGAACCAGACCTTCGACCTGATCATCTCCACCGGAGTTCTGCACCATATGGCTGATCCCCAGGCGGGGATGAACGCCCTGGCCAGCATCCTTCGGCCCGATGGCGTGGCCGCCATCATGCTCTATGCCCGCTACGGCCGGGCCGGAGTGGAGCTCATGCAGGCGGTGTTCCGCGAGATGGGCCTGCGCCAGGACGAGGAGTCCCTGCAACTGGTCAAGGACACCCTGGAGGTGCTGGATCCCAGCCATCCGGTGAAGAGCTACATGTCGATCGCCTGGGATCTGTCCTTCGACGCCGGCCTGGTCGATACGTTCCTGCACGGGAGGGATCGCAGCTTCACCGTCGACGACTGCCTGGAGTTGGTGTCCGCCTCCGGACTGGTGTTTCAGGACTGGTTCCTGCGGACGCCCTATTACCCGGCGACGCTGGTCGAGCCGGGCAACCCGTTCTTCGGCGCTGTCACGCAGCTCCCGCCAGCCAAGATGTGGTCGGTGATGGAGCGCATCAAGACACTGAATGCCTGCCACTTCTTCATCGCCACGCATGCCGACCGGCCCGCGGCGAGCTATCGGATCGACTTCGCGGCGCCCAACGCGCTGGACTACGTGCCGCTGCTGCGGTACCGGTGCGGGGTGAGCGGCGAGGAGGTCTTCCGGAACAACTGGCGGATCCGCCTGGACCCCACGCATCTGGCGTTCGCCCAGCAAGTCGACGGCGAGCGCAGCATCCGTGAGATCGCCCAACGGGTGGCCCAGAGCGGTGTCCTCGGCCAGGCCGAGCAGGCCGAGCTGGAGTTCGTCGGTTTGGAGTTGTTCGAGGGTCTGTGGCGGACCGACTTCATCGCTATCGACCTGAGCGCCACTAAGTCCTAGCCCCGATCCACGGGCGCTACTGAGATCGGCGTCAGTCGACCACACTCACAGAACACACATGCCCCTTCCGCAGGCGGGGCATGTTGTCGAACCAGAATGTGCCAGGTGCTTGATTACGTACCGCTGCTGGAGGGCTTCCGGACTAACTGCATCTGGCGCCGCCCAATGAGTGGCCCAGAGCGGCATCTTCGGCTAGGCCGAGCCACCTGAGCGCCACAGCGTCCTAGCCGCGCGCCTCGGGCGTTACTGAGATCGACGTCTATCGACCACACACAAAGCAGATCGGCCCCCTCCCGAAGGAGGGGGCCGATCTGTTGTCGAACCGGACCGCTATGCGGCGCCGTTGTTACCTGCGGTTCCGTTGGATGCCCCGGTACCACCCTGGTTCAGAGTGGTGCCGATGCCCTTGGCGCCACCGGCGTTGGGAACGCCGCCCGTGCCGCCGGTACCGCCGTTGCCGCCGTTGCCGCCAACTGCCACCGCACCGGCGCCGTTTCCGTTGGATTCTGCGTTACCGCCAGCACCGCCGGCGCCACCGGTTGCAGAACCGGTAGTGCCGTTGCCACCGGTACCGCCATTGCCGCCGGTCGCGGTAAGCAGAGACGGCGCAGCGCCGCCATTGCCAGCGGCCGATGCGGCGCCACCACCACCACCGGAACCAGCGATCGCGTACGCGCCACCCGCGGTGCCACCACCGCCACCGTTGCCGCCGGTGGCTGTAGAACCAGTGGCGCTGTTACCGACGAGCGATGCGAAACCACCGGCACCACCGATGCCGCCGGAACCACCGGTGCCGCCGTTGCCGCCACCGCCGTTGCCGCCGTTACCACCGGTCACGTCGCTATCGGCACCAGTACCCGTGGCGGAACCACCGGCACCACCGATGCCGGCAGCAAATCCGGCGGCTTGGGCAGCACCCCCGTCACCGCCGAATCCGCCAAACAGAGTGAGATTGTTGCCAGTCCCCGTGATGGCACCACCGGCACCACCGGCACCACCAGCTCCGGCCCCGACGCCGCCGTCACCGCCGTCACCGCCATCGCCACCTTGGAAGGTGACGCCAGAAGCAGCGCTGTTGGACGTACCGCCGGCACCACCGGCGCCACCGTTACCGACCGAACCTGCGTTGCCGCCGTTACCACCGTTACCGCCGGAACCGAGCGGGTTATTCGCACCGGCACCGCCAGCACCACCGTTACCCGTGCCTCCGAGGAAGGCGCCACCGGTGCCCGCGTTACCACCCGTACCACCGTTACCGCCGGTACCGACAGCACCCGCGGTACCCGCGTTGCCGTTAGCCGCACCGCCGTTACCACCGGCCCCGCCGTCGCCTGCGGCATTCGCGATATTCAGGCCGCCGGCACCACCGGCTGCACCGCTACTCGCCAGACCGCCGTTACCGGAGTTACCACCGGTGCCATTGACACCACCGACGCTGTTTCCGCCCGCGCCGCCGTTGCCGCCGTTGCCACCGGAGGCACCCGAACCACCGTTACCGCCGGTACCGGTACCGGTACCGGTACCAGCCCCGCCGGCTCCGGCGGTTCCCGCTGATGCTCCGGCAGCACCATTGCCGCCCAGACCACCAGTGCCCGCACCGCTCGCGGCACCACCGGCGCCGCCAAAGCCACCGGCGCCACCGGCACCCGCGCTACCGCCGTTGCCACCGCCGGCGCCACCGAGAGCGATGGCACCGATGCCACCGTTACCACCCGCACCCGCAGCGCCACCAGCGCCACCGGCACCAGCGACACCCGTCGTAGCGGTGCCACCGGCACCACCGGTGCCGCCGTTGCCACCGGCGGCACCGTTTCCGCCGACCGCGACGGCAGCCCCGACGAAGCCAGCACCACCGCTACCACCGGCACCGGCCGCACCACCAGCGCCGCCCTTGCCGGCGTTGCCCGTCGTGGCGTTGCCACCGGCACCACCGGTGCCGCCGTTGGCGCCGGTCGAGCCACTGGTTGCTGAAGTACCCGCTGTGGCCGCATTACCGCCGAGGCCAGCACCGCCAGCACCACCGGCACCACCGGCGCCGCCATTGCCACCCGTAGCTGCGCCACCGGCACCACCCACACCACCAGCGGTAGAGCCATTACCGGTGTCCGGGAGTCCGGCGCCACCGGCACCGCCATTGCCGCCGTTACCAGCAGTACCGGCATTGCCCGTCGTGCCGCCGTTACCGCCGGTGCCCACGGCACCACCGGTACCAGTCGTACCCGCGGCGCCACCGGCGCCACCGGTCTGGCCGACACCCGCGGTGCCGGAGCCAATCACGCCGGCAGCACCCACGCCACCGTTACCAGCCGCGCCAGCGTTACCGCCGGTGCCGTTGGTGGCGCTGGTGGTACCGCCGTTGCCGCCGGCGCCGCCTTGGCCGCCCGCGCCGCCGTTAGCACCGGCCCGGGGAGCGGTACCGAGGGTGATGCCGACCGCGCTAGCACCGCCGTTGCCACCATTGCCGGCAGCACCGCCCGCGCCGCCCTTACCAGCAACGCCCGCGCCTGTGACGGCCGTCGCGTTACCGCCGACACCACCCTTGCCGCCGTCGCCACCCGTACCAGCGGTACCGCCAGTCGCATACGCGCTTGTGCCGCCGGTACCACCGGCGCCACCGCTACCACCGCTACCGGCCGCGCCGCCGCTACCACCAGCGCCAGCGACACCACCCGCACTGGACGCGTTACCGCCGGCGCCACCGACGCCACCGTTGCCACCATTAGTTCCGTTACCTGCAACTGTCGGGCCGGTCACGTCCGCGCCATTGACGCCTGCGCCGCCCGTGCCGCCGTTACCGCCAGCGCCACCGTTCGTGAGACCAGCACCACCAGCGCCACCCGCGCCACCGTTAGCGCCCGCCGCACCGATACCGGCAAAGCCCGCGCCGCCGTTACCGCCAGCACCGGCCGTGCCGGCACTGCCGGCGCTGCCGACCGTGCCGCCGTTACCGCCAGTACCCGCGGTACCACCGGTGCCCACAGCAGCAGTGGCCGCACCACCGGTGCCACCGGCACCGCCTGCCTGGCCTGTGGTCGCGCCGTTGCCACCGGCCAGGCCGGTACCACCGTTACCGGAGTTGCCACCGGCGCCACCATTACCGTTCTGCGAGCCACCCGTGCCGCCGTTACCAGCGCCACCGTTACCACCGTTGCCGCCCGCACCAGCCGCACCGGCCGTGCCGGCCAAGCCGCCACCGGGGGCCGCACCGGAGTTGCCACCGTTACCGCCAGCACCACCCTTGCCACCCTTGCCGGCCAAGACCAGGACCACGCTCGACAGCGCAGAACCGCCATTGCCGCCCACGCCGCCGGTGCCACCTTGCCCACCATTAGTTCCGTTACCACCCGCGGCGACACCGGCGCCGCCGTTACCGGCCGCACCACCGGCACCACCGGCGGAGGGATTCACGCCCGAGTAGCCACCATTACCGCCGTTGCCGCCGTTACCACCGTTGGTACCGGCGCCCGAGTTACCGCCGAGGGAGCCAGCACCACCGGCACCACCGACGCCAGCCGCACCCGCGAAGCCAGCGGTCGCGTTACCCGCGTTACCGCCGGTGCCACCGTTACCGCCCGCGTTGTTGGTGCCAGCCGTTGCGTCTGCACCGACACCGCCGTTGCCGCCGTTGCCTCCGCTACCGGCCACACCGGTACCACCGGAGCTGGAGTTGGCGGCGATACCGCCGCCACCGGCCACACCCGCGTTGCCGCCATTGCCACCATTACCGGCATTGACACCCGAGGAGGTCGAACCGTTGCCACCCAGACCACCGTTACCACCGCTACCGGCCGCACCGCCGTTGCCGGCGACCAGCTGCGCTGTACCGCCCGAGCCACCGTTACCGCCATTGCCGGCGTTACCGCCATTAGCGCCCGCGCCCGCTGTTCCAGTAGCGCCATTACCGCCGACGCCGCCCGCGCCGCCCAGACCACCGGTGCCGCTGGTACCCGTGAGGGACACGCCGCCAGCACCGCCGTTGCCGCCGTTACCGCCGGTCGAGCCGGACTCCGAAGCCACCAGCACGGAGCTGTTCACCCCGGTGTAGCCCGCGCCACCCGCGCCACCAACGCCGCCATTGCCGGCAGTACCGGCGATGGTCCCACCGCCCTTGCCGCCGTTGCCGCCGGTGCCGCCAGCCACGCCAAGCGTCGTCGAGGTCAGGCCGGCGCCGCCGTTACCGCCAACGCCACCGTTACCCGTGGTGCCGCCATCGCCACCATTGCCGCCGTTGCCGGCCGCATTGCCCGCGCCAGCAGCCGCGCCATTACCGCCGCGTCCACCAGTGCCCTGGCCGCCAGCGACGCCCGCGACCACACCCGTGCCGCCCGCGCCACCGGCGCCGGCCGTGCCACCGTTGCTGCCACTGTTGCCGGTACCGGCAATTCCATCGAAGCCTGCACCACCGGTACCACCGGTGCCACCATTGCCGCCGTTGCCGCCGACACCGGCAGCACCGGTCTGGGCGAACAAGATCAGGACTCGGCCGGTGCCCGGCGTACCGGCCACACCGCCGTTACCGCCGGCTGAGCCCACGCCACCCGCGGTACCGTTCACGACCGGGCTGGTGCCCTGGATGCCGCTCAGACCCTGCGCACCCGCACCACCCTGGCCGCCGTTACCCGCGGCGCCACCGGTGCCGAGGATGAAGCTGCCCGCGCCACCGTTACCGCCAGCGCCGCCCGCGCCACCCGCGGCGCCGTTGAGGCCGGTGATACCGACGCCTCCGTTACCGCCGGCGCCGCCGCCGCCATAGATCGACAGGAGGCCAGCGCTGCCGCCGTTACCGCCAGCGCCCACAGTGATGCCGGCGAGCGAGGAACCGTTGCCGCCGTTGCCACCGTTGCCGGTGAACAGACCACCGGCGCCACCGCGGCCGCCAGTGCCGCCAGCCGCGGTGGCAGCGCCACCGTTGCCGCCGGTTCCGAACCAGCCCGCGTTACCGCCATTACCGCCGGCGTAGCCGCCACCGCCGTTACCGATGATGCCGCCGTTACCGCCGTTGCACGCACCGCTGGTGCACGCTCCCGCATACGTGGTGTAGGTGAAGCCGTTGCCGATCAGGATGCCGCCATTGGGGCTATCCGCCGTGCCATTACCCACAAAGAAGCCCAAGAAGCCATCGGCCGAGGCAATCGGCCGGGCCGTCGCCGAACCGACCAACGCGCCCGTGGTCGTGGACGCCGCAGCCTTGGTACCGCGCTCCCCACCACGAGTCGCCGTGGAGGTGGCCGCGCCGCTACCGGCCGCCAGCCAAGTCCCGACAGCGCCACCCACAACGTCCGAATCACCGGAGGCCGCCGCCGCGCGAGCCGTGGCCGCAGCAGCAGGCGCTGACGTCAACGCCGCGCTCGATCGACTCGGCTTGGTCGCAGCGGGAGCAGCCGAGGAGCTGTCAGCCTTGTCCGCCGCGGCACGATTGCCGCCGCGCCGAGCCGGCGCCGCGGTCGACGTCTTCGTATCTGAGGAACTGGCACCGGTCGAACCGGCCGAGCCCGTGTCGTCAGCGAACGCCATCGGCATCGCGACAATTGCAGAACCAATACCCAACGCGAATGCGAGCGCCCCCACGCGCCCGATGTAGCGAGAGTAGTTGGGAGACACCGAATCCGGCGTCGTCACCGTCCGCCGAGTGAATTCGATAGCGCGTACCCGGCCCTTGATCGAGCGATCGGTACGGCTGTCAGACTGCGGCGCGTTTGATGCGGACATTCCTGCTCCTTTAAGACGGACGATGCACGAGGCCCCTACCTCGCGTCGGCCACTCAAATCCCGTTGACCTGAGTTGCTGCTGAGAGACTAACCCCTCGCAAAGGTATTTGTCACATCTTTTTTAGGATTCCGGCAAAATCGCTGTTCGGCGGTGGCAACGCGCCGAGTCGTCGGCGCGTCGGGGCCTTTGATACCGGCCACCTTGGGCGAATGCGGTTCAGCTAGGGTTTTCCAGGTACGGCCGAACACGCTCCGCAACTGATCTTGGTTAAGGCACAGCCAACTCAGACCTGAGAGACGCAGCTAAGGTCGTCGGTACCGGAAAACCTGATGAAACGGGAGATGAACCGTGCGTGTACTCGCATTCGCGCCTGCAACGAACGTCACAGAGGACGAAGGCGGCGGTCTGAGTGCGAACGGCTTCGCCATGACCAGTGCTTTTGTAAGCGAGCTGCCCGCCGTGATCACCATCTCGATGATCGTTGCCGTGTGCGCGATGTCCGGGGAAGAGTACGACCCGGTGCAATACCTCATCGCCACCTCACCGACCGGCGAACGGGCCGGCGCCGTGGAATTCAGCTGGCGCTGGGACGACATCCCTGAGACGCCGGTCAAATTCCGCGCATTCGTTCAGAACATGCCCTTGCAGGTCACCACCACGGGCATCTACTCCATCGGCCTCTACGACAGCCTCGACGCCACCCAGACCGATATCGAGTTTCCGTTGCCCGTCTACACCTACGATCCGCTGACGCAGGGCCCCGGGCACTTCTGAGCCGGGCTCAGCCCAGCGGTGTGGCGCGGCGGTGGAACACCACCCGCCCGCCCTTCTTCGGAGTGAACGCCACACCCCGGTTGTGCCACTTCTCTCCGGGAGCGGTGGTGGTCTGAATTGTGAAGTGCCGCAACACCGTTCGCAACACGATGTCCATCTCCATATGGGCGAATGCGGCACCGACGCAGCGGCGGGTGCCGCCGCCGAAGGGCACCCAGGAGAACGTATTGGGCTTGGCGTCAATGAAGCGCTGCGGGTCGAAACGCTCCGGATTCGGGTAGACGTCGGGATTTTGATGGATCTGCAACTGACTGACGAGGATCGAGAAACCCTCCGGGATTCGCCACTCGCCGAGCTCGTACATAGGCACCGACACGTGGCGGCCGGCGAAGTCGATGACGGTGCGGTTGCGCTGCACCTCGTAGATGGTGGCCAGCCGATAGGCGTTGTCCTCGCCGGCCACTTCGGTGACCAAGCGCTCGAGCACCGCCGGGTGCCGGGAGATCCGCTCGAAGGCCCAGCCCAGCGTCGAGGCGGTGGTCTCATGTCCGGCGGCCAGCAAGGCCAGCAGTTCATCGCCGATCTCGCTGCGGGTCATCGCCGAACCGTCGTCGTAGGTGCTGCGCAGGAATAGCGACAGCACATCCGTGCGATCGTCGAAGTGGGGATCACGGCGGGCCCGGACGATCAATGTGTCGATCAAGGCGTCATAGGTTCGCCGGTAGGCGGCCAGCCGGGCCCAGGGACTGAACGGCCGGGGCGCTCCCTTGGGACTCGGGAACAGGGCGAGCCGCGACCCCAAGGTCACCCATTTGGGCAGGAGTTCGCGCAGTTTTTCCAGCTCCGCGCCATCGGCGCCGAAGACCGCCCGCAGGATGATATTGAGGGTGATACGCATCATCGGTTCGAGGGACTCGAATTCCACGCCGTCGGGCCAGGTGGCCATCTCGCTGTGAGTTTCCTGCTCGACGATGCTCTCGTAGGCCTTGATGCTCTTGCCGTGAAAGGGCGGGGTGAGCAGCTTGCGCCGTTGCCGATGGGCGGTGCCCTCGAGGCCGAACACCGAACCCGCACCCAAGATGCGGCTGAGGTTGGGCTGGATGTTGTGCAGCACATCGGGGCTGGTGGTGAAGATCTGCTTGGCCAGGGCCGGGTCGGATACCAGGATGGCTTTACCGAAGACCGGAATCGTCACTGTGACGGATCTTCCGACGGTATTTGTGAGCCACATGACGGTGCGCCGCCGGGAGGCAATGAACGCCAGTGCACCCAGTGGCTTGGGCAGCCGGGACGACGGTGGGAGCTTCGGAGCGCCGCTGATGTGCGTGGGCGCTGTTGTCATCTCTGTCATCGAGACCTCTCCGCGGTGGCCTGGTACTGCCGTGTACCAACTTCTTGTGTCATACGGTACCCTTCGGTACCAAGAGTTGACAAGGGAGGATGGGTGAGCGCACCAGTTGCTGAGCAGGCCGGCCCCGCGCCGGGGTTTCACGGTCGGCTACTCGACGGCCTGGCCGCCTCCATCGAGGATCGCGGTTACCGCGAGACGACCGTGGCCGATATCGTCCGCCACGCCCGCACCTCCAAGCGCACGTTCTACGACCACTTCCCCAGTAAAGAGGAGTGCTTCGTCGAACTGTTGTCGACCAATAACGAGGTCCTGGTGGAGGCGCTGCGGGTGGCGATCGACCCGCAGGCACCGTGGCGCGAGCAGGTCCGGTGCGCGGTGAGCGCGTACGTGCACTTCATCGAGGCCAACCCGGCGATCACGCTGAGCTGGATCCGGGAACTGCCCGCATTGGGCGAGGGCGCCCGGCCGATGCTGCGGCGTAGCTTCAGCCGGCTGGCCTCGACATTGGTCGAACTCAGCGCCAATCCGGGGTTCGAGCGCGACGGGGTGCAGCCCATGGCGGCGGCGACGGCGGTCATCCTGCTGGGCGGTTTGCGTGAGCTGACCGCCCAGACCGTGGAGGACGGCCAACCGGTGGCCGGGATCATCGAGCCGGCCGTGGCGGCGGCAACGGCATTGGTGGGCGGGGCCTAAGCCCGCGCTGGGTCAAGCCGCGGGGAGCACGAAGGCGAACGGCCGCGGAAAACCCAACCCCTGCAGGCTGGCCTGACGGATCGCGTGGACGGGTGCGGGCACCAGCCGGCCCGAGGATGGCTCGTAACACCGCAGCGCAGCGCCGTCGAACTCGGTCAACAGCACCCAGTGGCGGGGGAGTGTTGAGCCAATCAGCATCGCCACCGGCCAGCCGCCGGAGACCGCGGCGCACACGTCGACGAGGGTGTCCCGGCGCACTGCGGGCCGCCACCGGTAGCGGATACCGCGCGCGGCGGAGTGCGTGTTGAGGGCACGCGCCATGCCAGCCGGGGTGGTGCCCAAGGCGCGAGGCCACACCATATTGACGCTGCGGTGCACCCGGGCCTGCTCAGAGTCGAACCACTGCTGGGCCCGCTGCTGGCGCAACGGCTCGCCGTAGTCCGCATCCAGCAGCGTCCCGGCCATCACGGCCACACTGGGGCCGCAGGTCACCCCATCGCGCTGGCGAAGCCACATGCCTGCCAGGGTAATGCGGTTGGATGCAGCTATGGGTTCAACGATGCGCGCCGAACGGTTCTACGCCGACACCAAGACCGTTGTTGTCGAGGACGTTCCGATTCCCTCACCCGGGCCGGGTGAGGTTCTGGTCAAAGTGGCGTTCTGCGGCATCTGCCATTCCGATGTCAGCCTGATCAACGGCACCTTCCCCGCGCAGCGGCCGGTGGTGACCCAGGGCCATGAGGCCTCCGGCACAATCGCCGAGCTGGGCGAGGGCGTCACCGGCTGGTCGGAGGGGGACCGGGTGGTGGTCGCGGCGGGCCGGCCGTGTCTGGGCTGCCCGAACTGCCGTCGTGGCGATATGTCGAACTGCCTGCGGATGCAACTCATGGCGTTCGCCTACGACGGCGCCTGGGCCGAATACACCGTCGCCCTGGCCGCCGGGTTGACCCGAGTGCCCGACAACGTGCCCTTGGAGCAGGCCGCGATTCTGGCCGACGCGGTATCCACGCCGTTCGGCGCGGTGGTGCGCACCGGCAAGGTGGCGATCGGGGAGTCGGTCGGGGTGTGGGGTGTCGGCGGGATCGGCACCCACATCGTGCAACTGGCCCGGCTGGTCGGGGCTGCGCCGATCATCGCCGTGGATATCAATCCGGTGGTGCGCGACCGCGCGCTGGAACTCGGCGCCGATTTCGCGTTCGACTCCACCGACCCCGATCTGATGGCCAAGATCACCGAGGCGACCGGCGGCCGCAAGCTCGATGTGGCGTTCGACGCGGTCGGGTTGAAGGTGACCTTCGAACAGGCACTGGAAAGCCTAACCGTCGGCGGCCGCATGGTGGGTGTGGGTATGAGCGATCAGTGCCCGACGGTCGGACCCACCTCGATGTTCGGACTGACGCGTAAGCAGGTGCTCGGCCACCTGGGCTATCAGAACGTCGATATCGAGACTCTCGCCCGACTCGTTTCACTGGGACGACTGGATCTGTCCCGCTCGATCAGCCGGATCATTCCGCTCGAGGACATCGTCGAGGGCATCGAGGCACTCGAGCGCAGCGACGGCAATCCCATCCGAATCCTGGTGGCACCCTGACCGGGCCGCGCCCGATCGGTGCAGTGACCCGCGTCGAACGCAAAGAGGTCACCCGGCGGGCGATCATCGCGGCGGCACTGAAACTCCTCGACGAACGCAACTTCAGTGCGCTGAGCCTGCGGGAGGTGACCCGCGAAGCGGGCATCGTGCCGGCAGCCTTCTACCGGCACTTCGAGTCGATGGACGCACTCGGGCTGGTTCTGATCGACGAGTCGTTCCGCTCGCTACGGGAGATGTTGCGCTCGGCACGCACCGACAAACTCGACCCCAACCGGATGATCGAGTCGACGGTGGAGATCCTGACCGCCAGCGTCACCCGGCAGCGCGAACACTGGCGGTTCATCGTCCGCGAGCGATCCAGCGGCGTGGCCGTGCTGCGCTATGCGATCCGCGCCGAGATCCGGTTGATCACCGCCGAACTGGCCACCGATCTGGCGCGGTTTCCCGGCCTGAACGCCTGGAGCACTGAGGATCTCAATATCCGGGCGGGATTGTTCGTGAACTCGATGATCATCATCGCCGAGGCCATCGAGGATGCTCCGGACGCCGACGCGATCACCGAGATCACCCGCACCGCAGTCAAGCAGTTGCGCATGATCACCGTCGGCGTCACCGGCTGGCGCAGTGACCCGAATTGACCGTCCACCATTTCCCAGGAGGTGCCATGCGCAACCCGAACGCCGGTGAACCGTTCACCGACTCCGATGCCGCGATCGCCGTCGCCCTGCAGGATGTGTCGATCCCGACGCTGCTGCTGTCATGCGTGCACATGACTGATGACGAATCGGTGCGCCGGTCGATTCTGGAGGGCCCACTAAAACCCGCCGGGCTGTTCCTCAACGAGGTGCAGGGCTATATGTCCGAGGAGGATAAGGCCGCGGCGCGCCTGCTCGCCCTCGACATCATTAGTGATTACCGCGACCGCGGCTGCCCGGAACCCGAGCCCATCGACCCGGTGCTGCTCAAGCAGATGATGACCTGGCTGGTCGCCGGGGAGGTGGGCGACGAGTACGTGCCGATGATGCTCGAAGAGATGGGACTCGACGGCCGCGACGCACGCGAGGTCGAATTCCAATCCGAGCCGCGCGCCCGGGCGGAGTTTCCGGTGATCGTGATCGGCTGCGGACAGTCCGGACTACTGGCCGCGATCCGGCTGGCCCAAGCCGGGGTGCCCTACACGGTGATCGAGAAGAACCCGGGCGTAGGCGGAACCTGGTGGGAGAACAGCTATCCCGGTGCGCGGGTGGATGTGGGCAACCACTTCTACTGCTATAGCTTCGAGCCGTCCGATCATTGGTCGGAGTTCTTCGCACGCCAACCCGAGTTGCAGAACTACTTCGCCGAGGTGATGGAACGTCACAGTGTGACCGAGCACGTCCGGTTCGACACCGAGGTGCTCTCGGCGGCCTGGAACGACGACACCGGCGACTGGGCCGTCACCGTGCGCGACGCCGAGGGCCGCACCGAGGTGCTGCGGGCGCGGGCGGTGATCAGCGCAGTGGGCCAACTCAACCAGCCGTTCGTGCCCGACCTTCCCGGCGCCGAGAGCTTCGCCGGGCCGTCCTTCCACACCGCGCGCTGGGACCACTCGGTCAATCTGACGGGCAAGAACGTCGTCATGATCGGCGCCGGCGCCAGCGGCTTCCAGGTGGCCCCGGCTATCGCCACCGACGTCGGACAGCTGACCATCTTCCAGCGCACCGCGCAGTGGATGTTCCCCAACCCGGATTACCACGCGAAGGTCGGCCCGGGTGTGCAGTGGGCGTTGCGGCATCTGCCGTTCTACGGCCGCTGGTACCGGTTCCTGATCTTCTGGCCTGGCTGCGATACCGGTTTGGCGGCGGCGATCGTGGACCCGGAGTGGCCGGATCAGCAGCGCGCGGTGAGCGCGGCCAACGATATGGCGCGGATGATGTTCACCGAATGGATCACCAGCCAGTGCGAGGGCGATGAGGACCTGATCGCCAAGGTGGTGCCGGACTACCCGGCCACCGGGAAACGCACCCTGCAGGACAACGGCAGCTGGCTGCGGACGCTGCGGCGCGACAATGTGGAACTGGTGCGCTGCGGCATCGACCACATCGAGGCCGATGCGGTGGTCGACGCCGACGGGGTGCGGCATCCGGCCGATGTGCTGGTGTACGCCACCGGTTTTCGGGTCAACGACTTCCTGTCGTCGCTGAGGGTCACCGGGCGCAATGGGCAGGATCTGCACGAAATGTGGGCGACCCGGCCCGCGGCGTACCTGGGCATCACAATCCCGGGCTTCCCGAACTTCTTCTGCATGTACGGCCCCGGCACCAACCTGGCCAGCGGCGGCAGCCTGATCTTTCACTCCGAATGCCAGATGCGCTACATCATGAGCGCGTTGGATCTGCTGATCGCCTCCGGCAAGACCGAACTGGAACCGCGCCCCGCGGCGTGCGACGACTGGTACGAGCGCTCCCAGGCGGAGATGAAGACCATGGTGTGGTCGCAGCCGAGCATCAAGCACAGCTTCTACAAGAACGCCGACGGCGTGGTGAACTCGCTGAGCCCGTGGCGGTTGGTGGACTACTGGACGTGGACCCGATCGGTGGATCCGGCGGACTTCCTCACGCGGTGATCCGTGCCCGTTGATCTACTACTGCTGCTGGCCGGTTTCGGTCTGGGGTTCGCCAACACGTTGGCGTCATCCGGGTCGGCGATCTCGTTGCCGATCCTGCTCGGCCTCGGCCTGGCGCCCGAACTAGCCAACGGCACCAATCGGGTGGCGGTGCTGGTCGGCGCGATCGCGGCCACGGTGTCCTTCGCCCGGGCCGGACGTATCCAGTGGCCGATTGTCACCCCGCTGATGGTCGTCGCGGCCGTCGGCGCACTGCTGGGTGTGTGGATCTCCGAGGTACTTTCGCCGACGCGCATGCATTGGGCGATCGTGGCTGCCGAGTGTGTGGCGTTGGCGCTGATGGTGATCCGGCCCGCTCGCTGGGTGAACGCCGCCGGTGAGAACCCACGGGTCGGCCCGCTCCAGCTGATACTCGTGTTCCTCATCGGCATCTGGACCGGGTTCATCATCCTCGACGGCGGCACGTATCTGCTTATCCTGCTGGTTCTTTCGGTCGGCTTCAGCGTGCTGGGGGCCAACGCTGCCAAGGCCGCCATCATGTGCACGATCGCGGCGGTCACCCTGCCTGTGCTGGCGATCGGTAACCACATCGAATGGGGCTCAGCCGCGGTGATGTCGGTCGGTGCACTGGCCGGCGGGCTGATCGCGGCACGGGTGGCGATGAGGCCGGGTGCCGCCCGTTGGGTCTACCGGCTGATTGTGGTGATTCTGATCGGCGAACTCGCGCACCTTGCCTTCGCCGGATGGTGGATGTGAGGCACGTCGGCAGCGTCGGCAAGGTCAAAGACCTCACCGGCCCGGGCATCACCGACCACTTCGGGGCTGCCTGCACGGATCTCGGCGCCTCGGTACAGGCTGCCGACGGGCATCTGGTGTCGGTGTTCGGTGACACCTTCTCCGGCGGCAGGGTGGGCATCGGAGACTGGCGTTCACCGGTGATCCTGATCGGCAAGGGTGACGCCACCTACCCGATCACCTATACCCACGCCGGCGGATCCGATACCCGCTACGCCCGGCAACTGTGGCACTACCAGCACCGGCCCAACCCCGGGTTGCTGCGCCGCGGTATTAGCACTGTGATCCCGTCGGACATTCTGCGGGTGGGTGATTCGTTGTATCTGCATGCCATCGTCAATCGCGGTTTTGGCAATGTGGTGTGGACCGAGATCTGGCGCTCTGATGACAACGGGGAGTCATGGCGCAATGTCGGCGACGCGGCGAAGTTCCCGGCTGGTCTGTATGGCGGGTATGCGCAGTGCTGGTCGTGGGATTACGACCCCGACGATGGCTGGGTGTACGTGGTGTCGACCGGCTTCCAACGCAACAAGGGTCTGATTCTGCGCCGGGTGCGTCCCGAGCACATCGGTGATCTCACCCGCTACCTCGGTTGGGCACACGGCCGCTGGGGCACGGAGGCCGCCGTGATCACCCCGGAGGGTGAGACCTGGGGTGAGCTGTCGCTGCGCCGATTGGATTGCGGCACGTGGGTTTTGGGTGGATTTCTGTCCTCGTCCTATGCGCTGGGGTACCGCACCCTCGACAGTCTCACTGCGGACCTGCGCGATGTGCCCGTGCAGCGTCCGGTGCTGGGCTGCACCTGGGAGGACGAGGATCACGACGGGTGCCGGGTGGCGCAACTCTACGGCGGGTATGTGCTGCCCGGCAGCCGCCTCGGGGTGCCGGGCGGGGTGGGGCTGGTGGTGTCACAGTGGAACACCACGCGGGGATGGCCCTACCGGGTGATGCAGTTCCGGGTGACGCTGCAGGGCCCGGCAGTCGACGGCTCGTCAGACGCGTAAGACTTCTTCCCTCCTCTTATCGACAGCGTTGACGGGCACGGGTACCTCCCACCCGGGGAGGTCTTCATCTCCCTGCAATCTGTCGGGGCGATGAATAGATCTGTGGGTGTGATCTAAATCGTGAATACGGTGCCCGCGTGGTGTATGAATCACCAATGTCTAAATCCAAGATGGCTCGCCGTAGTGTCCGTACTCCGTATGGCTGGTTGGGTGCGGGTGCCCTGGGTGTGGGTGTGTGGGCGGCGTTGGCTGGTGGTGTGGGGGTGGCTCATGCTGACGGGCTCACGGCAGATTCGTCGGGTTCTGGGTCGACGGTTCGCGGTGCTTCGGCGACCGCCGATAGTGGTGTAGCGCAGAGGCGGTCGCGTGCGGCGGCGAGCCGGGTGGTCGGTAAGGCTCCGGGGGCATCGGTGGCAGTGTCGGGTTCCCGCCCCGCGGCGGTGTCCTCGCGGGTCGGTGCT
>Ga0164295_10000438_pt1 | contig 35768 bp, 39 predicted proteins | sample GEODES006metaG_FD_111798 | JGI IMG/M metagenome (GOLD analysis project Ga0164295, IMG submission 111798) | Oligotrophic lake water microbial communities from Sparkling Lake, Wisconsin, USA - GEODES006 metaG | ecosystem: Environmental > Aquatic > Freshwater > Lake | place: USA: Sparkling Lake... | reverse complement strand
GTACGACCGCAAGGTTGGAACTCAAAGGAATTGACGGGGGTCTACACAAGTGGTGGAGCATGTGGTTTAATGCGATAATACGCGCAAAATCTTACCAGTTCTTGCATATTTTTTTTAAAATAAATTTATTTTTATTGATGTTATAAATAAACTTTATAGTCTATTTGCAACAAAATCATACAGGTGTTGCATGGCTGTCGTCAGCTCGTGCCGTGAGGTGTTTGGTTAAGTCCTTTAACGAGCGCAACTCTTATTTTATTTTGGTATTTTTTTTTATAAATTAAAAAAATCCACTATTACAAAACAGCTAGTGATAAACTAGAGGAAGGTGAGAATGACGTCAAGCCCTTATGGCCCTTATGAACTGGGCTACACACGTGCTACAATGGTATCAACAAAAAGTTATACGATAAAGCAATTTTGAGTCAATCTTTAAATGTTACCGTGTTCAGATTGTAGGCTGCAACTCGCCTACATGAAGGTGGAATCACAAGTAATCGTAGATCATTACGCTACGGTGAATTTGTACTTAGATCTTGCACACACCGCCCGTCACATGCCGGGAATGATTTTTATTTAAAGCTTTTGAATGTTTTATCAAAATTAAAAATTCTAAGTGTTTTTTAATTGACATAAACGCACTAAATTGTTATTTTAGAAATCGTAACTGGGATGAAGTCGTAACAAGGTAGTCGTACGGGAACGTGCGGCTGGAATAAAAAAATATTAAATACTACAACAACACTTTGGACTTATAACTCAGGGGATCAGAGTGTATGCCTGATAAGCGTAAAGTCGGTAGTTCAAATCTACCTAGGTCCAGGAGTAGTAGTAACACCTATTTGGCGAAATTGGTAGACGCGGTAGATTCAAAATCTATTCTTGAAAAAGGTGTTAGTTCAAATCTAATAATAGGTAAACATTATTAAGATCTGTAAATAAATTTTAAGTATAAAAAAATGAGTATTAACAATAAAAAATTTGTATTTAGTAAAGAAATTTTATTTAATAAGGCAGGCCAATTGATTTTAAAAAAAAGATTTTTGTTTAAAATGACAAACAAATTTTATCGATATATTTTAAGTGAATAACTTTTTAAAAGTAAACATGTTTTCTTGGCGGAATTGGTAGACGCGACAGACTTAAAATTTGTTCTTCATTGAAGGTGTTGGTTCAAATCCAATAGAAAACAAGATGAATCATAGCCAAATGGCAAGGCATTCGTTTTTGATACGAACATTTGGAGGTTCGAATCCCCCTGATTCAATTTTAATCTAAAAAAAGTCTTTTAGCTTATTTTAAGTACACGCAACAATTAGCTGCCGGTACTTAAAGTAACTACTCTCTTCATACTTATTAAAAATTCTTTAAAAATTATTGCTCAAATTACGTATTTCCTGTGAACATTTATTCATAATTATTGATTTTTTGCTAAAATTGTTTGATCGGTAAAAATCTTCATTCGATGATTTTATTGGATAGACAGAATAGTCATAAATCGATGAATAATTGTTTGAATTGCAAACAGAAATTGAAGAAAACTTTTTACTAGTAGAATTTAGTAATGAGGCATTTTCTATCATTTCGTATTTATATTTCAAAAAATTTGAAAAGTTAATTTCTTTTTTAAACATTTTATTTAAAGTTAAAAAAATTTGTTTTAAAGAACGCGCATTGTCAACTTTTGAAAAAATTTTTAAAGCTTTTTGAGCTCTATTTTCTACATTAATATAAATACCTTCCTCTTCAAATGAAGTTAAACACGGAACAGCAATATTTGCTTTGTTTGTTAAATTAGATCCATGGGAATTAATTAAGATCAAACGTTTATTAAAATTTGACAATTTTCTTCTAAAAGAAATTAAATCGTCTAATTGAATTCCAAACAATGTTGTAGTTGACTGAAGATCCACTGTGCTTAATGGTTTAATTCCTAAAAAAAGATTACCTTCTAAATTTGAATACTTATTTATATTGTATATTAATGAAGTAGGTGCTATTTTTTTTAGTAATTTAATCAATGTATTTTTACCGTTGAATCTTTTATATAAATTTTCACTTATGATAAAAAGAGGAGATGAATCTTTTATTAATAAATTTGATAAAGATAGATTTTTACCCTCAACAAATTTTAAAAAATTCTCAATATTTAAGTTTACAAATTCTAAAGGAAAAGTCGATTTAAAATTTTGACCAAAACAATAAAATGTAGATGGTTGATCTAAATATTTTTTTCTTAATTTTGCATTTATAATCGCATTTTCAGTTCTTATATTAGAACAAACAAGAAAACAAGTTTTAGACTTTTTTTTATTAATATCTACTAATTTGTCGTTCAATTCTGAAATATTTGAATTTTCATAAGATTCGGCTGAATTTAAAGTTCGAATTCTAATTTTTCCCGAAAAGCTGTTTTCAAGTTTTTTTAATAAAAATAAAGATTCTAAATCTATATTTTTATCAACGATAAAAGTTATTTTTTCAGTCGAGTCATTGATTAAGAACTCAATGTTATCTAAAAGACTAGACCAGTCTTTTTCTTCAAAATTTACGTTTTTGTTAGAAGAAAATTCAAATATACGCTGTAATCTTTGATTATTTAAAGAATCATACGAAAAGCGTGCTTTGTCCGAGATTATAGAATCATTAATATTAGAATTTGTTTTAGGAATAACACGAACAATTTCAGTTTCTTTATAGTTTACATAGATACTGCTTCCACAGTTGTCTGTTAAATCTATACTTTCATTAGATCTTAATTCCCAAGGTCTAGCTTTAAATGAATAATGTTTTGAGGTTAAAGCTCCTACTGGACATAAATCAATAACATTTCCGGAAATTTCAGAATTAAAGATGTGTGATGCGTAATTTCCAATTTCGGTCCCAGTTCCACGATTAAAGGTTCCTAAAGTTTCTACACCAGCAACTTCAGCAGCATAACGAACACAACGAGTACAGTGAATACATCTTGTCATTATAGTTTTAATTAACGGACCAAAATACTTATCTTCAACACCTCTTTTGTTCCACCAAAAACGACTGCGGTCTCCACCTAATTGTTTTGTTTGATCTTGTAGATCACACTCACCCCCTTGATCGCAAATTGGGCAGTCTAGTGGATGGTTTAATAATAAAGTTTCTAAAATACCTTCTCTTGCTCTTCTGACATAAGGAGTTTCAGTAAAAATTTCAAAATCTTCTAATTCTTCATCCACCGGCAACGCGCATGCAGTTGTCGGTTTGGGGGGAAGATCATTTTCAGTTAGTTTTAAAGGTTCGGCTCTTTCTGCAATAACTAAACACATTCTACAATTTCCCGCAATTGATAAACTTTCATGATAACAAAATCTTGGCAATGTAATTCCTACATGTTTGCAAGCATCTAAAATAGAAGTGTCTTCTTTTATTGCATAGTTAAAACCATTAATTCGAATATTCCAAGTAACTTCCATAAAAAATAAAGTAAAATTTATTTTGTTTTTTAAAAAAGAGTTTTTAATTAACATTTTTTCGTTATCGTTGTTAGACGAAATTCTTTCGAAAGTTTTTAGTCAATTCAATTCTTTGAAATACTATTTTTTGTTAAAGTTTAATTTCGTATTTTGTATTTTCTTCTTTTACTGATAAATCTTCCTCCTTGTTTATTGATTCTTTTAATAAAAACTCTTCAACTATACCTATCACAGGAATAAGAATTAATAAAAAAACAAAATAAAAAATTGTTGCAAAAACCCCTACTTCAATATAAGGACTTTCAACAGGTTTTTGTCCGATCCACCCTAAAATAATAAAATCAGCAACCCAAAACCAGTATAGAAAACGAAATATTGGTCGGAATTTACTACTTCGAATTTTAGAAGTATTAATGATTGGTAAAAACAATAAAATAACAATTGCTCCTCCCATAGCTGCCACTCCTCCCAGTTTATCTGGAATAGAACGCAAAATGGCATAAAAAGGTAAAAAATACCATTCTGGAACAATATGAGGAGGTGTTACTAAAGGATTTGCTGGAATATAATTATCTGGATGTCCTAAGGTATTAGGATAAAAAAATAAAAAAAACGAAAAAACAGCTAAGAAAATAAAAAAAAATAAAAGATCTTTTACATAAAAATAAGGATAAAAAGGAATAGTTTCCAAATTGGTGTTAATTCCTAATGGGTTATTTGATCCTTCTTTATGTAATAAACTTAAATGTACTACAGTAACACCTGCAATTACAAAAGGCATTAAATAGTGTAAACTAAAAAATCTATTTAAAGTTGCGTTGTCAACTGAAAATCCTCCCCACAACCACTCTACGATTGAAGGACCAACAACAGGAATTGCTGAAAATAAATTAGTAATTACAGTAGCACCCCAAAAACTCATTTGTCCCCATGGAAGAACATATCCCATAAAACCGGTTGCCATCATTAATAAAAAGATGACAACTCCACTTGCCCAAAGTGTCCCGCGTGGATACATATAAGAACCGTAGTACAACCCTCTAAAAATATGCAAGTAAACAACGATGAAAAACATGGAAGCGCCGTTTGCATGTAAATATCGGATCAACCAACCATTGTTTACATCACGCATAATGTGTTCTACACTGTTAAAAGCATAATCGACATGAGGAGTGTAATGCATGGCTAAAAAAATACCAGTTACAATTTGAATAACCAAACAAATTCCAGCTGCAGATCCGAAACTCCACATATAATTTAAGTTAATAGGAGTTGGATAGTTTATAATATGAGAATCTATAAATGAAAGAGTAGCATCTTTATTCCAACGATGTAATGACATAAAAAAATTGATTTATAAATTTTTAAATACTTTTGAAAGTATATGAATGAAAAACTTTGAAATGTAAGTTTAAGCAGATAATTTCTTGTGTTATGCTAATTCAGGTACATCGAAAAGAGTGTCTAATGAACCTTCCGCTGCAACAGTAACCCATCCAATAAATGAATTAACTGAAATAGCATTAACTACAATTGGCATAAATCCATGATTTACACCACAAATCTCACTACATTGACCGTAATAAACTCCTGGTCTTTTTATGAAAAGAGAACCTTGACTTAGACGTCCAGGACAGGCATCAATTTTAATCCCAAAAGATGGCATTGCCCAACTGTGCAGAACATCAGCGGCTGTTACAAGCAGTCTAATATGAGTGTTAGTTGGTAAAATAACTCGGTTATCGACTTCCAACAATCTAAACGCTCCATATTCTAAATCATCAGTAGCAATCATATATGAATCAAAGTTAATTCCTTTTTTTTCATCCTCTGGATTTGTTCCTAAGTAATCAGAATATTCATAACTCCAATACCATTGGTGACCTACGACTTTTAAAGTAAGAGCTGGGTCGATCAATTCGTCAAGAGAATATAGTAAAGCAAAAGATGGCACTGCAATAAATAAAAGTACTACTGCTGGGAAAATTGTCCATACGATTTCTAATAAACTTGAGTGAGTAAATTTTTGTGAAATTGGATGAGTTTCTGTTCCAAATTCTTTAATTACTACGTACAACAACCACATAACAAATAAACCAATAAAAATTAAAAAAAACATCAAATAATTGTGAAAAAAAATCATTCCTTCTGCACTTGGAGTTGCTGGATCTTGAAATCCAAATTGCCAAGCTTCGGCAGCATCACAAGAAGTAATAAAATTGTTTTTTAAAAAAAGTCCGCAATTTTTCATAAAATAGTTCATTATTTTTTCCAATAAAAATATATTGTAAGGGTGAACAATGGGATTTGAACCCACAACCACCAAAGCCACAATTTGATACTCTACCAATTAAGCTACGTTCACCTGATGTTAAGAAAATTATTCAACTATTAAAACAATAATCAAAAGAAAAAAAATAAAGTTTAATGAAATTAAAAAATTTGGTAAAAAAATAGAAATAAATACAATTAAAACAGTTGCAATAAAAAAGAGGAATAAATAATGATAGACGTAACCTGTTTGCAAATCTTTTACAGTGTTAAAAGTTGAACGAACACTATTGATCACACCTGAAGGACCAAAAATCTCAATTATTCCTCTATCAATATCTTTATAAGTAAAATGATATCCTAAATTTAAAGAATTTTGACCAATTATTTGATTATATGCTCTATCAAAATACCATTTTTTATTTAAGAAATTATAAAAAATCTTGAAATTTTTTGTTTTTTTAATTTGATAAAATCTAGTTAATCCAAAACTATACAAAAAATAAGCAAAACTTGCACCTGAAATACTAATAATTAAGGGCAATAATTTATTAAATAAACTAATAAATTCAATATCCGATAAAGTATAGTTTTCTGGTAAAACAAAAATAGCTGAATTCCAAAAATTTGTTCCAAAACCAATAAATAAATCTCGAGTTAAAAATCCAATTGAAATACTTAACAGGGATAAAATAAATAATGGAAATCCCATACGCCACGAAGCTTCATGAGCATTTAGAATTACATTTCTGTTTCCATTTGGTTCTGCTAAAAACACTAAAAATAATAAACGTACAGAGTAAAATGCTGTAAAAAAGGCTGCAAAAGTCCCTAAATAGTATGAAAAATGCCCCCAAACAGTATACTTTGCATAAGCAACTTCTAAAATGGTATCTTTTGAATAAAATCCAGTTAAAAAAGGAAATCCCATTAAAGCTAATGATCCAATTAACATAATGCTATATGAAAAGGGCAGTAATTTTTGCAATCCTCCCATTTTTCTCATATCTTGTTCGTCAGCAACAGCGTGAATTACAGATCCAGCACCCAAAAACAATAAAGCTTTGAAAAATGCATGATTTGATAAATGAAAAACTCCAACTTCATAACTAGATAATCCGCAAGCAAACATCATATAACCTAGTTGACTACAAGTAGAATAAGCAATAACTTTTTTCATGTCATTTTGAAATAAACCTGTAGTTGATGCAAAAAAAGCAGTTGCTGAGCCGATAAAAACAATTAAATTTAACGCAATTGGAGAAAATTCAAATAAAAAAGAACACCGCGCTAATAAAAAAACTCCAGCGGTAACCATGGTAGCTGCATGAATTAAAGCAGATACTGGGGTCGGTCCTTCCATAGCATCAGGAAGCCAAGTATGTAATCCTAGCTGTGCAGATTTACCCATAGCTCCTATGAATAATAAAATACAAATAATATCCACTACAGGCAAAACTGTTCCTCCAACTACAATTTTATGTTCTAATATTAAAGGCACTAAACCAAAAACTGCATCATAATCTAAAGTATTAAAAACAAAATAAATACTAAAAATGGCTAAAAGCAAAGCAAAATCACCAACTCGATTAACCAACATCGCTTTTATAGCTGCTTTATTTGCTTGAATACGAGTAAACCAAAAATTAATTAGTAAATAAGAAGATAATCCAACGCCTTCCCATCCAACAAACATTTGCAAAAAATTATTTGCTGTAATAAGAATTAGCATAAAAAAAGTAAATAACGATAAATACGACATGAATCTTGGTAAATGAGGATCGTGTTCCATGTATTCAGTAGAGTACAAATGAACTAAAGTTGAAATAAAAGTAACAACAATTAGCATAATAGAAGTTAAACTATCAAAACAAAATGACCAATCAATTTGTAAATTGTCGCTAATAATCCATGAACCTAAAGTTATTTTATAAACAACACCGTTTGAAATGACATCGTACAACAAAATTAATGATAATGACAAAGATGAAAATACACTTAGGGTTGTCATGTAACAAGTTCCCCAACCAAGAAAACGTCCAAACATGCTTCCACTAAAAAATCCTAGTAACGGTAATAATACAATTAGAATTAACATTTAATTTTTATTAAAAGATTTGTTTTAAAAAATAAGGATAAAGTGGGATTCGAACCCACGGTATAGTTACGTATACATCAGTTTTCAAGACTAACGCTTTAAACCACTCAGCCATTTATCCAAAAAAACGGAATGTTTTTAATGCAATTTTTTGATTGTTGAGAAGGAATGTTTGAAAAATAAAAATTAATATCAAAAAATATTTCTTTTGTGTTTACTCTATTAAATAATTTTTTTAAAAGCTGATCTAATTCAAATAAAGAGTAACAACTTAAAGACGCTTTTTTACAAAAATTTTGATTTGAATTTTGTTTTAACAGACTTTTTTTAGAGTTAAATAAATTAAAGTTTTCTTCTAAAATACGGTCTCCATTTTCTATAAATAAAGTACGCAAAAAGCAGGCTATTTCTTCTTTATTTGAAAGAGTAATTTTCAAATCAATTTTTTCGTTAACGTTTTCGACTTTAATTCGTTTATTTTCAAGTACAGTATAACTACAAAAGGGCTTAAAAAAAAATAAAGTATAAAGAATAAAAAAAGATTTTAAAGAAACAATTCGATCGTTTTCAGAGATTTCAGATTTTTTAAGCTGATCAATTGAAAAACTAATAACTATTTTTTGAATTTTGGGGTTTTTGTAAATGCTTTTGATAGCATATTTATTTACAAAATCACAATTGTATATATAGTTGTTGTGTTGAAAGTTTGTGGTAAAAACAGTTGAGTTAACTTCCATATAAATTTTTTAATAGTTTTTAAAAAAAAGTAATAAACGATAAGTTTGAAACGGAAAGATGAATGTAATTTGAAAAAAATGTTGGATAAACACCCATAAAAATAACCCAAATTACTAACGCGAATAGAATAGAAAACTCTCTAAAATTCAAATCTTTGAATTTTAAAGTGTAAGTTATCTTAATATTTCCAAAAATAACTCTGTTATACAACCATAACGAGTAAGCTCCACAAAGAATAACACCTGTAGCTGCTACAACACAACAAACAATATTTACTTTGTAAACACCGCATAACAATAAGAATTCTCCAACAAAACTGCTAGTTCCTGGTAAGGCAATGTTGGCCATGGTGAAAATTAAGAAAAAAACAGAATATAAAGGCATCATATGAACTAAACCTCCGTAATAGTACAACAAACGAGAATGATATCGGCTATATAAAATACCAATTAAAAAGAACATTGCCCCAGCAACAAAACCATGGCTTATACTTTGTAAAATAGAACCTTCTAATCCAATAGCATTAAAACTAAAAATACCTAATGTTACTAAATTCATATGAGCAACTGAAGAATATGCAACAATTCTTTTTAAATCTGTTTGACGAATTGCGGTTAAGGATGCATATATAATTCCTAAAACAGACAATAAATAAACAAACGGTGAAAAAAAAAGAGAAGCATCTGGGAAAAAAGTAAGACTGAATCTTAAAAATCCATAAACCCCCAACTTCAGTAGAATACCAGCAAGTAAAACAGAACCTACAGTTGGTGCTTCAACATGAGCTTCGGGAAGCCAGACATGTAAAGGAAACATTGGAATTTTTGATGCAAATGATAAAAAAAAAGCTAACCACAACCAATATTGCTCTTCAAATGTAAAATTCCAACTTAATAAATATTCTAGATTTAAGGTCCCTACTGTTGAATATATGTACATTAATCCCACTAACATTAATAATGACCCAAATAAAGTATAAAAAAAGAATAAATAAACAGCACGTATTTTTCTTTCTCTAGAACCCCAAATACCAATCATTAAATACATTGGAATTAAAATTGCCTCAAAAAAAATATAAAAAAGTAAAACATCTAAAACTGAAAAAACAAGTAATAATAATAAATCAATTAAAATTAATGCAATTAAGTATTCTTTTAATAATGCTTCTTCCCATACAAATAAAACACAAAGGAAAATTAAAAAATTACTTAATATAAAAAAAAACAAAGAAATTCCGTCTAATCCCACAGAAAATGTTAAATTCATTACTTCAGAGCCTATCTTATAGTTTTGAACGTATTGAAAATAATAACTATTTGTGTCAAATTGGTCAAGCAATAAGCAGGACAAAACTAAAACGCTTCCTGTTGAAAACAGACTTATGTTTTTTAACAAGTTTCTATTTGAAGCGGGAATGAAAAATAAAGCAATTAAACTAAAAAATAAAATAGAAAAGGTTAAATTCAATAACATATAAATGTAAATAAATATTTATTCATGTAGAATATACTGTTTTAAAGAATAACAAAAAGTGTAGAATTATCGATCTACTTCACCAAATACAATATCTTGAGTTCCGATAATGGTTACAACATCCGCAATCATATGCCCTTTAGACATTTCATTTAATGCTTGTAAATGTCCAAATCCCGGAGCTTTAATTTTACAACGATACGGTTTTTCTGAATTGTTTGAAATTAGATACACTCCAAACTCCCCCTTTGGTGCTTCAGTTGCACTATAAGTTTCTCCGTAATTTAATGAAATTCCTTCTGTATACATTTTAAAATGATGAATAACAGCCTCCATTGAAGTTTTCATTTCTGAACGAGATGGCGGAGTAATTTTATAATTTGTACTTTTTATTGGACCTGTTTCAAGTTTATCCATTGCTTGTTGAATAAGAGTTAAAGATTGACGCATTTCTTCAACTCGAATTAAATAACGATCATAACAATCACCAATACTTCCGACAGGAATTGAAAAGTTTAATTCTGAATAAATTTCATATGGTTGAGATTTACGTAAATCCCAAGGAAGACCAGAACCACGAAGCATAACACCACTAAATCCCCAATCAACGGATTTTTTAGCCGATACAATACCAATATCTACAAGACGCTCTTTCCAAATACGATTTCCAGTTAACATCTCTTCAATTTCGTCTAATCGAACATTAAATTGTTCTATGAAAAGATATAAATCATCTAAAAACCCTAATGGAAGATCTAGACTTACTCCGCCTGGTCTAATATATGCTGCATGCATACGTGCCCCAGAAACTCTTTCATAAAACTCCATTAATTTTTCACGTTCTTCAAAAGCCCATAAAAACGGAGTCATCGCCCCTACGTCCATAGAATGACACCCTACCGCCAATAAATGATTTAAAATTCGTGTTATTTCTGCAAAAATTACACGAATAACTTGGGCACGACGTGGAATCTTTACTCCTGCAATTTTTTCAACAGCCAAAGAATAAGTATGTTCTTGAGCCATCATAGAAACATAATCTAAACGATCAAAATAAGGCAGGGCTTGAATATAGGTTTTGTGTTCAATTAATTTTTCAGTTGCACGATGAAGTAGTCCAATGTGTGGATCTGCTCTTTTTACTATTTCCCCTTCTAATTCTAAAATCAATCGTAATACTCCATGTGCGGCTGGATGTTGAGGACCAAAATTGATAGTAAAACTTTTTAGTTCTCTATTTAGTTCTTTTTTTTTTAACATAAATTATGAAAGTTTATTTAATAAAATTTTTTCAAAAATTAATTGAAAAGGGGGATTTCACCCTTTTTTAATTTTAATACTAATTACAACCTAAATTAAAATAGATATATTTTTTTAATTTGGAAAAATATTATGCTCTTCCCACGGTGTTTGAAAAGAAAATGATCTGAAATCTTGAGCTAGTTCAACAGGCACTGTTACAATTCGTTTTTTAGTTTCATCATATCTTAATTCAATATAACCGTATAAAGGAAAATCTTTTCGCATTGGATGACCCTCAAATCCGTAATCAGTTAAAATTCGACGTAAATCGGGGTGATTTTCAAAATAAATACCATAAAGATCCCAAACTTCTCGCTCCCACCAATTTGCATTAATGTACAAGTCTGTGCACGAAGGTAGTGATGTCACTTCGTTAGTAAATACTTTTACTCTTAAACGCGAATTAAATTCTAAGCTTAATAAATCATAGACAACACTAAATCGATACTCTTTACCTAAAAAATCAACACCAGAGATGCACGACAACAATTTAAATTGATAACCAATGTGTTTTTTTAAACAGTTAAATGTTAATAAAAGATTATTGTGCTGAACTACAATACTGTTTTCGTCTTTAAATCTTTGGTACACAACAACAGGAATTATATTTAATAAATCTTTAAATATTTTAAAATGCATAAAATGTTTTGTACAATTAATTTAATAATCTTAGTAATTAAAAACTAAACAAATTTAAAACAATATGCTGACAACATAAAATCAAATTTGTTGGATGAAAAAAAAAGAAAACAAGACAAAACAAACAAAAAGCTATGATAAAACAAATGATATCCAAATTATAAATTTGAAAAACAGTTTGAAATTGTTTGTTTTGTGATCGCACATCTTTAGATTCAAAATAAATTATTTTTATAACTCTTAAGTAATAATATACTGAAATAGCACTAATAAGAATCAGAAAAAGAGAACCAATTAGCTCATGTGATTGAATTAAACCAAAAAGAATAAAAATTTTAGATAAAAAACCACTTAATGGTGGAACTCCTGCAATTGAAAAAAAAATTAATACAAAAGAAAAAGCCCACATTTTATTTGTTTTGAATAAATTAGACAAACCAGATAAAAACAATGGTAATGCTGCTTTTTTATAAAATATATTAAAAAGATTTTGACTGTCGTAAAATAAAGTAATATTAGACCAAATCAAAACAGACGAAATCATATAAATTATTAAAAAGAAGTATAAAGAAGCATAACCATCAATTGTTTGAACACCTAATATTGCCACAAGAAATCCAACTTGAGCAATAGAGCTGTAAATAACTAAGCGTTTTAATCTTTTTTGTCTTATTGCAAAAAAAGTGCCTAAAAACACTGAAAAAATTCCAATAGAAATTAATACGAATTTAATATCTAAAAAAAGAATTGAAATAGAAGACAACCATTTTACAAAAAAAGTAAATAATGATAGTTTTGGTATAATAGAAAAAATTATGGTTGCACTTAGCGGCGATCCTTCATAAACATCTGGTGACCAAAAATGAAATGGTGCTGCCGATATCTTAAACAACAAAGTAATTGTAATAAATAAAATTCCAATTAGCACAAAAGAATAAAGAAATGAAGAGCTTTCCTTTAAATCAAAAGCTAATAGTAATTCAATGTTATTTAAATTTAAAGTTCCTAAAGCTCCATAAATTAAAGAACAACCAAAAAGAAAAAATCCTGAAATAAAAGAACCAGAAACAAAATATTTTAACCCAGCTTCAGTAGAAAACGAAGAATTTCGTCGAAAACTAGATAGTATGTAAAAGCATAATGCTTGCATTTCAATGATCAAATAAGTAGATATCAAATCATAAGAGTTTACTAATAAAAGTAATGATAAAATAGATAGCAGAAAAATATTAAAAAACTCAAAAAAATTTAAGTTTTGCAAAACAAATCCATTTGATATAATAACTAACGATAATAAACAAAACGCTAACAAAAAAAGCTTAACAACTCGTCCTCCTTCATCATTTAAAAACAAATAATTGGGAGAAAAACCTTGAATTTTTAGATTTAACAATAAAAAAAATAAACAACACAAAATAAAAAAAAATTGTCCCAAAACCTCTTTATCAATTAAGGGGAAATTAAAATTAATATTGTTTATAAGTCTTGCGTTAAACACAAGTTGCAAAAGTATTGATATAGAAAGGAAAATCTCAGGAATAAATGATTTGAAAACGATGCCATCCATATGTTTTTATAATAAAAAGTACAAATATAAATTAATTTGCTATGTTTAATTTAAAAATAATAAATTCACTCTCTGTGGGATTTGAACCCACTTTTTCACCGTGAAAGGGCAATGTCCTAACCATTAGACGAAGAGAGTAAAAGCAAAAAAAAGTAAAAATCTATAAGAAAATAAAAAAATTATGCTTAAAAATAATAAAAATTATTATAATGAACTTTTAGATATCAACGGTTTAGGTAAAAAACACATAAGTAATCTTTATGCAAAATACGGCTTAAACACAAAATTTGCAGAAAAAAAGTATAAAAAAAAACATTTAATGTTAATTAAACAAAACGTAAAAAAAGGGTGGTTTGATAAAAAATTAGCGGAAAATGTTAAAAATAATATAAAATTTTTAATAAAAATTAAAACGTATAAAGGAACCAGACATAAATTAAAATATCCTGTTAGAGGACAACGTACACATACAAATGGTAAAACAACTAAAAAAATCAAATATTAAAAAATCATTAAAAAGTCAGTATATTGTAAAAAAACGAAAACATAAAAAACTTTTACGAAGAAAAAACAAAATTATTTTAAAGATAAAAAAATTATCTAAAAAAACACGTTGCGTTTTCAACAAAAAGTACCAGTATTTAACTAATATACATTTATTAGAAAAGTTTTTTTATCAATTAACAATAAAAATCACTTCAAACAATGTTTTTTGTACTTTTTCTGATTTAAAAGAAAAAAAAACTATAGCAGTAGGGTCGGCGGGGAAATACAACATAAAAACATCTAAAAAAAAACTTCGATTTAGTACTAAAACAGTGTTACAATCTTTTTTAAAAAGTTTAAAAAAAAAAATTAAAATTAAACAGTTGTTGCTAAAAATAACCGGTCCAATTCGAATTCGTAAAAAATTATTAAAGGATTTAGGAATTCATTTAAAAAATGTAAATCTTATAGTAGAAACTAATAATTTACGTTGTTTCAACGGATGCCGCGCTCCAAAGAAAAAACGAAAAAAGGGATCTAAAAAGTGGAGAATTTTAAAATAGCACACCGCTGGAAAGATGGCTGAGTGGCTTAAAGCATTGGTTTGCTAAATCAACATATAGTCAAATCTATATCATGGGTTCGAATCCCATTCTATCCGAAAAAATTTGTAAATTAAAATATATATTTAATCTTTATGTTTGTTATTATTGGACTAATTAAAATATTAGTTGTAGTTGTTCCTTTGCTTATTTCAGTGGCATATTTTACTTTAGCTGAAAGAAAAATTTTAGGAGCTATTCAAAGACGTAGAGGGCCTAACGTTGTTGGGGTTTATGGACTAACTCAACCACTATCCGATGGATTTAAGTTGTTAGTGAAAGAAACAGTATTACCTAGCAGTTCTAATAAATTTATTTTTATTATTTCTCCTATCATTACCTTTGTAATTAGTTTAATGGGGTGGGCTGTAATTCCTTTTGACAAATATGCGACTTTAGCAGAAGTTAATATTGGCGTACTTTATCTATTTGCTGTATCTTCTTTAGGTGTGTATGGAATTATAATGTCGGGGTGGTCAAGCAACTCAAAATACGCCTTTTTAGGTGCATTGCGATCTGCTGCACAAATGGTTTCTTATGAAGTTTCTATTGGATTTATAATTGTAACTATCGTTCTTTGTTCTGGATCTTTTGGATTACAAGCTATTATTGAATCACAAAAAAATGTTTGGTTCGTAATTCCATTTTTTCCTTTATTTTTAATGTTTTTTGTTTCCGCTCTAGCTGAAACAAACAGACATCCTTTTGATTTACCAGAAGCGGAAGCAGAATTGGTTTCAGGGTATAATGTAGAATACTCTGCGATGGGATTTGCGTTATTTTCGTTAGGAGAGTATTCAAATATGTTACTGATGAGTGCACTGAATACTATTTTATTTTTTGGAGGGTGGTTGCCGCCTTTAAGTATTTTAGCTTTTATTCCTGGAGCTTTTTGGTTTGGGATTAAAATTTGTTTTTTTGTTGCTCTTTACGTATGGATGAGAGCAGCACTACCAAGATACCGCTATGATCAACTAATGGGGTTGGGTTGGAAAGTATTTTTGCCATTATCATTAACTTATTTAATGTTGACTTTTTCTATTTTAGTAGCATTTAATATGCTTCCTTATTAAATAAATTTAAAGATATTTGTTGAGTTTTGATTGTAAGATAGAAAAAAACATAACTAATTCAAATAAAGTTACTAATACAACTAAAAAAACTAATTGAGAAAAAACATCTGGGGGGCTTAATAGTGTTGCAAACACAACATTGAAAAATGTAAAAAGTTTCTTCCAATATAATTTTCTTTTTAAATCTAAAAACGATAAAAAACTTATTAAAATTAAAACAAAAAAGATTGATAAATTTACTAGATACAAAAAAGTAAAAAAAAAATTAAAATACTCTTCAACTCGAAGTTCTAAAGAAAAACTTAGCAAACTCTTTAACTCATTCTCTTTATTAAAAACATTAAAAAACCCCCATATATACGGGAAGAGAATTAAAATGCTAAAAGTGTTTACCAAACAAACACTGCAAAACATGCCCTTTAGGTAGCGATTCAATATATAAAATTCATTTTTGTAAAGACTTGATCGTAAAAAATCTACCATGTGCCAAATAAAAAATGGAATTATCAAAAGTAAAGAAAAATACAAAACTAATGAAAAATAAATATAAAACACTTCAGCAGGATTTGTATATATCAAATGCTCAAAAAAAATTTCATTATTAGCAACCAAAGTATTCAATAAAGAAAAGGTTAACACTGTTAACAAATTTTTTTTGTACAACCACAAAACTCCTAAAACAATAAAAAAAGAAAAAACTATATAATAAAAACGTAAACACAATTCTTTTATATAAAACATATGTTATTAAAAAAAAACCTAGCAACAAATTTTACAATTCAACTAAAATCTATAGATAAAAAATCACTGCTGTTTTATACTTATTTTTTAAAAAAAATATTTGATAAAACAAATATTACTTACTCATTGATTAATTTACCAATAAAAAAGAAAAGAATAACACTTTTAAAATCACCACATGTAAATAAAGCTGCAAGAGAACAATTTGAACTAAGAAGTTATAAATCAGTTTTTTTAATCAACTCAAATTTATCTTACGAATTTACTAAAATGCTTTTTAAAAACAAACCTCAAATCATAAATGTGAGTGTAAAAACAGTTAGGGGGATAGTTTAATTGGTAAAGCGTTGGTCTCCAAAACCAAATTTGTGGGTTCAAGTCCCACTCTTCCTGTCACTTTTATTCTTTTTCAGATTTATCAATTGATTTTTTAAAAAAAGTTTTGAAGGTTTTAAAGTTTATGCGCAATTTTTGAAAATCTCCGAACAAAAAAAAAATTAATAAAATACAAACAATTATTTGTAAAACACTGGTATTATACATAAAAAAAAAATAAATTTATTTAGGCTTATAGTTTAAGAGGTAAAACGTACTGCTCATAACGGTTAAAACGTAGGTTCAAATCCTACTAAGCCTAGTTTTATAAGAATAAAAAAAACTTAAAAAAGCTCCTTTTTTTGTTACGCTATGTTATTATTAGAAGCATCTCAAAAAATTGGAGCAGGACTTTCAACTTTTGGACTAGCTGGAGCTGGAGTAGGAATTGGACTAATTTTTGCATCATTATTATTCGGAATTGCAAGAAACCCTAACTTAAAAAATGAATTATTTAGATTTGCTATTTTAGGATTTGCTTTAACTGAAGCTATTGCTTTATTTGCTTTAATGATTGCATTCTTAATTTTATTCGTTTAAAATTAAAAATTAGTAAAACTAAAAATGTTTATAAAGTATCAGAAAATTAAGAAGATAACCCTTTTTAATTTAGTCTAAAAGACTTTTTATGCCTTGTACGGCTTCTTGCAAACTACGTGCAAGTCGATTACTGCAATTTATGTCATTAAATGATTTCAATAAAAAAAAGTTTTTATCAATAAACACAAAGCTTTTAGTTTTAAAAAGAATTGCATTAATCGGCTCTTTCATGTATTCATTAAATTTTTCTTTATTTTTTAGAATTACTAATTGCAATGGAAATTTTAATTTTAAAAATTTAAATTGTTTAAAATAAACAGAATTTTTAAAAATATTTTGGCTTATACTAATCCCCTTTTTAGACTTTTTTTTTTGAACACCGGTTTCTAATGTGAAAAAAAAAGATGATTTGATTTGATTTTCAATAATATTTGTGTTTAACAATTTTTTTATGTTTTTCATTTTTTAAAGATTTTTTTTTCGTGATTTCACACTTAATTTATTTGAAAAATTTAAATTTTGCACAAAATTTTTTGTTGTTGAATCTGCTTTTTTAAGTTTAAGTTTTTTTAAATAGGTTAAAAAAACAAAATTTAAATAGTTTAAAGACTTATTTTTCATACCAGTACGTTTTTTATGAAAAATATAAGAAAAATTTTTGTATTTTGTTCGAGTTGCTAAATTAATTTTTCCTAGTAATATTGGTAATTTAAAAAGTCCATTGTCGTAAAACGAATGCTTTTGATTAATCAAAAAATTCAAATTAGAAAGCTTTTTACTGCCCGCATTCTTAAAAAAATGAAAAAAGATACGAAAAAATGCCCGCAGTGTTTGTTTACGCGGCAAAAACCCTTTAACTCCCCCAGAATAACAAAAAAAACCACCCTTAACAGGTTTTAAAAGACTACAACCAGCTCTTTTTTTAACTTTATATTTTTGTAAAGAGTTTAGCCAAAAGGTTAAATCTAAAAGTTTATTTTCAACGGAAATTTGTCGATTTTCTAAAAAAGAATCTAATTGTACGGTGTTGTTTCGTTTATTTTTAAAAATAAATGAATCTAACGCAACAGATCTTCCAATATTTGTATGTTTAGTATCTAAGTGTAAACTTTTTTTTTTCAATTCTTGCGTTGTAAAATTGATAAAAGTATTATTATTGTCAAGAAGTTGTGTTGATGTGTTTCCTAAAATATCAGCTCTAACATAATGTTTACTAAAAACACTGTTTATTGTTTTTTGTTCTAACACGGAAGATGTTAAAGATATACTTGATTGTTTTTTTAAAGAATGTAAATACATAAAATTGTTTAATTAAAAATTAATTTAGTTTTGAAAGGTAAACGAAGTTGAGCTAAATTTAAAGCTTTTATCCCTAAATCTAGCGTAGTTGTTTCAACTTCACAAATAACAAACCCGGGTTGAATTTTAAAAATCCAATGATCAACGGCCCCCTTTCCTTTCCCCATACGAATTTCAAGTGGTTTTTTTGTTATCGGAGTCTGAGGAAATGTATTCATAATGATTTTCCCAGATTTCTTAATAATCTTATTTATAGTTTGTTGTATTGATTCCATTTGTTTACTTGTCATTCGTCCGGATTCTTGGGCTTGCAATCCTAATGATCCTAAAATCAAGCGGTTAAATCTAATCTGTTTATTGATACGATTAAAAGCTTTTCCTTTTCTTTGTTTTTTATATTTTGAGCGAGATGGACTTATTTGCATAAAATTTTATATGTATATATACTACACTTATGTTTTTATTTTTTATTTACGATACAACCAAATTTGAAAACCAAAAGCTCCATAAAGAGTGTATACGTGTGTTTTATAAAATTCAATATTTTTTTGTAAAGATTGAATGGGGATACTGCCAACCGAAATGCATTTTGAACTTGCACGCATTCTTCCTCGAATTTTACCATTGATAATAAATTTAATTCCACTAATTGTTGAAAAATATATATTTCGTTTTGATGCTAGGTTTTTTTCAATAAGAAATTTGAAAACTAATTCTAAAAAAACCAAAAACCGATTATGTGCTTTTTTAGGTAAAACTTTAAAAACTTGACTTAATAGAAACAAATAAGTTGAAACTGGGATTTTATCAATATACAATAAAAATGTAAGTTTTAAAAAATCAACAAATAAATTAAATCTTCTATTAAATAAAAGATAAAAAAAAGATCGAAATGTACGAAACAATTGCAAAACAACGTTTTTATCAATAAAATTGTTTAATACAGTAAAATTAAAAATAAAAAGGTTGCTGCCTAACTTATTAAATGCATTCAAAAATAAATTTAAAAATGAAGTATTATTAAAAAATGTGGTTTTCAGTTGATTATTCTCTTTTAAATTTTTTTTCTTTTTATTTTTGTATAACGCAAGTTTTTTTGTTCGATAAAACAATTCTAAAGTGTAAAAAGATTTATTATTTACAAAATTTAATGTTTTATTGACTAACAAAATATCTTTACTTAACAACAATGTCTTTATTAATTCGAAAAACTTTAAACCATATAAAAAAACTTTTGAGTTGTTTTTTTTCAAATTTAAATTGGTTTTCGAGTTTCTAACAGTTAATATATTAGATTTTTGACCCATATTGTATTAATTTATTTTTTTTTTACAATTTTTTTTGTTTTTCGAGTAAAAGCAAATTCACCGTACTTGAATCCTAATTTTTCTCTTGTAATTAAAATACGTTTAAAATCTTTACCATTATGAACCAAAACCGTTTTGCCTAACATTTGTGATGAAATAACAGAACGTCTTGACCATATCTTTGTTAAATTTTTTTGTTTTTTTTGAAAAACTAAAAATTTATCTAAAAAGGGACCTTTCCAAATAGATCTACTCATTTACTTTTTTTTAACAGTTGGTTTTCCTTTGGTGGGAATTCCCCATGGAGTTACAGACGGTCTTCCACCATTTGTTCTTCCACCATGCGGATGATCTACTGGATTCATAGCAATCCCTCTAACCGTTGGACGAATTCCTTTTAATCGATTTTTCCCAGCTTTTCCGATTGAAATCAAATTGTGTTGTGAATTTGAAATAGAGCCCAATGTTCCAAATGAATTGGTATTAACATCAACAACAACTCCAGAAGGAAGTTTTACTTTGCAATTAGTTGCAAGTTTTTGAATTAATTGACACGATGTACCAGCAGAACGTGCATATTTGATATTATTATTTAAACTTAAACTATGAAAAATAGAACCAGTAGGCGTATTTTGCAATAAAATACGATAACCTAAATTTAAATCTGATTTTTTATTAGTTGTTAAAACAATAGAGCCTGGCAATACTTTTGCTGTAGAAAGGATATTAAAAAAAAGAGAAGTTTTAAAATCAAAAACAAGTGCAATAAAAGAATTACGAAAGGGGTCGTACATAACGGTTACAACAATCCCTATATAATTAGTATCCGTACTTGCGAGTTGTCTAACTTTTTTTTTACACGCACCCCCCTTATGCCAAACAGTAATACGTCCGTTAGTTAAACTTCTCCCAAAAAAACGTTTTATACCTTTTATAGAAGATTTAAAAAGTTTGTTTGTTTTAGACAACAAATTTTTTTGAATATTTATTTGAAAGCGAGTTCCGCTTGTTGTGGGGTTTAGTTGTTTTAGTTTCATAAATGTTTTTATGTTTTTTTAAAGTAGTTCTATATATGAATTTGATTTTTCTATAATCTCATAAAAAGTAGATTAATGAGACTTTTCAGCTTTAAAATTAGAAGTTTGAGTTAAAGTGCTATATACAATATAGAAAAAAAATACAGCTGAAAAAGCTGAAATATAAGATCCGTAAGATGCAATAGCATTCCAACCAGCATATGCATCAGGATAGTCTGGAATTCTACGTGGCATTCCAGCTAAACCTAAAAAGTGCATAGGGAAAAAGGTTAAATTAACTCCAAAGAAAAAAATCCAAAAATGAATTTGTCCTAAAACTTCAGAATACTGTAATCCAGTCATTTTTTCTATCCAATGATACCAACCTGCAAAAATAGCAAAAACCGCACCCATTGATAATACATAATGAAAATGCGCCACAACGTAATAAGTATCGTGCATTACAGCATTAATTCCTGAATTAGCTAAGACTACACCAGTTAATCCTCCTAAAGTGAATAAGAAAATAAATCCAATTGCAAATAACATAGGAGTATTAAAAATTAACGAACCTCTCCACATGGTTGCAATCCAACTAAAAATTTTAATTCCAGTTGGAACAGCAATAATCATTGTTGCTGCAGTGAAATATGCACGAGTGTCAATATCTAAACCAACAGTGTACATGTGATGTGCCCAAACAACAAATCCTAATAATCCAATAGAAACCATGGCATAAACCATTCCCAAATAACCAAATACAGGTTTTTTAGAGTATTCCGAAACAATATGACTAACCATACCAAATCCTGGAAGAATTAAAATGTATACTTCAGGATGACCAAAAAACCAAAATAAATGTTGATACAATACAGGATCTCCCCCTCCAGCTGGATCAAAAAAAGTAGTGTTAAAATTTCTATCGGTTAACAGCATAGTAATAGCACCTCCTAAAACTGGTAAAGATAATAAAAGTAAAAAAGAAGTAACTAAAACTGACCACACGTATAATGGTAATCGGTGCATAGTCATACCCGGTGCTCTCATGTTAAAAATAGTGGTAATAAAGTTAATTGAACCTAAAATAGACGCTGCTCCTGATAAGTGCAAACTAAAAATAGCTAAATCTACAGCCGGTCCAGAATGAGCTTGAGCGCTACTTAATGGTGGATAAACTGTCCAACCAGTTCCTGCTCCTGCCTCTACTAAAGTAGATGAAACTAACAAAAACAATGATGGAGGTAATAACCAAAAACTAATATTGTTCATTCTTGGAAACGCCATATCTGGTGCTCCAATCATTAGAGGAACAAAAAAGTTCCCAAAACCTCCAATTAAAATAGGCATTACCATGAAAAAAATCATTAAAAAGGCATGTCCAGTTACTAACACGTTATACAATTGATGATTTCCCATTAAAATTTGACTTCCTGGTTGTGAAAGTTCCATACGAATTAAAATTGACATGGTAGTTCCTAATACTCCAGAAAATCCTCCAAAAACTAAGTATAAAATTCCAATGTCTTTGTGGTTTGTAGAAAATAACCAACGAGACGAAAATGAATATATATTAGAGAACATTGATGAATTAATTGCTGCTGACATAAAATATTAATTATATTATAAAATGAAAATTCAAAATAAACTTAAATTTCGAATGAAAACCGAGAAAGACGGGACTTGAACCCGCGGCTTTTAGCGTGACAGGCTAATACTCTACCTCTGAGCTACTTTCTCTAAAGTAGGCAACAGCGGATTTGAACCACTAACTTTCTCGTTGTAAGCGAGATGCTCTACCTGTTGAACTAGTTGCCTTAAACATAGATAATGCGTAACAATACAAATTTATGAAAAAAACGATAAAATATTGTCCGATCTTGCAAGCTGACGAGAAGACAATTCTGACTTTCGTTCGCTAGTAAATTTCAAAGTTAAACAAATTGCTCCTACCATAGCAACTAATAAAATTAATCCTGCTAACAAAAAACATGGTAAAAATCTATTATATAAATGCTGCCCTAAGACATCAATACTTGTTAAATTATCAACAAATAAAGAAGGTGTTTGTAACGGATCCAAAGTACTAACAAATGAAACAAAAAAAACTTTTTCTAAAAGTATTGATAATTCTGTTGCAAATGTAAATATCCCGAAAAATAATACAGGTAAATAAATAGAACTTTGGCTGTAATAAACTTTTACATTTAACATCATAACAACAAAAAGAAATAAAACAGCAATAGCACCTACGTAAATAATAAGAAATATTAAACCTAAAAATTCAGCATTTAACATTAATAAAATTGCAGCTGCGTTGCAAAAAGTAAAAATCAAAGACAAAACGGAGTGAACTGGGTTTTTAGTAATAAACACAGATACTGCACTTACATGCAATAATAAAATCAAAATTAAATGTAAAGTCTGCATAAAAAGAAATCAATAATAATTTTTCGGAATGATGTGATTCGAACACATGGCCTTCTATTCCCAAAACAGACACGCTACCAGCTGCGCTACATTCCGTTTGGATTTATAAAATTAACGAAAGTGAGATTTGAACTCACAACAAACGGATTATGATTCCGCTACTCTACCGATTGAGTTATATCGTTAATCTTTTAATAAAAACTAAAATCAATGTACATATGGAGACAATCGGATTTGAACCGATAACCTTATGCTTGCAAAGCATACACTCTACCAATTGAGATATGACCCCGTTTACAAAGAGATTTAGTTTTTATAACGTTTAAAATCGATTTTTTAATTCTTTAAGGCTACTTTTCCAAAAGCGATTAAAAAAGATTTTGATGCTTTTGGAAATAATTGCAATGAAGCTTTGTTTAAATTTGTACTAAGTAACATCAATTTTTTACGAATTTTAAAAGTTTCAAAAGTTGATTTTACATAATAACGTTGCATAAAAAAATAAAACATAAAAAATCCTAATAATACCCAAAATATTTGAACAGAAAAACAATAAAAATCGAATTGTGGCATTGTTAATTTAGTTTTGTTTTAAAACGAATAGCTATGTATCTAAGAAAATTAAAAATTAAAAAAAGTTTCAAAACATGTTACCAAAAATTACCATCTAAAATGTAAATTTGAACGGTTTTTAACGGCATTTGTTGTATTTTGTTTTTTTTTCTTTAACGCTTTTGATTGTGTATTATTAAGCAAACTCTCTAATTCCAAATACAATTTTTCATCAAAAGATACTTGTTGAGTGTTCTCTTCTTTTATAGCGCTAGTTAACCATTTTAAAATCAAATAAGATCTGCGTTTTAGGTTGATTGAAAAGGGAACCATATGTGAAGAGCGTCTTACCCGCACGTTTTTAACTTCAACAAAACTATTGAGTTTGATAAAAATTTGTAAAAAAAGTTTTTGTAAACTTTTATTTGTTTTTGCAGACAATTTTAAAAAAGTATTATCTATTATTTTCTTGGCAGCAGTTTTATTTCCTTTTTTTGTTAAAACTCCTAACAATTTATAATATAAATTGTTGTTTGCAGTTAATATTTTTTTTTGCATAATTTATATCTATTTTAAATTTTTTTTAGTGCCGTAACGTGATCGACTTGTTTTTCGATTTTTCACACCTTGCAAATCATATTTACCTCGAATAAGATGATATTTTACTCCCGGTAAATCAGGAACACGGCCTCCACGCATTAAAACGACAGAGTATTCTTGTAAATTATGACCTTCTCCCGGTATATACGATTCAATTTTAGGCCCATTCGATAGTTTAATTTTGGCAACTTTTCGTAATGCCGAATTAGGTTTTTTTGGAGAACGTACAAAAACTTTTACGCAAACTCCTTTTCTTTGAGGAGTTTTGTTTAATGCTGGCGTTTTACTTTTAAATATTTTTTTTGCTCTATAATTTTTTGTACAAAGTTGATTAATAGTTGACATGAATAAAGTTGTTAGTTTTTGTTTAAAAAATAAGTAATATAGTTAATAAATGTTTGTTGCTATTAAATATAATCCTTAAGTAGGGATTGAACCTACGACCTAATGGTTAACAGCCATTCGCTCTACCGCTAAGCTATTAAGGAAAATATTTAATTAACTAATCCTGAAGACAAAGACGCTGCACGTAAATATTTAGTGTAGCGGATTTGTTTAGGAAGTGCTCCAAAAATACGAGTGCCAATAAATTTGTATTGACGATTTAACAAAACAACAGAATTTTCAAAAAAATTAAGGCTATCACCCGAAAAAGCTTTTAAATTGGATTTGGTTCGTAAAACAACAGCTAAACAAACCTCACCCTTTTTAACTTTTGAGGTCGATTTTCTTTTTGTACGTAGACTTTTTACTGAAACAAATAGCAGATCACCAACAAAAGCATATCTTTTTCGATAACCCTTTACAATTTTGATACAACATGCTTCTTTTGCACCTGAATTGTCAATAACATTTAAAAAAGTTCCAACTTGAATCATAAAATAAAATGTACTGTTTTTAAAGGTATGATAAAAACTACCAAACCCCTTTTGCATAGCCTGGCACAATTCCAAACTGCATTAATTCACGCAATAAAGTTCTCGACACGCCAAATGGTCGATATACTCCTCGAGAACGATTGTTAAAAACACATCTATTAGTGACCAATACCTTAGACTGCTTTTTTGAACACATTTTTTGTTTTAAGAACAAAAAAAGAAGTTTTGATTTCAAATCTAATAATTCAGCTCGGTTTAAAAGATTAATAAATAAAAATTTGTTGGTTTTTTTCACAATTTCACCTTGTGAAACTGATTTGCGCAGTTTTATATTTTTAATTTGTTTTGCTTTCATGTGTGTGTTATCTGTTTTTAGAGATTTATTCCCATTCCAAAGCTCCTACTTCCCAAGCGTAAATAAAACCAATAAGTAATTCAAGAATGAAATCTATCATGCCCCATAAACCATCTAAAGTTAAAAAACTTAATGAAACACACCATGGAAAAAAATAAACAGCTTCTAAATCAAAGACAATAAATAAAATTGCAACTAAATAAAAACGAACATCAAAAACGTTACGAGCATCGTCATAAGGATCAAATCCACATTCATATGCGGACACTTTTTCTGTATCCGGATTATAAGTACTTAGACGATATGATAAAAATAAAATAACACTCGCTAAAAAAACACTAAATAAAAATAAAATTCCAATTTTTGAAAATTCACTGTAAAATAAAGTCATAAAAATAAAATGTGTGAGATGTTCATCTCAATTTTTTAAACAAACAGTTTATTGCTTGAAAATAAACAATTGTCTACTAACTGTGAATGCGGACAATGAGATTTGAACTCATACCATCTGCTTGGAAGGCAGATAATCTACCATTAATCTATATCCGCAATAAAATATTTATAAATAATCTCTAAGTTTTTTAAAATCAAAGTAATGCGAGGCAACAATATATAAGTCCTCAAAACTAATTTCCTTTAAATCTTTCACAACAACAAATGTTCTTGTGTAATAATCAATTTCGACAAACGGTAAAAAAAAATTATGCAAAGACTTTTTAAATAAAAGATTTGACATCGAAAACCCATCTGCTGCTTTAATCGCAACAACGTCTCCTTTTTTCAAAAAATGATTGCTCAACACGTTTTTTGAATTTACCCAAACAGTTTTGTTATTGATTGCTTGTCTTGCGTGATAACTGCTGCTATAAAAATTTAAACAGTATAAAAGAATATCAATTTTAAATAGAGGTTTTACTAAATTCAGCAACACAACAGTCTTTAACTGTTGATTTTTTTGAGAAAAAAATGTTTTTTTAAAAAAATTATATTGAAGACTATCATCAAAATTTTTTCTTAAGTTATTCTTAATTTGCAAACCCTTTTTATAGTGTGCTCTTAGTTTTTGCCAAAACTTGTAAGGAACTTTACTTAAAAAACTATTAAAAAATTGGGGTTGTGCTTGTTTTAATCGCTTTTTCTTCTGATTGCTATAAAACAAAAAATATTGATGACGCAGTAATTTACTTTGCAGTTTTTTCCATTTTGATCGACGAAAGTTAAAAATTCTTTTTGAATATTTAGGAAAAGATGCACTAGATTGTGTATATATTTTATATTTAGACCGTAAACGCATAAAATTTGTTATTTTTTATTTAAAATTTGTTCAATTACAGCAACAATAAAAACAAGTTTTTTAAAATCTGATAAATCATTAAAAATTTTGTATGTATTTAAATTATTGTTTTCTAAGCTACTATTAATTTTAGTAAGCAACAAAATATTTTGTTCAAACAAATATTTTAATGTTTTTTTATTGGCACTTAAAGTTTGATTTAAGGCGATTAAAACCTGGGAAACACTTGTAAATTCTTTGTTGCGAAACAAATCTAATTCTATTTGGAACGCACAATCCTGTTGTCCTTTTGTCTGTAAAAGTTCGTTTAGTAAGTGTTGATGCTGCTTATTATCTACCCACAACAAAAGTTGACTTTTCTTTTGTGATTTTAGAAACTGAAACAAACGAACTAGTTGTTTCAATGATTTAGAAATTTGTAAAAGATCTAATGAATTTATCCATTTTGAGGAGTTCAGCTTTACAATAGAGTTAATACAAGATGTTTGTTTTGCCGACCTTTTTTGAAACAAACAAAAATCTGATTGTAACAAACTATTAAAAAGTTTGTGTTGCAATTTTTCTTTTTTTAAAGAATTTTTCATTTTTATACCGATAATTATGTTTTATTGATTTCTTTTAATTTTATTACTTCATTTTTATACCAAAAGCCTTTTCCTTTATAACTGTCAGGCAGTTTTAAGTTTCTAATTTTATTTACGAAATTTCCAACTTTAACTTTGTCAAATCCTTCCACAATTAAAGTATTTTTATCTATTATAACTTTGACACTCTCTTTAGTGATTGGAACTGCAATAACATGACTGTAACCAATTTTCAATTCTAATACAGCTTCTTCGTTTTTTAAGACAGCTTTATACCCTAGTCCTTTTAACAACAGTTTTTTTCGAAACGGTTTTTCAAGGCGTTTCAAATAATCTTGAAATTGTGAAAAAAATTGATTATATTGAAACAGTTGAGAACTACTTAAATCAACAACTGAAAAAATCAAATTTTTTTGTTTTAATTCACATTTTGCAAAATTTGGAACATATAAATAATTAGTAAATTTGTTTTTAAAGAGAAAAAGTATAAAAAAGTTGTTGCTAATTTTAGCAAATGATATTGTTTTTAACGAATTTATTTTTGTTTTTTTTTGTAGTTCGTTTTTTTTCATGATTTTTATAAAATTTATATTTTTTAAGTAGTATGCGCAATTAACAAATAAATAGTAATTTCCCCCCGACTCGATGTTTCTTGCATTCTCGTCCAACCAACAAATTTTTATCTGTAAACAAGAATAGACTATGTCGTTTGTCAGAAATTTGACATAAATCAGAAAATGTTAAATAACGAAGTCTAGATGGAGTAGAAATAATCTTAAGTGCTTCAAAACTAGAATTGTTTGAAGGGTATCGCAAAAACACATTTGTTAAATTAGTATTTTCAACACTAGAAAAAGATTGAATCAAACCTTCTTGATATAAAGTATCTAACAAAATATTGTAGGTTTTATGAGACAAAACTGCAATATGTTCTTTTTTTGAATTTGATGCGTTTTTAAGTTTTAAAAGAAGTTTAATAATATTAATATTCATAGGAAATTAAACATTTTTGATGAGAAAAGTAATAATAAGAGTGTTCAAAAGTGGAATCGAACCACTAACCCATGGATTTTCAGTCCATTGCTCTACCATTGAGCTACTTAAACAAAAACTGCGTTCTACAGGAGTTGAACCTGTAACCGATAACTTAGAAGGTTATTGCTCTAGCCAATTGAGCTAAGAAAGCAAAGTGCTTTTAAGTATACTGGGAATTGAACCCAGGGCCTTTGGATTAAAAGTCCATTGCTCTACCTCTGAGCTATATACTTTTTGAAGCATATTTTACCGAAAAGGGGACTTGAACCCCTACTCTTTTATAGAATTAGAACCTAAACCTAACGTGTATACCAAATTTCACCATTTCGGTATGATTTATTGTAAAAAGATTAAGAAGGGGATTGAACCCTTTTTTTTAGATTTGCAATCTAATACATTACCTTAATGTTACCTAATCATAATTGCAAATTAGAATCATTTGAACGAATAAATAGGGTAGGATTCGAACCTACGTAGAAATAGTTCAGCAGATTTACAATCTGTCGCTTTTAACCTCTCAGCCACCTATTCACTAATAAAAACAGTAATTATATGGTTATAGGTTTACTAATTTTGCCCTAAAACAGGTCTGTTTTATCCTCTGTTTGTTTCTTATAGAATTAATTTTCAACGCAAAAAACTAAAAACGACAGTAATCCGTAGGAAATAGACCATAACTCAACAGATTTTTTTTGATCTATAAAAATTTTAAGGTGTAAAAAAAGAAAAGGAACCCAATTTCCTAAATATTTGTATAAATTCTATTTTAAAAATTTTAATTTAATTTCTATAATAAGAATAAACTTAAATAAAAAATTAACTAATTCTATTCTAGCATTGCTTAAAACTGTTTAAGTATTATTTATTTATTGCTAGATTATAAAATTTGTTTAAATTTGAATGTAGTGTTTTTTATAAAAAATCTTTTCACTAAATATTTGTCTTATTTTATTTCTTACTTTTACAAAATTAAATTCTATAAAGAGATATATTATTGCCTTGTTTAATTTATTATTAAAAGAATGAATGGTGTATGTAAATACTAAGAAACAAAACGAATAAAGCTCCTTGTATAAAGATCGCTATTTAGTGTTGTGTTAACTTTATAGCAACTTGTTTATTAAGAAATTGCTATTGCAAGATAGAGCAGTTAGGATAGCTCATCGGGCTCATAATCCGAAGGTCGCAGGTTCAAATCCGGCTTTTGCAAAATTTTTTAAAACAAAAAAATGTACGTGAAACCTTTTTAGTATTCATCGGTTATCTTTTTTGAAACATTAAATACTGTGAAAACGGGAAGCATGTTTTATTTTTCTTTTAAAAAGAAAATTTTAATACTTTTTTAAATTAGATTTAATATTTTATATGGTAAACTTAGTTCGTAATAATCAAAAACATGGATTTCATTTAGTAGACCCAAGTCCGTGGCCTTTAATTGCTGCTTTTTCAGCGTTAATGTTAACATTTGGAGGGGTTTTGTATATGCATGGATACGCTGGAGGTGGTTTTTTATGGAGATTTGGATTTCTAATGATCCTATTTATGATGTATGTTTGGTGGAGAGATATTATTCGTGAAGGGACTTTTGAGGGACAACATACTTCAATTGTTCAGTTAGGTTTAAGAATGGGGATGTTGTTGTTTATTGTGTCTGAAATTATGTTTTTTTTTGCATTTTTTTGGGCATTTTTTCATTCTAGTTTTAATCCTAGTCCAGCAATCGGAGGGGTTTGGCCACCGGCATTTATCACTATTTTAGATCCTTGGAAAGTACCTTTATTAAACACTGTAATTTTGTTAACTTCAGGTGCAACTGTTACTTGGGCTCATCATGCTATTGTATGGGGTTCAAAGTATCAAGCCGTTGTTGCATTAATTGCTACTATCTTTTTAGCAGTTATTTTTACTGCTTTACAAGGATTTGAGTATGTAACAGCTCCATTTAGTATCTCAGACAGTGTTTATGGTTCGTCTTTTTATATGGCAACAGGTTTCCACGGATTTCATGTGTTTGTTGGAACTTGTTTTTTAGCTGTATGCTTAGCTCGTTTGTACCTGAATCACTTTACTCGTGAACATCATTTTGGTTTTGAAGCAGCTGCTTGGTATTGGCATTTTGTCGATGTTGTTTGGCTGTTTTTATTTGTCACTATTTATTGGTGGGGTTCTTAAATGAATCAATTTTTTAAAAATTAATTATTTATATTTATGTTTTCAACTTTTTTTAGTCCGTTAGAACAATTTGAAGTTGTTCCTCTTTTTTCAATTTACTTAGGATTTATGGATGTTAGCATTACAAATGAATTACTTATTTATTTAGTGTTAATGTTTTTGCTTTCAACTTATATTTTTAGTTGTTTAAGTCCAGTTGATTCGACTTTTAACATTGTACCTACAACTTGGCAATTACTTATTGAAACTATTAGCAAAGTTGTAAGTTCTATTGTTATCGACAATATTAACTTTAAAGATGGACAACCTTATATTCCTTTAATCTTTTCTATTTTTTTCTTTACAGCAAGTTTAAATGTTATTGGATTAGTTCCATACAGTTTTACACTTACAAGTCATTTAATTGTTACTTTTGCTTTAGCTTTATTTTTATTTATTGGTATTAATATTATTTGTGTGCGTCACCATGGTATTGAAATTTTTTCTTTATTTTTACCGTCTGGGACTGGAGTTCTTTTAGGATTGTTGTTGGTTCCAATTGAACTGATTTCTTATATTTTTAAACCGATTAGTTTATCAATTCGATTGTTTGCAAATATGATGGCAGGTCATACTTTACTAAAAGTAATTGCAGGATTTGGATGGACTTTAATGGGATGCTCAGGAGTTTTATTCTTATTGTTTCAAGTTCCTTTTTTTATTTTAATTCCATTAATGTGCTTGGAATTAGGAGTAGCTTTAATTCAATCATTTGTGTTTAGTGTTTTAATTTCTATTTACTTAAATGAAGCAATTCATTTACATTAAGAATATTAGTTTTAACGTTTTACCATCTGTAACATAGTATTAAAAAATTAAATATTTTTTATTTGACCCTAAATTAATTTGCCTACTTTTAAATTCTTAAAAACTTAATTTTTTATTTTTTAAAATGCGTTAAGAGGCTGCCTTGATATTAGAAAAAAAGTTGTGTATTGCATAAAGCAAGTTTGAACTATTTTGAAACTTGATTACTTTTGAAAAAATTCAACTTTTAGAGAATCTCTTTAAAAAGTGAAGTAAAACATTTTAGTAACTTTGTAAAAAAATCAACCGAGATGTCGTTAGTAGTGGCGAGCGAATACGATTTAAAACGAAATATTGCGAATCTTTTTTTGAATTTTACCGTAGAAGGTGTTAGTCCTGTAAAACAAAGTAAGTAATATTTATTGTCAACGGATTATGATAAATTTGTTGGTAATCAGAGATCTACCTTTGCGTTTAATAATTTCTAATAATCGATAGTGAACAAGTACCGTGAGGGAAAGGTGAAAAAGAACTTTTTTAGAGTTAAAAGAACCTAAAACTTAACGCAAATAATCTGTTGGAGCTTTTTTTAAAAGTGACAGCGTACCTTTTGCATAATGGGCCAGTGAGTTTATATTTATAGCAAGCTTAATTTTATTGTAAGCACAGATAACTCAAGTTTTAAAAAACGTTTTAATTTAGTTGTAAATATAAGACCCGAAGCTGAGTGATCTAACCATGAGCAAGTTGAAGACTTTGTGGAAACACATGTTGGAGGACTGAACTCGTGTCTGTTGAAAAAGATTGGGATGACTTGTGGTTAGGAGTGAAAGGCTAATCAAACTCAGGGATAGCTGGTTTTCTGCGAAATATATTTAAGTATAGCCTACAAAAACAAACAAAGTTGGGTAGAGCACTTTTGAAATACGGGGGGTTTAACATCTTACTTAGTTTTGAAAAACTTCGAATAAGCTTTGTTTTTTTGTGGAGTCAGACTGTAAGCGCTAAGGTTTATAGTCAAGAGGGAAACAGCCCAGATTTTTCGATAAGGACTTTAATTGTGTTTTAAGTGATAAGAGTGTAAAAAAATTATGACAATCCTAAAGTAGGCTTGGAAGCAGCCATCTTTTTAAGAAAGCGTAACAGCTCATTGATCGAATTTTTTTGCTTCGAAAATGTAAAGAGACTTTAAAAACACATCCGAATCGCTAAATAAAGGTAGCAGAACGTTCTATATGTCGTTTGAAGATTGTTTATGAAAACAATTGGAGGTATTAGAAGTGAGTATACTGGCATGAGTAGCTAAAACAGTGTTTATTAATCACTGTCGCCGTAAATCTAAGGTTTTCAATCAACCGCTTAAAGAGATTGAGATCTAGATCATTCGATCTAGTTAATCGGTCCCTAAGACAAATTACAAACGTATAAGTTAATGGGATTAAAACTAATGACAAAAGAAAAAGAATTTTTGAGCTTAATGATTTGTAAAAATATTTAAATCTTTTCTGGAAAAAGTTGTTTTAATAAAACCGTACCTTAAACCGACACAGGTAGATGAGTAGAATATACTAAGGCGTTCAAGAAAACTATGTTGAAGGAACTCGGCAAATTAACTCTGTAACTTCGGGAGAAAGAGTGACTCTTCTAAAAAAGAGTTGGCACTAAAGAGAGAGAAGCGACTGTTTACTAAAAACACAAGTCTCTGCTAATTCGAAAGAAGATGTATAGGGACTGACACCTGCCCGGTGCTGTAAGGTGACACTTTGATGCTAAGGCATCAGAACTAAGCCCCAGTAAACGGCGGCTGTAACTCTGACGGTCCAAAGGTAGCGAAATTCCTTGTCGGGTAAGTTCCGACCTGCATGAATGGTGTAACGACTTCTTTACTGTCTCCAACATAGACTTGGTGAAATTGAAATGTCCGTGAAGATGCGGACTATTTGCAGTTAGACGGAAAGACCCCGTGCACCTTTACTATGATTTTAAGTTGTAAAATCAATTAATTTGTGTAGAATAGGTGGGAGCTTTGTAAAAAGCATTAATGAAATACCACCCTTATTTTTTTGTTTTACTTAATTTTTTTAAAGACAGCTTATGAGAGGTAGTTTGACTGGGGCGGTCACCTCCTAAAGAGTAACGGAGGTGTGCAAAGGCAAACTCAAATAAATATTTATTGAAGAACGTAATGGTATATGTTTGCTTGACTGTGAGAGTGACAACTCGAACAGAGATGAAAGTCGGCCATAGTGATCCGGTGATTTTGTGTGGAAAAATCATCGCTCAACGAATAAAAGGTACGCCGGGGATAACAGGCTTATGGTTTCTGAGAGTCCTTATCGACGAGACCGTTTGGCACCTCGATGTCGGCTCATCACATCCTGAAGTTGAAGAAGATTTCAAGGGTTCGGCTGTTCGCCGATTAAAGTGGTACGTGAGCTGGGTTTAGAACGTCGTGAGACAGTTCGGTCCCTATCTGTTGTAAATTCAGAAAATTAAGAAGATTAAATTCTAGTACGAGAGGATCGAATTAAGTAAACCTCTGGTGTTTCGGTTGTTTAATCAAAAGCAGCGCCGAGTAGCTAAGTTTATAAAGGATAACCGCTGAAAGCATCTAAATGGGAAACCTACTTCAAAACAAATTTTCAAAATTCGTAATAGACTATTACGTTAATAGGCTTTAATATATATAAACTGTAAGGTTTTAAGTATATAAGTACTAATTTTTTATTTTAAAATAAATTTTATTTTTTAATTTTAATCATGTTTTTGCTGCAATTAACAACAAACTTTTCTTTATTTTTTATAAGCATGCTTGGAATTGTTTTTAATCGTCGAAATATTTTAATTATTTTGATGTGTGTTGAGCTTGTTCTTTTAAGTTTAAATTTAAACTTTATAAATTTTTCTGTGTATTTTGATGATTTATATGGACAAATTTTTGCACTTTTTATTTTAACAATTGCTGCTGCAGAATCCGCAGTAGGTCTTGCTATTATTATCAATTATTATAGAGTTCGTGGTAATATTTCTTTAGGACAAGAACCTGTTTTAAAATTTTAATTTCATAAAAATCTGACGTAAGTAAAAAGCGTTTATAAAAACAAATATAACTTTATTTCTGAATCTATTTAATTAAATATTTAATTATTTTAAATGTGAGTTTGATCCTGGCTCAGGATGAACGCTGGCAGTATACTTAACACATGCTAGTCGAATGTAAAAACATGGCGTACAGGTGAGTAATACACAAGAATTTACCTTAAAGTTTGGGATAATCATATTTTATAACTAAAAGAATGCTCTGCAGTGATAACCCCAGATAAAAACTAAAGGTTGCTTTAAGATAAGCTTGTGGAGGATTAGGTTGTTGGTAGGGTAAAAGCCTACCAAGCCGATGATCCTTAGCTGATCTGAGAGGATGACCAGCCACACTGGAACTGAAACAAGGTCCAGGCTTTTTAGCCAGCAGTGAGGAATTTTGGACAATCAGCGAAAGCTTGATCCAGTAATACTGCGTGAATGATGAAAGCACAAAAGATTTAACTAATATTGGTTTAGTTAATCGGCTGTAAAATTCTTTCGTTGATGAGGATAGTGACTTTAGTCAAAGAAGAAGCCCCGGCTAACTTCGTGCCAGCAGCCGCGGTAATACGAAGGGGGCGAGCGTTATCCGGAATGATTGGGCGTAAAGGGTTTGTAGACGGTATTTGTTGTTATAAGTTAAAAACTAAATTTGTTGTTTAGAAATGCTTATAATACTCTTTTACTTGAGTCTAGTACAAGACAATAGAATTTCATGCATAGGGGTAGAATCCAATAATTTATGAAGGAATGCCGTTGGCGAAGGCGATTGTCTGGTCTAGTTACTGACGTTGAGGAACGAAAGCATAGGGATCAAACAGGATTAGGTACCCTGGTAGTCTATGCTGTCAAAGATGAGTGTTAAGGGTAGGAATTTTTTTTCTATCTTAAAGCTAACGCGTTAAACACTCCGCCTGGGAAGTACGACCGCAAGGTTGGAACTCAAAGGAATTGACGGGGGTCTACACAAGTGGTGGAGCATGTGGTTTAATGCGATAATACGCGCAAAATCTTACCAGTTCTTG
>Ga0164295_10000437_pt1 | contig 35864 bp, 35 predicted proteins | sample GEODES006metaG_FD_111798 | JGI IMG/M metagenome (GOLD analysis project Ga0164295, IMG submission 111798) | Oligotrophic lake water microbial communities from Sparkling Lake, Wisconsin, USA - GEODES006 metaG | ecosystem: Environmental > Aquatic > Freshwater > Lake | place: USA: Sparkling Lake... | reverse complement strand
GTCGCAATTGCGCCCAGGACGAGTGTGCTAATAAGGAGCAGGTTGTTTGTCAATCACATGTACCTCCGGTTGAACCGTGCGCAGACACAAGATTTGCTCTTGCGCGGAAAACCCGACGAAAGGAGTTGTGCGGTGGGCGCAGCGCAATGCTACTAGCTTCGTCAACCAGTTCTCTTTCTGAGATCGCATTTCCATCGTTACCCGAACAACTAAGGTTTTCGCCTATGACGAGCGAACTCGTCTTAGCCGCCTCACGGATGACCGTGACGCAACTTCGAATCATACCAGACCCCTTTCTTGGGGTCTATGTTCATACTCGAAAAAGTGACCGTTGTTCGCAGAATGTTTTTCCAAACGGCCCAAGCCGAACTTAGCTAGAATCTGCTCGTGAGCCGTGGATTCCGCCAAATACCTTCCCCCATCGGACCGTTGACTCTGGTTTCGGAGTCAGAAGGACTGTGCGGATTGTATTTCGAAGCACATCAACATCCCCCGCGATACATCGGAGTTGAGCTAGATGACGACCCGATCATCGACCTCGCTACCCGAGAACTTCAGGAGTATTTCGACAATCGACGCGAGCGATTCTCGGTCCCGCTCTATCTTGAAGGCACGGAATTTCAGATCAAGGTCTGGCAGCAACTTCAAGAAATCTCGTACGGCGAGACGCTTCGGTACCGAGATATTGCTGAGCAAATGGAGAACCCGTTCGCCGTTCGCGCGGTGGGTGCGGCGATCGGCAAAAACCCTTTGAGCATCATCATCCCGTGTCATCGCGTTCTGGGATCGGATGGCTCGCTCACCGGCTTTGCCGGAGGAACGGATCGTAAGCAGTGGTTGCTCAATCACGAGCGACCGCTGCAAATGTCCCTCTTCGAGTTCTAGCTGAGGTTGGGTTCGGAGACGTGGCCATCCACCAGGCGTACGATCCTGTCTGCACGCTCCAGCATCGTCGGGTCGTGCGTAACCATCACCAAGGCGCCTTTGCCGCGCAGATCGTTGAGGAGGTTCACGACCGCGACTCCGTTCTTGTGGTCAAGGGAGGCGGTCGGTTCGTCCGCGAAAATGATGCGTGGATTGCCCATTAGGGCCCTTGCCACACAAACTCGCTGACGCTCGCCACCACTCAGCTCGTGCGGGAGCCGGTGTAGCTTGTTGGCTAAGCCGAGGCTTGTCAGCAAATCGGTTGCGCTCTCGATGGTGCCACCCGATGGCTGAGCCACGAGAACATTTTCGATGGCGCTCAAATACCCAAGCAGGTACGGCTGTTGGAAAACGAACCCAAACTCTTTCAGCCGCAAATTAGCGCGCGAGGCGTCGTCCATTCCCGAAAGCGGCTTGCCGTCAAAAGTTATTTGACCGGAGCTCGGCGTTTTGAGGCCGCTCATCAAGTACAGCAGGGAGCTTTTGCCCGAGCCGGACGGGCCAAGAATGCCGAGGAACTCATTCTCTCGGACTTCTAACGAAACCTCGCGGCACGCGAACAGATCACGACCTTGGTCTTGATAGACAAGGCTTGCCGACTTGACTTGGAGCATCAGACAATCCTCCGTTCAACCACGCCAATCGGATCGAATTTACGGAACCGCAACACAACCGTGGCGATGGCAACTATCAAAATCGCGATCGGAAGCGGAATGCTGTAAGCGTAAGCCACCGGGTCGAGGACATTAAGCGCGAACGCTTTTGGATCCATGAGCGTCTGCTTCGCCACGTTCAGCAATCCGTAAGCGGCTAAAAGCCCGAGCAACCAGCCGAAAACCACAACGAGAATGGTCTCGATGACCACTCGCGAAAGTAGCTGCTTCTTGGTGTAGCCGAGCGCTTGGAGTAAGCCGAATTCGACTAGTCGTTGAGATTGATAGATGTTCATCAGCATGCCCATCATCGTCGTAATCACGAGCACCAATGTGCCGATCACCACGTTTAAGATTTGGTAGAGCGTGGCGAACATGTCGTTCGTGTCCTTTTCGACTTGGTGGTAGGCAAGCACGGCGACCGGACGGCCTTTGAAGTACTTCTCCGCCCACAGGTCAAGTTTCGATTGCTCGGCCGGGGTTGGGGCGCAGAGGATGCCGATGTCGATGGGTGGGAAGTGAAAATCTTGCAAGTACTCAATGCTTGTTAGCATCACCCAGCGGTCGGTATCGGCGATTCCTACGACCTTCACCGAGTTCGGAGAAAAGCCGTCATCCTTTTCCGGGCCCAGGAGTTCGCTTCCGAGCTTTAGTCCAAGGTTCTGGGCGACCGGGCGACTGATGACGGCCTCGGCCTTCCCGGCGCCTGGGAGACGCCCATCAAGACCCTTGGATCCCTGACGATCTAGGTAGTACTGAAGGTCATCTTGCTTGAGCCCGGCGATGTAGAAGGGCCATTTGCCGACGATGCTCTGAACGACCGTCGCCGTTGTTCGGCAAACAATGATGCGCTCAATCGGGATCGGGCTTTTCTTCTTGATCTCGTCCAGAATCGGCTGGGTCCTCGCCGCATCGCCTCGCGGCGTGATGCCGGTGAACTCGCGGGAATAGTTGTAGATCACTCGGATGGAGAGCGGAATCGAGTTGATCATCGAAATGATTCCCGCCACCAGCATGACGGCGAGAACGATGACCGCAGTTAGCGGGATCGATTTCCCGGCATTCCGCAACAGATAGGTCGTCGCGGCCAACGGACGGGTGAGCACTCGCCGGCCGGTTGAAGTTCTGTCGGCCGGGGGATCAACGCTTCGAACACTCATTCCACCGTTATTAACGCACACGGGGCGAAGTCGTCGCGCGAAATGGGCGACAAATTCAAAAGGTCCCGGTAATCATTCGCATCTTGGGTAGCGTATGAGAATCCATGTCGAAATCCATCATTGAAGTCAAAGGGCTCTCCAAGCGTTACGTTATGGGAGACCAGGTGGTCAATGCCCTCAAGGGAGTGAACCTGACGATCAATGAGGGCGAGTTCGTCGCCATCATGGGGCCATCCGGTTCCGGAAAGTCGACCTTTATGAACATGATCGGCTGCTTGGACCGACCGACCTCTGGCGATTACCTCCTGAGCAACCAGAACGTCGCCGGAATGGATGACAACGAATTGGCGGATGTACGAAACAAGTACATCGGTTTCGTCTTCCAGAACTTTAACCTCCTCCCAAGAACCTCGGCGCTGAAGAACGTGGAGCTTCCGTTGATTTATGCCGGCGCAAAGGGCCGAACCGAGCGCGCGAAGAAAGCTCTCGAAATGGTGGGCCTTGCCCAGCGAATGGATCACACTCCCGCGATGCTTTCCGGTGGTCAGCAACAGCGAGTTGCCATCGCCCGAGCCATCGTGAACCAGCCAGTCTTGATCCTCGGCGACGAGCCGACCGGAAACCTCGACTCTCGGACCGCGGAAGAGATCCTCGCCGTGTTCCAGTTGCTAAACCGAGAAGGAAAGACGGTCGTGATCGTCACGCACGAGGAAGATGTCGCCTTGCACTGCAAGCGAATCATTCGATTTAAGGACGGCGAAATTCGAACCGACGAGTTGGTTGAGAACCCAACCGATGCGCGCGATGTGATTGCGCAGATGGAAGTTCCAGCGCCGGTTTAACTTTACTTCTCGGCTTCTTTCTTGATCACGGTCGCGAGGCGTGCCTTTGCGGGTGCGTCATCGGGGTGGAGCTTAAGGTAGCGCTCCCAGGTGGCGCGGCTCTTCTTGTATTCCTTCAGGCGCTCGTAGCTGTTCGCGACGATGCGGTACAGGTTCGGGTGGGATTTCGGGGTGAGGAACTTTTCACCGGCGGCAATCGCTTCCTTCCATCGGCGCTTTAAGAAGTGTTGCTGCGCTCGCGGCAGGGCGGAATCGGGGTCGTTCGGGTTTGAAACGGCGTAGCGCTCGTATACTTCGGCTGCCTCTTCTGGCTTTTCGATGCTTTCCAGAAGCCAGCCCAGATTCGTCGCGGCTTCGTAATCGGCTGGATCGAAGCCGTTCTGGATTTTCAGCATCTGGATGATTTTGGGATAGTCGCCGTCCTTAAACCAGATATCCGCCTGTTGATTCAGCCGGTTGTAGATAGCGGTCTCGACCATTTGCTCGGCCGTCTTCGGCTTCGGAGCGGCAACCTTTTTCGCCGGGAGACCTGAAGGTTGTTGCTTCGGGCTTTCGCCGCCCGTTTGGGTCATCGCGATAATGGCAAGGGCGGTGATGACGGGCATATCTGATTAGGACGTTACCGCAATCGAAAAGCGTTCCCGAGACCCATCGGCGCGGGTATCGGTAAAATCGGATTGCATGCCGAACTACTTACCCAGCGTGGGCATGGAAGTCCACGCCGAACTCGCTACCCAATCCAAAATGTTCTGCCGCTGTCGGGTGGCGTTTGGTGGGGAAGCGAATACGCGAGTTTGCCCGGTATGCCTGGGCCTGCCCGGAACTTTGCCGGTGCCGAACCGTGCTGCCATTGAGATGGTGCTGAAAACCGCACTGGCGATGAACTGCCAGATCGCAATGTACAGCGTGTTCCATCGAAAGAACTACTTCTATCCGGACCTTCCAAAGGCTTACCAGGTGTCGCAGTACGGCGAAACCAACCCGCTCGGCTACTACGGCTTCCTCGAGATTCCGACCGTCGACGGCGGCGTTAAGAAGATCAACATTCGGCGAATTCACCTTGAAGAGGACACCGGAAAGCTGTTGCACTTGACCAACGGCGGCAGCGGAATTGACTACAACCGCGCCGGAACTCCGCTGATGGAAATCGTCAGCGGCATGAACGAGGACGGCTATCCCGATATCACCAATCCTGACGAGGCGAAGGAGTACCTGACCCAGCTTCGGCAGATTCTTCTGTATCTCGGCGTTTGCGACGGCAAGATGGAAGAAGGCTCGCTTCGTTGTGAGCCAAACATTTCCGTGCGAGCCGAAGGTGCCCGCGAGCTTGGGACCAAGACGGAGTTGAAGAACCTCAACTCCTTCCGTTCGGTGCAGCTTGGTGTGCAGTTCGAAGTCCGCCGACAATCGGCGGCGCTGGACAACGGCGAAGTCATTCGACAGGAAACCCGCGGCTGGAACGAGCAGAAGGAAGCGAGCTATCTGATGCGCGTGAAGGAATCGGAAAACGATTACCGGTACTTCCCCGACCCGGACCTCATTCCAATGGTCTTCACGGAGGAGTACATCGAAGGGCTGCGGGCAAATCTGCCCGAATTGCCGTTGGCGAAGATTCGCCGGTACCAGTCGGACCTCGGCCTGAGCGCTTACGACGCCAACCTGATGACCGCCGACCGCGACTGGGCCTACTTCTTTGAAGATGCCGTTTCGAAAGGTGGCGATGCTAAGGCGATCTGTAACTGGATGAACAGCGACTTCGCGAAGATGCTGAACGAGGAAGGGAAGACCCCGGCCGAAAGCCGCGTGACGGCTGCCCACCTCGTTGACTTGACCACCTTGATTTCGAACGGGACCCTTTCCGGCAAGATGGCGAAAGACATCTTCGCCGAGGTCTACGCCACCGGCAAAATGGCCAGCGAGATCGCGAAGGAGAAAGGGGCAAGCCAGATCACCGACTCCGGCGCAATCACGCCGATCGTCGAGGCCGTCCTCGCCGCCAACCCCGAGATTGTCGCGAAGTACAAAGCTGGGAATGTCGGCGTCAAAGGTTTCTTGGTCGGCCAGGTCATGAAGCAGAGCCAAGGCCGAGCGAACCCCCAAATGGCGCAGGATTTGGTCCAGCGCGCGCTTGAAGATTGAACCTGGGACAGATGTAATTAACGTTCCCTCTCAGGCGGATTAATTACTTACACGGTGCTTTAGGTTTGGATTCGTTCCGGTTTGCACGTCTATCTTTAGGGGCCGTCAGAGCGAAAAAGTAAACCATCGATCTGAGGTTTTTGCGCTGATGCCTTATAATGACGGCCATGGCAAGTGTGGCGTTGATTGGCCTGATCTGTCTGAGCGCAGGACTCGCGCCGCAGGATGAGATTCCTCTTCAAACCAATCTCATCAGAAATGGGAAGGGGGCGTATGAAGACTATGTTCTGGCCGGTGAGCGCGTTCAGGGCTCCATCGCGAGCACGTTGATTTCATACGATTCTATTGAGCGCTTGCAGGAAGCCATCAGACTCGCCGAGGCAAAAAGAGGCGAAGACGAGAATGACGTACTCGGCATCAGTAAGCAACTGGCGAGACTTCGGGAGGCTTTGAAGGCTTTACCTTCTGGACCGGGACACCCAACCCCGTTGGATTTCGACCGCGCAATCGCCAAGGATTTTGGCCCGGCCTGGACGCTTATCCTCCGCGGTAACCAGAAGCCGAGAACAATGCCGCGGAGCAAAATTGACGCGGAGACGCTTTTCCCCGAGTTCGCGCAGTTTCGACTGCTAGCTCGAGCGGCATTTCGCAAAGCGCGGGTTGAGTTTGCCAACGGTAACGGTTCCGGTGCTCTGACAACGTACCGGGAGACGAATCGATTTATTCAACGCATTGGTAACGAGACCGTGATTTCACGCCTCGTGGCCACGAGTTGCGAAGCGATGCTGTTTGCCGAGATCGAGAGGAACTTGGCCGTAATGCCTTCTTCAGGTCTCGCTGGCCTCATCGAGGATCTGAAGCGCAACATCCCGACATCGCCCCGAATAAAAGAGTGTCTTCAAACGGAAAGAGACTTCTTCTACTTCAGCCTTGGAGAGATGCAGGCGAAGTATGAGTCTGGAAAAGAGAACCCAAAACTAGAAATGACTGATCCGGAAGAGGACGCCGATTGGGGCCGTTTGTCGAAGAAACTCGCCGTGATGCCCACAGATGCCCGCCTAACCTTCTTTAAGGAAGCTGGGAAGAGGCTTGACGATGAACTGTTTGCCCTTTCAGCCAAGCTGAATGAGCCTGAATCCAAGTGGCCATTTGGTCCAGCGACAGCCCGACCACAAAGTGACATCTCAACGTTTCTAAACGCGAACGCCCTCGATTTTTCGGCCGTGTGCCGTATAGAAGCCGAGGCGAGGACGCGGACTCGAGTCGCAATCATCACGTTGCTCGCCCGCGAGCACGCTTGGCAACATGGGGCCTATCCGGCAAACCTCAAGGACTTCCTGAAAGAGACTGCTTCCATCGATCCCTTGACCAACCAGCCCTACAAGTACTCAATTACGAACGGCGCCGTCGTGGTCAAAACCGCTCCGCATCCACTCCTTGGCGAAATCTCCCTCCGCCGCCCACCCAGGTCAGATGCAGGTTCGGAAAGTCAAGTGATCTTGCCATAGGTTGGTACGGATGCGGATGACGATCAGATCCGGCGTCAATCCGAACTAAGTGCAGTTCGAAATCAAGTGAGCCCCCTGTGTAGGGGCGATTCCGTCATTAGTCAAGCTCGGAGGACATCGCACTGCTGTCGCGCCAGGTCCGAGACGTATACTATAGAAAGCGGCGTCTGGCGCTTGCAAGAACCAGATTGAAGACCCTCGAACAACTTTTGCTGCAGTTCTTTGACGGCACGGTCATCGACCTACAGCCTCCTCCGACAACTAGCGGTGTTGTCTACACCAAGCCGTGGGTCGTCGAGTTGATGCTAGATCTAGCCGGTTATACACCCGACAAGCAGCTGCATCTGTCCCTAATCATCGAACCTTCGTCAGGCGATGGCTCTTTTCTGCTCGCGATTGTGCGCAGATTAATGCACTGCTGTGAGCGATTCAGAGTTTCGCCGCTTGAATGTCTGGACAGCGTAAGAGCATATGAAATCGATGAATCAAGCGCGAGAAAGTCTAGACAGTTAACGGTTGAAGTACTAGCCGAATTTGGCGTCGACCGTGAAGAAGCGAAGATGTTGGCGGAACGGTGGATTCGAACTGGCGATTTCTTGCTTGGCAGCCAAAGTATGAGAGGCGAAGCCGACTACGTGATCGGAAATCCGCCCTATATTCGAATGGAGGATCTCGAAAACGGCGGGGCAATGTACCGATCAATGTTTCCCACAATGGTTGGGCGGTCGGACATTTACGTAGCATTTTTTGAAGCCGCCCTTAGATGTTTAAAACGCGAAGGAGTTTGCGGATTCATTTGCGCGGATCGTTGGATGTTTAACCAATATGGGGCCGAGCTTCGCAAGCTAATCACCGGCAAATTTGCCGTTGAATACGTGCTTCAGATGCATCATGCGGATGCGTTCGACCGCGAAGTAAGTGCATATCCCGCGATTACCATCATCCGCAATTCGAGCCAGGGAAAAGTCCAGATCGCAACGATGGGAGCGGATGCCGAGCGCAATAGCATTGGACAAACCCAATTTTCTGAGTTTGATTCTTGGTTCCGCGGATCTGAACCTTGGCCACTCATCGATCCGGACAAGTTGCTACTACTCCGTCGCATCGAGGACGAGTTCATTAAGCTTGAAGATTCCGGCGCTTTGGTAGGGATCGGAGTTGCGACCGGCGCCGATAAGATATTCATCACAAAGGATACCGAGCTCGTCGAGAAAGACCGGTTACTACCGCTTGCTATGGCTCGGGATATTCAAGGGCAAAAGGTTGAGTGGTCGGGCCACTATCTCGTCAATCCTTGGCAAGGCAAAGACCTTGTTGACCTGTCGAAGTATCCTAAGCTTTCCGCGTACTTTGCAAAGCATCGTTTAAAGCTTGAGGCGCGACACGTCGGTAAAAAGTCCACTGCTACCTGGTATCGGACAATTGACCGTGTGAATCATGAACTTACCGAGCAACCGAAACTCTATCTGCCCGATTTTAAAGGGCGAATCGCACCGGTATTAGACTGCGGCCAGACTTACCCACATCATAATCTCTATGTTGTTGTTCCGAAAAATTGGAATGCCGAGGTTCTGGGTGGCCTATTGATTTCCGACCTTGCCCAATTCTTCATCGAAGCCTACTGCGTCAGAATGAGAGGCGGCTTTTTAAGGTTCCAAGCTCAGTATTTGCGTCGGCTGAGAGTTCCAAAGCCTGAGTCGCTCTCCCATTTGGATGAGGAAGAATTGAAACGGGCATTTCAAACCCACGATGTGACACTCGCAAATACAATAGCGGCTCGATTGTATCGCCTGACTGAGAAGGAAAGGAACTTGATTTCAAATGGATAAAAAATTTGTTCGAGCAGTCCAGAGCTTTTGGGTGACCCGGGACACTGCTAGCACCAAGCAGCGCGAGAACGGCCGGATGGACATTGGTACGCGTGGCGCAGTGACGGGTGGCGGTCAAATGAGTGCCCTTGAAGGGCTTGTTGTTCACTATCTGAAGGAGGTTGGTCTACCTGACCTAGATATTCGGATTCGAACGGGACTAGAACTACCGGGCTTTTTCCGTCCTGAGAAGAAATGGGACCTTGTGGCGCTGAGCAAACGACAGCTCGTTTGCGCTTTAGAGTTTAAGTCTCAGGTTGGGCCTTCATTTGGAAACAACTTCAACAACCGATCCGAAGAGGCAATTGGAAACGCCGTTGACCTGTGGACTGCGTACAGGGAGGGCCGATTCGGTAACGGGCCGAGACCGTTTTTAGGCTTTTTCTTCCTGCTCGAAGACTGTCCAAAGGTGCACAAGCCAGTAAAACTTCAAGAACCGCACTTCGAAGCTGACCCGCTTTTTCAAGGCGCTACATACTCGCACCGATATGAGCACCTCTGCCGACGGCTCGTTCTTGAAAGGCACTATGACGCGGCATGTCTAACCTTGGCTACGAATGAGAAAAAGACAAAGGTAACTCATCCTGCGGAGGACTTGGGATTCGACCGGTTCGTAAAGAGTTTGTTGGCATCTGCTGCGCGTCTCGCATAATCAAAAATGCGATCGACTAGGCTGTCATAGTTCTTCAGGATGTTTAGACGATCTAGTCGGAAGGTCAAAGCGACTGTGGAACGCTAAACTTAAGGGGACGTGAGAATCGAACCTTTCCAAACATAGTCGGACCCATTATCGATATGGGCACGTCGGAAGAGCGATAAACAAATTGGAGACGTACGCCAAAGAAGGTAAGTGTTCCAATCGTCAGAATGTTCCCGCAGCTAAGTTTGATGCAAGATTTCTTGAAGAATACATTTAGAAGTTCGAGTACTTCGTGTTCTCGAAGTGTGAGTCCATCCACTCGATCATTGCTTCCGCCGAGTGTGCGCTCTTGCGAAGTGACGGACGCTCGGAGGAATCTTTCCAGATGTCTTCACTTGCCCAGTCCATGTACTCTCGAGCGAGTTGCTTGAAGGCTCCGATCCATCGCGCTGGCGGCCCGTCGAGCTTGACGAGTTGATATTCGGCGAGCATCAGATCCTTTCGATTGAACAATCGAATGAGGAACGGCAAGCGGCCCACTTTGCGAATATTGACCGCCTGATACCACTGGCCACTGCGGTCCCAGAAGTACTGCGGCACGGGTTTCGTACCTGGTCCATCTAGGGCGTTCTCCAGCATCAGCTTAAGCTGATCCCGTTCATGGTCCAGCCTCACCACGTTGCCAATCCGGATGACCGGGAGCACGAGTTGTTCAGGAGTAATCAGTTCAGGCATTCTTCTATTCTTCCTATTCTATCCAACCGATCGAAGGTAAGGATGATCTTTACTAAGATCAAGTGTGAGTCGAGAAAAAGTGTCTGACATATAGTGCGTAGTCCAGCCAGAATTTGGTTATTTATAATCCCTGGTAGGACCACCTTCGAGGGATGTAGGTCTTGAGCCACGTCACTAACTTTAAAGAAGTGTCACATTTGTGTAGGCTAGCTTTTGCCTCATGGATGTTGTCTGTATGAAACTCTGCGAGAAGCCCCATATCCTTATAGGCTCTTCTCCATTCGCGCGGCCGTTCATCCAGTAACTGCAACTGATAGTTTGCAATCATCAGCTGGTTCCCGACTAAGAACCTCATCCATAAAGGTGCGGGTTTGACCTTTGCGATGTTGACCGCTTGAAACCAGCGGTCCGAGGCGTCCCAGTAGTAGTACGTCAAGCGAGCGGGTTCACCATCTTTCGTAGGCAGCGCAGAGACACACATAAGCCGAAGATCGTCCACCGTCTCATCAAACCGAACCGAATTTCCGATCCGAAAGACAGGCAGCTGCAATTCTTCGAGATTGATGATCACCACTTCGGATTTCTCAGGCACCACTGTCCACTCCCATTCTTTAGTTTTCCTTTCTCATTTGTTTTCTGAAACTGAACTTCTACTCTTCTGCTTGCCATCTACAACCGCACCATCCACGTAAATCGACCAACGATCTTTCGAGTCGCCAGTGGATTCAAGCACCAGCGGGATCGCCTTTGAGGGCAGGTCGCCTTCGAACTTTCCGGCGACCGCCGGGTTTAGCGCGTACTCCACGGCTCCTGTTGCGGATGTTGCGGGGTTATCGAACTTGCGCATGGCCTCGGTTTCGGACATTCCGTTAGAGGCGATACGTGGTTTTATCGCTTCCACCCAGCCGTTCGCTTCGGGGAATATGCCTTCCGATTCGTGATAGAGCATGAGCGCCGTGTGGAGCGCTTTGAGGTTGCCGACGCGGTCGGCGGTGTATTCCTCGCGGTCAATGCGGTCTAGGAACCCGTTCTTCACAAGGTCTCGAACCACCGGCCCGACCCAGATGACCAAGCCGAAGACGATGAACAGGACGATGCCGCACCCGATTCGAACCCATTTGTTTTTCATCTGCTTCTGCCCGCTCCCATATACTAGAAAATCTTCGACCTCATGAGTATTCCCATCCGAAAGCCGCTTTGCCTGTTGCCGACTCCGCTCCATCGCCTCGATGGCGTTTCGGACGACCTCGGAATGGACGTTTGGATCAAGCGAGACGATCTTACGGGTTTCGGATTTGGTGGAAACAAGGGCCGAAAACTGGAGTATCTCATTCCCGACGTTCTAGCGAGCGGGGCAGATACGGTTATCACCTGCGGGAGCATTCAGAGCAACTTCATTCGCCAACTCGGTGCCGCCTGCTCGATGGTCGGCGTGGCTTGCGTGGCAGTCGTGATGGATAAGCCGTATGAGTTTGAGTTGCCAGAAGGAAATGGCTTGCGGGCGGAATCTGGAAATCGGCTTTTGGGAGACATCCTGGGAATCCAATGGGAAGTTTTGCCGAATGGCACCTGGGACACTTTGTTCGAGGCACTTGCCGATTGTGCAACCGCGCTGCGAGCCGAAGGGAAGGTGGTGTACGAAATCCCGGTCGGTGGCAGCACCGCCCTGGGGGCATATGGCTTTTTGCAGGCAGCGAATGAAATTCGGGAAGCGGCGTTTGATGCGGTCGTCTTTGCCTCCAGTAGCGGCAGCACCCACTCGGGCTTGGCGTACGGTCTACATGGCACGAGCACCCGGGTACTCGGGGTCGCGTGCGATCCTGAGCCGGAGATCGCCGAAGAATTTGCCGCCCTTGGGCAAGCACTGGCAGAGCTTGTACCTTTGCCGATCCGATTACAACCGTCGGATTATTCCGTGGACTTCCGCTTCGTTGGGGCAGGGTACGGAATTCCGAGCGAAGCCGGACAAGCGGCGTTGGAGTACCTAGCGCAGAGGGAAGGGATCTTCCTCGACCCCATTTACAGCGCCAAGGCATTCGCCGGTCTCTTGGAGATGGCGCGGAACGGAGAAATCGGCGGCAAAGTTTGCTTCTGGCACACCGGCGGAACCCCGGCTATTTTTGCCCAAGCTGATGCTGGACATGCTCAATAATTCGCTGTTCCTTCGGTGACCGGAAATCGGTAACGAGTGCCATGCGCCCGAAACCGTAAGCGAAAAAGACGACGCCAACCGCGATCATGCAGCGGTTGAAAACGGTGCCGTCAGTATTGAATCGTTGCTTCGTGACAATCCCGGCAAGCGCCATGAAGGCCGACCAAGAGAAGAGCAGATATAGAAACGGTCCAAGCCAGTGTGATTCGAACGAGCGCTCGAACTGACCATGGACAAAGGCGGTCCAGCTGGTCGTCAGGCCACAACCAGGGCAAGGTCGGTTGAGGATGAGCGCACTGGGGCAGGGCGCAAGGCCGAGTTGTTGGTGGGTCCCATGCCCATCGGAGCTTGGGTTCAAATACAGCGCAATGCCGGTAACCGCGAGCCAGCAGCCAAACCAGAACGCTTGGAAAGTGATCGGGCTTTTTGAGTCCGTTGGTTCAAGCAACGGCATCCGGCACCTCGGCGGGAATCACGCATTCCGGCTGCAAGATGTCACCCATGACGCGGGCAACCGAGAACACATTTCCTCGGGGGTCCAATAGGCCCACGATGTTCCGGTCGGTGGCAACCAGCAAGCTGAGCTGCTTTCCTTGCCGAATCGCGGCGACTTCGATGTCGGTGAGCTCCAGCAGTTGCATTGGAGGCAAGGCGTCGGCAAGCACGATCACATGCTCTGGGCCGATTTCGGACATCGGAATCGCCATCTCCTCAGTAAATCGCCCAACCCGCGTTCGCTTCAGCCCGACGAGGTGCGCGCCGCAACCCATCGCGTGCCCTAAGTCGTGAGCGAGCGAGCGAACGTAGGTCCCGCCGGAGCAAATGATGCGTGCGGTGGCGACGTCCTCTTCAATCTTCAGAATGGAAAACTCGGTGATGTGGACGGTCCGCGGTTCGCGCTCGATGGTCTGACCTTGTCTTGCGAGCCGGTAAAGCGGCTGACCGTTCACCTTTACCGCGCTGTACATCGGGGGCAGTTGTTGAATGAGACCTCGAAAGGCGGCGAGTTGAGTTTCGATTTCGCCCGCTAGATCGGCCGGTAGCGGCTTAGGGTCAGACGGCTGCCCTTCCAGGTCATAGGTCGAGGTTTCGACGCCAAACCGGATCTCGGCGATGTATTCCTTGGGCTCGAGCGGCAGGTACTGAAGGAATCGGGTGGCGGAGCCGATGGCAACAACAAGGAGGCCGGAGGCCATTGGGTCGAGCGTTCCCGCGTGTCCCACTCTTTTGGTAGAGAATCGTCGCCGCATCTGGTTCACGACATCGTGCGATGTCATGCCAAGCGGTTTGTTTATCAGGAGGATTCCAAACACTTTTCAAGTTCGGCGACAAGCTGGGCTTCGGAAGACTCGATGGTGCCTTCAAAGGTGCAGCCGGCGGCGTTTTTGTGTCCCCCGCCGCCAAACTTGCGCGCCACCTGGGCCACGTCAAGATCGGAACGAGAGCGAATGGAACACCTTACCTTTCCTGGATTGGGTTCTCTAAAAATAGCCGCGATTCGAACGCAGTCGGTAAACAGCATTTCGTTGACAAACCCCTCGGTGTCTTCATCGGTCGCGTTGGCTTCCTTAAAGGCAGAGTTCGGAATCAGGGTCCAGGCGAGGGAGCCGTTCATGGACATCTTCATGCCGTTTAGCGCGAAGCCAAGCAGGCGGGTGGCGCTCAGCGGCTTGCGCTGGAAGACCTCTTCGCTGATTCGGTTCAAGTTTCCGCCGTGCTCCAGCAAGTAGGCGGCCATGCTGAGGGCTTCGGGGGTGGTGTTTCGGTAGCGGAACGACCCGGTGTCGGTGACGATTCCCGCGAGCAGAAGCGTGGAGATTTCGGGGGTGAAATGAGCGTCGACTTGCTGCAGCAATCGGGCCAGGATGAGCGCCGCAGCGGGAGCGCTGGTATCGATGATCCGGATCTGACCCGGCATTTCGTGCGGCATGTGGTGATCGATCACCATCAGCGGCGCACCGGTTTGGAAGTAAGGAGCGACGGTGCCAAGGCGATCGATAGATTCCAGATCGATCATGATCGCAAGGTCAACTTCGGCGGCGATCGGCGTTTGGCGAACTCGATTCACGCTCGGAAGAAATTGCAGATTGCGTGGGGCGGAGTTGTGGCACAGAACTTCGTTGGAAATTCCAAGCTGGTCCAGATAGTGCGATAGGGCCAGCGCGCTGCCGAGGGCATCCCCGTCAGGATTTTGGTGGGTGCCGATCCGAACGGATTTCACTCCGTCGAGAGCGGACTTAAAGGCAGCGGCATCTGATTTGATCACCGAAAATTCACTCCCCAGGGGACCTTTACGGTCTCGCGTATTGTACACACTCGTCTAGCCCAATCCTGCAACTCAACTGGGTCTTGAACCTGCGCTTCGGGTCCCACTCATCTCTTAGAGCGGTAAATCGAGCAATCGCGGCCTCGCCCAGGCTGCGCTTCGCTTGCTCGGGAGTTAGTAAACCGTCCTTCGCGAAGTAGAACCGACCTCCGGCGTTGAGGACAACATCGGCCATTTCCATGTACAGGTGGTTCAACGCCGGCGCATTTCTTGGGGTTTGCCGGAAATCCAGGGCCAGCGAGTAACCATGGTCCAGGTAGCGCAACCATGTTTCGTCCGGGCGATGCTTCTTCAGAACGACAAGGTAAGGCTCTAGTTTTGCGGAGCGCCATTGTTGGGCGAGGTTGCTGAAGATGCCTTCCGCTGCCTGTGCTGGGACGATAGCTTGAAATTGAAGTAATCCGTTCGGGACGTATGCCTGCTGCCAATTCGGCAAGTAATCTAGAGGAAAGTTGTACTGAACCAAGCTCATGTCCTTCGGCGCGCCCTCGGAAATCCGGGCGGCGTTGCTCTTGAGGGCAGAGGCAATTTTCATTCCGGGCCGATTTGTGATGCGGCGCAGATGCTTCCAGGCGGTGTCGCGGTGAATGAGTCCCGCGAGCTTGCCTTCAATTTTTTGGTGCCGGAGGTCGAGGGTTTCGGGTTCCGCTGACTCGGAATGCCACGCGGCCTGGAACACGCCAGCGCCGTTGGTAAATCCATTCACCCAGCTCACCGAGTAGTCCGCGTCGCCGAAAGTCTCGAACATTTCGAACTGCTGTGCCCAGCTGTGCACCCGTCGCTGGACGACGCGAACGTTGCCGCTAGAGATTTTTTTGAGCCGAAACCGGACTTTGGTTACCATTCCGAGCAGACCGAGTCCGCCGTGAACGGCCCAGAACTCGGGCTGGGAGGGCGTCAATTGCCGGACTTCGCCGCTGGCAAGCATGATCTCCAACATCTCAACATGCTCGGCAAACGTGCCATGAGTGATGTTGTTCTTGCCGTGGATGTTGGTCGAAACGGCACCGGCGAGGGTGGGCTTCATTGTGCCGCTGACGACGTTAAACCACCAGCCATCTTGCAAAACGTACTGCCAGATCGCTTCCAGAGTGGCGCCGCCTTCTGCTTCGATCACCCCGGTTTCCTTGTCCCAGGCGAGAACGCGATTCATGCGGGCGAGGGAAATCGTTACGGATTCGAGAGGGCTGGAGGCGTCGCCATAAGATTTGCCGCTGCCACGCAGGGTAATCGGCACGTCGAGTTCTTCCGCCAGGAGGACAACGCTTCGGAGTTCATCGAGGCTTGTCGGTTCGAAGAGGTAGCCGTCTCCGGGGGAGAGGCCCCCGAAGCCATCAAATCGGCGAATTCGCGCGAGTTCTAGATGCCGAGTCGCTGCATGATCCAAGACGGCAACCTCCGAATGATCGCAAAGATGAGGTGATGCTTCGGCTCTAGGTAGTACTCCCGCGAGCGGCTTGTTTTTGAAAGGATGATCTTCGCCGCGTCGCTGGCCGAGATGGCGTTTTTGAAGTTGAGGTGTCGCGTCATTTCCGTATCGACCGGGCCAGGTTTGACGTTGATGACGATGACGCCGAGCTTCGACAGGCGATTTCGTAGGGCCTCGAGATAGGTCGAGAGCGCGGCTTTCGAGGTGTTGTAGACCGGCTGTCCCGGGCGACCACGATCGCCGGCGACGCTACCGATCCCGATGATCGTGCCGGATTGTGAGCCTTGAAAACGGATCGCCGCCTGATTCAGCCAGGCAATCGCGCCGAGGACATTGACGTTGATCATGGCCATGTCCTTTTCGGTGTTGAACTCGGTCTTTCCGACCTCGGGCATGACGCCGGAGGCGTAGATGATGAGGTCACATCCGCCGAGCTGCGACGTGACTTGTTGAAAGAGCTCCGGCACTTCGCCGAACTCGGTCACGTCGTGGGCAAAGGGCAGAATCAGGTTCGGGAATCGCGCGGCGAGCTCGTCCAGTCGGTCCTTTCGGCGAGCAACTGCGGCGACGCGGCAGCCGGAGGCGGCAAGTTGCTCAGCAAGGGCGAGTCCGATGCCCGAGGATGCGCCAACAACGATTGCGGTGCGAAAGGTTTGCGACACCGTTTACTTTGCTCCTTGCCAGATTGGTCGCACTGTTACGCCGTAGTCAACCACTCGCGGCGAAACCATCGCGAAGAGCGCAGTGAGGCCGAAGAGCACGACGGCAGTGATCATCGGGATGTCTTTCAGGAACAGGTTCTCTGGTTCGGCGCCATCGTTCTCGGTGAAGGTGAGGAACAGGAAGCGGAACACTGCGAAGGCAACCCAGAGGTAGGTGAACTTCAGGAGCGGGTGGTCCATTGCGGTCTGGCTTTCGATGCAGTAAACGCCATAGCCGAGCAGGGACGCTGCCGCGCATACGACGACCGCGGTATCGAGGAAACGCAGGTTGTAGGCTCCCAAGCTCGTCCGCGTGGAACTGGCGTTATCTCCCATGAGGATGCGCTCACCGCGTCGTTTGCCGAACCCAAGCATGAGTGCCAGCGAAAAGGTGCAGTAGAGAAGCCACGAGGACACTTCGACGTTCATGGCCGCCGCTCCGATCGCGGCTCGGAGGACGAATCCGGAAGACAGGCAGAAGACATCGGCGATCGGCTGGCTCTTGAGCACCAGGTTGTAGGCCGCTTGAATCGCGATGTACAAAACGATGATGATCGTTGCGAGCATCGGCAACAGGGTCAGCAGTCCGAAGGCAGCCACGATCAGAAGCACGGCCAGACCCAAGGCAATGGGCACTTTCACCTCGCCCGAAGCGATGGGGCGGAACTTCTTTTTCGGGTGGAGTCGGTCCTGCGGCGCGTCGAGGGTGTCGTTGACGATGTAGGTCGCAGAGCCCACCAGACCGAAAATCAGGAACGCCAGCAGGCTGAGACGCCATCCTTCGGGGTTGTTAAGCGGATCGGTGAAGAGGATCGCGGCAAAAACGACAAAGCCCTTGATCCACTGTTTAGGGCGTAACAAGCGGAAGTACGGGGCCATTTGCTTTCAGGAACGCTTTTGGTCGCGTTTTCGTGCCTAAGCCGAGGGCTCGGACTGCTTGAGTCTATCCGTAAACCGTTGCAGGGCGGAATCGAGACTTGGCATTTCAGGAATTCCAGCGGCGTGGAGCTTCTCGTTGCTTAGAACCGAGTATTTCGGGCGAGCGGCAGGAGTCGGCCAGTCCTCGGTTCGGATCGGGCTGATATCCGCATCGGAGATGCCATAGGCGGCGACGGATCGCTTCGCGAAGTCGCACCAGGACATACGCTCGCTTCCGGTTGCGTGGTAAATGCCGTCGGGCAGGTTTGCCTCGACTGCTTGAACGATGGTTTGCGCAAGGTCCTCGGTGTAAGTGGGGCAGCCGATCTGATCGGCAACCACGCGGAGGGGTTTGCCGGAGGACGCCACGCCGATCATGGTCTTAGGGAAGCACGGTCCTTCTGCGCCGAAGAGCCAACTCGTGCGAAGAACGATGGCCGGGGCAATGTTTCGCTCACCGGCGAGCTTGGTCCGGCCGTACTCGTTCATCGGGTTGGTTTCGTCGGTCTCGACGTAAGGGCTAGTTTTCTTGCCGTCGAAGACGAAGTCCGTGCTGATATGGATCACGCGTGCGCTGAGGTCCGCCGCGGCAGAGCTGAGGTACGAAGGGCCGAGGGCGTTCGCCTCATACGCGGCTTGCTTCTCCTGCTCGGCAAGGTCGACCTTCGTGTAGGCAGCGCAGTTGATGATCCAGTTCGGGCGGCCCAATTCTCCCATCCCTAGCTGAGCCATGTGAATTGGATCGGCAATATCACACTGTGCCCGGGTTAGGCCGGTTGCGGCCGAGCCGAAGGCACGCAGGACGTCTTTTCCAAGCACGCCTCCGGCGCCGAGAACGAGGATCATCCCGCTTGCTCTTGCGCGGCTTTCTTCATCTTCTGATCCATCACAAAGTAGACGATGATCAGGATCAACGGGATGACGGGTGCCACGTAGTGGGCGGCAACCATAAAGCGCGTGGTGATCGTGGTTCGGTAGGCGTATGAGTCAACGCTTGGGTTTACGTAGCGCCAGAACCACGAGAAGCCGAAGAAGAAGCCGACCACGAACAGCACCAGGCTGATCCAACGCCATTTCGGCATGTCTCCCGAGTTCTTAAACGAGATCCATCCGAGAATGAGCGAGAAGAAGCCGAGCACCGAAAAGAGTGCCGGCATCATCAATATTTGGGTTGAGTTCCATGCGACTTCGCCTGGCATTGCTAAAGGGTACCCGTCGTGTTATGAGTGATCTTCGTAGCCGTTTGGATGGCTCGAATGCCATGCCCAGGCGTGCTCAATGATAGAACGGAGATCGGGATACTGCGGATTCCAATTCCAGTCGGCTTTCACCTTTGCGCTTGAACCGATCAGTCGGGCGGGGTCGCCCGGACGACGAGGACCGATGGAGTGGGGGACGGGCAAGCCGGTTACTTCTTCGACCGTTTTGATCACTTCTGCTACCGAATAGCCGTTCCCGTTGCCGAGGTTGTAAAACCGCGAATCGCCGCCGTCTCGCAAGTGCGAGATCGCCAACGCATGAGCCTGGGCGAGGTCGGCAACGTGGATGTAATCGCGAATGCAAGTGCCGTCTGGCGTGTCGTAGTCGTTTCCGAATACGGTCAGGGGTGGCTTCTTGCCCGTCGCGGCAAAAATGGCGTTCGGAATCAGGTGAGCCTCGGGGCGATGGTCTTCTCCGATGGCACCGCCGGGGTCTGCGCCGGCGGCATTAAAGTAGCGAAGGGCAACGCTGCGCAGGCCGTAGGCGTGGTCAAAGTCTTTCAGGATCATTTCAACCGCTAGCTTGGTTTGGCCGTACGGCGAGATGGGGTTTTGCGGGTGATCCTCGGTGAGGGGAATGCGTCGAGGTTCACCAAAGGTAGCGCAGGTGGAGCTGAAGATGAACTTCTTGATCCCACGTTCCCGCATGATCTCCAGCAGGGCGAGGACGGCGGAAGTGTTGTTCTTCCAGTATTTTCCGGGCTCCGTCACGCTCTCGCCGACGTACGTGTAGGCCGCGAAGTGCATGACTACGTCGATTTCTGGATTGGCGTCGAAAACCGCGTTAAGGTCGGCTTCGTTGCGGAGATCTCCTTTCACAAACGGCGAGCCCGCAACCGCGGCTTCGTGGCCGTATTCCAAGTTATCGAAAACCAGGTGGGGCCACTCATGGTTTCGGAGCCATTGCGTCATGTGCGAACCGATGTATCCCGCGCCGCCAACAACCAAAACCATGCGGTGATCCTACCTTCGGGCCGTACACTAGAAAAGTGGTTCGACGTCGGCTGACCCGGAGAGAGTTTGTTGCAGGCGGAACGCTTGCGGCAATCTCGGCGGTTGGCGTCTGGGGCAGTTTAGAAAGCGACGCGATCACGGTCATCCGCCGCCGCATAGTAGTGCCTGGCGCGGATTTGAAGGGCCTTAAGCTCGCTTTTCTAACCGATTGGCATCTTGACAACGCAGCAGCGGTTACTCGCGCGGACAGGAGCATTCAGATGGCCATACAGGAAAAGCCGGACATGATCGTGCTGGGCGGCGACTACTGTTCGCGAGGCCGTGAGGTCTGGAAAGAGCGCGTCACGACGGATCGGCTCAAGTTGCTGTTCGATGCGGGGATTCCGGTCTTTGGGATGCTCGGCAACCACGACTACGCGCTGGAAGCCACGGAGCACCTGCGGGCGACATTTGCTCAGCTGGGCATGACGCTGCTGGTGAATCAAGTTGTGAAATACCAGGGCATTCAGGTTGCGGGGATCGACGACATGCTCTTTGGACGGCCGCAGATGAACTTGCTCCAAGAAGCCGGGGACCGAAATACGATTCTTTTGGTCCACGAACCGGACTTTGTTCCGAGCGTTGCCGGAGAATTTGGCCTTGCTCTAAGTGGTCATACCCACGGTGGGCAAATTTGCTGGGCTCCCGGCGTGCCGATTCACCTGCCGAAAGGTGGGAGAAATTATGTTCACGGCGAGTTTCGGCAAGGGGACGCCGCGATGTACGTCAGCCGAGGAATTGGCATGACGGGAGTCAATTTAAGAGTGTTCGCTCCGCCGGAGTTGACCATCTTAGAATTGGTCTAGGGCCCTCGTGAGCTATAGTTACGGCAATATGTGCGGTATTGCCGGTTACGTGGGAGAGCGAAACGGGGTTGAGGTTGCTTACGATCAGCTGAAGCGGTTGGAGTATCGGGGATACGACAGCGCGGGGATAGCGGTTCAGGTTGATGGTCGACTCGACTTGGTCAAGAAGGCGGGCACCTTGAACATGCTGGCGAAGGAGCTGGAGCTTCATCCGATCACCGGTACCTGTGCCATCGGGCATAGCCGATGGGCGACCCACGGCGGTCCGACGGACCTAAACGCTCACCCGCACTTTGACGGAGAGCAGGATGTTGTGCTTGTTCACAACGGCATTATCGAGAACTACCTCGAACTCAAAGAAGAGCTGATGCAGAAGGGGCACACCTTCCTCAGCCAGACCGATACCGAAGTCGCGGCGCACGTGATTGGCGAAGAGTATCGCAAAGGCGGAACGTTGCTTGAAGCCGTTCGTCACGCGGTTCGTCGATTCCGCGGTGCCTACGCATTTGTTGTCATGAGCCGGTCCGAGATCGGAACGATTGTCGCGGTCCGAAACGCGAGCCCGCTGGTTTTGGGCCTCGGACAGGGCGAGAACCTGCTCGCCAGCGATATTCCGGCTTTGTTGCCATACACTCGCCAGGTTGTCGCGATGGAAGAAGGTCACCTTGCGGAGCTCAAGAAAGATTCCGTCCGAATCGTGGATGGTGATGGCCGAGACGTTCCAGTTCGGGCCCAAATCATCGAGTGGGATGTTGCGGCGGCGGAACGCGGCGGATATGAGCACTTCATGCTCAAAGAAATCCGCGAGCAGCCGCAGGTCATTCGGCAATGCTTGGCCGGACGACTCACCGAAGGTCGCGTCTTCCTTGAGAACATTTTTTCTGACACGGTCTGGAACGAGATTGACCGCGTTAACATCATCGCTTGCGGCACCGCGTTCCACGCGGGACTCATGGGCAAGCATCTCTTCGAAAAGCTGCTTCGGCTTCCGACCGATGTCTACTTCTCGAGCGAGTTTCGCTACGGCGACCCCGTGCTCTCACCGAAGTCGCTTGCCGTCTTTGTCAGCCAGAGCGGTGAAACGGCGGACACCCTTGCCGCATTGCGCCTTTGCAAGTCTCGACGCATTCGGACTCTCGGCATTGTAAACGTCGTGGGTTCAAGCATCGCTCGCGAATGTGACCGCACGATCATCACGCAGGCCGGACCGGAGATTTCCGTTGCTTCGACCAAGGCGTACACCGCACAGGTTCTGGTGCTTTCGCTCCTGGCTCTTCACATTGCCCAGGTTCAGGAGACTCCTGGACTTCGGGTTGCAGATTGGGTCGAAGAGTTGCGGCTGCTGTCAGATCACGCACAAACGGTACTGACATTGGAGCCAGAAACGGTTAAGCTTGCAGAGCAACTAAAGAACATGCCGCTATGTTTCTTCCTCGGACGAGGGGCAGATGCTTATGTGGGTTATGAAGGCGCTTTGAAGCTCAAAGAGATCGCTTACATTCCAACCCAAGAATCGCCCGCAGGCGAGATGAAGCACGGACCACTTGCCCTTGTGGAAGCGGGAGTTGGCGCGATCTTTGGTGCAACCGATCCTAGCACGGTAGACAAAGTTGTCTCAAACATTAAGGAAATCCAAGCGCGAGCCGGGACTGTACTTTCGATTACTTCGGACACTTCCGGAGCGATTCGAAAGGCGAGCGATCACACGCTCGAGTTTAAGCAAACGCGGTTTGACTTCCTGAATGCTTTGCTCTCGGTGATCCCGATGCAGCTTTTGGCTTATCACATTGCGAATGCCAAGGGTTGCTCGATCGATCAGCCGCGAAACCTTGCGAAATCGGTGACCGTCGAGTGACATGAACAGCGATCCAGTAGAAAAAGCCGGCCCGAGTCTGCCGCCATTCGCGTCGAACTTAGTTCGACGCGGAAAGTATGGTTATCAGTCTTACCGCGCTTTGAAAAGGGTCGTTGATATTGTTGTTTCGCTCGGCGCGCTGATTTTGCTCTCGCCCATCTTCTTGGTCCTCACCTTGTGCATTGCAGCGGCGGATGGATTCCCTGTGCTCTTTCGGCAGCGCCGCCTTGGTGAGAACGGCGTCATGTTCTCCATGCTGAAATTTAGAAGCATGGTGAAGAACGCCGAAGAAGTTCTGAAGCGAGATCCGGTTCTTTACGAAGAGTTCAAAACGAACTTTAAGCTGAAGAATGACCCTCGTATTTTGCCGATTGGCAAGTTCATTCGTAAGACAAGCTTGGACGAGTTACCGCAGCTGATTAACGTTTTGCGCGGCGAGATGAGCATCGTCGGCCCCCGTCCGATTGTCGAGAAAGAACTCGAAATGTACGGGGAAAAGAAGGACATTTATCTCTCAATGAAGCCGGGTTGCGCGGGCCTTTGGCAGTGTAGTGGCCGCAGCGAAACGTCTTACGAGGAGCGGGTTGCCTTGGACGAACAGTATTACGTCACGGCAAGTATTCGAAACGACATCAAGATTTTGGTGATGACGTTCCTTGCCATCCTTAAGAAAGAAGGGGCGCAGTGACCCCGGCCCATGTTGTTCTTGTTGTAGAAGCGACTTCTGGTGGATGTGGGCGACATACCGGCGATTTAGCGCTGGAGTTAGTCCGGCGAGGCATCGGCCTCACCCTCTTTTACGGCACGCGACGGATTGATTCGCGATTTCGCGGCATCGTAAGTCAGCTTGAAAGTCAAGGCGTCAGTTGTCGGGCGATGGATATTGCCCAGAAGCCACGTTTTGGCGACCTCAAATGGGTTCGAGAAATTCGATCGGCAGCGCCAAAGGGCTCGATCATTCACGGTCAAGCGACAACCGGTGGCTTCTATGCTCGACTCGCCGCTAGCCGGTCTTGCCCGGCAGTTTTCACGCCCCATTCGTTCGTGACGATGATGCCCTACGTTGGCGACCGCGCAAAGGTGGTCTACGGCCAAATGGAGCGCATCCTAGCCAAGCGAACGGCCCGCATTATCTGCGTCAGCAAGTTCGAAGCGGAGCATGGAAAGACCCTGGGCATCGATCCCAATAAGCTACGAGTGGTCTACAACGGCATCGCGCCGCTGGCTTGCGCAGAACGGTCTGAGGTGCGGGCGCAGTGGGGAGTCGGGCCGGAAACTTTGGTGATTGGCTTCGTGGGGCGCTTCGATCCGCCCAAAAATCCTGCCCTTTCCGTCCGAGCTTTTGAGAAACTGCGAGGGCTGAATGCCCGATTGGTCATGGTCGGCTCGGGTTCTTTGCAGGGTGAAGTCGATGCAGCGATTGGGGATCTCCCGGTGACGCTGCTTGGCGGCGTCCACGCGGAGCCGCTGTTGGGCGGGATGGACGTGCATTTGATGTCGAGCGATGCCGAGAGCCTGCCGTACGTACTGATCGAAGCTCAGAGTCTCGGACAGCCAATCGTGACAACTGACGTCGGCGCGGCTCGAGAGATCGTCACCGATGGACGTGACGGCTTCGTGTGCCCTCCCGGCGATGCGGATAGTCTAGGAACGGCCCTACGCAAGATTTCCGAGAATCAGGAACTCAGAACAAGTCTTGCTCAAGAGGCCGTGGTTGCCGGTTCGAGATTCTCGCTTGACCGAATGGTCGAAGGCACTCTCTCGGTGTACTCAGAAGCGCTTTCGTGAGCGGCCGCACGTTCAAGTTGCGACAACTTCGCTACCGCAAGCCCGATTCCGAAGAATATCCAGGTGAAGTAACGCGCCTCGATCATCTCACTGATCATCGCGTTAGCCAAGGAAAGCAGGCCCGTCATAAAGGCCAGTCGGTACCCCGGCAACAGTTTTTGGTAGTTGAGGAAGATTGAGATGAGCAGGGCGATGAAGATCGAGAGTCCGACGATTCCCAGCTCGGACGCGAACTGAAGGTAGCTACTGTGCGCTCCCAGAGGCTCACCCGTTTCGGAGTGAATCGCGTAGGTTCCGTAGTCCCTTGTGGCAGGTCGATAGCCTCCAGCGCCGACGCCAATGATCGGATTGTCTTTAAAAATCTCGATCGCGGCCTTCCACCGATCACCTCGTCCGGTAAATCCGTCCGCGCTGGCACTCTCCGAGATCGATCCGATTCGTTCAATGTTTTTCTGAACCGATGGATTGGCGAGTAGGCCGGGAAGTGCGGCAAAGAAGATTGCCGCAGTAACGACCGCAGACGCTGGTTTACGGAAGAGATGGATGCAGATAACGATAAGGCTCGGAACGCAAGCAATAAAGCCGCCTCGCGAGCCGGTGAGCATGACGCCATAGAGGGCGGCAAGGATGTACGAAAAGTTGAGAACTCGCCAGAACCTGTTTAGCGGTTTCTCACCAACCGCCAGTAGCCAAGCAACGGCTAGCCCAGAGCCAAGCATAACGGCGGCGTGGTTCGGATGGATTCCGTCTGCACCATAGCGTCCATCGGACAACTGCGGGCGGCCTTGAAGGTACGTGATGAATATCTGGATAAAGACTGCGTACAGCCCAACCACGTAAGCTTGCAGCGCAATCTGGATCTCTTTCCACGACCTGAAAGTGTCGTAGATCAGAAAGACTGCGACCAGGCAGAGTAGGTACCGGAACGCGTACAGAATCGCGTCCGTTGGTTCTATCGCCCATAAGCTCGAAGCGTAAAGCAACGTTACGAACAAGCTCAGAAGACCGATGGTTGCCGGCATCTGACGAATTCGAAATCTCGGGAATCGGTCGAGGATCCAAGTAAAAGCGAAAAGGCTCAGCGATAAGCGAACCATGAAGCTCAAAAGAGCCCCGTTCATGTTCAAGCTCAGCGCGACAATGATAAACAGCGCACCGGAATACAGCAGTAGCGGTCTGGTCATTGGAGCAGAACCTCTCGGTACGCCTCGAAGGCGCGTTCCTCCAAGAAGGGCTCCCAAGCGGCTGGGCTAATGGAAGGCTTTTGCTCAGCCATCCGGAGCTGAACTGCTTTGTGAAAAGCCGTCCAGTCGTTCTCGGGAATGAGGTCGCCAAACTTTCCATCGGCCAAAATTTCGCGCGGGCCGCTCTTGCAATCGAAGCTTACGACGGGCGTGCCCAGCGCCAAAGCTTCTACCAGGACGGTAGGAAGCCCTTCTAACCGTGAAGGCAGAATGAGCACCTGCGCCGCCTTGATCCAAGGGTAGGGATTGTCCTTGAACCCGAGCATGGTGATCTTGGTTCGGAAGCCGCGGTTGGCGACGGCCTCTTGAATCTTTGTTTTGGTGGGACCATCTCCCAGGATCACGACGCTACACGGTGGCTCAGGCATCGTTTCAATGAGTTCTACGACCTGCTTCGTCTCCGTGAGTCGGCCCACGAAAATGGCGTAAGGCGAGTGGTCTTGAGAAATGGGCTGGTCAGCTAGATCGTGGAAGCGCTTCGAGACCACGGGGTTGTAGATGGTCCGCATTTTCCCGGCCGGAATGCCGAGAAACTCTCCCGCATCTTTCATGCCGTCTTTAGAAACGCAAACGACGCGATCGGCCTTCGGATACAACTTGCGCATCAGGGCAAGGCGCTTCCGCTTGGTTTCATCGAGATTTGAATAGGCCGTACTCACGAACGTGTGGATGCTGATGACGGTCCGGGTACGCCGGACCAATCTTCCCGCCATCACGTTGGCCAGATTGACGCTGTCGAGGGCGCTGAGAATTGCCGCTGGCTTCTGGCTGACGATGTATCGCAGTAGAGGAACCAGGGCTTGGAAAGTACTTTGCTGGCCGAGAGTGACGGTGCGGATCCGGTGCGGAACCTGATGCTCCATTTCGCCCCCGGAGACCTGGGTGATAAGGTCAACCGAATAGTCCCGGGAAGCAAAGGCTTCCGAGAGGTTGAGAATGATGCGCTCTGCACCTCCACCGCCAAGGCGCGGCAAGAAAAATGCGATTCTTGGACTAGCTTCGGGCAAGGCATTCCTCCACGAGGTCAAGATATTGCTGTGCCGCCGCAGCGAACGAAAACGGCTGCCAGGCATCGCTTGGAGCGCAAATAGGATTTGGCCCGAGTTGCTTTTCAATCGCCTTTGCAAGTTGCTCCGCGTCACCGACCGGCACGAGTGGGCCATATTTGCCGCCCTGCAAGATTTCGCGTGGTCCGCTGATGCAGTCGGTGGAGACAACCGGAACTCCGCAACCTAGCGCCTCGATGAGCACGGACGGAAGACCTTCCCATTTGCTGGAAAGGACGAAGAGGTCGGCTTTGGCAATCTCCGCCAGCACGTTCTTGCTGAAGCCCGGAAGCGAAACCGCCTCGTTTAATCCGAGGGCCGAAATTTGCTGCATGAGCTCTCCTCTCAGATCGCCTTCACCAAAAATGATGAGCTTGGCGCCGAGCGATCTCGGCAGTTTCGCAAAGGCGTTAAGAAGGAGCGGAAAGTCTTTAGGCGGCATCAATCGCCCAGCCGCAACAACCACGGGGCAAGATTTGTTGATGAGCCATGGATGGGTAGCGGGTTCCGTGGCACGCTTGAGCGACTCGGGTGAGACGATCGGGTTAAAGATCAGGCGAATCTTGCTTCGATCAATGCCAAGAAACTGGCTGGCGTCCTGGGCAACGCCTTCGGAGACCGCCACGATCGCCTCCGCCTTTGCATACAAGGCTTTGACAATCAAGGGCATCACTCGCATCCGGAAGGAGGTGGCGTTCTTGGCTTCCTGGCTCAGGCTCGAATGGATCGTGACGATGGCTTTGACCTTGGATGACTTCTGCGCCAAGATCGCAACAACGTTCGGTTGATTGAGGGCGCTGATTGTGATTCGCGGATTCTCGCGGCGATAGTAAGCGCGAAGGGCTTTTCCAGCTCGGATCGGCGAGGTGACGCCGAGATCGACGACTCGGACGTTTGCCGGTACCGAGTTCAAGAATTCGCCCGTGGCGGAGGATAGAACGAGATCAACTCGGTGGCCAAGGTCCGCCAGCGCGGTGGCAAGGTTCAGCATCACGCGCTCGGCACCACCAACCTCCAGGTTTTGGGTGAAGAGGGCGATCGGCTGAGAACTCATCGGCACAGGAGCTCCTCGTATTGCGAAACCACGGTTTCTTGCGCAAAGGCACTGAGTCGAGTCAGCGGGATCGAGGTTCGCGTCCGGTCGAGTTCGCGAAGGATTGCCGCGGCGAGACCGGCGTGATCGCCAACGGGAACCAACTCACCTAACTCACCTCGTTCCAAAATTTCCTCCGGCCCGCTCGGGCAGTTTGTCGAAACAACCGGTGCCCCGCAAGCCATCGCCTGAATGAGAACTCCGGGCAGTCCTTCATATCGAGACGAAAGCACGAACATACGAGCCGCTCGAAAATGTGGGAAAGGATTTTGGGCGAAGCCGGGAAGGCGCACGTCTGCCTCAAGTCCAAGCTCTTGAACTTGGGATTCGAGTTGGGAGCGCAGTTCGCCTTCTCCAAAGATCAGCAACTTTGCGGTCTGCCCGTTGTCTTTGACCAGCCGGAAAGCCTTGAGGAGCGTCGCAAAATCCTTCTGATGGTTCAACCGTCCGGCTGCGACAATGGTGTTGTTGGATGGCTGCAACCACGGGTCGTGTTCGGCTTGCTCTGCGGCCGAGAGAATTTCGGCCGTAATCACCGGGTTGTAGATCACGGTGATCCGCTCGACCGGGATGTTCAAAAAATCGGCGGTCTGGCTCGCGACCCCTTTCGAAACGGCATGAATCCCGTTTGCTCTCGGATACAGGAACTTAGCGAGCTTGAGCAAAACGCGGTCCTTTCGTCCGGTGAGAACCGAGTTCTCCTCGCCAAGTGAGTTTCGGATGGAAACAATCACTTTGGGTTTACGGGCGAGTCCAATGGTCGCCAGTTGCAGAGTCACGTTCGCCTTTTCCAGCGCGCCAAGAACGCAACGAGGTCGGTTTGTGGCCAGATACTTTCTGAGGCCGGGAAGAGACTTGATCGTGTTCTCTTTGCCGAAGTCGTATACCGGCATGTTCGCGGGGATGTGCTCCACGTAGGGTCCGCTTTTGTTGGCTAATACGAGCTCAACCGGGTGGCCTCTTTCCAGCAGGGCACTCGCGACCTGAAGTACGGAGCGTTCTGCTCCACCGCCCTCCAGGTTTGGCAAAAAGAACGCAATCGGCTGGCTCATGCGCTCACCTCCGGTGATAATCGCGCGCTTGCCCGCTGGAAGACGATCGCAGACAGAACGGTTTGGATGCCTGCGCTGGCAGCGTATGCAATGGCCGCGCCGTTGATTCCGAGTTTCGGCACCAGGATGAGAAGGCACGCCAAGCCCACAACAAACGCGACGAGCTTGATCGGAAACTGAACCTTCAACTCGCGCATGGCAGTCAGGGAGTACCCGAAGACATTGTTGTAGTACGAGAACGCGCCGCCAAGAAGGATGATCATGAACGCGCTCTGTTGGGTCGCATACTCGGGCCGAAAGATGGCGGAGATGAGGTCTTTACCGAAGAATTGGCCAGCTAGAAGGCCCACTCCGCCGAATGCCGTTGCCAGAAGAAGAAGCCGCGAAGTCAGGAAGATGAAACGAGGGCCGTTCTGATCGGCAACCGCTTCGCCAAGCGCGGTGGATGTCGACTGGCTCACGGCTACAACCACGGTGCTGCCAATCAGGACAAAGAAGTACATCGCGGTGTAGATCGCAATATCCGTGATGTTGAGACCGTACCGGCTCATCTGGGTGATGAAGCTTCCGAGGGCAACATTCGCCGCGAGGGGAAGAACCAAGACCAGAAGCTGCTTCATCCGGGCGAAGTCCCATTCGGGCTTCAGGTCGGAAATGGAAACGACCTTCAGCGCATTAGGGAAGTCGTACGCGGCAAGAATGAGCGTCGAGCACACGAGGTGGGCGATAAGCGACGGAACGAGATCACGGGTTTGGTAGAACACCGCGGCAAAGACCGACGTCCCGAGGATGCCTCGAAAAGTCATCGAAAGGCCAACCTGGGGCATCTTGTGGTTCTTCTGAAGGATTCCGAACAGGATGTCCGAAACCGACTCGATGGTCAGTCGGGCCGTGAGCAATCCAAACGCCGCCATTAATCCGGGCTGGTTGTACTGAACGATGCCGATTGCCAAGCAAGCAAAACTCGCGCAGATCATGCCGAGCAGCCGCAGAGACATGAACACCCCGTACTTAAACTCAGATCGAGCGTCGGTGTTCAGGACCCCGCGCAGGCTCAGCAAACCGAGGTCGGTCGCAGGCGTGCTGATTGCAGTCATCAACGCGAGTAGGCCAGCAGAATTGGATTGATCCAGCCGCGTGACCAAGTTAAAGTTTAGAAAATTGCAAGCTGCCCAAACGGCATAGCCAAGGAGTGAATAGGCTGCTGCCTTTTTAAGCCCGGCCATTTGGAGTGTTCACCAGGGGTAAGGATACAGCCGGACAAGTTCCGCCTGTTTGTCGGACTTGTAGCGGGTCCGGTCGTATTCGGGGGTGGCGGCTTTGACCTTGGCGGCGTATTCGTCGACGGTCATCATCACCTTTGCCGGGAGGCCGGCCACGACGGTGCCTTCTGGCACGTCTTTCGTCACCAATGCTCCTGCAGCGACGATGGCATTGGGGCCGATTGAGACGCCGGGAAGAATGGTGACGCCGTACCCGATAAAGCAGTTATCGTGGATGATTATTCGGCCAAACTTAATCACATCGTTGTATTCCGGGCGATCCCGGAAGACGAACGTGCTGCCGTCGTGGGTGATGAACGTGACCTTTCCAGAGAGCAGGCAGTGCTTGCCGATGCTGACGAGGTACGGTTCGCTGCCGAACATCGGCATGCCTTCCATTCGGCAATCATCGGCAATCTGGAGCCCGCGCTTTTTGTAGCGATCCAGTCGCCACCGGAAGATGCGGCGCATTAGCGCGTCCATGCTTAGTTCAGATCCTCAGAGTAGAACTCGGTGTTGGTGAAAACGACACCAAGCAAGCGAGCATGAGCGTGTCGAAGAAGCTCGATGCAGTACCGCATGAGCGTCTTGGTGGTGGCTCCCGGCTTCACGACGAAGACGACCGTGTCCACGGTTGCGGAAAGGCTGAGCGCGTCTGAGCGGGGAAGCATGGCTGGCGTGTCGAAGATGACGAGGTCGTACCGCTCAATCATCTCTCGGTACATCTTTTGCATCGCGCCGCTGCCAAGGCCATCGGCTAAGCTGACCTCGCCCGAACCAGCGGTGATGAGGTGCAAGCCTTCGATCTCGGCGCTTCTCGTTACTGTTTCGAGTCCTTGCTGGTTGGAAAGGAGGTCGGAAAGGCCAGGACCACGCTCTAAGCCAAACCGGTCATGGACGGCGGGCCGGTGCATGTTGGCGTCGACCAAGAGCACGGACTTGCCCGTTCCGGCCATCGCGATGGCAAGGTTGGAGGCAACCTCGGATTTTCCTTCGCCGGCCCCCGTACTCGTGATCATCATCGACTTGAACGGGTGTTCGGTCAGCGAGAACAGCACGTTCGATCGAACGATGCGGTAATTCTCCATCACGCGGGAAGGAAGCGCATTTGACTTCCGCGCTGCCTTGCCGAAGGCGCGAGGCGGAACGTAGCCGAGCGTCGGCGCATTCGCGATCCGGTAGGCCTGATCGAGCGTGGTGATCTTGTCCTCCAGGCGATCTCGCACGATGGTGATGATGAACGCGACCACTAGTCCACCGACCAGCGCAAAGCCAATGTAGAGCGGTGGGTTTGGTTTGTTTCGCTTGGGCTCAGTGGGCAACTGAATGATTTCGACCGGGTTTCGAATCGAGTTCTCGTAAACCTTCAACTGCTGCGAGGAGCGGGAAGTGTTGTCGAGGTCTGCTTTCAGCAGTTCAACCTGACGGCGGAGTCCGGCAATCTTGTCTCGGAGTTCGCTGTACTTGTTTAAGCGCTCGCGGGCTTCGTCCCAAACTCGCTTTCGCTGGATGACTCGAGCCTCGGCGGCCTTCATTCGGGCCTGGGATTCGGCAATCTTGTCATCGTAAAGCTGAAGAGCAGGATTGCGAACAACACGCTGATTATCGAGAACTTTCGGGAGGCCCTGGATGTACGCCTCTTGCGACTTGACCTGGGCGTCGATCTGGCGAAATTCGACCGCACGATCGTCGAAGATCTGTGAGACGCGGTCTCGCTCCGACTTGAGGTCGCTCAGCTTTTGGTTCGCCGCCTGAATCTGGTCGATATTCTTTTCGACGGTTTGGTTTGGAATCGTTTTCGGAAGCTTTTCGCGCTCCATCTTCACTTGGCGGAGGTATTCCGTTTCCGAGTCAAATTCGGTCAAGGTGGCGTTGTATTCCTGCTCGGCGCGAATTTCGACGGCGCTTCGGTCAACCGCTTCGGTTTCACTTGGCGAGAGTTTGTTGTCGAGCAAGAATTTTCCAAGCTGAGTTTCTGCTTCGGCAAGGCTGGTTTTGGCCTTCTCCTGCAAACCATCCAAAAAGACGATCGCCTGTCGAAGTTCCGCGCTGTTGCGGTCAACCACGAGGGTTTTGTAGGTCTCTGGCAACTGGTCAGCTACGCGTCGGGCGAGTTCGCCGTTCGACGAGGTCACGGTGACTTCGATAACGTTGGTGAGCCCGACTTGGCGCGCGGAAACTTCTGGATCGCCGGGTTCTTTCGGCGTTAAAGAAGCGTCTCGGCCAATTACGGTCTGGACGGCATTGCTTACAACGACGCCGGACTGGATCTGTTCAAGCTGGGTGGGGATGTCCGTGACGATTGGCGCGGTGACTTTGAACAGCGGGTCTTGGGTGTTAACCGGAGGAGCTTGCTGGCCCGAACGCCCTTCAACGACAATCCGTGTCGATGACTGGTAGGTAGGTTCAACAAGCAGGATGGCCGCAAGTCCGGCACCGGCAGCAATGACCAGCGAGATGATGACGACCCAACGCTGACGCTTAACCGCGTCTAAGAAATCTCGGAATGATGCATCCGTTGGTTGAGCTTTCACAACATCCATATCTGGCTCACAAGAACAATCGATCCGATCTGTCCCATTGTAAGGATGGCGAAAATGGGCATCATCTTTAGAGGCACGAAAGGGGTACCCGCTCAATGAACGAATAAAGGGTTAGCTGACGTTGTCCTATTATAGGGAGAAAGATGGCAAGCGACGCAACAAGTTTAGGGCAAAGTTCGGTCATCACCGAACCTGTGGCGGAGAAACAAGCCTCGGTTGATTGGCAGACCATTGTCAAGTCAGAAGCTTTTCCTTGGGTGGTTGTTCTCGCCATTGCGATTTGTGCCCTATTTTCTGGCCTTTTGGCGGGATTGCCCAGCTTGTGGTTCCGTTCGGAGTCGTACTACTCCCATGGCATCTTGGTTCCGGTGATCGCGGGCTACATGCTTTGGACCCGCTGGCCGGAACTCGAGAAAATTGAAAAGAAGCCGGCTTACTTGGCGGCAATCCTTTTGGTTCCGGTGCTTTACATCACCTGGGTTGCGGCTCGGACCAGCATGGCCTTCACGCTGTCGTTGCTGTTTATTGCGACAATCGCGCTTGCAACTTGGGCCATTGCAGGCTGGAAAATGCTCGTCGCTTCGATTCCGGCAACCTTGTATTTGCTCTTCGGACTACCGGTTTGGAACTGGGTCATTGACCGATTCACCCAGCCGATGCAGGAAATTTCGGCAAAGGTTTCCTTCGAACTCTTGCGAGCGATGGGTTACCAGATGTACCGAGCGGACAGCGTCACGATCATGCTGGATCAGTTCGAAATGAACGTGGGTGCTCCTTGTAGCGGCCTGCGGTTGATGCTTTCGCTCATCGCGCTCATGGTGTTCTTTATGTACATCGCGAAGCTGCAATGGTGGGCAAATGCCTTTTTGGCCGTGTTCATCATTCCGTTCGCCATTCTCATTAATGGAGTGCGAATCGCGATGATCGGCGTAGTTGGAAATACGTACGGCTACGAGGCTGGGCACCAATTCCACGATTACAGCGGATACATCAGCTTGGTGATCTGCTTCATCGTCCTACAGAAAGTTTGCCGCGCCTTGGGGTGGAAGTAATGAATAAAACCGGATTCATCGTTGTTATCGGATTGATCGGCCTCACGGCGGTTGCCTCAACTTTGGCTCCGCGTCCGGTTGCCGCGAAGCGAACCGAAGCCTGGCTAGAGGATCAAATTCCGGAGAAAATCGACGGATTTGAGTACGTGCCCAGCGAGGACAACCCGAAGCAGAGCTACAAGATGGACAAGATGGTGTACGACACCCTGAATCCATCGGGCATCGTTTCCCGCGTGTACTCGAGGGGTGGCGAGCAATACGACGTTGTTCTCGTCAACAGCGACAACAGCGACAGCTTCCACGACCCACGCGTCTGCTTCCAGTCTCAAGGTTCAGAACTGATCAACGAGCGTGGAGTGTCTGTGACCACAAGTACCGGCGAGAAAATACCGGTCTCGTTTGTCGAAACCAAAGCCAACGGAGAAACCCGACTTGCGGCGTACACCTACAAGGGGCCAGCGGGATACAACCCTGCGCCACTTCGACTGCTCTTCGACATCTTCAAGGCCGAACTTTCGACCGGAAAGGTTCAAGAAGGGACGTTCTATCGCATCATCGCGCTGAGCCCAAGCACCGACGAGGAGCAGATGAAAAAATTCACCGCTTCCTTGTTGGAAGCGGTGAATAAGCAGAGCAACGGGATCCTTTAACCGCTTAGCGGCTTCCGATCGTGTAGTAATCGAATCCGGCTCGCTCGGCGGTTTCTCGCTTGTAAACGCGTCGGCCATCGAAAAGGACGCGCGTCTTCATCTTGCTGCCCAGTCGGTTGAGGTCAAGCTGTCGGAACTCGTTCCATTCGGTGACGAGCACCAGAGCGTCGGCATCTTCCGAAACGTCGTAAACGCCGTCCTTGTATTCGATGTCTGGGAAGACTCGCTTGAAGTTCTCCGCCGCAATCGGGTCGTAAGCGGAGACGATTCCGCCGGCCTTCACGATCTCTTCGACGATGATGAGCGACTTTGCATCTCGAATGTCGTCGGTGTTCGGCTTGAAGGCGAGGCCCATAATTCCGATTCGCTTTCCGGCAAGTCCGCCCAGTCGCTTTTCGATGCGGCGAACGAAGTTCAGGGTCTGGTCATCGTTGATGTCGATGACGTTCTGCATGAGGTCAAAGTCGTAGCCGTAGCGCTTCGCGGTGGAGAGCATTCCGAGGACGTCTTTCGGGAAGCAGGAACCGCCCCAGCCGAGACCAGCGGAGAGGAACTGCGATCCGATTCGCTTGTCCATTCCCATGCCCTTAGAAACATCTGCAACGTTCGCATCGGCGAGTTCGCAGATTCGGCTGATCGCGTTGATGAAGCTGATCTTCATCGCAAGGAACGAGTTGCTGGCGTACTTGATGAGCTCGGCGGAGTTAAGGTCGGTGATGACCATCGGCGCCTCAAGGGTCGCGTAGAGCTCAACCAGTCGCATGGCCGCTTCTTTCTTCTTGGCACCGATGACGATTCGATCTGGGTGCAGCGTATCGTGAATGGCCGAGCCTTCTCGAAGGAACTCGGGGTTGGAAACGACATCGAAGAGGTGGGCAGGAACCCCTTGCTCCAGAATGATCTGCTCGACGAGTTCGCCGGAGCCAACGGGCACGGTGGACTTGTTGACGACCACGGTCTGGTGGGTGATGGCTTGGCCAATGCTCTTTGCAACCGCACGAACGGCGGTTAGGTCTGGAGTGCCGTCGTCGCCAGGAGGGGTGCCAACCGCGATGAAAATGACTTCGCTCTTGCTCGCGGCATCCGCGATGGAGTTGGATACTGTCAAGAATCCTTCGTGGATTCCTTTTCGCATGAGCTCTTCGAGGCCAGGTTCGTAAATTGGCGATTCGCCTCGTTGGATGCTGTCCAGTTTCGACTGGTCGTTATCCACGCAGATGACATCG
>Ga0164295_10000436_pt1 | contig 35880 bp, 39 predicted proteins | sample GEODES006metaG_FD_111798 | JGI IMG/M metagenome (GOLD analysis project Ga0164295, IMG submission 111798) | Oligotrophic lake water microbial communities from Sparkling Lake, Wisconsin, USA - GEODES006 metaG | ecosystem: Environmental > Aquatic > Freshwater > Lake | place: USA: Sparkling Lake... | reverse complement strand
GGGGGGATTTGCGTTTGACGCCTGACGCAGTAGAATCTGACACAGTAGAAACTGATGCAGTAGAAACTGATGCAGTAGAAACTGATGCAGGGTAAATCCTGATAGGGGGTAATCCATTACCAGTAGGAACAATTTCAGGATCGCATGCAGCAGAAGAGTTGGGAGAAGCGGAAGAGTTGGAAGAACTAGGCATCTCTACAGAACCTGTGGATACAAAACCTTGGGAGGTGGGTTTGTTGGGAACACGCAGAGACGGATGCAAAGGCAAAGGCAAAAGCTTAGAGAATGACATCTTTTACAAACAGAGGGACCTCTTCTAAATTTTAAAAATGTGAATTCAATTTTATTCCTCACCCCTGCTTTGCAGGGGTGAGGAATAAAAGTTTAAACAGCCGAACATTTACACCCTACGGGTGTAAATGTTCGGCGAATCCAATTTTATACGATATACCCCGCAAAGTAGGAATGAATAAAAGTAATTTAATATTTTTTAATCATTTCACAAACGGCAAGCTTTCTTGCTTCACGCAAGATCTTTGCCCTGGCACGAGTCATAGGACCTGGTATATGACCAATGAGTCCATCAATTATGCCATATGCAGCATCCATTGTTGCCTGTGTGGCAACAATAGAAGCTACACCTCCGCGATGTAAGGGAGGTGCTACTGCTTGAAATGCAGCAGTTAGGTTACGTCCAGCAAATCGACGAGCAGCAATAATTGCAGTTCCAACTGCTTGAAATCTGCGTAGAGGTGCATCTGGACATTTCAATTCTTTATGAGATGTAGGATTGGGAGTCTTGGAAGTCTTAGTACGTGCCATTTTCTTTGCAGATGCGGTAGACATCTTCTAGATTTGAAAAATCATGATTCAATTTTATCCCCCTTTCTGCAAAGCAGGAAGGGGACTCGTCCTGCGACAATATTGCAGGAAAAGAGAGTAAAGATATAGCCAAGAATTCTATTTTGGTTCATTTTTGATAGTTTGCAAGAGAGATAGGAGGAACAATCTTCATAGGAACAACTCCATAGATCTTCTTTATCTCATCTCGATGTGCATTTACCCGTTCAATATGCATTCGATTTACATATGCATGAAACTCAATAGAACGTGCAGAACGCGCAGAACATGTAGGAGCGACTGCAGGCGTGACCTCCCGTTCCCGTTTACGACCTGATTCAATACTAGCAGGAATCGCGAGTGTAAATGTAGGCACAGGTGCAGGTGCAGGTGCAGGTGCAGGTGCAGGCGCAGGCGCAGGCGCAGGTGCTTGCGAGGACATGGTTTATAAAGCAACCTCTTCTATATGCAACCACTCCAGCTTCAATTTTATCCCCTGTAAGTAGAGATGATGAACCGAGAAAGACGAAATGTAACCCGTAAACGCTGTGCGTTACGCGGAGGCGGGTTTTCCACCAATCCCAGCAGTTTCTTTCCTCCTGCAGGATTTATGGCACCCCGTGAAACGATTGTGTGGCAACCCGAACAAGGAATGGCGTATGCTCGCAATGGAATGTTGGTGAATCAACCCAACCCGGCATTGGCTCAAACCCCTATGGCTGGAGGAGCACGTCGTAAGCGATTGGAACGCCTGGAACGTCTTCGTAAGAAGCAACGTGGAGGAGGATGTGGATGCAATGCACAACGAGGCGGTGCGCTCTCCTACGCTCCGGTCGGTTCTATGAGCAATCTCATGTACGGTATTTCTGGTAAGGGAGGCTATGAAACCAATCCTGGAGTCAGTGTGGGAGGTGCCGGTCCCAATGTAGGAGCAGAGATTGATCGTAACGGATGCTACCCTTCGATTCGATCCGGTATGGTCGGTGGAACACGTAAGAAGCAGAGAGGTGGAGCAGGAAGCACATACACCGGTCCTGGTTGCTATCATTCACCTGGATCCCAGCTTCCCGTGTATCCCAATCCTTCCGCTGGATTTAATCAAACTCCCTCTACCTGGGCACTCCCTCCTGGTGTTGCCAATGCCTATCAACTTTATAATCCAGTCGTGGCACGTGTAGGAGGGGGACGAAAATCCAAGAAGCTATGCTACCGCCGCTAGATGCATATTAAAATTGGAAGGAACTTTAATATTTGGCAATAAATTGCCAAATATTAAAATTGCTTAAGTCAATACACGTACCGTGTATTGACTACAGTAATTTTAATATGTATCAAGCGATGCATATTAAAATTGGAAGGAACTTTAATATTTGGCAATAAATTGCCAAATATTAAAATTGATCTATAGATTCAGATCATAGTTCTTAGTAAGAAGTATGACCTCGATCTTAACCGTCAAAGGATACAGTATCCTCAAATCCGAGGTCACGGCAGTTATGCTGAAACAGATTCAAAAAGAATTAACGGTGATGCCAGCGGTAGCTCCTCAATATATGGCAGGATCCGTTCCTTTCACACTCTACATGGAATCCTCTACCCGTTGGTATGTTCCACCCATGTGGGGAATTGCCAATTACGGTCTTCCTGCTTCTGACACGCGTCCCGATGGAGTCCCGCTTCGCAGTGAACTCAAGTTTGTCTGCACGCTTCGTCCTGAACAACTTCCCATTCAAGAAGCAGTCAAAAAAGGAGATTATAATGGAATTATTAGTGTTCCCTGTGGATATGGAAAAACCAAATGTGCCATTGCTTTCGCAGTCGAACTTGGAAAACGATTTATTGTGGTAGTTCATAAAGAATTCTTAATGGCACAATGGAAAGAAGAACTGGAAGCCAGTGTTCCAGGAATTAAGATTGGAAAGATTCAAGGAGAAAAATGTGAAATTGGACCGGAATTTGATTGTGCGATTGCCATGATTCAAACCTTATGTTCACGAACGTATGTTGCCACAACCTTTCGAGACTTTGGATTCAGTATCTTTGATGAATGTCACCATTTAGGAGCGGAACACTTTTCCCGTGCGCTTCAACAAGTGGGAACCAAACATCGTTTAGGATTGTCTGCCACGCCAGATCGTGCGGATGGATTACGCCGTGTCTTTGAATGGTTTCTTGGTCCCATTCTGTACCAAGTGAAACGACGCGATGCAGATATGAGTGTTCATGTTCGCATCTATCGATATACCACCACCCACGAAGTACATGGAGAGACTCCTATGAATTGGAAAGGGGAAGTGGTTCGTGCCAGATTATTAAATGTGATTGCCGAGGATAAAGATCGAACCAAAGCTTTATCTGACTGGATTGCACCGATTGCCAAAGAGGAGCACCGTCAAACCTTGATATTGAGTGATCGACGGGAACACCTGGATGATTTTAAAACGTATTTATTAACACACGGAATCACATCCATTGGACACTATGTAGGAGGTATGAAACAAGCAGATCTCAATAAAAGTGCTCTTTGTCGTGTAGTGTTAGGAACCTTTGCTATGGCGGCAGAAGGTATGAACATTCCTACATTGAATACCATTTTACTAGCAACTCCCAAATCGAGTATTGAACAATCGGTGGGACGCGTCTTACGCCAAAAACCAGAGGAACGGAAATGTGCACCTCTCATTCTAGATGTCTTAGATACAGCGCATATATGTTGTAATGGACAATGTGCTCGTCGTAGAAAATTTTACAAGAGTTGTGGATATCAAGTGGAAGTATGGGATCAAGGATTACCTCCCAAGAAAAAGAAGGAGGAATCCGAAAGTGAAGAAGAAACCGTCTCTACCACCTTGTGTTTAATTGAAGATTGAGTTGGAATCTTCCATAAAACTGACGTTTCATGGAAGATTAACTTTTACTACAATAGAGAATGAAACGATCTGAATTGATTCTAGTGATTGGATTGCTGGCAGTGAGTGCCACCCTGGTTTCAGGATCATTTCGCCTTCCTCCTTCTGCAGTGCTTCTTTTAGCCTCTCCTCTTACAAAAATTATTTTAGTTGCTGCCGTAGTATATGCCTTTGTAAAAAGTCCTACGGTAGGAATTGCAGCTGTGGTGACGGTAGCAGTTCTTCTGTTTACACGTAATATGACCTTGGTAAGCTCTGAAGGATCTTTTTTAACGGATTGGATGAACTCCTACATGCAATCGGATCCTACCAAGGATATGTTGGATCCTGCTCCTGCTCCCGATTCCTATCCTACCGATCGTGCTCGTCCTGAAGGATCTACAGAAGATCGTTCTTACTCCTACCGACCAACGGAGGATACCGGTTCCGATGAGTTCACCCGGTTTGGACCTGAAATGGATGAGAAAGTAGCTGTTTTACATTAAATATAAATATAAAAATTGATACATACATATTACTTCTAGTAACATGTATATACTTACAATGATGAATCTTGAACCTATTGAAATTCCAGCAAATGATGTGGATGAAGAAGAGATTCCTCTTCTTGAACCCACGGAAGATGCGAGCGAAGAAATGAAATCTCTCTTTGATCAAATTCTCCATGTATTAAAAATAAATGGATTTGGATACTACATGAAACAAGTTGAAAATGAAATGGATTTATTAGATGACGAATGTTATGCATCTCATCTAGCAAATTATTATGCTCATAATTGTTTTAAGGAAACATGTTCCTTTCAAGATCTTGTAGATCGGATCAGTTCCAAGGTAGGAGGATTTCGCCCTGGTGTTAATTCGGATGATATTCTTCATCGCGTAACGACAGGAGACATGGGAATGATTGAGGCATTAAATCGTCTCTTTACGCGCCGTCAAATGATTTATTTTGGATGGTAATTATTATTCACGCACGCATTCTGCTGTTGTATCTTTATCAATAAACCGTTTTTTATAGAATGAGCAAGACATGCAATTTTTCTTTGCTTTTTCTAATCCGAATAGTTTTCCTGTTGTTCTATCTTGACGCATGGCTAAAATTTCATCAGGATAGCAAAACGGAGGATCATTAATCTTTGGATCATATTTGTAATTATTTTGCATACAATGCACATACATTTGTTGATCATATTTTGTACTCATATTTGCGGGACATTTGGTAGTTTCTTGTAGTTTCAAGGTTTCACAACTTGGAGACTCGGCATCATCTTTCATTCGATTTACTATATCAGACGCTCCTGAAATATTGCACATGGGTTTTAACGGCATCCACTGTCCATTCATATCTCCCATTGGAAATCCAGAACCATTTCCAATAGCAGGAGATATAGAACAGCCTCCTTGTTTTGAGGCATACATTGCTGGATTTGAAATACCCGGTGCGATATAGTTTGGCATGTTAGAAGGGCAAAACTTAGAAGAAGGATCCGTATCTTTTATGAGTTGGACACAGGTAGGAAGTATCTTGCCACTACGAGGATCGGGAAGATTCGGAGCCAATCCACATATTGTATGTTTGCCACTGGCAGTGCATTGATTATTTTTCACAGCTCCTTTACAGCAAAAACTATGTCCACGAATGTCATTAAAGAAGGTAAATCCCGCAGGACAGATACTATTTGATATAAATGATTCGGTTTGCAACCAGTTCATGAGTGCAATAAGTCCAACGCACAAAATAGTAATACCAAGCCATGTATAGACTTGCGCAGCTTTCATCTCCCTACTTAGGAATTATACCATAATATAGAAGAATATAGGTAACTGCAACACCAAAAAAGATTGTTGCAATGACTGCCAGCCAGATCATAACACCCCATGAGATTGTCTGAGAGGTAATTCCTGATGTAATAGATGCCTTTGTAGCAATGGATGTGGCTGCTGCCGTTGCTGCAGCTGCCGTTGCTGCAGAAGTGATACTAGAAGTAGCACCATCTTTTTTAGAAAACCAATATACTCCTAAGAAATAAATAGCAATTACTACAAGAATTCCTGCAATCGTAATCGCAATGAGTGATTCAATTCCAACTGCAGAACTCCAAAAGGAAGATGCTGCGGGAGATGGTAAGGAAGGGATTTTACCGCACTGAGGTTGATAGTCTGGAAATGGAATAGGAACTCCATTCTCATCCAAATATAATTGTCCATCTTTTACATTTTTAGAGGGATCCACTGGATAACATTTTAAGGCAGATGTATTCACATTGGATGCTCCAGATCCAGAACTTGAATTAGTAATAAAAAAGGTTTTCCCTGGAATATATACTATATTATTTCCTGTAATTACAGATTGTGAAATTTCAATCGGTGCACTTTGTACACTTAATTGAGCATTTGTAAACTTGGCTAGAAATGAATTTAGTTGAGTTTTTGTAATGGTTGTACTCAGCAACTTAGTTGATTTCATATCATTCATAATAACCAGATAGGTGACTGGATTGGGGGTTGCACTTTTATCACTACAATTCATCTTTCGCACATCTTGACCTATATATTGAAGAATTGGATTCTTTGCATTAAAGGATCCATTGGGTGTCGATCCTGATAGATCTTGAAATAATGTACTTAGCGTAGGTTGTTTTGAATTTCCATCGGATAAATTGGTTAATCCGCCAATATATTGAGATGCATACGTATTTGGTTTATTATTATTGATTCCAATGGGTAATACAAGTGCATAAACATTATTACGATTATCTTTAAAAAAGATATAGGCTTCTAACACTGCCTTTGTATAAGGAGAGGTATATCCTCCCATAATTTGACCACTTATATCGACTGTATTAAAGATTCTATGTGCTGCATTATAAATGCGCATATCAAATAGAGTACATTGAACACTATTTACAGTAAGACTGCACTGAATATTTTCATCCACTTGGACTCCATTTGTATTATCGTAGGAAGGATATGCACGTCCTGATCCTGAAAGAATCGACCAGAGACGTAATCCTGCATTTCCATAGTTATTTACAGTGGATGTAATGGAAGTGGGACTAAAGGTTGTATCCATTGTTGGATATTGTAAGGGGGTTTGAGCACAGGATAAGGATCCTGAAAGTACACTCATCTCTACAACACCCCAGGAAGATATCGTGGTGTAGATGTACGATAAATGGTTGCAGTATAGGCTTGTCCTAACAAGGGAGCACTGACAGAATCTCCATCAAAGATTTCATTGCATCCATTATCATCATCACAGGGGCGGTTTCGATTGCGAATGGGAACTTGAATGGGATTCATTCCATCAGAACGGGTATAATAGTTCCATCGATCACGGTTGGAAGCTGCACGACGACCAAACAAGGGTAAAAGAGTGCGATTCGGGGTAGCACTGTTATCAGTTCCACCGGGAGCTGCAAGAACTCCAATTTGTTGATACTGTTCAGGTACTCCTAACCCTTGTGTTAATGTATTGATAGGAGTTGCTCCCATTCCGGCAAGAATCGGACGACTGGGATAGCCACGAAGATCAGGAGCCGTAAAGAAGGAGCGTTCGGGAGACAAGGGTGAAAAGCGAGGATCTGGTGATTCTACTACGGTTGTTTGTTGAGAGCTACCATCCTTCACAACCACAACCGAAGTTTGCTTGAAGTATAATACCGCGCCAATCACAATTACAACAGCAAGAATAATTAATAAAAGTATTGTAGACGTATCTTGTGGAGTAGAGCTAAGAGCTCCTCCTATCATACGTCGCAAACGTTTCCCCATTCTATTGTTAGACAATGAATTGTCTAACAATAGAATCTGATTTTATAAAAGATTATACCTTTTTTTCAAGAGCTATCTGTTTTCGTGCCAGTTCTACAGGAGATAGATTCATAATATGAATTCGATAGTTCCACAGTTCTGGATCCAGCATTTTCTTACCAATTTTTGTAACAGATTTTATCATCTTTGTAATATCGGATTGTAAATCTGGTTTATTTGAGGTAGTTGCATAAAATCCTTCCGTTATAGATTGTCGTAACATATATAAGACTCCTAATAAAAGGATTGCTAGTGTAATTGCTCCTAGTAACCAATATAGCTTCATCTTATCCCTACTATAGAATTACTTATGTAGAAGTTGGAACTCCTCCAAAATAGGACTGAAAGGTATTCATCATGTTCTTTCCATCCTGCATCAAGGGTTTTAACGTATTAAGAGTGGACATTAACTGTTTTTGTGTCTCCATCAATTCCTGGGTATCCTTGGTCATAGCAGCAATCTGATCGGGTTTGAGGCTCTTATATGCATTCATAAAGGTAGTACCTGCATCCAGGTGGAATCCCTTATCATCTTCTTCGGAAGGAAGCTTGTATTTCTTTCCTAATTCAAAGAACTCCCCACGTGATCCATTGTCGGGAGGTGGAGCCTTTTTTTCCGAACTAACAGGTTCTTGCTCAAAGGAAGAAAGACTAGGATCATTCTTCTTCACAGTTGCCAATGCCTTTTCAATCGCAGATTCGGATGCAAATCCTTCCATACGGCGTTGTTCTGCCACCAAGAGGGCAGCAACACTTCCTGCCAAGATAGATGCAAGGAGGTTTCGTTTTGATAGAGCGTAGACCAATAAACCAACACCGAGTCCAAGACCGATATAGAGAGTTTGTTGTTTATAGAATAAGTATACAGCAGATACGATCGCTGCTAACGATGCTCCGTGGAATGGAGTTGCCAGTTCTTTGAGGTTCATCCTTCTATCTCTTCCTACGATTTATACGCCGGGTATAGCGTCTTCCACCACTGAATAAAGATCCTATAAATCCTTTTGCAGCAGAACTATCCTGCTGATTATTTATTTCTTTTTTAGCAATACGATCCACATATTCTTCTAAATTACGGGGATTCAAGGTTTGTGTATATACAATCATTTTCCCAGAAGATCGAATTGGATTATTAGAATTTTTATCACCAATTTGCATCATAAATCCAATGTTTGTCATAAAAGAATTAAATACACCACCGGGAGTACTAAGAGTTGTATAATCCTTCCAATAATCAATATCTCCTTTTATACTCAACATTCCTAAGAAGCATCCATTATTAATAAAGAGAGGTTTGGAATTGGCTCCTAAGATAATTTCATGTCGTTCAACCCCTCCATATCCACTCACCCAAATCACTCCAACTGTTTCAGTCGCTGTAACCGTCACATAGGTGAGATTCCCATTTACAAAACTCATACGAAAGTTTCGGAAGATATTCAAATTTCCACTTACTTGAAGATTTGGACTGCATGCTAAAAATGTCTTATCTGCAAATCGATAGGTCTCTCCTGGTTGAATCACAATTTCTACAATGGATCCTTGCAGCAAAGGAGAAAATACAATTTTACGAACTTCTTGTGCAGAGTTTATAACTGCATTCTGAAAAAAACTGGATCCAGTGACAGCACGACGAAACATTCCACTTATTCCACTGGATCCTGTAGTGGCATTTGGAACAATGCCTCCTTCCATATAACAAAGTGTATCTTGATTTGTAATGACAGATGCACCTGGTTCTAACTTACATTCCAAGGTATCATATCCATTTTTATTTACAATCTTTGCTCCTATATTTGAGTAGGGTGTACTCATATCCCTATTATATAGGTGATACTTCGAAATAGAATAAAGGTTCCTGCTACAAAGAGTGCTTTTGCAGTAAGACCTAACCAACTCAAAGATCCTCCTACAGAATAAAAGATAGGTGCTATACTGGATCCATAGGTATGGACTGCCGGAAGAGAGATTAAAAACACTACAATTCCAATAAAGAGAGGATCACGGAGCCAGTCAAGAATGGCACTGGCAAAGTTTTTGCGAGGAGCAACATAGCGTTTGGTTGGCATTTCTTCGGGTTCTTCTTCAGCATAGACATTGCGAGGAGCATACTGAGGGATGTGCGGCATCATCCCCGGTCGAACAGGTCCTGATGCGCTATCATCATGAGGTGAGTATGTGGGAATCCCTCCCATAGGAGGACTCACGGGTCCTTGGACAGACGCCCCTGCTTGATCCATTTCCGCTAAGATTTGTTTCATAAGTTCCCCATCCGCTTGATTCGAACCTGATCCTGATTCCAGGCTAGAAATAGGCGTTCCAAGATCCATTTGTTGAAGCATGCGATTTGTCATACCATGGGAAAACGCATATTATTCAAGATCCGCAAAGGATAATGTTTGAACAATCTCTTTCGCTTGTTCACCCGTCGGGCATTTCTGTGGTTTGGGTATAAACTCGACACACTTGCTTCCAAATTGAAAGGCAGATCCTTTAATATCCGCGACTGGCGGACCGCGTAGAATTAAGCATTCGGGACCTTTGCATAACGGTCGAAATAGGGCAGCTAAGCCGAATCCCAGCATAATACTAATTAAGGTTGGCATTCCTGGTATTTCCATGATTCCAACCCAATCAAACATCCTCAGTCTCTATAGAGACTGAGGATATTTGATTGGGGGGTACCCGCCAACCCCAGGCAAATACATTCTGTAATAGTAGAGAATGGTCTGGAAATTTTTTGGAAAATTAGAATTCTTTCCCTTTTTATGCGGATTAGCGGTGGGAATCTTTGTGGTCTATATTTTGAAACCGGCTCCTATGGTGATTCAAAAAGTTCCCAATCTTGAAAATGCTGGAACACTGGTGTATAAAGATAGAAATGGAACATGTTTTACCTATGATGCAAAAGAGGTGAATTGTGATAAGGTAGAGGATAAGATTAAACCTTTTTCGTTGCAATAGGAATAGATCGTTCTTCAAAGGTATATGGAAAGGATTGTATAAGACTATAGTCACTTTCTGTTAAATACCGCACAGGTGTGATTATTTTTTGAAGTGCTTCCGATGCAACTTGCATATCTCGCTGCAATTGCCCAATTGCACGAGTGACATCAATACGTGCTCGTGGATCACGAGTCGTTGAGTGATCTGCAATCTTTGCTAATAACTCTTTCTCAATTCGTTGAAATTCTTCATATGCAACCTGAATTCGTTCTTCTCTTGCCGTATTTACTGTTTGTAACGCAGCCCTTGCTTGATCGATATGTTTTGATTGTTGAAGAAGAGACATTAGATCATATCCCCGTTTCATTGGAATTTCACGAACAATCTTCTTTGTATCTTTTGCATCTAATATAAGAAGGGCTCCATCTGTTGGTCTCATCTGAAGTGTTGTCTGTTTCCGATCTTTGTATGCCGTAATCCATTGGTCTATATCCTTGATCATTGTACTCTATGAAGAAGAAAGAGAAAAATGCTAAGCATATTTCTCTTTGTTCAGACTAGAATGAATACCGGATTGTTAGTGAGTCTTATGCTCGCTTGCGGAATTTTAATACTATCTGTTCCCGTATTTTCATTTATTATTGCCAATATGTTTCTAGGTGTGCAAGGAATTACAGGAACTGTGTTATTAGCAACTCTTCTTATTACAGTTTTACTAACCTTTATATTGAGTGCAGCATCCTTTACTTATCTTCAATATGATTCATGTAAGAAGGTGAAGAATGTAAAACAGATCTTTACAAATGCAGGAATTGCAGCTGCGATTCAGTTTATGACCCTTATCTCTGTTCATTTTCTAGGATGGACCAGTATTCCAAAGAATATGATTCCTATATGGATTCCTGATATTACACGAGAAGGGTTGGGATATGGATATTTTAGCTTTTTTGCAAGTATGTTTGGAACCGTAATTGGAGGGACCCTATCTGCCATTTGCTAACGCCGACGTCGAATAAAGGAGTTTACTTCTTGAGGAGTGGGAGGTTCCGTTCCATAATAGATATAATTTGCTCCCGATGAATTGATACGATCTGGATTGATTATATAATATCCAGCTGGTTGCGCTGCTGGTTGCACTGGTTCTGAAATAGTTTCAATGGGATTAAATGATGCAGGTTCTGAATAGATTTCAATTCCTTCGGAGGGAAGTGTAAGAGGGGTGATTATCAGAAGAAAACATGTTGCAATGGCATAACTAAAAACTGCCCATACAAGAGCAAACATCCAAAAAGGAAACACTGTATGATGCTCAGATTCGGAAAGACCAAATTCACGCCATGTACCACCGGGGCGAAACATACTGGTGGGTCGAATATATAAGACCACACCCACTCCCAGTAAATAAAGGATGCAAGCTATCATCAAGGTTGGACTGAACATCTTGATAAGGGCATAGTCTATATTTTTATTCCTTTTAAGAATAAAAATATAGATAAAAATAGGAAGGTATTTATTTTCCTTCAGAAAGAGTTAAAGCATCTCGCATCATTGAGCGTAACATTTCTTCAGGAATTTCTTTTTTTCCTTTTTTCATTAATCCATTTGTTTCCAGTTCTTTGCGTAATTCATCTAGACTCATAGCTGCCACCTTTTTTGCAATTGTGTTACGTGCCTTACGAGTTTTGGGATCTGCTTCAGCAATGATCACACTCACTTTCTTTGCCTTAAAGGTTCGTTTCTTTCGTGTCAAAGGAATCGATGGTTTCTTAGCTATATTACTTACTTTTGTAATTTTTGGAACAAGTTTTACAACAGGAGCTCCTCCTTTATATGGTACAACTCTTGCAGTACTAGCAGGTGCTGGTGTTGGTGTTGGTGCTGGTGTTGGTGTTGGTGCTGGTGTTGGTGCTGGTGTTGGTGCTGGTGTTGGTGCTGGTGCTGGTGCTGGTGCTGATGGTTTGGCAGATGTTACGTTTGATATGGCAGATGCAGCCGATTCAGCAGCCGATTCAGCAGCCGATGTAATATCTGATAAAAAATCCCCCCCTTCTTGCTTTCTACGAGAACGTCGGGTTCGTTTTTTGGGTTCAAGATAGGCAGCTGCATCTCCTGTGACACGAACCTCTTTTATTTCTGATTGAACCGGTTCCATGTCTCCTAAAGGTATCGTACAAAATTGATAGAGGGATCTAATTTGACACCAAGTTTAAAAAATGGAGTCTGCCTATCGTAAGATCTTTGATCTTCATTTTGCACAACATGATCAACGACATATTGTGCATCATCAGATAGCAAGTTTTAATCACTTTCTGAAATTCGATTTAGTAGATACAATTCTTCGATCTTGTCCCATTCGTGTGGTAGGATCGCCTGATTTAACATTAACAGGAACAACGCGTGCTGCAGCAGGTACTGCTGGTACAGCAGTGCGAATTTCAGTCGATGATGCAACTGTCGCCCCATCGGGGACGGCTCCTGCTATTGCAGCTCCAGGAGGGGTTAGCCCTTCAGGCGGTCCTCCTCGTGAAGTAGAAGTCATTGTCAAATTTGAAAATGTTTGTATTCGAAAACCAACCATTTTCGAAAACAATGGATCGATTACACCCATGTATCCAAATGATGCACGACTTCGTAATTTAACATATTCATTTGCCATATACGTTGATTTGATTGTGACAACTACATTATACGATCCTGCTACAGGAGAGAAACAAACATCGCAGCGAACGTTGCCACATGTACTTGCTGGAAAAATACCAGCAATGGTGGGATCTGACGGTTGTCACTTGAGCGAATCGCCTGAAAAGACGCCTCGTGAAATGGGAGAATGCGCAAATGATCTTCGTGCATATTTTGTGATTCAAGGAATTGAACGTGTCTTTCAGACACAAGAACGAATGGCAGAGAATCGTATGTTTGTATTTCGATACAATCGTGGAAAAACCAAGGAAGCAGAAGTAATTGAATGTAAATCAATTGGTCCTGATAATGAGGGAACTCCCAAATCCATGGCAGTAAAAATTATGTATAATGCAAAGAATCCTACGGGTCCTGAACATATTCGAGTGACACTTCCACGTATCAAAGCAGAAGTTCCACTCTTTATTATGTTTCGTGCTTTAGGAGTTATTTCAGATAAAGAGATTGTAGAATTGATTAATGGAAATACAGATACGGAGTATGATATGATTTTAATGGAATGTATTTTAGATGCAGGAGATATATCAACAAAGGAAGCAGCACATGAGCTTCTGTCTCGTCATTTGGGGAGTGGAGGTGGAATTCGTGAAACGTTGACCGCTTCGAGTCTTAGCTCAGTTCGATCAACCCGTGACAAAGCAATCTCTGAAATTATAGCAGAGGAATTTCTTCCTCATGTGGGAGGAGCAGGCATGGCATATGAGAAGGCATGCTTTCTAGCTGTCATGACAAAGAAAGTATTAGATGTATATCACAATAAGATTCCATATGATGATCGAGATGCATATCCTAATAAGAAACTAGAATTACCTGGTAATTTAATAGGAAATCTCTTTCGCTATCATTTTGGAAAGAAACTGATTAAAGATATGAAATCGACAATTATGAAAGAAATTCATAATGGTCCTTGGAAATCAACAGGAAAGTTTGAAAGTATTGTGAATTCTTCCAATATATATAAAATCTTTAAAAGTACAATTGTGGAGGTAGCAATAAAATCTGCTTTTGCAACTGGTAAATTTACAATTCAGATTGGATCCAGAGATGGAATCACTCAGCAGATGAGTCGTTTGACCTATCTTGCAACTATTTCTCATATGAGACGCATTATGACTCCCATTGAAAAGACGGGTAAGTTAGTCGCGCCTCGCAAATTACATACCAGTCAAATATTCTATATGTGTCCCTGTGAAACACCAGAAGGGCATAGTGTAGGAGTCGTAAAGAATTTAGCATGCACTGCTAGTGCAACGCTTCCTTCCTCTCCTGACCCTATTTTAAAAATACTATACGATGAATTGCACCTCCAACATTTGATTGATTCAACGTTGGAAGAGCGTAAAACATCTCTTCGTGTCTTTATCAATGGAGCTTGGATTGGAATCATAAAGAGTAATTCGATCAAGGCAGTGGAAGCTCTTCGCGTAGCAAAACGTGCAGGACGTATTCATCCCTTTACTGGAATTAGCTATTCATTTGATATGAATGAAGTATGGATTAATACAGAAGGGGGGCGATTGATTCGCCCTGTCTTTCTGGCGGCAGCACTCCGCGAAATCACTGCAAAAACACTCCCATTTCCTTGGGATTCTGCGAAAAGTTGGAATGATTTGATGCACTGGGTGAGTCCTAGTGGAAATAGTTTATTAGAATTTATTGATCCGAATGAATCTGAAAATTGCTACATTGCTCGTATGATAAAAGATATGAACGCGGATCATACCCATGTGGAGATTCATCCTTGTGCAATTTTGGGAACCATGGCAAGTAATATTCCTTTCTTGCATCATAATCAATCTCCCAGAAATGCATATCAATGTCTTTGGGAACATGAAACAGTTCGTATGGCAGATGGATCTGAAAAAGAAATTCGCGATGTAAAAGTAGGAGACAATGTATTAATTGTTGATAAAATAACTGGATTTACAAAATCAAGTCCTGTTATCTATCACTATGTTAGAGAAACAGAGAAACCATTATTTAAAATTACAACTGCAACAGGTCGATCATTAATTGCAACAAATGATCATAGATTTCCAACTTATACTGGCGATTTGAATGTAACTGAACTTGGAAAGACATCAATGCTTGGTTACTATCCAGGAACAATTCCTCTTTCTACAGAATCTGAATCTTTTGAGATTTTAACAAATGCAAGATTTGAATCAATCTTAACATCATTTGGTGTAAGTAACAAATTAATTGATCATCATATCACAATTCTATCATCTGCTCACATATTACCTCTTCTTTCTACCGATTGGAAGGTTCCAATTCTTGCAAAGATGTGTGGATTTATTGAAACAGATGGTTCTGCCAATATATATAATAAATTACATGGAGGATTCACTCCTCAAGTTGCAGCTGATTTTGGCTTACTTGAAGATGCAATGCAATTTGAAAATGATATTGCTCGTCTTGGTCTACCTTCTATTACTCCAAGACTTAGTACAGGTATGATTAATGGTTCAACTCATACAACCTATAAAATTTCACACAATGGAGCCTATGCTTCTCTTATGATTGCTCTTGGTATAAGTATTGGAAAACTTACAGATGTGAGTCGCCCTGATGTACCTTCATGGATTAAACGTAGTTCAGATCATGTTGTAAGAGAATACCTTTCTGGATTTCAAGGAGGAGATGGTTGTAAGATTCGATTTAATTGGACGCGTCCTGATAAGGGTGGTTGGAATGTTGTATGTGCAAATACAACACAGCAAACTCATCCTGATCATGATGAAGCATTAAGCATATATATGGATTCTATGATTCAATTATTAAAACGATTTGAAATTGATGCAACATTTGTAAAGAATAGCGTAAAAGACTTAGAATCAACACGTGTTCAGATTGGTTACAAGCCAGCAGATACCTTTGAAAATTTAATTAAACTATTTGATACAGTTGGATATGGATATGATTCTAGAAAGATGACTGAATCTGCAATTGTAGTAAGTTTCTTAAAGGAACATATTCGCCAGCGCGATCTTCGAATTAAGCAGATTGAATTGATTCGAACTGATATTGATAATGGATGCACTCGTGCAAGTCTATCTGAAAAATATAAACTTTCAATGGCTGTTCTTTCAGATATTGAACGAAGTTATAAAGCTGGTCGAAAGATATGTGCATCCAAACATTCAATCGATTTTGATGAATGGTCAAATCAATTTAGAACAAGAGGTCAAATTATTTATGAACCAATTAAATCAATTGTTCCTTATACTGAAAAGGTAAAAATATCTGATATAACCGTTTGTGATGATAACCATACATTCATTACATCACATGGTATTGTAAGTTGTAATTGTTCAATGGGGAAGCAAGCCATGGGACTCTATGCCCTCAATTATACGGAACGCTTAGATACAATGTCAAATATTCTTTGCTATAATGATCGCCCGTTGGTAAGTTCCTATATGGCAAAGTACTTTCGTGCGATTGATATGCCAAGTGGTAAAAATATTATTGTAGCGATCGCACAGTATGGCGGCTATAACCAAGAAGATTCAATTATGATTAATCGAGCATCGATTGAACGCGGCTTGTTCCGTTCCTTCTTCTACCGAACCTATAAGGATGAAGAGAAGAAGAATCAAGCCTCTGGAGAAGAAGAACGTTTCTGTAAACCAAATCCACTTCTTACAGAACATTTGAAGATGTCAAATTATGAAAAATTAGCTTCCAATGGACTGGTTCCAGAAAATGTCTTTGTCGATTCAGATGATATCTTAATTGGCAAAGTTGTTCCAATCCGTCTACGCACTGTGGAAGGAGCTGCTGTAGCAGGTGTGAGTCATAATGCCTTAGTTGGGATGAGTGCAGCAGCAGCTACAAGCACTGTCCATGATGCAGGTGGAAAGCTTTATCGCGATGCTAGCAAAGGATTACGAAATAATGAAACCGGCTGGGTCGATAAGATTTATAAAGGACGAAATGGCGAAGGATTTAGCTTCGTCAAGATTCGTGTACGAAGTGAACGCATCCCTACCATAGGGGATAAGCTTTGTTCTAGACACGGTTAACTTTTAGCCGTAAAGTGTCCTGTAAAATGGATGCTAGTCCAACTATTTGGGCAATACCCTCAAATTCAGGGAAACTCTCGCAATACATATCGTACGAAGCTATTTTAGAAATAAAGTAGTGGCACTGGGGAAAACTCAGTGGTATCGTTACAATGGATGTGGTAGAGACAATCCTGAGACAAGCGTCTCCAAGAGAAGAAGGTGCAGAGCATAGATGGGGGTGGGGGGAAGCGTTCCTAGATTCTTCTTAAGGTATATGCCATTCCAACCTGAGAAGGTTTCTTATACATAGCTTATTTCAAAAATAGAATATTTGAAGTTTGTGAATATAGGATAGCGATGATCTTGGTAAGAAATAACCAAGGGAGCGAGGTAGAAAAGCAAAAAGGAACTATTGGCATGATTCTCAAACCTGAGGACATGCCGCAAACATCAAATGGAATTATTCCTGATATTATTATTAATCCAATGTGCATCCCATCCAGAATGACAATCGCTCACCTGCTTGAAACCCTTATGGGACGTGCTGCGGCAGAGGTGGGCGGCTTGGGAGATGGAACTCCTTTTAACGGAGTGACAGTTGAATCTATTTCAACACTCCTTCGCGATAAATACAAATTAGAACCACATGGAAATGAAATTTTATATGATGGGACGACTGGAAAACAGATGAAGACGAGTATCTTCATGGGTCCGATCTTCTATCAACGATTGAAACATATGGCAGAAGATAAATTACATTCCAGATCTTCTGGTCCACTGGTGATGCTAACGCGTCAGCCTGCCGAAGGACGTGCCAGAGATGGCGGATTGCGCTTTGGTGAAATGGAGCGTGATGTTATGATTGCCCATGGCACCTCCGAGTTCTTGAAGGAACGTATGTTGGAAATGTCTGATAATTTTGAAGCCTTTGTGTGTAAAAAGTGTGGATTGCTAGCTCAGGTAAATCCAAAGATTGGTAAATATGAATGCAGCTCTTGCTCTGATACGACTGAGTTTGCTCAAATTCGAATTCCCTATGCCTATAAATTATTCTTACAAGAATTGGAATCAATGACAATTTGTTCACGCTTATCTCCGGAATCCCGGTTGCGAGCAATTGCTCAATTGATGGATACAAAAAAATAAAGAGCTAGAGTAGAAATGCTCAATTATTTGGCGGAATTCTTAGGAACCTTCCTTTTTTTAAGTGTTGTAGTATCCACTACAAATCCTGTTTTGATTGCAGGAGCTCTTCTAACAGTCATTCTTTTGATTGGAAATATTAGTGGATGCCACGTTAATCCTGCGATTAGTGTGATGCTCTGGGCAAAGGGATCTTTGTCAAATAAGGATCTAGTGGGGTATGTAGCTGCCCAGATTGCTGGCGGTCTTGTGGCGTTGGCTGCTTACAAGTCTCTTGTCCATTAATGTTTTGCAATTGTATAAGCTATAGTAAGAGCCAATCCAACTGCTAATCCTGTTGCTAACATTGGGTTCCACGAGTGAGTATACTCACTGTTGAAACCTTCTTTTGATACTCCATTTCCATCGGCTTTGTAAGTTGCTTGATCTACATAGGCATCTAAGATCCAACGTGTTTGCATGGGTTGCGATCCATTGTAATCAATTCCCTCTGGTGCCACCCATATATCTCCTTCACTTGATTGAATCTTTCCATTTTGATCTCCGACCGGTAATCGAACTTGTTTGCAACGTGGAAAGGCATTTCCTGCAACAGCTTGTAAGATTGGCATTGGATTTAAGGCACTCTTGGCATCTTCCACCATGGCTGGTCCTAATCCTTTCAATCCCACTCCCATTGTAGTTTGAATCGCTGTTCCAATTCGTTGCCCAAGTGCATCCCCTTTTGGAACTGAATCAATGTAATCATACATATCTTGTCCATTGCTACATTTGATTCCTGTTTTCATAAAGTATCGAAGACCAATCGGACTCTGATTTGGTGCTCCTAACGTTCTACTCACAGCAGACTGACTTCCAAATCCAATCGTATCAACATAATAGCTTACACCAGCTAAAGCTCCTTGGATGGCACCAAAATCTCCTCCTGCACGAACTCCAATTTGATCTGGTGTGGGAACCTGATCTGCAAAAGAGAATTTTGGTCCAAGAGCACCATCGGGTCCGTAAATAGTGGTCGGTATATTCATCTTACTTTTATCAAAGGAAATATTCTTTCATAAAACTAAGATCTAATCCTATCTATAAATAATAAAATTGAGACACTTATTACTTAAAGTACTAGCCGCTAAGAGATAGGAAGGAAGTATGGAATCTGTTGGTAAATCATCTGCTGCGGCAAGTGGTGAATCAGCAAGATCCTTATTATTTCCAGGGGTAGGTTCTGGATCTTCGAAAAAGACAAGTATATATGATTCTTATTTTGAAGATTCTCGTAAAGATTTATCCACTGTAAAAGCGTATATTTGTCCTGAATGCAAGACTGATTCCAATATTGTAAAAGAAAAAAATCAAATGAAATGTACGGAATGTAATATACATTTAGACTATGCAATTGATTCTGGCGATGAAACTCGCTACTTTGGTGCAGACGATCGATCTCCCGATCCGACACGCACAGGGGCTCCCATTAATCATCACTTTCCTGTGAGTGGTATGGCAACACGAATGTTGTGGCGATCGGGAGACTGTCCTTCTATGCGAAGGATTCGTCAATTTCATTTATATATGGCTATGCCAAGTCGGGAACGAACCTTATGGAATGTATTCGATAGCTTATATATTCGATGTGTCAATGCAGGAATTAGTCATTGTATTTTAAAAGAATCAGAAGAGATTTATTCACAGATTCATCATCGTCGTATTAAGCGAACTCCTCAACGGGATGCCTTATTGGGAGCTGCTGTCTTTGAAAGTCTGAAACGACATGGAACGGCTCGTCATCCCAAAGAGATTGCTGAAATGTTCTCTGTTCCATTATCCTTATTTACATGGGCATTAAAGCAACTGAGTGAATTGTTGGAAGAGCATAGTCATGAACAAACTGAATTTAAGAAGGAAACACCTCTTACAACTTCTACGATCTTTAGTGATTTTATTGATGCATCTCTTGTTCGTCTGGATATCCCCCGTACTCTTGTACCTGCCATTCAAACAGCTGCCATTCAAATTGGAATGAAAGTGGATGAAATTGGAATTTGTCCCGAAACAACCCCTCCTTCCTTAGCTGCCACTGCAATTGCATTAGCCTGTGAACAGATGAATCATACAAAATCAGTCGCATCTATTGCAAGCGCCTTGGATATTAGTGTTGCAACTCTTTCCAAATGTCTGAAGCGTTGTGTTGAATGGAAAACAGTTCTCTTTAGTAGGGAATTATAAATGGGTGCAGGAGCTTCAACCACCAGTGCAAGTGAAAAAGGAGGAATCATTCAAGTTGGCACCGCAAAAGAAAAAATTATAGCAGCGATGGATCGAATGTTTCAACAACTATTAAGCTCTACAAATCCTATTAATTTTAAACAAGCTTTAGAAGCCACTGGAAAACAAACTTGCAGTGGAATTTTAGTAATTTTACAACCATCTATTGATAAAGAATTTCAACAACTTGCCTTTGAAGATCCTGAATCAAAACAAATTATTAAATCTATTTTTAAAGGATATGAATCAATTGAGGATTTTTCAAGTACCGTCTTAACAAAGACCTTGTGTAAGGAGATAACACTCTTTTTTCTTCGATTAATTATCTTGATTGGAACCTGTGTTATCAGTATTCGACCGAATAAGGCAATGACAGGATTGTTAGGAACAATTGGATCTTCGTTTGTAGAAGTACCGAGTGAATCCCAAGGAATTACAAAAATTATAATGGCAGAAATGGTGAAAGATTCTGATAAGAAAGATGATCCAGCAATAGATCAAAAAACAAATCAAAAAACAATCTTTAAAAAATTATCAGATGATAAAAAGGATAGCGGCTTGAGTGATCTTCTTAGAATTGTCTTAGAAAAAGAAGAACCTTCGATTAAGAAACGATCTGGTGATTATGTAGTATTTATATATAATGGAAAAGAATATGTGATCGATATTCAACAGTTATTTGTATATAGAAATGAGAAAGATACTGCAAAAAAAGTAGGGGTTCTTTCTCTTACAACCTTATCAGAAGATCCTCCTGAGAAAGAAACGCCAAAAGATTCAGGACGAAATCGTCAACGTTCAGACCAGCGACAAGATCGTCGGCAAGATCAGCGACAGGATCGACAGCCATATCAAGGGCAGGGACAAGTTGCTCGACCAATTCAGGGAGGAACACGGAAACATCGTGCTCCATCTGGAACACGACAAACAAGGAGGATGCGATTCGTAGGAGGTGATATAGATATGAGTATAAGCGCTATGAAACTAAAACAATCAGGTGAGCCACGCTCTCAACAATATTTTATATACAATCGTACAGATGATACATGTAATAATGCAGATCCAAAACGAGTAACATGCCCTCTGTCACAAGAGAAAGACTATTCTATTAGTACAGAAACAACTCCAATAGAGTTGATTGATGATATTATGTCTTATTATAAAAAGGCATTTGATGGAACACCATTATCAAATACAATTATTGATAAATATGGTGCAAAGATTGAATCATTTCAAAAAAGTGGTGCAAGTGTTACAGGATATGATAATCTTACCCTTGAAAATAAAGATACCTATGCACGATTACAAAATCTATTAGAGACAGGATCTGTTGGAAAACTAGAAGAAGGAACCTGTCTTGCAGTGTATCGAGCCTATCTCTTAGCAAGTGGGATTATTAAAACAGATGAAGGAAATCAACTGAAGACATATATATGTCATGATAAGTGGGCAGAAAAGGCACGAGTTTTAAATGATCTTCCGTTCTTTTCACTGTTAGAACAACTTTACCGAGATCGTCTTGGAAAGGAGATGGAACCTTCTACAAAAAATAAATATGAATTATTTATTGACGAATTAGTTACAAAGGGAACCGTGGGATATATAAGTGAATCTGCTGAACCAAAGAAAGTATTTAATAATTTACAGTTCAAATCTATAACAAAGGGAAATACTTACTGTAAAGAAAAACAAACCGGTCTCGATACTGTAACAGATACAACAACAATTAATGATGTAATTGCAGAATATAATGATATTTCCAACGAACTTGTATCTCTCATTGAACAAGTTACAAAGATTATTGATAAAATTATTGATTTTTCATTATTTATAAGAGAAGGTCGTATAAAATTAAGTCCAGTCTTTGTAACTGATAAACGAGGAGCACAAGTTGTCTTATCTGAATTTATTGCAACTACACGCGAAATGATGGAAAAACATATTTTGAAGGTAGAAGCATCCTATGTACGAGGATTTTCTGCCATTAGCGGATCCTCTATTGAATCAGTCTTGGCAGGGGATGTACCTGCATCCAATGAAATTGCAAAAGGATATGCCGTATAAAATTGATATAAATGAATGTTTCGTAGTACATTGTAACACAAAACATGCAGTCAACAAAATGTTCATGTTGGTCGAAGGATAACAAGTGTAAGAAGATTACACCTGTGGAACAAATTACAAATAAGTGCACTTCATGTACACATGTATTTTGTAATCATCATTGGAGTATTCATTCCACTATGTGTACAGCATTAAACAAAAAACGTAACCAAGATCTTTCCACCTTACAAGCGCGATTAGTTCTATGTACAGGAGAGAAGATTGATAAAATTTAGCGAATAAAGCAAAAAAGATATTGGTATTCATATCCAATGGAGGTCATGTCAATAAATTTTTTATAGGTGAATCCTGCCGATTCGACTTCGGCTACAAGTTCTTCCATGGTGGGAATACGTAAGGAATGGATTTGTCGACGGACTTTACCATTTTTAAACCGAAATTCTTCACGGAACTTGGCATCAGATCCTTCATGTTGGAAGTCTGCTTCATAGTCAAATTTATCAAAGCTAACCTTGGAACGAGAGACCCGTTCTTTGGAATATTTCTGAACTGAAAATCCAACAAACGGACTTGCAGCTTCTAGAATTGGATCAAACTTTTCACGGTTGACTCCATGAATCACCAGACATGATCCTGATTGCAACCATAAAAACATATTTCGTAAACAGCTATCACGATCTTTCAAGTAATAATATGTAAAATAATACATTGTAATGAGATTAAATTCACCGGCAGCAAAGGTAGTAGCAATTTCTGCATTTCCTACCCGTAAATCAGCTTTGGGATATTTTTCACGCCCTTGACGAATCATTGCCTCGGATAGATCAATACCAACCACTTTTCCCACTCCTTGAGATCGGAATAGATTTACATGCCCGCCAGTTCCACATCCTACATCGAGTGCTTGAATGGTCTTCACATCCGGGCGATAACTCTTTGCCCAATCCAGTGTGAAATGCGTTTCCACTTCTTGTCGGACCTTTCCATCGACCACCTGATCATACACCTTGGCATAAAAATCATCATAAATGTGATCAATTCCGTAAATGGCAACGGAGGTATCGTCATCTTGATTGGAAAAAGCTTCCGTCATCTCAATAGATGTTTTACGACGACTCGCGCTGCTCCATCGAAGATAGAGATAGTTGGCAATAAACATAGAACAAAGAATCACTAGAATAATTTGCACTGAATCAAGCATTCCCTTCTTATGAAGAAGATATTCGTAACACTCCTGCTTTTGCAACAATTTCGTCTATAACTCGTAATCTGCGATCTGTTGCTTGTTTTTGCTCGAATGCTGCATGAGTCAATCGATCTATCTCATCCATATGGGCAATGAGGATATGCCCATCCTTCATCGCACCTATGCGTGTACGAGTACAAGACTCACATAGACACTTGGGACGGAATGCATGTCGTAGATCGACTGTAAAGGGATTGATTGATGTAGAAGAGTTCATGGTATATATATTATAATATATACCATGAACATGTATCAATTTTATTAAACCTTTTTAAATGAATACCCTTACAGTTTCACCATCAACAGGGTGTAGTGGTAAATCGGTCACTCTTTCTGTTGCCACTACTACAACCATACGTGAAGTAAAAGAGCTTGTTTGTAAGGAAATAAAGGTTCGTACCAATAATACCATTTTATTGTATGAAGATGGATATTTAGACTTGGAGGCTACGTTAGAAGAGTATGAGATTCCCGAAACAGCTACACTTACCTATCAGGTTCGACTATGTGGACCGCTACCAGTTGATTTTGATTGGAGCAAGGCAGGATATACAAAATTAGCTAAAAAAAGGGGTATTTGAAATAATTACGGAATAGAGATGCAAAGTAAACCTATTATTGATATAAGATGAGCACACCCGCACCGAAAAAAGATCCCACTCCGAAAGTGACCTTATGTGGATACGCCTGGAATGATGTGTGTGCATCCTTGGCACGAGGAATTGCAAATGCGGACATTGCCCGAGCGCAACGATGGGCTGCCGAGCTGGTGTGTACTCCGACAGGATTAGGGCGAGTAGAAGCGACATTGGTGCATGCCTGGGCATTGCATGTAGGGGCAAAAAGTGCTCCCGACTGGCCACAAGCCTGGAAACGCATTTCCGAAACGCTTCGAACCTTTTGGGTACGATCCGGTGGAGATATTCGCACTGTCCGCAATACCCCTGCAGTTCGAGCAGGAATTGCGGAAGCGGTGGCTTGGCTCGTGTATACTCCCAAGAATCCTCTTCCTGCCCTTCCCACGAGTGCGGATTGTTTACGAGAAGCGGAAGCGACACGTACTCGTCTTCGTACAGGTGGATCTGGTGAACAAAGTATTACACGTCGTATCTGGGTCTCTGGACAAGATGCTCCCGATGTGAAAACCATTGGAAATGAGTTAGAAGCCTCCTTACGTGCTAATAATATTCCACGTATTTTATTTTGGATTGTGTGGGCAGTCACCTTGGATAGTCAAGCGGATTGCCCCCCTGCAAAGGAACGAGGAGGCGCGTCTTTGCCTGCCAAAGCTAAGAAAAGTTTGGTGTGGTTTATCGTGACTATATTTCGAGAATTAGCAACGGAATTGCGTGGAACAGGTGGAATGTCAGGAAGTGTGAGTGAAATGGTGGAAACCTTAGCAGGATTGTTGGAGAGGTTATGGAGCAAGTTAGGTGCCAAAGGGCGTCGTGATCTTTTAGCCGCCATGGGGTTGGCGATTGCTGATGCTGCCACACGTCGTAGCACACTGATTTTAACTGCCACATCCGGTGTTGTGGTGAATAGTAATACACCGGCTGTACAATCTTCGATTCAAACAATTGATGAGACTTATACTGCTATTGCAGAAGAGGCACGGCGATATGCTGTGGATGCTCCCCGATTAGCCTTAAGTCATGAACTCGGTCGTTCTACATCTGTAGCCCCTCCTACCTTATCGAGTCTTGAAAAATTAGCCTTAGTACATTCGTTACACCGTTCGTAGAAACCAAGACCCTTGTCAGAAGGAATGAAAACTCTCACTACACCGATTACACCTATTACCTGGGCAGCCATTGCCTTTATAGGAATTATATTTCTTACATTTCTTGGAATTATATATTATATTACAATGATACGATCCCTTCCATCTCCTGCAAATCTTATGATGCTTGTAAATATAGCCACTACAAAGGCAGCCATCTATCCAAAACATATGACAAGTCGAAAATCATTGAGTGATTATTTACAAAATAAAGTTGGAACCTTGCCATCGGATGTATTATCTCTTAGCAATTTTCATGTCATGACTGCTAATATGGCAGGCTTCTTTTCTCCTGTAAATGATGCTGCATATGATTCAAAAGCAATTCAATATGCGCTTCATGCAGGAGCAAGAGGATTAATCTTTGATATATATCCAAATACGGCAAAAGGTACAAATATGGGTCCTATTCTTCAAGTTCGTGCCAATGATAGTTCCTTGCAATTATTATCACCATATTCATTGGATTTACTTACTGCACTTAGAACAGTTGAAAAATATGGATTTGCTGACAGTGCCAATCCTGCCAATAATGATCCTTTATTTCTGTTTTTCCGATTTCGTGGAAATCCTACGATGAATACATTCAATCAAACTGCAGAGGCTATTTCAGAAGCTCTTGGACAATATCGCCTTCCCTCTACATATAGTTCTACAAATGCGAATCCATTGTATTCAACCCCCATTGATGCATTTCAAAATAAAATGATCGTCTTGTCAAACTATACAGGATATCTAAATGGAATTAAAACAGGATTTGCAGATTATGTGAATAATGCAACTTCAACAAATGATAAAAATGAGATTGCAATTCGTACACCTGGAGAAGTTGGTGCTCTTGGAGATGTAGATATAACAAAACTTCAAACAAATACGGCTCAAAATAATATACTTACATGTGCTCCTCTTCCAGAAGATATTGCAAATAGTGAATCAAATGAATGGAATTGGAAAGGAGCTATGAATGCAGGAGTTCAATTATGTGGAATTAATCTTTGGGTAATGGGTACTGGATTAAATGCATATCTTGGTCCTGATATATTTGGAACACATAGTTTTATGATTAAACCCGAAAATTCGACAGATAAGAATTCTGTTAAATTACGATATCGTATTGAACGAATTCCTGCTCCTACTCCTGTGCGAAATCCTGGATATGGGGATGGAAATGTGCGTGTTAAATAGTTGTTTAAAGCAATCGACCAAAGAAGTATAAAATGGATACAACTCTTTTAATATGTACACTCAGTCTAGACTCACTTCCAGAGGATACGGTAGCAGTTCGATGTGTTGTATATTCAAACATAGAAACTATGATTGAATATTATAAAAAAATTGTAGGAGTTAAAGATATTACAATTGAAGTTATACCAGTTCCATCTAGTTTTGATATTAAGTATATTGGTCCTATAGGAGATCCATATCTAACCTATCCCGCGTATGATATTGCAGTGTTAAAAAAAGATCTTGAGTCTTATAAAACTGTTATTACACATGCGATTATGGGTGAAAAAGAACGCGTTCGATTAATCGGATCTATGGTGAGTCCAACTCTGTCTATTGAACTATCCGATGGAAAGAAAGAATTATTTGATTCATTGAATCAAATTGCAAGTGTGATTGAATCGTATACAATGGATGGAAAAGCGCCAGATATTGTGGGATGGATGCTGAGTCCAAAACATATGGAAACACGTGAAGCATATGGAATTAAATTTATCACAGATATTACAACCGGAACAAAATGGGATTCTTTGTTAGGAACTCCTCTTTTTCCTGATTTTATTATTTCACGGCGCATTAGTTCTGCTGCCTGGACCTTCCAACATCCAACGACAACGACCATGTTAGCATCGATTGTAGAGTGGTGGGTCACGGCTCATATGCGAACAGAAGATGGATGGATACATTCCTCTGAAATAGAGTTTGATGCTTTGTTGGAAGTGTTTCGAACAAAAGGAATTCCTACCGAGTATCATTCTGAACAAATGGATGCACTCAAACTGGCATTATTAGATATAGAAGAAACTGTGTTGGGGAATCCAGAACTATATTCCAGTACAGATCTTATCCAGTTTAAAAGTGCTGAGAATTGGAGATTCTGGATTGATCGTATGTTACGATTCAAAGGAGTCATGTTAGAATCAAATGTGGAGTTTATTAATGCAATTATTCACCGATGGATGCGGGATGGATGGGGACTCCGAAAAAAATGCCTTCCTGCTCCGTTTGCAAATGCTCATTTTCGAGAAGCATGGACTGCCTTAACAAATGTATATCCTGTAAATGAAGAAACTATATTAAAATGGGTTCGATTACTAAATATAAATGATCCTGTGTATACCATTCATGTTCGACATGAACCCAAACAACAGATCTTGGATGATTGGATTCCTGTTGCAATTTCATTTATAAAAGCGTCTCATCCTTTACTTCGTGCAAAATCGCTTCGGACCTATGATTGGCTTCGAAATTGGATCTTAAAATATGTTCCGAGTGGTTTATTTACTCCGTTTATGATTCCCAAACGATTCTATCCTTCTATTATATCGGCTGGATATCCCCGCATTCATTCCACCACTGGTTATTTCTTTGTAGGATTGGAATTACCGGATTCAGAAACAGAACTTGCCCCCTATGGAGATCAAGAAGAAGTAGATTAAGCTGCTGCCAGATTGCTTACTGTATTGGGATCATTCGCTTTTGCATTAAGAGCACTGTAATTCTTTTTTAATTCACTCGTGGACGCTAAGATATTTTTTATCTGAGCTTGCACATCCTTGGATTGTTGAACTAATTTGTTGGAAGTGGTAATCGTATCCTCAAGCGTTGGAGGAGAAACAACATTAATAAATCCTTCTGTTTGTTTTGTAAGTTCATCCGCCAAATCATCCATATATTTCTGACAAAAGAGGGAGGATGTTTGAAGACGTTTTACTTGTGCTACTACACGTTGAACCGGTGCACTTGCCAATAAATCTTTCAGTTGTTGATTTGCATCGACTAGATCTGACAAGGAATCCTCAGCAAAACATTCAATAATAGGAATTTGCCCATGTGTATCTGCCCAATCTTGCATTTTACGATTCCATTTCTTGGTAGCACTAGGAAGTTTTTTTGCTTTGATCTTTGCAGCCTCTGCTTTGGATGGAGGATCTCCGTCTCCAGAAGGAGATGTTGCATTATCTAGAAACTTTTGTTCAATTCCTTTAATGACAATACAGGTATCATCTGTTGCATTATCCAGTGTATCCAAAGAGTTTCGTAAGGACTCGGTTTCCTTTTCTACAACTGCAAGTATTTTGCTTATATTGGGTGCATCATTAAAATGTTCATAGGTTTTTGGATTTATTGTATAAGAGGATGCGTAGGAAGTTGTAGTAGTTTTGATTATATAATATATTACATAGGAAATAAGTGCAAATAAATAGACCTGTACAAAGAAATTACTTAATATTATATCAAAAAAAGATCTTATAGATTCACCATATGTATTTGATTTATGTGTTATATACATATATATCCCACTTACAATTCCAACAAGAACAATCAGATATCCAAAATAATGAAATTCTGTAGAGTATTCAGCTGGAATCTCTGGCATAGGGGGAATAGATGGCATAGGAGATATTTCTACACGGGGGATTATACCAGTTAGATATAATGTAGTTACAATTGTTATAACAACCATACTTATTAAAAATATAATTGGATATATGATATGATACCATAATTCATTTGTATTAATTCGATAGGTATCCATCCCTACGATGGAGTTGGAATAAGTTTCTGAGAACCCGTTCTAGAATATGAACAGTCCCGGTCAGATATTAAAATCATGTTGTCCAGTTATTTTTCCACGCAATCGTACGATTGCATGTTGTAAACCTGTGATAAGTTTTGCAGCAGCTCCTCCGGAATCGTCCCGTATTCAAACGGAGCTTTGTCCGGTTGCGTTTGGACCGGCTCCTACTGGACTCCCTTGCGATCCATGGGTGGGAGGGACGGTACCAGTTCGTCAAACAACAGCACCTATTTATACAGATGTAAGAACGACTCCTGCAAGTATTACAACTGCTAAACGAACAGCAGCAGCTCTATATCAAGCAAATCAAGATCGTTTTGCTCAGTATCGATCCACCTATGTTGCTCCACCCATTCCTATACCATCCTTACCCAATCCGGTACCAGTTATTAATCCACCTCAATGTATTATTTTGAGGTATGAAGGATCAAAACCTCCTGCCTAGGTAGAATCATGAGTGTTAGCAACCGCGATGCCAGTTTAACAAGCCTCCAACGAAAGCAAAAAGCTCTCTATGGATGGAGAGTCAGTACCGGATATAGTGGAGCTCCTTATACCAATAAGTTTATTCAGGAGCAGGGAATTACTACTGGCGGGCAGGGAACCGGTCCTTCCGCCAATGTGAACGTGGATGCTAAGATTGGTGCTGGTCTCTGCTGTGATATTCCACAGCGTGGAAATCCTGGTGGAAATGTATGTCGTTGATTAATCTAAGATTCTATTTGAATCTATAATTAAGCACTGGGTTTGAGGGAGCTACGGCACATCCAAAACATGGTCAAGAAGGTGGCAGATTGGATCAAGGCAGCAAAGACAAAGAGAAAGAGAGCGCTCAAGCCGATCTTATTGCCTCCACTCACAACAATCAGGATCGCAGAGATCACCGGGATGACTGCTGCCGCTAAAAAGTAATAACACCAGGAATATGCCCAGGGTGCAGGAGTATCCAAGAAGTTCATTTCTAATGTAGAACAACAAAAAAAGAGACCGTCTAGAAGACGATCTCTTTTTTCTTATAAATCTTTATAATTTACTTTGCAGCAACTGTTTTCTTGGCAGTTACTTTCTTCTTGGGGGGAGGAGTGGGCTGAACCACTTCCTCCTCCTCTTCTTCCTCCTCCTCTACCGTGGCGGCAGGAGCAGGAGCAGGAGCGGCGGCAGGAGTCGCAACAATATCCTCCTCCTCTTCTTCATCGAAGGCAGAGGGAGCAGAGGAAGTTGTTGTGACTGGAACAGAATCTTCTTCATCGATGAAGAGAGATCCGCCTGTAGAGATAGAGGCACTAGGAGTGACAAGCAGGGCTTGTTCCAGCTTCCAGGAGCATCCCATACCAATGGGACTGGTCCAGATACTGGAGGCTTTGATCAGCGGCTTAATAACAGCACCGCGCTTCAGAATGTCTAGGACAGAATTGGTAGGAGATGTGATCTCGACTAGCTTTCCTTCCGTATTCTTCTGAAAGATCTTTGTATCAAATATATTTGTTGTTGCATCCTTATAAAGCGCAAGCTTCATAAAGGTAGGAGGTGTCTTCTTATCGGTGACCTTAATCGAAGAGGTTGCAATTGCTTCCAGCTTCTCACGAGTCTTATCAAGAATCTTTTCCTTTGCAATGAATGCGACATTGGATTCGTCGAATTCTTTCATCTTTTGAATGGTGGATTCATCGTCCACATTAATATTTACACTGAATTTCTCATCGCCCTTATAATCGGAGGCATTGAATCGTACTTCAGTAGGTTCTAATTGAATCATTAATCCTTTTGCACCTTTGTTGACCTTGTTGTTAATGTAGACAAACTTCTTCTTATCGCGCTCGGTGACGCGGTAATCCACATGTGTCTTCACTTGAAACTCGCTGATCTTTGTTGCCATCTTTGTTGCTTCTCTATGATTTAGTATAGGATGGGATGTTTAGACCTATCAATTTTAATCGAAAAAGCAAGATGGTGCAAAGCACCATCTTGCTTTTCTGATTCAAATTGCTGATAAGAGACCGGCAAAGCCGGTCTCTTGGAAGCAATTTTAATCGAAAATCGGACACAGCTTCGCTGTGTCCGATCCACGATTTGAATTCCGTAATATAAATTCACCCGCAAAGCGGGTGAATTTATATTACGGAATTCAAATCGAAAAAGCAAGAAAAAGGGGTGTAAAACTAAGATGGTGCAGGCGTCACAAGTAAGACTTGTTCTAATTTTAACGTCAAGATAATGTTCCAGGATATAAAATCCTTACGAACATTCATACTCTCTGGACGGATGACAGATCTGATGATAGCACCTGGTTTCAAAATATCCAGAGGAGTATTGGTAGGAGATGTTATCTCCACATTTGTTCCCTCTGCATTCTTCTGAAAGATTCTTGTAGTAAGTTTGTGTTCTAGATCCCTACAAAGCACAAGTCTGACACACGGAATACCATCACGAATCTTTATGATAGGATCTCGTATCCTTGTTTCCAGCCTATCACGTGGTATATCTAGGAGTCTTTCTTTTGCAATCATAGCAAGAGCAATATCTTGAATGTCTTTTAATGTTTGAAGGGTACTTGCATCATCCATTTCAATCCATATTTCATACCATCCTTTCCATCCATCATTTCTTGACTTCTCTATCGAATGGATTCTATGTGGTAATAACGAAAGTAGAAAGCCTTTTAGAGATTTATAAACTATGTAGATTGTATGTACAGTATGATCGTAAGAAGCATGCGGATTAGAACCAGGACCATATCCACTAGTTATACGAGTGTTTTTAAGAAGACATGTCAGCTTAGATGAATCAAACTTAGTAATTAGGCATGCCATCTTCACTCTCCACATAATACATTCTTTTTGAAATCAATTTTTTAATTTATTCTAGCATAGATTAAAAAATTAGTTTAATAATACTGATCGCAATTCAACGAGGCTTTGTGGGAGGGCATGAACTGCAATGGCAGGGTGGCTCGATTGCTCTACAAGTAGGGCATGTCCTTCCAGTAGGCGAGTTTTTCCACCATGTATAAAGACTCTCTCGGTCACAAGAATGTCCGCATGTAAGGCGGTAGGCATTCTTGCATTCGAGAGGCTCAAGTGTAATCGAACACAACACATTTGTAATGAGCCCAGAACCTGTCACAGTGCCGTTACAGGTGATAGAGACAGGACTAGACATAGAGGCAAAGGCAGAATCTAATTTTGCAAGTTGAGCTTCAAATTCATATCGACGTTTATCTTCACGGACACGGTCGCGTTCAAGTAGACGTTCAACTTCATATACTTGTTCTTGTGCTTCACGTAGTTGTTCTTGTGCAATTAGAAGTTCATAGAAATGTTTATCTCTAGTTTCACTTTCAATACTACGCATACGTTCTTCATGTTCAACTAGAAGATCTCTACGTTGAGCAATAGTCATTGCATCCGCAGGTGCAGCCGCCTTTTCATCAGCTCTGCTGATGAAAATGCTGCTACTCCTACCTCCAGCTTCGTGGGGGGTGGGAGCAGACACAACTGCAGCAGACACAGAGTTAGAGTCCGTCTCCATTATCTCAGCCCAACTTCCAGTCGCTATTTCAGACAATCTAGGTAGTGAAATAGATGGATGTATCCATTGATTCGCAGATACAGCAGATACAGCAGATGCAGACGCAGAGTTCGACTCAGATGTAGAAGAATCACGAAATGTCATTGTACGTACGGCTGATATAACAGCATCTTCAGAAGAACTAGAATATGTCGTTATATGAATCTCTTCAATAGGATCGCGATTATAGATACGAGGACGATCCATAGAATTTAGTTGTATAAGATAATAATTGTAAATAAGTACAGTGTTATAATATCTATACTTTATCAATTTTTTTAATCCATATCAGGAGGATGAGGAGGGGGAAGGCGAAGGACTGGCATACGCGGTCCAACCAAGCCATCCAACAAGGCAGCAAGAAATCCAAACGGTCGATGAGGGATAACCTCAATAACAGGAGCTGCTTCTTCTTCCATGCGAACACTTTCATAGAGCCAGGGATAGGCAGCTCTTGCATCATCATTTACAATTGTAAAGGCTGAAATAACATACATAGCTCCTAAGATACGATCATTGATATTGACTGCGGAGCGAATCATATGTTTAATGGTGGATCGATTTAATCGTTGCAACGCCTCTAACGTATCTGGTATATGTAAGGGACTGCGTTGAAAAATCTTTCGTTGATAGTCGGGTACAATCGTATTTTTCTGAGCAGCAGATAAAAATGCACGAAAGGTCCAAATTTCATATAGCTCACGATAATACATTCGATGATCGTCTACATCCATGCCTAAAAACCATTCGGGACTGCTATAATAGTTTAATTCATTAATTTCATGAAAGAGTTCTACTACGCGCATATTCCATTGCTGTTCAGGGGTAGGAGGTACAAGAGGAGTCCATTCCACGCCGACCCCATATTTTCGACACCATTCCACATGACGCATACAGGTTGCTACCACTATAGGAGGTATGATAGCACGAGTATAGGGATTCAATGGAATGGCAGCATCCAACGTTGCATGATGTAAGAGACTATGAATCGAGCGAATATCAAAACTGTAGACATTGGAATCAGATGGATCACGGTAGGAAAAGAAGCTACATCCTTTGATAGCAGTTATATCATCTCCACTCACTAGATCTGTGGTATTATTGGATAGATCCCGTGAAAATCGTGCAGGACCTTGTCGTAACAAGGAGCGCAACTGCCACCGGAATTTTAATGCAGTAACAATCTCAGCTCCAGCTTCACGCATTTCATCTGTAATAAGCGCGGAATGGCGACGTACGGCAGGTCTCCATCGTGTTGGATTGCGAAAATGTCGTCCACAATAGTCTCCGTGTGTTGCAGGGCTTCTGCATTTTACCGCAGGATATCGTCTTGAGCGTATGTTCTTACATTCCATCTCTATGGAGGAAAAAGAAATAGTTACTCCACCTTTGAATAACTGCTATTGAAGCAGCAGCAGAGCCAAGATAGACATGACCAATCTGAGGTAGGTGGACGTCTGCATAGCTCTCTCAGAAATGCATCGCATCTTGATGGTTGCTCGTGAGGGGGGAAAGACATCACTTTCTTAATAAATTCAACGCGTGATACAGTAAGATCCCAAAATGCACATCCTCGGCTTGCATTTCCATCGTGATATGTGATATAAATTCTGTCACTCGACGACTTGATATTAAATTCATGTATAACACCATTTAACAATAATATTTGTTTTTCTCCTGAGGGAAGTTTCAAGTATTCACGAAATTGAGAAGAATCACTTCCAGATCTGAGTACCATATTTGAACCCATACAATAAATTATAAATGCAGTAATTTAAGTTTCAATTTTTATAAATTATAGCTATAATCTATAGTTCAAAATTTTAATTACAAAAAAAGGGCATAAAGACCCGCCTCCTTATACAATCATAACCCACACGTGCGTTTGAATCTCCCGGAAATAATCATCGGAAGAGTCATAAGAGAAATGTCCAGCTCAACTGTCCCTGCAAAGAAGACCGTTACCAAGAAGACTGCCGCCGCCTCCCCTGCTGCCGCTGCTCCTGCCCCTGCCCCTACCCCTGCCCCCGCCCCTGTTCCTGCGCCTGCTCCTGTCGCAGCCCCTGTCGCCGCTCCTGTTGCCGAGACGGTGGTGGTCGATGATGGTGCCTCTCTCCTTGCCGCCCACAAGGCACTTGGCGAGCAGATTGCCGCTGTAGTTGCCCTGGTGAAGACGATCCAGTCTGATCACAAGAAGCAGGAGCGTGAGGTGGTTCGTGCTGCCAAGAAGCTCAACAAGCGCCGCGGTCGCAAGGCAGCGGTCGCTGGTGCTGATGGTGCTCCTGCCTCCAACAAGCCTTACGTGTTTACCAAGCTGAACAATGTTACTGATGCACTGTGTGTCTTTCTTGGCAAGCCTAAGGGCACCCAGTTCAGCCGCAGCGAGGTAACGCGTGCCGTGATCGGCTATGCTCGTGAGAAGGGTCTGATGGCAGGTCAGAACATCAATACGGACAGTGCCCTTCGCGCGCTCCTCGGTGTTACGGAGGCGGACAAGGTGACCATCCTCAACCTTCAGCGCTCCCTCAAGGTGCACTACCTGAAGACCGCTACCCCCACTGCGTAAATGCTTGGGCAACTCTTATAAAATAAAAAAAGCAATCATATAAAAATAAATAAAAAAAATAAGCTTGATAGCGCAGTTGGCTAGCGCGTGTGGCTCATAACCACAAGGTCCCTTTCCGCTACCCTTTGGGGTAGCGGAAAGGGCTGTTCCTTTAGCGGCAACGCCCGCGGGCGTTGCCGCTAAAGGAACAGCCCTTTCCGCTACCCCAAAGGGTAGCGGAAAGGGACCT
>Ga0164295_10000434_pt1 | contig 35976 bp, 21 predicted proteins | sample GEODES006metaG_FD_111798 | JGI IMG/M metagenome (GOLD analysis project Ga0164295, IMG submission 111798) | Oligotrophic lake water microbial communities from Sparkling Lake, Wisconsin, USA - GEODES006 metaG | ecosystem: Environmental > Aquatic > Freshwater > Lake | place: USA: Sparkling Lake... | reverse complement strand
TCCTGTGGCAGCCACCCATTGAGCAGTCGAATGCCGGCGATGAAGTTTCGCCGCATCGTCCACGTCGAAGGGCCTTTCTCGCCATCGAGCTTGGCCGCAAAGGCGGTCGTGCTCCACGGAAAAGCCTCGCCGTTCGGGTGGACACCGTGGCAGTAGCCGTTGATCGGGGTGAGCTTCTCGGCGATCAGCCCTCCGAATCCCGACAGAATCAACTGAACTTGGCTCGGCGACATCTTGCTCGAGGCACCGATCTGCTGAGCGGTGCCTGAGTGGCCGGGCAACTTCACCCACGAGCGAAGAACGGTGAGAACCTTGTCGGTCTTCTCCCGCGTCATCCGACGATCCTGACTCACTTTCCGGATCGCGTCCCTGTAGTCCTCAGGGGTCGCAATGTCGTGGTCCTGCGGGTGGTCAACCGGCCGTAGTTCTGGCAACTGGGTTCGCTCCGTGAGTGGTTTGGGGCATCAATCCGGCAGCGCGAGTGTGCCTGAGCCGTTTGTGTTCCACAAGCCTAGCCCCTCCGTTCGGAATCCACACCCCCAATTCGCATCGACGAGCGATCACGCCATTCGACGTCTTTCAGCGGATTCAAGGATGACCCCCGTGACGCGCCGGGAAGCTATGCGATCGAGGAAGGCTCTCGAGGGATTGAGCGAGTCCCGCATACGGCGACGACGTGGGGCTTCGATTCAAGCCCGCCCGTGGGAACCGGATCCGCGGCGGCTTCGGCAAGAGTGGTTACCGAATCGGCCCCGGGGCTGCTGCTCATCCACGCCGACAGGTCACGTAGTGAAAAAATGCCGTCTCGTCGGGCCGGCGGCTGCTCGCTTCGCGCTCCGTCTCGATATGGACCTCGACGAAACCCGCGCCCTCGAGCAAGGCCACGAGTTCCTCCGCCGAAAAATGGTGCGTCGTGTAGAGGATCGTGCCCTTCTCATCGCGGGAGTAGTAGCTGTAGGGCTCGCCCGTCAGAGGACCATCGTCGGCATAGAGGCGGGCGTAGCCGGCGTTGATCGAATCGGACACACCGGACGCGGAGAGATAGAGGCCCCCGCCCGGCCGCAGGTGCTCGTGGAGGTGCCGGAGGAGGTTTTCGCGTTCGAGGACACCACCGACGATCGAGAGGACGAGCTGGCAGACGACGACGTCGAACGGAGCACCGTCAATCCGGGGACGCTCAGCCGCTGAAACATCGGCCACATCAAACCGGAGGAAAGCGCCTCCGCCTTCGCTGGGGACGGCAAGCGAACGGGCCTCGTCGATCGCCGTCGGGCTGATGTCGACTCCCACGACGGAGAATCCAGCATCGAACAACCGTCTGGCGAGTCGGCCGGTGCCACAGCCGACATCGAGCAGCGTCGGCGGTCGGGCTGCGGCGGCTTGGGGCCGGAGTCCCTCCAGAAATCGATCGAGTTGGGGCGTTGACGCCTTACTCGGAATCGATCCGGCTGGAAATGCACGCCAATCCTCCCCTGCATCACGCCTTTTCATGGCTTACCCCGTGGTCACCTCGTCATTTCCCGATCGTCCATGGAAGCGTCTCGGGTGGTCTCAATCACCACCCCAATGCCGTGCGTAGGCGTTGGCGGGATCGTACATCTCCCGTTGTTTTTCCAGATTGAAATGCCGCCCGCCACGGGGATCCGCCCCTTGCCCGGCGATGTAGCGCCAGTTTCCGATGTTCGAGGCAGGATCGTGATCGATCAGCTGCGCGGCAAAATACGCAGCACCGATCGCCCATGGCCATCCGCGCTCATGGATCAAAGAACTGGCGACGATCTGTCGCATCCGATTGCCGAGAAAGCCAGTCGCATTGAGCTCCCTCAGCCCCGCATCGACAAGCGGGTGCCCGAGACGAGCTGCCGCCAGATCCTGCCAACGCGGATCGTCGGCATCGATTCCCTCTCCATCGTCTCCACGCTGATCGGCGCGGAGGGAGAAGAAATCCCGCCACAAGAGCTCAAACCACAGCCAGTACGTCCCCTCGTTAGCGCCGTGCGCCTGCTCGTACTCGGCAAGATCGAGCGCGATACGTCGCGGCGAGAGGCATCCCCAGGCGAGCCAGAGCGACAGTTTGCTCGAGCCGTCCCATCCGAGCAGGTCGTTGCGCGTTTGCTTGTAGGTGTCGGGAAGCCGACGGTCGCGATACTGCTTCCAGTGGGCGAGCCCCGCGTTTGCCCCACCGGGCCCGATCAGCGGCACAGCGGGCACGTCGATTGTCGGGCAGGCCGTGCCATCCGGCAGTGGGGGAAGCCGTTCGGGGCAGGGGATCGGCGCGGTGAATCGCGTCCCTGCTGCCTCGACCCGCTGACGAAACGGGGTGTAGGTGCGCGGCATCGCCGATGGCAAGAACGGCAGATCGGCGTCGGCAATCATGCGCATCGGGCACTCGTAGCGATGGCGCAGGTCGACAGGGGGCGCTTCGTGGAGGAGCAGCAGATCGGACCCCCGCGCCCGCAGCGATTGCTGGAGATCGGCGAGTGATGCGAGGAGATGGGCCTCCTGATAAACCCCGCGCCGGACAGCCGGGTCGAGGGCGAAGACCGGCAGGAGGCGCTCGTGTGTCTCCGTTGCCGCGACAAGGAGGGGATTGTCGTCGAGGCGAAGGTAGCGACCGAGGTGAACTGTCACGTCGTGCATGCGGCGGCACTCCAAACATGGTCGACCTGCAAACGAAACGTCGGGCCAGCGCTCGAAGACGACAATCTCGGCATCCTCCGAGAGAAGTAGAGCCCGCGCCGCGGCCGATGCCCCCCGGCCACGCCCCCGACGATCACGAGCTTCATCCGTTCCTTTTCCGGGCGTTGTCCGGTCCCTGCGCTCCACGGAGTGAGAGTCTACCGGCTCGGTGGGAAAGCGTTTCGCTCCGGCGACGCAACGGTCGTCGGCAGTGAATCTCGACGTCGCACGACACCCCGCCTATCCGGTAGCCGACCCCGGCCGCTACGTGGTGACAGGCCGCAGACGAGCTAGCGACGGTGGCCGTCGTTGCGATGACTGACCGGGACGGCGCGGATGTCGGAGAGCGCCGGAAAGTCGCGGCGCCACTGCCGGATCTCCTCCGGGTCGATCGCCACCGAGACGACGCCCTCCACCTCCCCCGCGTCGGTGACCACATGGCCTTGGGGGCTGACAACGACGCTGCGACCGTTGTAGGGGAAGTTCGGGTCGGCGCCGCAGCGGTTCACCCCCACCACCGCCGCCTGATTCTCGATCGCACGGGCCTGGAGAAGGGTGGTCCAGTGGTGGATCCGCCGCGCCGGCCAGTTGGCGATGACAACGAACATCTCGGCTCCGTGAGCCGCCGCAGAACGGAAATGTTCCGGAAAACGGAGGTCGTAGCAGATGAACGGGGCGACTCGAAGTCCCGCCCACGCGAAGTCGACGATCTCCTCGCCGGCCACGTGTGCGGCGGCCTCACCGCCGAGCGAGAACGGTTGCAGCTTGCTGTACCGCGCAAGGAGCGTTCCGTCGGGGCCCAGCGCCAACGCTTGGTTGGTCGCCCGGCCGCCGACCGGCGCCACCAGTCCGCCGACCACGGTGCAGGACCGCCGCCGGGCCAGGTCACGAAGGAAGCCCTCGCCCGCAGCCGCGTCGCTCACCGTCCGGGCGACGTCGAGACTGAACCCCGTGAACGTCATCTCCGGGAGCACGACAAGATCACCGGGCCTGATCTCCGCCGGCTCGAGGAGCGCCTCGATCCGCTCCCGATTGACGCCTGGATCCTCCCAGGCAATGTCGACCTGCACGAGATGGGCGTTCACAGAGGAAGTCCTCGGGGGCTGTCAATCCATGAAGGAGGAGAGGCCCGTGACACGATCCCAGCCACAGCCCGATCTCATCCCGCCGCGATTGTCGTCTCGGCGGGCTCACCGGTCCCGACAGCATTCACGGCGGCGACGCGGAATGCGAGGGAAACACTGTTGGGGAGTCCCGTAATGGTCGCCACCGTCTTTGTGGAGGGCTTGTGTCCGTACCTTTTCCAGGTGGCACCCCCGTCTGGGCTCCACTGGAGAGCATAGTCGATGATCGGACTCCCTCCCGCGGAAAGCGGCGCTCCCCAACTGAGCGTCGCCCGATTGTTGGCGCGGATGACCGTCAGGGCCGTCGGTGTCGCCGGGATCGTGGCCGGAACCACCGCAGCGGACTTCGCGGTGAACGGTCCTGTACCGACGTCGTTCACGGCAGCGACGCGGAAGGTGTACGACCGGCCGTTGACGAGAGCGGGAATCGTTGTTGTGGTCGCTGTCGAGGGCTCACGGAGGACCGTCTCCCAGGTTTTTCCTCCGTCACTGCTGGTCTGGAGAAGGTAGTTCGTGATCGCAACACCACCGGCGTTCGCCGGAGCTTTCCATGCCAACAGCACCTCGCCATTTCCGCGGGTGGCCTTGAGCGCTGTCGGCGTCCCTGCCAACGCCGCCGGCACCACCGCGGCCGTCATCCCGGTGAATGCCCCGATGCCGATGCCGTTTACGGCGGCCACACGGAAGACGTAGGCCGTACCGTTGGCAAGGCCGGTGACCGTCGCCGTCGTCGCCGGAGAAGCTTTGTGGGGGAACGTCTTCCAGGTCCGACCGCCATCGCGACTCGAATGGAGGACATAGTCGGTGATCGGCAGACCACCGTTCGAGGAAGGCGCCGACCACGACAGATTGACTTGGCCGCTACGACGGACCACCACCGGCACGGGCGCCGCACTGGCCGTCGTGGCCGGCACCACAGGAAGAGACTTGGCGGTAAATAACGCGACCCCGACCGAGTTCACGGCCGCAACCCGGAAGACGTACGTGGTCCCGTTGGCAAGCCCCGTCACAGTGGCCGACGTGGCAGACGATGCCGGGCGATCGATCGGTGCCCAGGTTCGTCCCGCGTCGCTGCTCAGTTGAAGGGCGTAGTCTTTGATCGGACTGCCACCGGTGGCCGTCGGCGCTTTCCAGGTGAGGGTCGCCGTGCCATTGCCACGCGTCACCCGCAGGGCAGTCGGCAAGCCGGCCGGCAGCGCCGGGATCGCCGCAGGAGTAGCGGGGGTGAAGGGGCCGCGACCGATTGCGTTGACCGCCGCGACGCGGAAGGCGTACGACGTACCATTGACCAGACCGCTGACCGTTGCGGTCGTCGACGCGGAGGCTCCGTCGGCAACGGTCTTCCAATGCGCCCCGCCGTCGGTGCTCACTTCGACGACGTAGTCGCTGATCGGCAGGCCGCCGGTGTCGACGGGGGTCGAGTACGCAAGACGAACCTGCCTGCTCCCCGGGGTCGCCGTGAGGCTCGTTGCGGCGGCAGGCAATCCCAGCGGCACGACCGGCGCCGACGGCTCCGACCAAGGTCCTGTGCCGTCGGCGTCCTTGGAGGCCACCCGGAAACGGTAGGCCGTGCCATTGACGAGGCCTGTGACGATCACGCCAGTGTCGGCGGAGGCCGGGTCGGCGAGGCCGCGCCACGTGACACCGTCATCCAGGCTCTGCTCGATGGAGTAGCCGGTCGTCGGGAGAGTTGCGGGGGTAGCGGGAGCTTGCCAGGAAAGCGTGGCGAGACGATCGCCGGCTACGGCACTCAAGCCCGTGGGGGCCTGTCTGGCGGTGACGGTGAAGGTCACGCTCGACGCGAGCCCCCGGTCGTCGGTCGCGGTGATCGTCACCGGCTCGCGACCGAGCGGCGTCTGGGAGGAGAGCGACCACGTCCACGCTCCACCATCCAGACGCGTCACGATGCCGATCGAGGCCGAGAGGGAGACCGTTGTTCCGGCGTCGGTTGCCCCCCAGCCGCCACTGGCGGTGATCGCAGAGCCGAGAATCCCGGAGACGGAAGCGAGGCCGACCGTGACCGTCGGTGGCGTCGCGGCGGGAGCGTCGTTGTCGGCGATGAAGACAACTTCGGGGAGCGCGTAGGCTTCGCTGTATCCGGCATCCGACGTGCTGATCACATGGTTGACGTACGCGCTGTGCCTCCCCTCCACCACGGTGTCGTCGACGGCCGTCACCCGCACCGCCTGCGGTAGATTCCAAGTCGCCGGGGTGAACACGAGCGCGGCGCTGCCGTCAAAGGCGCTCACGGCGCGGATCTGCCCGTCGGCAGGCGTTGGAGTGATCGTCACGTCTCCCGTCGGCTGACGCATGAGCACCAGCGAGTAGGTGTCGCTCGCTCCTCCTTCGGTGACGTCGGTCTGGCCATCGGTCGGAAGGATCATCACCGCCGGGAAGTCGTTGTCGACGATGTTCACCAGCACGGAGGGCAATCCCACGCCGTCGTAGGCCGGGTCGGCGCTCCGGGCCACGTGCCGCACCGACGACCGATGCAAGCTCTGCTCGGTGGCATCGTCGACGGCGTGGACGACGACCGTTTGGGGAATGTCCCAGGTGTCGGGCGTGAAGCGGAGCGTGGTGGTCTGCGGGGCGGCAGCCGAAGAAGCCGTGAGTTGCTGCGGACGAACGACAAGATCGACGAGCACATCCGCGGTGGGACGCTGCCGGAGGGCGAGGAAATAGGAATCGTCGATCCCCGACTCGCTCACCGTCGTCGTTCCGCCTGGTTCGACGATCACCGCGCCGGCGCCGGTCGGATTCTGGATCGCGGCGAGTTCGGGATTGAGGTCGAAATGGATCTTCCCCACACCGGTCTCGTCCCAGCCGCGGAAGTCGAGGTGTGACTGGAGCAGGTAGCCTGCCCCCCCCGAGCTGAAGGTGGCGTCGATCCAACCGCTGGTCATGTTGTCGAAGCCGAACACCCCGTCGATCCCGGGTGCGATGTCGACGACGAGCCATTGGAGCTCGCTCCAGGTCAGATCGATGCCCTGGTCGGTGGGCAGATGGACGGCGTCGATCATGTAGACCGGCGCTTCCCTCGAGCCCCCCACGCCGCCGACCGACTCGGTCCGCGTGTACCCGGTATCGGTGGCATCAAGCACTCCATCGCCGTTGGAGTCGAGCCCGAGCGCCATCGCCGTGGCGGTCGAAATGATCGTCACCTGGGCGCCAGTGTCGAACATGAAGTTGCCCGTCACGACCCGGCTGCCGTGGTGAACCTCGGCGGTGAAGAAGGGAATGTCGGCCCAGACCGGCGAATGATCTCCGGCGATCACCTCTCCCTCCGGCGAGAACGAGACCCGATCGTCGACGGAAATCGAATACCGCGGTCCGGCGGGCGCAGGAAGCTCAGCCGAGAAGTCCGCAGCCATGAGGAAGTTGCCCTCGGCAAACGTCAGCCAGGGGGTGAAGTCGAGGGTTGTGACCCGGCCGGTCATCGCCGGCATGCCGACAATCCCGAACGGCCCGAAAATGCTGACATCGCGTGTGGCGTCGGAGATGATGCGGGTATCGACGATCGTTTTGCGGACACCGCTGGTGCCGGCGAAGTCGAGTCGGTACGGCGCCGAGATGTCGAACAATTGCGATCCACCGACACCGAGCTCGTTGAACAAACCCTCCACCCGATACGGGGGAGGGGACTCGTTCATGTCGTCGATGGCCGTCTTGAAGGCGAGGATCGTATTGGCCCCGGTGTCGAGGAGCCAGCTGTTGAAGATGTCTGGGCCGATCGAACCCCCTGAGGCGTCGCCGAACTCGACGGTCACTCGCGGTTGGTCGAGCGCGACGTTATCGCTCGCCCCGAGATCGATGAACGGACGTTGACCTGTCCCGTCGAGGGCGAAGCGCCGCTCGAGGGTCTCGACCAGCAGACGGGCACGACGCCCGGTTCGCTTCCGCCTCGCCGTCCACCGCTGTCGTCGGCAATCCATGGAAGGGCCCCGTAAGTCCACGGGCCGACGGTTCCCGTCGTCGGCACCAAACTCCCCAGCAACCGCTGGAATATAGTCCGCCGGCAGAGATCGAGCAGCGCCACCACGATCTCCGGCAGCCTGAGGCCCTCTCCGCGTTCGACCGCTGGGATCCCTGGGCACTCGCCCGGGCCGGCGGATTGCGACGGATTTCCCCCCCTTCCTTGCCGGGAGGGACATCAGGCGGTAGCGTCGCTCTCGCCGCGGGGCGTCCACCGGGCTCGCCGCCGCCGGCGGCCAGCGCCGCGATCATGACGGGAGCGAGAGGCCTGTCGATCAGGCGTTCCGTGTCTTTTTTTTTCGTCGGAGGAAATCCCCCTTGCTTCCGAGCCCCACCCCGTCGGCCGATTCGATTCCTCCGACGCGATCAAGGTGGATCGGTCGCGGAGGCACCGGCCTGCGGATCCTGCCGGCCGCGCTGGTCGCCTACGGGGTTTTCATCCTGATCGTCGGGGCCGCTCACGCTTGGCGAGGTGGAGACGTCGACATGGGGCAGCGGCTCCGCGAGTATTCGCTGTTTCGGCGCGGCGTCTACCCCTGTCACGTCCTCGAGAAAGATCCCGGCGGCCTGCGGATTTACAGCGTCTATCCCCCCTATGCGTTTCTCCTCTTCGTGCCGTTTTTTGAGCCGGAGGGGGCCGTGCAGGGGCGGGTGATGATCGAGAGCCTCTCCGTGGCCAGCCTGATGGTGATTGGGCTCTACGCGTGGCGCCGGTTTAAGCCCACCTCCGGCACGGCAGTCGCCGCCGTGGCAGCCACGCTCTCAGCAGCCATTGCCGGCAATGGGAATGCGTTCGCGCTCGGACAATTTTCCATCATCTGCATGGGACTGATCGCCCAGGCGATGATCCTCCTCGGACAGGGGAGGCCTGTTGCCGCCGGGATCTGCTGGGCACTGGCGATGATCAAGCCCCAAATCGCCCTCTGCTTCGCACCGCTGTTCTTGGTCGGCGCGAACATCCGGGGGCTGGTCTGCGGTGTGGGCGTTCTCGGCATTCTCAGCCTCGCTGCCTGCGAGTGGACGGAAGTCTCGCCCCGGGCCGTCGTCGATCACTGGTTCTTTCGTTCAAACCTCAACTTCAACGGACACGCGGGCGGTCCCCGCGCCGTGGCCGCCTGGACCGGCCTGTCGCAGCGTCACATCGTGGGGCTCGGCCTGGTCACGATCGCCGGGGTGGCCCTGGGCGTCCGCCGACGACTGGCGAAGATCGGAGATGTCGATCTCCTTCCGCTCGCCGGATTGTTCGGGGCGATCGGAGCCCTGGCGTTCTATCATCGTCACTACGACTACATCATGCTCTGGCCAACCCTGTTGGCCGCATTCGCCGTGGCCGATAGGCGACGCGATCGGGCTTCCCTGGCCATCGCGGCCGTGATGTTCTTGTCGCTGGTCATTCCGGAGCGTTGGCTGAAGGACGTGCCCTACCAACTGCTCGTCCGCAGTGCCGTCTGGGGGGCGACGGGGGTGTGGGCGTTTGTCGTCTCGTTGCCCAACGTCACCCCTGGCACCCCGGGCCTCAAGCCGGAACGTCAATCGTCGTCGTCCTCGGCGGGGCCGACGGCCCATTCGGGATAGGCGGCGCCGCTTCCCTTGCGGGCGTGCCAGAGGATCCGGTTGAGGAGATCCTCAGGGGCCCGATCGATCTCCTCGAAGTTCATGCCGGCGCTCGCCACCGCCCCTTCCCGCAACACGGGGTCGCGGATCGTCTGTGGGGGGGCGTTCATCCGGTCGATCGGGATGGCGACCTCGAGATGATCGAACGGCGTTGCGTCGGCCGTGTCGGTGAAGCAATCGAACATCGGCGTGGCCGAGGCATCGAACTGGTTCATGGGGCGCAGCCCCAAGATCTGATGAATCGTCCGCAGAACGCTGGTCGTGTTGTACTGCGTTCCGACGACCGTACTCCGTCGCGCGTAGGGGCTCGCCACGTAGCAGGTTGTCCGGTAGCCGCTGACATGGTCCCAGCCGGCCTGGGGATCGTCCTCGATCGCGAAGATCGCCATCTTCGACCAAAACCGGCTGTGTGACAGGGCCTCGACAATTCGCCCGAAGGCGAGATCGTTGTCGGCCATGCACGCCTCGGGGGTGGGGCAGTTGGCCGCGGTGCCGCTGGTGTGGTCGTTCGGCAGACAGATGATGACGAGATTCGGATACTCCCCGCGAGCCTCGAATTCAGCCAGCTCCTTGATGACAAAGTCGGCGCGGAATTGGTCGGGAACACTCATGTCCCACCCCACCGCCCCAGGGGGCGAGAACGGCCGGATCGACTCGATCGCCGGCTCCGACGCGAAGATCACGTCGCCCTGATCGATCCCATCTCGCCAGGCCCGGAAGCAAGCGGTGAAGTCGGGCTGTCCGGCGCGGGCCGGATCCTTCCACCGCACGCGCGGCTTCATGAACTCGCCGTAGTTGCGGATCGTCCGGCCCTGTTCGACGGCCCGATCCCAGATGAATCCCGCCGGAGACCAAGCCAATGCGTCTGACTCGCCATCCCCCATGCCGTCTGGATAGCTCCGCGGGAAACCGGCGAAGCTCCGTTCGATGTAGTCATTGGCAACCGCCGAGGTACTCCAGTTGTGGCCATCCGCCGAGAGAATCCCGCAGCAGTAGGCGTTGTCGAGAAGCACGAACTGGCTGGCGATGGCGTGGTGATTGGGGGTCACATCGGCACCGAACACGCACAGCTCCGCGCGCCCGTTCCCTCCCGGCAGATCGCCGAGGACCTGATCGTAGGTGCGGTTCTCCTTGATGATGTAGACGACGTGCTCGATGAGACTCGGCTCCCCGATCCGCTCGGGCACCGCTCGCGGCGGCATGTCGGGGCGGGGCGGGAGAAGCGCTTCCCGGATCGCCGCCGATCGCATGTTCCGCGCGGCGATCTCCGACCACACCGCCAGCGTCCCGTTGTCCGGCAGGGGAACCAGCGACACACTCCCGTGGTAGTGGTGGGAGTTGAATCCCTCGCTCCCCCGATGCTTCCTCGGCTTCTCGGGAAGCCCCTTCATGTTGGCGACAACGAGCTGACCACGAGCAGCGTCATAGGCGACCCCGGATGGATACCAGCCAACGGGGATCAACCCGACGAGCTTCGTCTCCCCCTTGTCGGCCGGATCCCATTCGATCACCGCGACGGCGTTCTGGGCCCCGTTGCAGACGAACAACCGCTCCCCGTCGGCCGAGAAAGCAAGCGCGCCCGGCTGGGCCCCGAACAATTCCGCCGGAGTCGACTTCGCCCACACCGTCTCCACGACCATGGCGCTCGTCACGTCGAGGATCGAGACGGTGTCGGCCCCGGCGTTGGCACACACGACGTGCCGCCCATCGGGGCTGACGGCCAACGCCGACGCATGCTGACCGACGACAACCTCGGTGGCAGCCCCGGAAGCGAGGTCGACGATGCTCACGCTCCCCTCGCTGGCGACGTGCCGAACGGGATCGACCCGGACCGTCGTCCCCTTGCCGGCCGGGCCGACAGGGTCGTCGGGACCGGGGCGACGCCCCCCCCAGTTGCTGACGAACGCCTTTCCGTCAGCGAGGACGACGTCGAAGGGCGCCACGCCGACATCGAACGATCGCAGCAGCTCCCCGGAGAAGGCATCGATCTCGTGGAGTCGGTTGGAAAGATTGCCGCAGACGTAGAGGCGACGGCCATCGACAGACAGGGCCAGTCCGGCGGGGATCTCGTCCTTCCGCTGGGCGACGCCGGTCGGTGGCAGCGGGATCGCATGGGACGGGGCCACGACGCCGTCGTCCACGGCGAACACCTTGACCGACCCGTGAACGTCGCTCATGTAGAGCCGCTGGCCGTCGGGAGCGAAACGGAGGCCGGTAAAGCTCTCGATCGCCCTCTTGTCGGGCTGCAGGTTCCGTTCGGTGCCGGCGGGCTGGGCACTCTCCACCGCCGCTGGCTGCACGCGTTGGATCACGGCACCGGAGGCCGGGTCGATGACGACGATCTCGTTGGTCTTCCCGGCGGTGACGGCCAGCTTCCCGTCGGGCGAGAGGGCGACCGCCTGGGGACGGAGGCCGGCAAGTTCGATCTGCCGGCCCATCGGGGTGAGCACCTGATTGACCGGCGTAACCGCCCGACCGTCTCCGCCGCGACCGACCGGCTCGGACGTCGGCCCGGCGGACTCTTCCGAGGGGGCGTTGTCGCCTGCCAGAACGGGGAGGAAGAGGAGTGTGGCGAGAAGGATCGCCAGGGATGTGTTGGTTTTCATGGAGCGGAGAATACCGCGCCTGAGCCGTGGAGCGACACACGGCCCAGGGCTACACTCCCTCTTCATGACACTGTCCTCCGACCCCTTCATCCGTCTTCAGGGGCTCCTTCACCGCCCCGTCTCGACGCGCCCTGATTGGCTCAAGGCTTGGCGAAACGAAGCCCAGTATCTTCTCATCCTCGCCCGCCGGGCCAGCGACGATGACGACGAGGAACTGCTCCAGGAACTCGAGGATCAAGCCGACGAGATGGCGGCCATGGTCGAGGCGAGGCTCGCCGCCGAAGGGCTCTGATCCGCCGAAGGCCTTTGGTCATGGATCGACTCGTCTCCTTCCCCCCCTCCATCGGAATCCCACCATGACAAAGCCCGTGTCCGCGCGCTTTTCGCTCTCCCGCCGCAGCCTCCTCCGGCACGCTGCCGTCGGAGCGGCGACGGTCGCCTCGACCCGAGCCATGGCGGAAGCCGAGCCCGGAGATGACAAGCCACTCACCTTTGCCTGCATCGGTATGGGGGGGCAGATGCGCGGCTACCTGCTTCAGGAGCTCGCCAAGCTCGATCAGCGGGTTGTCGCGATCTGTGACGTCGACCGGCAACAGCTGGAGACCGCCGGCAAGATCAAGGAACTGGCCGATGCTCGGGTCTACACCGACTACCGCGATCTGCTTGCCGAGGAGTCCGGCATTGATGGGGTGATCATCGCCACCCCAGACCACTGGCATGTGCCGATCTGCCGGGCCGCGCTCGAGCGGGGTAAGCATGTCTATTGCGAAAAGCCGCTGGCCCATTCGGTGGCAGAGTGCCGGGCGCTCGAACGCCTCGCCCTCGATCACCCCGGCCTCGCCACCCAAACCGGCAATCAGGGCTGCTCGACGGAGGGCTTTCGTCGCAGCTTCGAGGTAGTGCGATCGGGCCTTCTCGGACCGATCCAGGAGGTCCATGTCTGGCATCCGGCCCATGGCTGGCCCCACGGCGTCGATCGTCCAGCTGAGAGCGATCCGATTCCCGCCGGCCTCGACTGGGACTTCTATCTCGGCACGGCGCCGCAGCGCGGTTACAAGACGGGTCTTTACCATCCAGGGAACTGGCGCGGCTGGTACGACTTCGGCGGCGGTTCGATCGCCGACTTCTGCTGCCATGGCTTCCAACTGGCCTTCCGATCGCTCGACTTTGGCGCCCCGCGGCGAATCGAGGCCACAGGCGACGATCTCGGCCACGAGTCGTTCCCCACCCGGTGCACGATCCGCTACGAATTCGCAGCCAAGGGCGAGCGCGGGCCGGTGACGATGTTCTTTCACTCTGGCAAGGACAACCTTCCCCCCGCGGACATCACCCGCGGCCCGGTTGGCACCACCGGATGCCTGCTGGTGGGGAGCGAGGGGACGCTCTCGGCGGGCCTTTGGAACACCGACTGCCAGGTGCGGCTGAAGGGGGAGGATGCTTTCAGCGGCGCCGATCATCCGGCGGTCGCCGCGATCGCGCGGACCGAGCCGCGGATCGACACCGAAGCCCTCAAGTGGGATCCGGGCCGGGTGGCGAAGGGGGAGCGGCCACGCTGGAGCAAGGTGAACAATTCCCACATGTTCGAGTGGGTGCTCGCCTGCGCCGGAAGCACGAAAACCTACTCGCCGTTCGAGGTGGGGGCGAGGATCACCGAACTCGGCATGCTCGGCGTCCTGGCGCTGAGGATGCAGGAGCCGATTCAGTGGGACGCCGACACCTGCTCGGCCGTCGGGCTCCCCGCGGCTACGCTCCTCATTGATCCTCCCCCGGCAACGACAAAATACCTACCAGGGTAAAAGCGATTGAACCGATCCGACCCGATCAGCCCCCCGAACGAGGATCATGATGACTTCATCACGGCTCCCGCGCTCGCATCTCGGCCTGATCATGCTGATGGCGGCGGTGTCAATTCCCTTGCAGAGCCACGCGGCCGACGAGGTGACACTCGCCTTCGCCGGCGACGTCATGCTCGCCGACCTCCCCGGGGAGACGATCGCAGCGGGAAGGGATCCACTCGCCGAGTTCGCCGATGTTTTCGATCGGGTCGACGTGGCGGTCGCGAATCTCGAGTGCGTCGTCTCGACCGTCGGCGAAGCAGTCGAGAAGCCGTACACCTTCCGGGCCCACCCCCGCGTCCTCGACGTTGTCGGCCGGCACTTCGGAGTCGTGTCGCTGGCCAACAATCACACCGGCGATTTCGGCCACGACGCCTTCCTCGAGCAGCTCACGTTGCTTGAGAAGGCCGGCATCGGGCGCTTCGGCGGCGGCCGCGACTGCCGTGAGGCCCGACGTCCGCTCATCCTCGATCGCAACGGCCTTCGCATCGGGCTCCTCGGCTACAACGATTTCCATCCGCGCGAGTTCGAGGCCGGGCCGACCTGGCCGGGGGTCGCCTGGGCGGTCGACGAGCAGGTGGTGGCCGACATCAAGGCGGCCCGGTCGGAGCACAAGGCCGACATCGTCATTCCCGTTCTCCACTGGGGAGAGGAGTACGACCCTGCCAACGACCGCCAGCGAGCACTTGCCCGACTGATGATCGACGCCGGCGCCGATGTCGTCGTCGGTGGCCATCCCCATGTCACCCAGGAGGTCGAGTACCACCAGGGGAAACTGATCGTCTACAGCGTGGGGAACTGCGTCTTCGACGGATTCGACCCCGGTCCGTCGCGCCAGGGATGGATTCTCCGTCTCCGGGTCGACAAGCTCGGGATGGTGGCCTGGGACACCGTTCCCCTGCAGATCGACGACGAAGGAACTCCGCACCTCGACCGAGCAACCGAGTCACCCGCGGGCCGCCGCGGCGACGAGCGACTGACGATGCGACCGGTGCGGCTCGAGACGCCTTAGCCATCATCGGGCCACCGCGCCGTCGGGCAGCGGGGCCTCCGAGAACCGCCCTTCAGGAGGCCGCCGCCTCGCGGCCCGGAATCCGGCCATCCCCGGCCGGAAGCAGGTTCATTGGAAAAAACGGCTCGATGTAGAGGTGATCGGGGATCCGATCGGCAATCGTGGCGTGGAACTCCGGCAGCTTCGACCAATGGAGCTTCGGCTTCACATGGTGCGCTGTGTGGTAGCCGAGGTTCCCGGTGAGGATGTTGTAGGTGCGGTGCATGATGTTGTGGGAGGCCTCGTAGGGGTTTTGCGTGTCGAGGCCGGCGTGGTGGCAATAGGTGTGCCAGCAGGTGATGACGTAGCCCGCCACCATCGGAATCGCGAACACGAACAGGGCGTTGAGCGGATTGAACACGAAGGCCGCTCCAAGCAGCGAGAGCACGACCATCCCCATGCCGAAGAAGGCTGGCTGGTGACGCGGGTAGCGCCACGAGACGCCAAGGGCCCGGAGATAGCCAGTCATCGCGATCACTGCGGTGTATTCCAGTTCCCCCATCGTCGTGCCGTCGCGCCGCTTCCAAGCCGACTCGTCCTTCGTCTGGTCGAGGTAATTGACGTGGTGTCCGACGACATGGTGGAGCACCCACGCGTTGGTCGTAATGCCGGTGTGGAATGCGTAGGAGATCTCGAGGAGCCGGTTGGGCACCGCCTGATGGAACGTAAAGAGATGCTGGTGGTGGTGATTCCAGGAACAGATGCACGCCTTCGGCCCGATCACGAGCACGAGCCAAGCGGCGAGCATCCACACGCTCCGGGCCTCGAAAAACACGAGCAGGTCGAGAAGGGAGAGGGTGACGATGCAGAGCACCGGGAGCACATCTTCCCTGTGGCGGAATAGGTTCATGGCTGCGCGTTGGGGGTGAGGGGGATTCCTAGGAGATCGTACCCCGTTCCCGTTCCGAGGCGAACCGGGGCCGCCTCGCTGCCGCCCCGATTTGCTCTTGCCGACGCCGCCGGCAGAGAGGGATGATCGAGCGCCCGCCGGGCCGAAAGCGAGCCTCCGCACCGATTCGGCCCGGCCCCCCCCGCGAGATCCCCATGAGCTCCCTTCCACGCTCCACTCGTCCCGAGGGAATCCGCTTTCCGGGGTCGATCCACTTTCCGGGGGCGATCCACTTTCCGGGGGCGATCCACGGCCCGGCGGCAATCCACGTCCTGGCGGCGATGCTGGGGCTCATCGTCGCCACGGTCATGACGGGGCCCCGGTGCCAAGGCCAGGGCTTTTCTCTCGGGCCCACATCCTCCACGCCGGTTGCGGCGCCAATCCCCTGGCCGGCCCGGCCGCCGGCGCGGATCTATGTCGTCCCCTTTCCGATGGAGCCGGGGCTCGAGCAGCAGCTCGAGCAGGCGGCCGCCACCGGCTTCCCCCAGGGGCCGTTGCGGCGGATGATGGCCGAGCGGCCGCGTGTCTCCGACATGGTGACCGGCTTCGACCGCCAGGCTCCGGCCGGCTGGTCGATCGCCCAGCAGGTGGCCAACGCGCTTGCCGGAGCCGGCCTTCCGGTCGTGTTTTGGAATCGCCCCGACCCGCCCCCAGCCGATGGCTGGCAGCTCCGCGGCGAAGTGGTGACCCTCGACGACGGCAGCGCAGCCGCGCGTGGTCTCGTCGGCTTCGGTGCCGGCAACAAGAAGGTGGGGGTCGACGTCGTCCTCTGTGATCCGCAGACCGCCGGAGGGCAGGCGTTCTTTGTCCTCGACACCTCCGACAAGGGGCGGATGACCCCGGGGGCGGTGCCCATGGGCGCCGTGGCGGGCTTCAATCCGACGGTGATGATCGGCCGCGCGGCGGCGACCGCGACCGGCATCAGCGACATCACCCAGCAGGGGCGGATCTCGAAGGAAGTCGCCGACGGCATCATCGGTGCGATGCGCCAGCACGGACAGTGACGGCAGGCAACGCCGGCGGCGCTGCGTTTTCCACAGCCAGACCTGCTTTTATTCAAAGAGTCGTCGCGGCGATGCGATTGAGCAACGGCTCCCTCTCGGGATTGCAAGCGCAAGCCCCGTCATGTCGGGATTGTCAGCGGTATTGCGTCACCGCCGTCATCGCGGAAGGCGTATGCTCGCCCCATCGGTTGATCGACGTTCAAGATTTCCAAGCGGAATTGGATGTCGATCACAGAGTCGCTGATTGACCGTGGTTCCCAGGGGATTGATTCCAATGAAGCGTCGCGCATCGAGCCGGTGTCGTCCCTGGCGAAGCAGTCCCCGATTCATGACGCCCCGGAAGCGTCGTTCACCGATCGCCCGCCGCCGCAGGCCGTTCCAACTCGAGCGACTCGAAGAGCGGAAGATGCTCGTCGGCGACGTCTCGGGAACGGTCTTCAACGACGTCAACCGCAACGGGATCGGTGATCCGGCGGAGAACGGCCTGGCGGGCTGGACGGTGTTCGTCGACACCAACAACAACGGCGTCCTCAACGCCGGCGAACGGAGCACCGTCACCGACATCAACGGGCGGTACGCGATCACCGGACTGACCGCTGGCAACGCCAACATCGTCGAGGTCGTGCCCGCAGGCTTCGCGCCAACCCCTGGATTCACGAATCGGCAAGTGGCGCGGATCCGCGACGGACGGGAACAGCGGGCAAGCTTCCCCAACGTGGCCCTTCCCCCGGTCACCGGCACCGTGGCGGGGACGGTGTTCGAGGATCGCAACGAGAACGGCACCCGCGAGGCTGGTGAGCCCGGGATCGCCGGTTGGGCGATGTTCATCGACACGAATGGCGACGCGATCCCGAACCCCGGGGAACCGGCCGCAGCGACCGGAGCCGACGGCAGCTACCGGATCACCGGGGTGAACCCGGGCACGGTGACCGTGTTCGAGGTCCCCGCTGGTGGTCTCCGCCCCACCGTCGGCGGGCTGTTTCCCCTCGTCGGCGCGACCGACCGTCGGACGGTGACCGTCGCCTCAGGCGCGACCGCGACCGCCAATTTCGGCAACCTCATCCCTCAGGTGGGGTCGATCCAGGGCACCGTCCGCAACGATCTCAACGGTGACGGATTGTCCGGAGCGGGTGAGCCGGCACTGGCCGGCAGGACGGTGTTTGTCGATCTCAACGCCAACGGCTTGGTCGAAGCCGGCGAGCCGACGCGCGTCACCGATGCCGCCGGCGGCTATTCGTTTGCCGGTATCCACACCGGCAGCTACACGATCGGCGAAGTCGTGCCGGCCGGATGGATCAATGCCGTCGACAGACCCGCCTCTCGTGGGGTGAATGTCGTCCTCGGCAGTGCCAACACCGTCGACTTCTTCGATCTGGTGCCGGCGGCGGGATCGATCAGCGGCCTCGTCTTCAACGATGTTGACGGAGACGGCGGCCAGGCAGCCGGTGAACCGGGCCTCGCCGGATGGCAGGTGTTCATCGACACCGACGGCAACGGGATCGCCGGTGCCACCGAGCCGACCACACTCACCGATCCTACGGGCGCCTACGCGTTCACCGGCGTCCCCTACGGCCCGGTCACCGTCCGGGAGGTCGCTCCACCTGACTGGGTGGCGACCAATCCACTCTCCCAGGCACGATCGTTTCTCCAGTTCAGCGGTGCCGCCACGGCCGGAGTGAGCTTCGGCAACCGCGAGCGGATCGGCTCGATCACGGGGACCGTCTGGAACGACGCCAACGGCAACGGCCTCGCCGACGCCGGGGAGAGCGGCGCCGTTGGGGCCACGCTCTATCTCGATCTCGACCGCGACGGCGTCCAGAGCCCGACCGACCCGATCGCGATCGCCGACGCCAGCGGAAGCTACACGTTCTCCCGGGTGCCGGTCGGCCCGCAGAGAATCTCCCAGATTCTCGATGCCGGCTGGGTGACGGCGATCGGCAAGTCGGCCAGCGCCGCGATCAGTGTGACGATCGGTGGCGCCCACACGGCTGACTTCTTCACCCTGCTCCCCACCACCGGGTCGGTCTCTGGCACCGTTCACAGCGACGCAAATGCCAACGGCCTGATCGACGTCACCGACGCTCCGCTGTCGGGGTGGGTCGTGTACTCCGATCTCAACGGCAATGCGACGCTCGACGTCGACGAACCGGTCGCCACGACCGATGCGGCCGGAAGCTACACGATCACCGGCATCCCCTACGGCCGAAACCAGATCCGCGAGGTTCTTCAGACGGGCTTCACTTCCACCAACCATCCCGGTGGCGTGGTGACGGTCACGATGCTCAACGGCGAGGCCCGGACGGGGATCGCCTTTAGCAACCTCGAGACCGTGACCTACACGATCGCTGGCACGGCCTACTTCGATGCCGACAGCGACGGCCTCCGCGGCGTCGGGGAGCGCGGTCTCGGCGGCATCACCGTCTACGTTGACATGAACGACAACGGGGCCAAGGATCCGACCGAGCCCTCGACCGTCACCGCCACCGATCTCTACTTCACGCCGGCGGTCAACGAGGCGGGCACGTATTCGTTCCTCCACCTGTCGCGGGGAACGTACACCGTCCGAGAGATCCTTCCTGCCGAGTTGGCCGGCACCGCGGCGGCGGCCACCGTGCAGGTGGTGACGGTCGGTCCGACGAGCCAAATGGCGGTCGATTTCGGGAATCGCTACCGCGCCAACGAGATCCATGGCTCGGTGTTTGACGACACCGACGCCGACCATGTCCGGGATCCGGGCGAATACCTGCGACCGGGGGTGAGCGTCTACATCGACCGCAACCGCAACGATTTTCACGACGCCGACGAGCCGGGATCGGTGACTGGCGAGGATGGTTCGTATCACTTCTACGGTCTGGCGCCGGGGGCGTACGTGGTGCGGAGGGATTCCGCGTCCGCCGGCGTCGTCACCTATCCGCAGACCTCCGGTGGGATCCTTTGGCCGGCCGGGACGAGCAATCCCTCCGTGGGCGTCGTCACCCCCGGGACGATCACGGCGTCGCTCGCCGACGGCGAGGTCTTCAACCAGTCGGTGAGCATCACGATTCCGGGTGGCGGTGGCGTGACGACGATGGTCGACGTCTTCCTCTTGTTCGACGACACCGGGAGCTTCGCCGGCAACAGCCCGCTGGTGAGGGCGGCGTTCCCGACGATCATCAGCTCCTTGCAGACGACGCTCCCGGGGATCGACTTCGGCTTCGGCGTGGGGCGATTCGAGGAGTATGCGAACTTCGCCTTGGAGAACTCCGCCGGTCGGCCCTTCACCCTCAACCAGCCGATCGTGGCCTCGACGACCCCGGGCTTCAGCCTCTCGATCCAATCGGCCCTCGACCGGATGGCGCCCGGCTACGGCGGCGACGGACCGGAGACCGACATCGAGGCTCTCTATCAGCTCGTCACCGGCATCGGCTTCGACGGCAACAACAACGCCACGATCACCGACAGCGGCCCGGCTGGTCTGGCCTCGACACAGCTCACCCCGGGGGCGAGCGGCGACGTCCCGAGCTTCTCGTCATTCGTCCCCGACCCGGCCAACAACGTTCTCGCCCCGGACGGCACCATCGGCGGCGGAGGCTTCCGCACCGGAGCCTTGCCGATCATCCTCACCGCCACCGACATCGGATTTGCCTACCAGCCGAAGGGCGAAACAGTCGTTGTTGGCACCGGCGGCGTGAGCCTGCCGCTGACCGATTTCACGGGCGTCTCCCGCGCCACCACGCCCTATGGCGCTGGTGCCGGCATCCAGGAGACGGTCACCGGCCTCAACGCACTTGGCGCGCTGGTCATCGGGCTGGGAACGAACGCCGAGCCACTCTTCGCCCCTCGGCAGGGTCTCGAGGCCCTGGCGAAGCTCACCGGGGCGGTCAATCGCTCCACGGCGTCGATCGCCAACGGCACGGTCGACCCGATCGATCCGGGCGATCCGTTCTACTTCCAGATCACCACCGGCTTTGGGGCGACGGTCGCCAGCGGGATCACCGCGGCGATCGAGAACGCCGTCACGAACATCGCGATGGACCTCACCGTCCGCGCTTCCGATCCGCGCGTTCGCATCGTCAACCACACCGGCACGCTCGCCGGGGTGAGCGCCGGCCAGACGGCAAACTTCGACATCGAGTTTATCGGGGACGGCCGCCCGCACCGCTTCGATCTCCAGTTCGTCCGTGCCGGCACGAATGTCGTCGTCGGATCGATCCCGGTGGTGCTGGGAACGCCGGTCATCGGCGAGGGCTACCAGTTCGACGATCTCTCCGACGGCGAGATCCACTCATCGTGCGATTTCGGGAGCTACGTTGCCAACGTCGCCCCGACGTTCCTTGGCGGCGGCGATCAGGCCATGATCGAGGATGCCGGCCCGCAGTCGCTCGTCGGCTGGGCGACAGGCATCACCCCGGGGCCTGCCAACGAGTCGGCACAAGTCGTCCGATTCCTCGTCACGACCGACAATCCTGCGCTGTTCAGCACGGCTCCGTCGGTGTCGGCGGATGGCATCCTGACGTTCACCCCCGCCCCGAACGCGCACGGAACTGCGACGGTGACCGTGCAGGCGCGGGACAACGGCGGCACGGGCCTGTTGGGAGCCGACACGAGCGCCCCTCACACCTTCCTGATCACGGTCGCCCCGGTCAACGACGCGCCGACCGCCGACGACGACACGTTCTCCGGCCTCGACGGGGCCCTGCTAGCGATTGCCGCTCCCGGTGCCATCGCCAACGACGGCGACGTTGACGGCGACCCGATCAGTGCCCGGCTCGTCGACGGCCCCCTCCGCGGGACCGTGACCTTCCTCGCGGATGGATCGTTCGACTACGTGCCTGGTGTCGGGTTTCGGGGCACCGACAGCTTCCGGTATGTCGTCAGCGACGGCTTCCTCGATTCCAACGTCGCGACGATCACCGTCTCCCTGCCCCACGTGAACGCCGTCCCGGTGGCCTTCGATGACGCCTACGACACCAACGAGGACACCGACCTCGTCGTCGTCGCTCCCGGGATCACTGGGAACGATTCCGACGGCGATTTCGATCCCCTCACGGCGGTGGTCGTGACCGCCCCCGCCCACGGGACGCTCGCGCTCGATCCCTCCGGTGCCTTCCGCTACGCGCCGGCGGCGAATTACTTCGGCCCCGACACCTTCACTTACCTCGTGACCGACGGCTTTGCCGACTCCAACCTGGCGACGGTGTCGATTCTCGTGGCGTCCGTCGACGAGCCTCCGGTGGCCCTCGGCGATACGTTCACCGTCGATGAGGATGCTGTCCTCGACTCACTGCTCGACACCGTGCTTGTCAACGACGTCGACCCCGAAGGCGCGGCGTTGACGGCGGTCCTCGCGACGAACCCGGCCCACGGAACCGTCGTGCTCGCTGCCAACGGCACGTTCGTCTACACACCGATCGCGAACTTCAACGGCATCGACAGCTTCACCTACTCGGCCAGCGACGGCGTGCTGCTCTCCGGGCCGGCAACGGTGACGATCGTCGTCACCCCCACCAACGACGCCCCCGTGGCGACCGGCGAGGCCTACGCCACGGACGAAGACACCCCCCTCATCGTCGCCGCTCCCGGCTTGCTCGCCAACGACGTCGACATCGACGGGGATCGGCTCACGGTCGTTCTCGTCGACAGGCCGCTCCGCGGGACCGTCGTGGCGAGCGCCAACGGGTCGTTCAGCTATCTGCCAGCGCTCAACTTCAGTGGCACCGACAGCTTTGCCTACCGCGTCAATGACGGGAATGGTCGCGACTCAAACACGGTGATCGTGACGCTCACCGTCAACCCGCTCAACGATGCTCCGACGGCGGCCGCCGATACCTATGCCGTCAGTCTCGACAGGGCCCTGACGGTCGCGGCGCCGGGCGTCCTCATCAACGACCGCGACGTCGACGCCAACCCACTCTCGGCAGTCCTCGCGACCGCTCCGGTCAACGGCCGGCTGGTGCTCAATGCGGACGGATCGTTCACCTACACCCCGAACGTCGGCTACGTCGGCAGCGACAGCTTCACCTACCGGTCCTCCGACGGGCTGCTCCTGTCGGCCCCGGTCGCCGTGACGTTCACCGTGACGGCTCCCCCGGCGAAGTTCTACGTCGCCGACGGCACCAACGGCACGACGTACAAGTATTCCGCCACCGGATCGACGCTCGGTAGCAACGTCCTCAATGCCCGCGGTGCTCTCGGGATCGCGTCGAATGCCGCCGGCACGACGCAGTGGGTCGTCGACTCGGGCGGAAACGTTTTCGTCTACACCAACACCGGTACGCTCCTCGGCCAATGGACGCCGCGCGGGGTCGGAAGACCGGAGGGGGTGACGGTGTGGGGCAACGACCTGTGGGTCGTCGATCCGTCGGGGGACCGGGTTTACAAGTTCACCGGCGGGGCCCTCCTGCGGACCGGGCGCGTAGCGCCGACGTCGAGTTTCGCGCTCAATGCCGCGAATCTCGATCCGAAGGATCTGGTGACCGACGGAACGAGCGTCTGGGTCGTGAACGACACGATCGCCACCGACCGCGTCTTCAAGTACAGCGTTGCCGGTGTGCTCCAGGGGAGTTGGACGCTTTCGACGACCAACCCGAGCCCGACAGGGATCACGATCGACCCAACGAACGTCAGCCACATCTGGACGGTCGACGCGAGCACCGATCGGGTCTACCAGTACGACACCGCCACAACGCGACTGACCGGTATCCAAGAGCCGAGCACGTTCTTCCCGCTGGTGACCGGGAACGGGAACCCCCAGGGAATCGCCGATCCGATGGTGCCGGGAGCCCCCGTCAGCCAGGCGATCGCCCCCTCGACGCCGGTCGAGCCCATGCGACCCGCAGCTGAGGTGACGACCACGGCCGGCATGTTCGCGGCCGCGGCTTCGAGCGCCACGACTGCGGCACGTCCTTCCACCACGCCTCCGCTGCGCAGCGAGACCAGGACGGACGACGCAGCGCCCCCGGCCGGACGGCCGTCAGTCTCGCCCCCTTCCGCTGGAAGCGTGGCGATCGCGCCGATCTCCCTCGATGCCAACGCGCTCCAGCCGGCCAACCGGGTCCGCCACGAACTTGTCGCTCAGCGGCCGTCGGTCAAGGATCGGCAGCGTTCCAGCAACGACGCCGACGACGCGGACCGGATCTCTCCGGCGTGACGGCCACGACGGTCCTGGGCTTTTCACCCGGGGCTGTCGATCGGGAGCATACGGCCGAGAGCATCACGAACGCTCGAGTAGGCCGGAACGCCAAGGCTCGTCCGCACTGCCAAATCCTTCGCCGCGGAGGGGTCTGGGACGATCGCGGCAACGTGGATGCCAGCGTTCCGCCCCGCTTCCCAGTCGACCGCCGAATCGCCGAGCATCCAGGCCGCGTCGCGATCGATTCCATGGAGCGCGAGCGTCTCCTTGATAAACCGCGGTGAGGGTTTGCGGTAGGCGGAGGGTTCGTCTGGGCGCTCTGGCGCAATGCAGATCGCCGTGAAAAGATTGCTGCCAAGCCCGAGGAGGTCGAGCATCCGCCCGTTCACCGCTTCGACGTCGGCAAGCGCGAACAATCCACGCCCAACCCCTGATTGGTTCGTGAACAGGAAGAGCCGAATCGACGCCTCCTTCGCTCTGAGGAGCGCCTCCCGCACGCCAGGAAGAAGGACCACCCCGGCCGGATCGTGAAGGTAGGGCACGTGCTCGATGAGCGTGCCGTCGCGATCCAAAAAAAGAGCCCGCGGGGGTCGCCCTGGGACGGAGCGCGGCGGGGATGAGGGCGAATCTTCCATCGCTGCAGTTTGCGGTATGATCGCTGCACGATTCAAGGGCGAAGCCGCCCCTGAAGTTCCGCCAACCAGCGGCTCCGACACGTGCGGAGCCGCCTCGGTCTGACCGGCCCCGAGTCCTGAACGGGAATGCCTCGAGCGGACCCCGAGGATCACTTGTGATACCGCAGCGTAAGCTCCCCCAGCTGACCGTTCCCGGCCTTCCGGTCCTGATCGTCGGCGACTTGATGCTCGATCGCTATCTGGATGGTCCGGTGGAGCGGATCTCCCCCGAAGCCCCGGTGCCCGTGCTCCATGTCCGCCGGACCTTCGAGCGCGCCGGGGGCGCCGGAAATGTGGCGGCGAACGTCAACGCGATGGGGGGAAGTGCCATCCTCATCGGCGCGGTGGGGCGTGACCCCGCCGCCGACCTGCTCCGAAAGGTTTTGGGGGAAGCCGACGTTGATACCGCCACGGTCGTCGACACCCCCACGATCCCGACGACCACGAAGACACGCCTGCTCGCCGGACACTCCCAAATCGCCCGCTTCGACGAGGAATCGCCGCTCAACGACGTGGCGGCTCGGGACGCGATCCTCGAGCGCGTGGCCGCCCGCCTCCCCGAGGCCCGGGTCGCGATTCTCTCCGACTACGCCAAAGGGGTGTGCGACACGGCCGTCTGTCGGGCGGTCATCGAGGGGGCTGCTCGGGCCGGGATCCCCACGATCGTCGATCCCAAGGGGGCCGACTTCAGTCGCTACTGCAACGCCTCGGTGATCACGCCCAACCGGAGCGAGGCGATGGCCGTCTGCGGATTCCCGATCCGCGACAGCGACGACGCCATCCGCGCGGCAGAATCGATCCGCGGCCGGTTCTCAATCGCGGCGGTGGTCGTCACGCTCGGCGAGCAGGGGATGGTGGTCGTCTCCAACGGACGCGTGGCGGTGATCCCGACCCAGGCGAAGGGGGTCTTCGACGTCACAGGCGCCGGCGACACGGCCGTGGCCATGCTCGCGGTCGCCCTCGCCGAGGGAATGCCGCTCGAGGACGCTTGCGTGCTCGCCAATGCCGCTGCCGGCATCCAGGTGTCGCGGATCGGCGCCGCGCGGATCACGCGCAGCGAGGTGATGGCGGCGATCGACGCCCAGTCGACCCTCGCCCAGGGGAAAGTCCTCGGCCTCGAAGCGCTCCAAATCGCCGTCAGGCAGGCGCGGGTGGAGGGAAAGACGATCGGATTCACCAACGGCTGTTTCGACATCCTCCACCACGGGCATGTCGCGCTCCTCGAAGCTGCGGCACGGGAGTGCGATCTCCTCGTCGTCGGGGTCAATTCGGATGCCTCGGTGACACGGTTGAAAGGGGCGCCGAGGCCCTACGTCCCTTCCGCGGCCCGCCAGGCGGTGCTGGCTGCCCTGTCGAGCGTGGCCTGGGTGTGCCAGTTCGATGGCGACACTCCCCTCGAGCTGATCCGGGCGCTCGAGCCGGATGTGCTCATCAAGGGGGCCGACTACAAGGCCGCCGACGTCGTGGGGGGCGACCTTGTCTTGGCCCGCGGCGGCCGGGTGGTGACCCCGTTGTTCGTGGCGAACGTCTCCACGACGAACATCGTCGATTCGATCCTCGCCTCGCGGAAGGCTACTCCATGATCCTCCTCACCGGAGCCGCCGGCTTCATCGGCTCGAACATCCTCGCGGCCCTCAATGCCCGCGGACACACCGACGTGCTCGCGGTCGACGACCTCACCGAGGGAGCGAAGTGTGCCAACCTCGCGGGGAAGTCATTCGCCGATTATCTCGACGGTGACGAACTCCTCGCTTCGCTCGATGCCCTTCCCTCCCTCACCGCCATCCTCCATCAGGGGGCCTGCGTCGACACGACCGCGCGGGACGGAAAGGGGGTGATGCGGCTCAACTACACCTATTCCAAAACACTCCTCGCCCTCGCCGAGACCCATCGCTGCCCTTTTCTCTACGCCAGTTCAGCCGCCGTCTACGGCGACGGCCGTAACGGCTTCCGCGAAGAGCCTGCCTGCGAGGACGCCCGGACGCCGTACGCGTTTTCGAAATGGGCGTTCGACCAGCACCTCCACCGCACCGGCCGCAGCGCCACCGTTCCCGTCGTCGGCCTCCGCTATTTCAACGTTTACGGCCCCGGCGAGGGGCACAAGGGGCGGATGGCGAGTGTCGCCTGGCACTGCTTCGGGGCGGTCAAGCGCGGCGAGGCGCCGCGGCTCTTCGAGGGGAGCGACGGCTTCCTCCGCGACTTCATTGCCGTCGCCGACGTGGCCGACGTCAACCTCTTCTTTCTCGACGCGGCGCTCGCCGGTCGCAGCCAGTCCGGCGTGTTCAACGTTGGCACTGGCACGCCCCGGTCCTTCGGAGACATGGGGCGGATCGTGTCGGCGGTGACCGGCAGTCCGGCGCCAGTAACGATTCCTTTCCCCGATGATCTCCGCGGCCAGTATCAGGCTTACACCTGCGCCGACATCACTCGGCTGCGGAAGGCGGGATGGACGCAACCGTTCCTCTCGCTCGAGGAAGGGATTGCCGCCTACTGGAGTGCGATCTCGTAGCCGTGGGGCGGGGAAGCCTCCCCGTCGGATCACCGATCAAACCGGCTTGATGAGGCGGTCCCGCCGTTCGGCCAACACCCGCCGGGCCGTTGCTTCGACCAGGTCGACGGTGATCGCCTGCATGCACAGGTTGTTGCGGCAAGCCGAAAGCCGGTTGTTGGCCGCGTTCACGCAGGGAGAGCAGGGGAGCCCGGCGTGAAGGATGTGGCTTAAAGGCCCCCGGACACCGAACACCGCCGGCGTCTCGGGGCCGAACAGCGTGATCACGTCGATCCCCGTAAGCGAGGCGAAGTGGGCCGGGCCGCTGTCGTTGGTGACAAGAAGATCGGAAAGCGTGTAGAGCACGATCAACTGCCGCATCGTCGTCTGCCCGGCGAGCGAAAAGCAGCGTGGATCCCCCACCTTCCTCACGAGCGCCTTGGCCGCCGCGGCCTCCGACGGCGCCCCCGTAAAGGCGATCCGCAAGTCTGGGTGTGACGCGAGAAGCCGGCGGGCAAGATCGACGTAGCGATTGCTGTCCCACTTGCGCAGCGGCAACAGGTCGCTGGCATTGGCATTGAGGAGGGCGAGAGGCCCGCCCTCGGAAGCGCCCGAGGCCTTCATGATGATCCCGCGGACTTCGTCGGCTTCGATGGACGTCGGCTGGAATCGCTTCAAGTCGGCGTCGAGCGTGCGGACATCGATGTCGAGGGCGGGCAGGTCGTGCGGATCCTGCCCCACGGCCTCGACCATCAACGACATCACCGTCTGCATGTGAAGATGGGGATTGCAGACGAGGCGGTGGGTCATGAGGTCGCCGCGCCACGGGCCGTCACCGTGGTAGCTGTGATAACCGATCCGCCGGGCGGCACCGCTGACATAAGCCAACACGGCCGAAGCCCGCGAGAACAGTTCGTAGTCGATGACGGCATCGATCCCGGCCGCGCGGATCCTTCCGATCGCCCCGAGCATCCCGCGGAGTGTCGGCACGAGCCCACCGGTGGGCACCACCACGACATTCTCCGGGGGAATGACGTCGAGGAGATCGAGGATCGGCCGATTCTCGGCCAACACCATGAAGAAGACGTTCTCGCGGCCCACCTTCTCGACAGCCGCCCGGAGGGCCGGGTAGGCGAGGACGGTGGCCCCCTGTTCGACGAGCTTGAGAAACAGGATTCGCTTCACCGGTCCGGTGGGCTTCCGCCAATCGAAGAGCTTGCGGAAGAGCGTCAGCGCCGCGCAGGCAGGGAGCCCGAGCCACCGGTCGGCAAAGCGGATGGAATTGGCGTTCATGCGGAGGAAAGGGAAGGGCTGCGGGGCGGCACGGGAGACGACCCGCCAGTATCAGCGGCACCGCAAGGGGAATCCATTGCAGGCCTCTCTCGAGGCCGCTGCAGCAAGTCCTGCCGGCGACGTCAGCGGGGGGAGAGTTCTCCGCCGACGCCCCCCTGAAAATGACAATCATCGCACGACTTTCGCAGGCTCTGCGCGGATGTCTGGAAGGCCGGCAGGTCGCGATCCGTGATCGCCGTCCGCAGCGCCCCGACCGCCTCGACGTACCCCACGGATGAGTCGCGAATCGTGGCGTCCCGGGCGGCGAGGAGCGCCCGACACATCTCGTCGAGGGGCGCGAGGACACCCTCGAGCTTCTCCCACTCCGGGGCAGCGGCCGTGGCCTGGGCATTGATTCGGGCATACGGCGATGACGGCCCCACGTGGACCTCCGCCATCAATTCCTCGACCGCCCAATCGTGGCGGGCGACGAACACCCCGACCGCGATCACGGCGACAGTGACGAGGATCGCGGCGGAGATGAGGACGACCCGCTTCATGGCCTCTCCTTGTCGGCGAGCAAGCCGGCTTGTGCTTCCCGCGGCACCTGCCGCTCCGTGGGATCCCGCTCGCAGGCTCCGACCATACCATCCCGGACTTTCTCGGATGCCGGAAACGCCCCTTCCCCGAGGATGACGCCGAGCATGGCGCGCCGGTACGATGGCGGAAAACCGTGAATGCCGCGCCTCCGGGGGATCCCATCGATCATGCTGTTGCGTTGTGCCCTGACACTCCTGATGCTCGTTTTCCTCGGCGTGACGGCCGGCGCTGCCGAGGAGCCAGCAGACCATGGCGAACACGATTTTCGCGATTCCATCGTCGTCTTCACCCTGGAGTACGAAGACGACCTCCTCCCGGCTCCCCCGTGGGCCCTCGCCGAGGCGAGGATTCGTCGACTTGGCAACGTCTTTTTTCTCACTGGCATCCAGCCTGAGGGGCATCCCGCTGCGGAGATTGGGGACGCACTGCCACCACCGGCCAGGCGATTTTGGATCCCGCTGGCCGACATCGTGAGGATGGCGGAATACGACGACGTCGAGTCGGCCCTCCGGGCCCTCGAGATCGACGAGGCTGCCGACGACGGTGGGCGGCCGGTCGTGCGGAGCGTATCCGAGAGCACGGCGAACCGTCCCAGCAAGGCACCAAACAAGGCACCAACCACGACAAGGAGAAAGTGATGGCACGGGGACATCTTCTCGGGATCGCTGCGACGATCCTGTTGGGGCTGGTGGTTGGGCCGGGGGCGATTGCGGCTGAGCCTGTCGACGACGGCCCGGGGCGTTGGACGGTCGAGCGGGCCCAGGCATGGCAGAAAGCGCAGCCCTGGTTGGTGGGGTGCAACTACATGCCGAGCACCGCCATCAACCAACTCGAGATGTTTCAGGCCGACTCCTTCGATCCGGAAACGATCGACCGCGAGCTCGGCTATGCAGAGGATCTCGGATTCACGAGCATTCGCGTCTTTCTCCACGATCTCCTCTGGGAGCAGGATCGGGAGGGGTTTCTCGACCGCTGCGAGCAACTTCTGGCGATCGCTGACCGGCATGACATCAAGGTGATGTTCGTTCTCTTCGACAGTTGCTGGCACCCCGAGCCACGGCTCGGCCCGCAGCCCGCCCCACTGGCGCACGTTCACAATTCAGGCTGGGTGCAGTCGCCGGGGGTGCCGGCGCTGCGTGATCCGGGGGCGACGGCCCGTCTGCGAGAGTATGTCACCGGTGTCGTGCGTCACTTCGCGGCCGACCCGCGTGTCGTCGTCTGGGACATCTGGAATGAGCCAGACAACTTCGACGGGGGAGCTGCCAAACGCCCCGGCCTCGAGCCCAAGGACAAGCCGGCACTCGTCAACGCCCTGCTCTCGCAGGCGTTCGCGTGGGCTCGGGAAGCCGAGCCATCGCAGCCACTCACCTCGGGGGTGTGGCGCGACTCCGACAACATCGACACGCTCGACGACTGCAAGCGGATCCAATTGGCCAACAGCGACGTGATCAGCTTTCACAGCTACGGAGATCCCCCCTCGCTCGACCGCTGCCTAACGAATCTGGCGACCTACGGTCGGCCGCTGTTGTGCACCGAGTTCATGGCCCGCCCCAATGGGAGCGTCTTTGACCCCCACCTGCGGATGCTCCGCGACCATGGCGTGGCCACGTATTGCTGGGGTTTCGTCAACGGGAAGTCGCAGACGATCTACCCCTGGGATTCGTGGACGAAGTCGTATGACGGACCGCCGCCGGTCTGGTTCCACGACATCATCGAGCCCGATGGGACACCGTTCCGTGAGGACGAGGCCGACTTCATCCGTGACGTCACCGGGAAACGGTGAAACAGCCCAACGCGACTGCCGTCTGTTCCCATCCCTCCCCATGAGCACCGCGCATGGCCACGCGTTCATTCCTTCGGCACTGCCTGAGGCTGCCGGCAACGCTGGTCGGCGTCGTGCTCATCGTCTGGCCTGCCCCCGGATGGACGCCGGTCGCTCGCGGTGATGAGCCGAGCGCCGATGCCCGTGGCCTCGAACTCTTCGTGGGGCTCCGCGACGTGCTCGTCCACCGCTGCGCCGGATGCCATGGCGCCGGCAGTGACACCCACGAAGGGGGCCTCGATCTCTCCACGCGGGAGACGTTGCTCGCCGGCGGCGGGCGTGGTCCGGCGATCGTCGCGGGGAGGAGCGCGGAGAGTCTGCTCTATCGGCTGGCCGCGAAGCTCGAGGAACCGCACATGCCGGAGGAGGGGGATCCGCTCTCCGCCGAGGTCCTGGCGCGTCTGGCGGAGTGGATTGACCGAGGTGCCCCGTACGACCGTCCGCTCATCGATGCGGCAGACCGTCGCCCGTGGACGGAACGGACGATCGATCCGGCCCTCCGCGGGCGGTGGCCGTTTTCGCCCCTGGCGCCCGTCGCCGTGCCAGCCACAGACGCTCCCGATGGCTGGTGTCGCAATCCGATCGACCGCTTCATCCTCGCCCGGATCCGGGAGTCTGGCCTCGCACCGGCTCCCATGGCCGACCGTCGCACGCTCCGTCGTCGCCTCGCCGCTGATCTGACAGGGCTGCCGGCGACCCCGGGTGAAATCCGGGCTTTCGTCGACGACCGTCGCGACGAGGCCTATGAGCGGGAAGTCGACGATCTTCTCGGCCGGCCAGCCTTCGGCGAGCGCCAAGCGCAGCCCTGGCTCGACGTTGCCCGCTACGCCGAGAGCTTCGGCTACGAGCAGGATTACGACCGCCCCCATGCCCATCCCTACCGAGACTTCGTCGTCTCGGCTTTCAACGACGACCTCCCCTTTGACACCTTCCTCAGCTGGCAACTTGCCGGCGACGAACTCGCCCCCGACATTCCCGCCGCCCGGATCGCCACCGGCTTCCTGGCGGCTGGTGCGTTTCCGACACAACTGACGGAGAAGGAGTTCGAAAGCGCCCGCAGCGGCGAGCTTGACGACATCGTCTCGACGATCGGCACCGCCATGCTCGGGCTCACCGTGGGATGTGCCCGCTGCCACGACCACAAGTTCGATCCGCTGCCACAGGCCGACTACTACCGTCTCGCGGCCACGTTCACAGCCACGGTCCGCTCGAACGTCGAGATCGAGATGTTCCCCGAGCGCCACGCGACGGCGTTGGCCGCCTGGCAGGCTGAACTCGATCGGTCGATTGCCGCACGGCGGCGGATCGAGGAAGAGCTTCCGGCCCGGTTCGACGACTGGATCGCCTCTTGGCAGCCGACCGAGGCAGGCACGGCCCCCGACTGGAGGCTTGGAAGGCTCGTCTCGGCTGCCAGCCGTGTCGGTACGCCACTGACGGCGCTCGCCGACGGCTCGCTCCTCGCCGGTGGGCCCCCCGCCAACGAAGAGACCTACACGATCGAGCTCGACTTTCCGCTCGATTCCATCGCCAGCCTGCGCCTCGACGCATTGGCCGATCCCTCATTGCCGAAGGGGGGGCCGGGACGTGTGGCCCATGGCAACTTTGCGCTCTCGAACATCAGCGTCGCCGCCGCCCCGATTCCGCCGGAGGGGGCCGACGCAGATTTCGCCCCGGTGAAACTCGGCGCCCCGAGGGCCGACTACTCCCAGCCGAGCCTCGACATCACCCACGCGATCGACGACAGTCCAACGAGCGGGTGGGCGATCGATCCCCACGTCGGTCAGTCGCACGTGGCACTGTTCGATTTCGTCGTGCCGGTGGCCTTTCCCGGCGGCTGCCGGCTGAGAGTGACGCTCGACTTCCGCACGAGCCCCCATCACGCGATCGGCCGGCCGAGACTCGCCGCTGCCACCGTGGCGGAGCTCCCTGCCATCCCCGTCACAGGAGACGCCGATCCGATCGATTCCGCCCGGAGCAATGCCGCGCGGGTCAGCGAGCTCGTCGCTTTGCCCCTTCGCACACCGGCCCAGACGCTGGAGCTGCGGCGGCTCCAGGCAGGCTACGACGAGGCGTGGCGGGCCGCCGATTCATTCGGCCGCGCGGTCGAGGGGGCACGCCCAACCCCGGAGAAGCTCACGGCCCTCGTCGCCGGCGACCATCTGACGCCGATCCCCCATCACGCCGATGGCCGCGGCTATCCCCACGCCTACCCTGAAACCTGGTTCCTCCGCCGCGGCGATGTCCGCCAGCACGAGGGGGTCGCCACGGCGGGGTTTCTCCAGGTTCTCTGCCGAGCCCCGGAGGGGACATGGCGGCGGGGAGAGGGGAAGCAGGAGCCTCCCGGCGAAGGACGCCGCGCGAGCTTGGCCCGCTGGATCACCGATCCCGAGGCTGGAGCGGGAAGCCTCGCCGCCCGCGTGATCGTCAACCGGATCTGGCAGCAGTATTTCGGCACCGGGCTGGTCGCGACGCCGAGCGACTTCGGCGCCCAGGCCGATCCCCCTTCCCACCCGGAACTCCTCGAGTGGCTTGCCGGGGAGCTCGTCCGGGGCGGCTGGCATCTGAAATCGATCCATCGGCTCATCGTCACCAGTGCCACCTACCGCCAATCCTCGACGATCTCCCCGCGCGCCCTCGCCGTCGATCCCCGCAATCGCCTCCTCTCCCACTTCGGCCGCCGGCGTCTCGATGCCGAGGGGGTCCGCGATGCCCTCCTGGCAATCTCCGGTGCGCTCGATGCCACAATCGGTGGCCGGGGCGGGGCCGATGACCGCACGCCGCGGCGGAGCCTCTATCTCGACGTCAAGCGAAGCCGGCCATCCCCGTTCCTCCGAGCCTTCGACGCCCCCGACCGGGTGACGGGAATGGGAAAGCGGTCCGTGACCACGACCGCGCCGCAGGTGCTCCTTCTCATGAATGGCCCGGCTGTCCGTGGCTGGGCCGAGACGTTTGCCGCGCGGGTCCTCAGGGAGCCGCATCGATTCACCGACGAAGTGACCGGCGACACCGCGCCGATTCACACCGCCTACGCTCTCGCGCTCGGCCGGGCGCCGACGAGCGACGAGTTGGCCGAGGCCGTGGCCTTCCTCGATTCGCAGACGGCGACGTACGCCGCCGAGGGGCGGGAGCAGCCCGCTGCCACGGCGTTGGCCGACTTCTGCCAGGTGCTCCTCGGGCTCAACGAAACCCTCCACGTCGAGTGATCGCCATCATGCCGCACGATTCCTCCTCCGTCTCTCCGCGAATCGTCCTTCCCCGTCGGACGATGCTCGCACGCTGCGGGGCGGGATTCGGCCTTCTCGCGCTCGACCGCCTCCTGGCAGAGGAAGCGGCTCCGGGCCTCCGCGCGGAGCCGAACACCGCCGGACTCCCCCACTTTGCCCCGAAGGCGAAGCGCGTGATCTGGCTGTTCATCAACGGGGGCCCGAGCCAGGTCGATACCTTCGACCACAAGCCGGAACTCGCGAAGCGAGACGGTGAGCCGCTTGCCGGCTTCGACGCCAATACCGGGTTTTTCGCCGGGGCCGTGGGGGGCCTCATGAAGAGCCCGTTCGCCTTCCGACAGCATGGGGAGAGCGGGGCCTGGGTGTCGGAGATCTTCCCCAGACTCGCCGCCCATGTCGATCGGATGGCGTTTGTGAAGAGCTGCTGGACCGACTCCAACAACCACGCCCCCGCGCTCCTCCGCGTCAACACCGGGTTGACGCGCGTCGGCTACCCATGCACGGGAAGCTGGGTGACCTACGGACTGGGAAGCGAGAATCGCGATCTCCCCGGCTTCGTCGTCATGGTCGATACGAAGGGCCGTGGACTCCCGAAGGGCTATGCCCAGAACTGGTCGGCCGGATTTCTGCCGGCGTCATTTCAGGGAACGACGATCGACACCGCCGGCACCCCGATCGCCAACCTCGCCCGCCGCGCGGCGATGACCGACCGCGAACAGCGCGCCCAGTTCGACCTCGCCGCGAGGCTCAATGCCAGCCACCGCGACCGGGCCGGCGCCGATGGCGAGCTCGAGGCGCGGATTGAGAGCTACGAGCTCGCCTACCGGATGCAGATGACCGCCCCGGAGGCGCTCGATCTCACCGCCGAGACCCGCGAGACGCTCGATCTCTACGGTCTCGACGATCCGACCTGCGGCCATTTCGCCAGGCAGTGCCTCACCGCCCGACGCCTCGTGGAGCGCGGCGTGAGATTCGTCCAGATCTATTCCGGCGGCGAGGAGAATCAGCAGAGCTGGGACGGCCATGCCGACATCCGCGGCAATCATGCCGGATTCGCCGCCGAGACCGATCGCCCGATCGCGGCGCTCTTGGAGGATCTCGATCGCCGCGGGCTCCTCGACGAAACGCTCGTTGTCTGGGGGGGCGAGTTCGGTCGCCTCCCGATCGCGCAGAAAGGGGATCAGCCCGGCCGCGATCACAACCCGCACGCCTTCACGATGTGGCTGGCCGGCGGAGGCGCGAAGGGTGGGGTCACGTACGGCGCGAGCGACGAGTTCGGCTTCAAGGCGGTTGAGAATCGGGTGAGCGTCAACGACATCCACGCCACGATCCTCCATCTCCTCGGCCTCGACCACACGCGCCTCACCCACCGCTTCAACGGACGTGACTTCCGGCTCACCGATGTCTCCGGCGACGTCGTGCGCGGAATCGTGGCCTGAAGGACTCCTGATCGCCGAAGTCGTCGGCTGGCTCAACGGCGGACGAGGTGTCGGGGGAGGTCGGCGACACGCTCGCAGCCGATCTGCTCCATGACCTGAAGGAGCTGCCGGGTGAGGATCTCCGCGGCGTGATCCCCGCCGCGATCGCCGAGGGCCGCCGCCGCATACATGAACGCCCGGCCGAGAAACGTGAACTGCGCCCCGCTGGCCAGGGCCCGGGCAATGTCGGGCCCCGAGCGGATCCCGCTGTCGAGCATCACGGTCGTCCGTTGTCCCACCGCCTCGACGATCGGCTCCAGCGCCCGGATCGATGACTGCCCGGCGTCGAGCTGCCGGCCACCATGATTGGAGACGATGATCCCGTCGAGCCCGCGTGCCACCGCGATCTGGGCGTCCTCGACCGTCGCCACACCCTTGAGGACCATCTTCCCCTTCCAGCGGTCGCGGAGCCGGGCAAGATCGTCGCCGGTGAGCCGGCCGGTGAACGTCCGATCCATGAAGTCGGCGAGTTGGCGGAGATCCATGTTCGCCGGCATGTAGGGGGTGAGCGTGGCGAGCGTCGGCTTGCCGCG
>Ga0164295_10000433_pt1 | contig 35982 bp, 30 predicted proteins | sample GEODES006metaG_FD_111798 | JGI IMG/M metagenome (GOLD analysis project Ga0164295, IMG submission 111798) | Oligotrophic lake water microbial communities from Sparkling Lake, Wisconsin, USA - GEODES006 metaG | ecosystem: Environmental > Aquatic > Freshwater > Lake | place: USA: Sparkling Lake... | reverse complement strand
GGAACAGAAGCAGGAACAGAAGCAGGAACAGAAGCAGGAACAGAAGCAGGAACAGAAGCAGGAACAGAAGCAGGAACAGAAGCAGGAACAGAAGCAGGAACAGAAGCAGGAACAGAAGCAGGAGCAGGAGCAGGGGCAGGGGCAGGAGCAGGGGCAGGAGCAGGTGCAGGAGCAGGGGCAGGAGCAGGTGCAGGTGCAGGTGCAGGGGCAGGAGCAGGTGCAGGGGCAGGAGCAGGGGCAGGAGCAGGTGCAGGTGCAGGGGCAGGTGCAGGAGCAGGAGCAGGTGTAGATGCATTAGATGAATTATTGATTAAATAAATGCTATTTATTTTTGAACCACCACAAATTTGATCCTGATTAGAAGTACATTTGATGTTACATAATGATTCATCTATCTTTGTAGAATTATTGAGAGTAAAATCAGCATAACAAGTACCACCAGCTTGTAAACCAAAATAATTATATCCATATAGAGCCGATAATAATTCACAATTTTCTTTATTTGAATTTATATCTAAAGTATATTTTAATTTGGGAGGATCTGTATCATTATAACAACCTTGATAAACTGTATTAAAATTTATTGTGTTATTAATTATTGCATTTAAATTTGCCACATATTTTTGTACTAATTGTTTGCTTGTATTATTTTCTCCATTCATACCTTGATAAATATTAATATTTTGTAATTTGTTATTTGAAATAGACAATCTATGTACATTATTGTTATTAAATATTGAAAATACATCATTAACATATATTAATGACGATGAACCAAATCTTTGGGTACCTGTATCCCAATATGCAGACAAGCCAGTGTTAGTTGTATACACACCAACAAAATTGCCATCTGGTAATAATAATGCACTCGATGATATGTTTGCATCAAAATATGTACCGCCTGCTAAAATAAATACATTATTATCTGGGTCATAACGTAAATGGATTAAAGATCCAAATATAAATTGTAAAAAATTAGTTGATGTTGAATCTCGTATTATATATAAAGGTACATTACTATTTGTACTTGAAATTAATTTTGGTGCATTTGTAAAATAATTTATTAATTGTGTTTGTAATTTAGTTGGATTTGTCAGATTAGTTTTTAATGCAGCTATTGGGTCAGGAGCGGTACCCGTAACTGGAGCTGATATGTTAGCTGAATTTGGCGGTACTTGAAATACTCGTGCAATAGCAATTTCTGATGGTCTGTCATACTGGGTACTGTATATCATATTTCCATCATTCTTTAAATGACCATTTACATTTCCAGTTGCTCTGATGCTAAAATCATTTGCAACGAACACGGGTTGATACATCCGTGAGTGATATGATTGCCAACTACTTATTTGCGAGAACTTTATACTATCAATTCCACCACTATACCATGCAAAATATGCACCATCTGCTGTATAAATTTTATTATTTAAAATTTTAAATTGTGTATTCGGATTTGTTAATAGAGTAGAATTATTCGCAATAATATAAGGTTCTGTAGCTTGTACTGCATCAAATGCATAGCTGAGTACTTTATCATTTATAATTATATAATACAAACCATCTGGAATTGGATATGTTGTAATTTCTGTTAAATTAGATAATTGTGTTGAATTAAAATTTTCTTTATTTCTTAATTTTTTAATATTGTAAAGAAGATAAATTATTAATAACAGAAATATAATATATATTAATTTTAAATTCATTTATAAAATAATTAAATAAAAAAAATTGATAATGAAAATTTAAAATATAATAAATTATAACAACTTATTAATTCATGGAATTGGAACCAATTTATAAAACTGATATTAGTATTGCTACAGCTGGTTCTGTTGATTCAGGTAAATCAACTTTTGTTGGTGTATTATCTACCGGAAATTTAGATAATGGTAATGGATTAGCACGCACATCAGTAGCACAACATCCACATGAAATTTCGAGTGGTAAAACATCTTCAATTTCAATGCGTCATTATATTATTAAAGAAAAATTAAGAGCAATTACATTCATAGATTTATGTGGTCATGAAAAATATTTCAAAACAACTGCAAGTGGTGAATGTGGATATTTTCCTGATTATTCTTTTGTCATGATCAGCGCGAATCGTGGTATTTTGCCAATGACTAAACAACATTTTACATTATTAAGTGCTGCAAATGTACCTATTATTATTATGGTTACACGTTGTGATATTACACCACAAGATATTTATGAACAAACTTTATCACATATTGAAAAATATATCAAAAGTTCATTGAAATTATCTTCAATTATTATTAATAACTTCTATAAAAATACTACTAATGTAGAACTATCAGATGTACTTAAATTGCTACCAAAAGATCAATCCAAACAAACATTTGTTCCAATTATATCAATTTCAAATAAAACAGGTTATTATATAGATTTTGTTAAAAATCTATTAAATTCTCTTGAACCAAGAGATATGTGGTCTAACTTTGATACAAAGCAAATTAATAGCCCACAATCAGATATTGATTCAGCATGCAATAATCGAATTATTAAAGGTTTTATGACCCATATGGATAAAAAATTTTTTAAAAATCCATCTACCAATAACTTATCAGTATTTTATATTGATGGTGTTTATTCACCACCTGGTGTTGGAATTGTAGTAACTGGTAAAAATAGAAATTGTGAATTATCTGTTGGCGATGTGGTTTATATTGGACCTATTAATAAAGAATTTAAAGAATTCAGAATTCGTGGTATTCATAATGATGTCAGACAGAAGATTACGACTTCTTTCCATCATGATCGTAGTTCAATTGCTCTAGCTGGTGATAAAGAATTTACATCAAAACAATATATTAAACCAGGTATGGTGATTATTAAAAATAAAAAATTAATTGATACAAATATGTGTTATCGTTTTAATGCTGCTATTACAATTCTGAATCATTCAAGTACAATCAAAACAAATTATACACCAATGATGCATATTGGTAATGTAAAACAATGTGCACGATTAATTATGGATCCTGTATATAATGATGGTAAAGATTGTATATCATCAAAAGATTATGCGTTTGTTACTTTTAAATTTAAGTTTAAGCCAGCATTACTTGAACCATATCAAATATTTATTTTTAAATCTGGTTATATTCAAGGTATTGGTGTTATATTAGATGTTACACCTTGTATTATTGATACAGATGCTAAACCTGATAATGATAAGAATAAAAAATAATTTATTTATTTAAAAGAATTTTAATATTATTAAATATAAAATGTATACAGATGAACAAAAATTATATATAGAATTTAGGGATAAAATAAATACAAAATTAATTGCTTGTGCTGGATCAGGTAAGACAAAGTGTATCATTGATAAAATTCTATTTATTGCTAATAATAATATTTATAAATCAGATGAAATATTAGTACTAACATTTTCAAAGTTTACTCAACAAGATTTTGTCAGACGTTTAGATAGGATTGATGATGATTATATAATTAATCGTGACAATATTAGAACTATTGATTCATTTGCAAAATTGATTATTGATAAGACAAATACAGTTGATGTAAATTTATTATCATATAAATTTCAAAAATATCTACAAAATTCATCGACAGAACAATTGCAATTAGATAAAGATTTATCTAAATTTAAAATATTATTTGTTGATGAAGCGCAAGATCTAAATTTGATTCAATCCAATATTATATCGGAACTAAATAAAAAACTTGATATAAAGATAAATTTAATTGGAGATCCAAATCAAAATATTTATCAATTTAGAAAATCTTCAGATAAATATCTTAGAGAATTTGAAGCAAAAACTTTCTATCTAACCAAAAACTTTAGATCAGCTTCATCTATTGTTGAATTTTCCAAATATCTTAGACCAACACAAACTAATATTTATTCTATGAAAGAAGATAATACAGTAAAACCAATTATTTTTTTTACTGAGACTGATCAAGATTTTGAAAATCAAATTATGACAATTATCAATAATGCTCAAGAAGAAAATATTGATTTAAAAGACATTGCAATTATTGCACCAACCCGAGGTAAGATGAAAAGTTGGGGCATGTCATATGGTTTATGTTTTGTAACAAATATTTTATATAAACATAGTATAAAATTTAAACAATTCTATGAAGAATCTGTTGATGAAAGTTCTACACGTATTGAGTATAAACCTGAATCTAATCACATAAATATTTTAACTTTTATGGGATCAAAAGGTTTAGAATGGAAGTATGTATTAATTTTGAATGCTGATGTATGTTTGATTAATTATGCTAATTTTGATAAAAATAAACATGATAATGATCGTTATCTATTATACGTGGCATGCTCGCGTGCTATTGATAACATGTACATTTTCTGTAAATATAAACAAACAATGTCTGGACCAATATTTAAGATTAATCCATGGTTCAAAGAAGTACCAACCGATTTATATTTGATTGGGAATGAATTTGAAAATATATCATATCCTCAGATAAAATTTAATCCAATTGAAATTAAGAGAGATAATAATATAACAAAGATTATCGATACATTTGATGAGGAAACATTAGATAAACTTGCTCAATTAATAAATTATGAATCAATTGAAAAGGAATTAATAAAGATGTATAGATATAAACAACCAGAACTACCAGTTTCATCATCAATATTTTTAGGAAAATATGTAGAAGCATATTTTCATGCGATATATTCAATTAAAAATATTATGCCAAAGAAACGTTATCTACAAATTGAAAGCATTATTAAATCCGAATATATATTAACAAATGTTAAAAAATCGATTGTGGAATGGTTTGAATTAAATAAAACATTAACCTGGGCAGAATTTAATGTAAAAAAATCAAATATAGACAAAGATATTGTTTCATATATTGAAACAAGATTTAATAAATCAATTGCATTTAGTTCACATTTAATTGTCCCCGATTCATATTTTGCTAAATTTATAATGAAAAAAAAAGATTGGATAAATAAAATATATTCAAAATATTTAGAAGAGACTGATATTGAAAAAATTAAATTACAAATATTTTATTTAATTGTTATATTGCATTCAATTGAATCACATCACTATTTTCATGTTAAAAATAAAGGAGGTAGATTTACAGATATATTAGATATCCATGCTAATTTATTTAATAAAATGACATTATTTATTAATAAACTTAATGAAACATATATTGCAAATAATGTATATATATCAAATTATGGTTTAATTGGTGAAATTGATTTAATAAATATTGATGATGAATATATTGAGATAAAATGTGTGTCCCATATTAATTTAAAACATATTCTTCAATTATTAATGTACAATTTAATGCGATCAAATATAAATAATGAAACAAATTATAAATTAATCTTTATGAATTTTCTAAAGGGAGAAAAAGTAATATATAAAGTAAATTCATATAAGTTCCAAGAGGTAATTGAGATATTTAGTAAATATCCTTTAACCGGTCTAGAAAATGATAAAAAAAGATAAAGATGTGTTAAATAGGGTTGGTGTTAAAACACCAATAAACCATTTAACGGATATCCTTTAATTATTTACGTGTGAACCAATATAAAACACGATAATAGTCATCGCAATCACTTGAATACTGATCTATCAGACGAGATGGATTTAGTTGCCATCCGTAAAATTCATCAATTAAAGGAACATAACGTTTATGGAATAAATAAGTTCCATCTAAATCTGATCTTAAACCAGTATCATATCTAACAATCATCACATGACGAATTTTATCACAAGATGCTGACTCGACTAGTGCCATCACATCAGTTGATACAAGCTTGTCAGCTTGCTTTTCTGCACCCCATGGTAGCTCACGATCGTTATGTATAGGTGGTGGACATACCACCAACAAAATTGCATTCTTGATAGTTACATCATTTTTAATCCCATTTATTACTCCATGAAGATCAATCTTCTTTTTTTGTAAATGAAAACTTGGATCGGGTGATCTAAATGTTTTCAATTCATTAAATGGATCAGTATAGATATATTTGTTGATTTTCATTTTATTTTCTGAATCATTAAAATTATAAGTTATAAATGGTTCTAGTTGCATATTATATAATCCCTTGATTATAGGTACAACACCTGCACCAGTGCCTGCACCAACTTCAATCAATGTTACAGGTTCATCAAAAGTTGATGTAATACGGCGAAGTTCGTGTCCCAATTGGTAGAATCCATATTTAGTCAAAGTTGATTGATGATCATCTGTAAATATATTGTGTTCATGTGATGGTAATGATAACTTCATAAACATTGCAACTTTCTTTTTATATTCTTCTGCAAATTCTTCTTTTGTAATTTTTCGTTGTACACAATCAGCTGTGAAATATTTTTCAATCTCTGCAAGCAAATCTTGTGTGTTTGAATATGTTTGCATGTTGTTGATATTTTAATTATTATTATATATAAAATTTAATAGTATATTAAGAATTTCAATTTTTTATTAAAAATTGAAATAAAATACATAAAATATAATTACTATTAAACTTTTACACTTAAAAATGGATAAATTTATTGCAAATATAAATAATCTTGATCAAATATATGAGAATATGGAAGAATTACATCCATTTATCAAGAACTATTTTTCAAATATAGAAGCAATTGAAGAATTTCGTGCAAAATTAAATAAAATTAGTTTCAATTTAGATTCATTGTCTTATGAATTAAGTAAGCATAGTCGTAATCAATTTAATATTTCATCAATTAAACCAGATTTTACATATGATAAATATTATATTTATTCAGAAGATGATGAATTGTATGCAATGGAAAAAAATAAACCGGAATCAGCAAAACATCTAACACAATTTACACCTCAACAAATTTTAGGAATGAAACTTTGTTCAAATGTAAATTTTATAAATGTTGAAGAAATAATAAAAAAATTGCATTTAATAGTTAATAATAACTAAATTAAATTAATCATAATCAAATATATTTTAAAGTAATGATTCATATTAGAACTATTATGTCCATGGCAAAATCAATTAATAATTCAATGAATCAATCAAATAAAATCTCACAATCAGTTTATGATTTATTTGAACAACATCTACCTGGTCATTACATCTTAAATCTAATTCCAAATGATACATATAAAGATTATTCAATTTATCAAGATTTAATGAAAGGTGTACGTGCAACTAAATTTAATACTGAGATTGAATGTTGTAATTATGGATGTAGAGATTGTAAAGGTAAATGTGAAAATATTCTTGATTACAAAGTTGAAGATATTCTAGCTATGAAACTTCATTCAAGTTATTATTCAACTTATAATTTGGATTCGGATGAAGCAGCTGCTAAACATTTGTATTCACTATTATTTAATTAATTTAATCGATTCATTTAATCAATTTATTTATTTTATCCGTTTGTTTTTCTAATTTAATACTAGTATTATCGATTTTTTCATTATTTGTATTTAATTTTAAATTTTGATCATCTAACTCTATACCTATAGTTAGTGCTATATTCTTTACTTTTTTAACTTTTTCTAATATATCATTATCATCTAGAGGGTCAATTTCTTTTATCTCGTCATCTGATTCCGAATAACCTAATAAATTATTTCGTGTATCTTTTTTTTTATAAAAGAATTTTGGCGGACTTATCCATAGAAAACTAAAATAAGATGAAATTATAGTTATTATATATTGCGACCATGTTATATTATCATCAATCTCGTTTAGATTTGAATTTATTTTATCTATTTTTTGGTCTTGTTCAGCTAATTCGGAAATTATATTATTACCCTTATCAATACAATCATCAATACACTTTGTAATTTCATTATCGATACATTTGTTAAGATTTGTCATCAATAATTCTAATATAAGAATAAAAAAATAAAATAAAATAAAAAAAAATATAAACTTTATTAAATAAATAATTAAATAAATAAATTATTGATGGAAGATATAGATAACATGTTATTGGAATATTATAATGCAGGATTGTATCATAATATATTGAATTTATTATCAATAAAAAGTGATACAAAAATTTTCTATAATGAACCTTTCTATAAGTGTAATAATTGTTCAACAGATATTGATCATTTTCTTATTCAATCACAATGTGGACTCAATTTACATCTTAAATGTTTTATTGAACTAATTTTGGATGATATTGATTGTATATGTAAGAATTGTTGGGATGCAAAACTGGTTGATGAGATTGTTTATTATGATATATTCAAAACAAATTTTAAGTTACCCTTTAATAATTTGAACTAAATCAATATATGTCATAGCTCTGATTCTACAACAAATATTATCAAATAGTTTATTTACTAATTCTTTTCTTTTTTCTATATATTTAGGATTTTTATCAACTAGTCCTTGAGAAATAATATCATCGTCAACGCCCATTTCATCACAAATTTCTTTCATACCATTTACTAGTAGAATTTCTTTATCAGCTAATACTTCACCACAAGTAGGACAACGCATATATAACATTTTTTATTATATAATATCATTTATTTTTATTTTTAAATAAAAGAAAATTCATTTTTTATATTATTAATATATTAACTACTATAATGAACAATATTACACAAGAAGATGCGGATAAAATAAAGGAATATAATGATAAACTATTAAAACAAAAAGAAAGAATATGGTTAAAACAATTCAATGATAATTTTAATAAATATAAAGATATTGTTAAACAGGCAGCATATGAACGCGATTCTAGTAATTTAGATGAAATGAGTTTGGATGCAACTACAAAAGCTAATAGAAAATTTATTTATAATAATTTTCCTTTAATTTTAGGAATTATATTTGTTATTTTTGGATTGATAATTTATTTTATGAAAGATGATTCAAATAAATTACAACAAGTTCAACCCCAGATTAATCCAGTATTTATGGGATATCCTGCACCTCCACCACCGATGATTATTGAATCGGCAGCATCTCAATCACCCCAAAAACCTCCTATTAATATACCAATTAATATAACAACTACAACTGGTAAAAGACTTCCGGCTAAAAAAAAATCAACAACTGGCAAATAAATTTACTTTAATAAATCAGAATTTGCACATATAATTTGATTTGGTTGTGGTAAACCAATTCTCTTAACTGTCATAACTGGATATATTTGATATTTTCTTTGTGGTGTTTTTTCTATAAATTTTTCTAACTTTTTCTTTGGATACATCTTCTCATAAATGTCTATGGGTTCTAATTTTTCATTATAAATAATTTTTCTTACTTCATAAAAACCATCTTGTGGATATCCGCAAATTTGATAATAAGAATATTCAGTTGGATCTGGTTTATAATGACATTGGGAATTTTTTGGCAACATCATACGTGTTTTAACTGCTTGTGGAAATATATAATTAACTTTACTCATTTATCTATATTATATTGAATATATAATTATTGATCAATCAGTATAACGCAAAAGATCCTATATCTTCTGTAAATCTATTGTAGGCTAGATTTTTTGGATCTTGGATTTTTGAATATCTATTTAATCCTTGTTCATAATTGTATTCAGAATTTAATTCATACACTTCATCTAAATATTCATTTAATATTGATTCCATATCATTTAATGAATCATATGGTAAATATTCTATAGGTAATTTTATTCCAATTGATCTAAGATTGTTTAAAATAAGTGATCGACGATCTATCATTAAATCATAAAATACACCTGCATATTTTTCATTTACTTTAGCTCCTTTTGCTAGGATAATAAAATCTTCTATTTGAGAAATCATTTCCTCGTATGCTTGTGGATTATATGGATAAAATAATTGTATCTTAAATAATATTGAGCTTAATTTATTATTTTCTTCTTTTTTTAATTCATTTGATATTGGTGGATATATTATTTTTTTATAGTCTTTTCCTAATTTTTGTTCCTTATAAAAAAAATAATAATATATTATTAATCCAATTATTATTAAACCTAATATTTGTCTCATTAATAAAATAAAAGATTAATTAAAAAATAATAAAAATTGAAAAATAATTTAAATGTTAAATGATAAATATTATATTTATACATAAATATGGAATATACTATCTTAGAAAAAGTTATTCGCGATAATAAATTATTTGCTTATTCAAATGAATTAAGTAGAACTACTGAAAATGATAGAAAAGTTGAGTTAGAAAAATTAATATTAGATTTAAAAAAACATAATAGCAATCCAACTAATTTAGAAAAGTTTAATCAAATGTTGACAAAAATCGAAGTTACACAAACTAAAAAACCATTTTATAGATTAAATGGATTTCAAAAAGAGAAATTAATTCGATCATTTGTAGAAGAAAAATTTCCAGATAAAAATGTTGATGTAAATATCAAATTTTTAATGGATCTATTAGGAAATAAAGAATTATCTTCAACAAATATTGATTATGATATGGAAAATTTTAAAATTAATTCAATTAAAAATATTGAACTTGTTGATGATAAATTAACTCTAAAACCAAAGAAAACAATAAAAAAACCTATTAAAAAAGTTAAATCTGATAATTAAAAGTAGATATCCGTTTCCTTAACAGTTGTTGTATCTTTTAACTCAAATATTACATCATATTTTTCAATTAAATTACTTAATTTTTCTTTGATTAAATTAAATTCAGTTTGATCATAAAATTCTACTAAATATAAGGGAGATGATACAATATTTATCATATATTCTTTATTTATTTCTGATAAGATTGTCTTTAATTTTTCAAGTCCATTTGATTCAACAATTAATAATGTAAAATATAAATTATAAATTGGTTTTGATATTTTTCTATTTGTCTCAATATATTTGATTATTTCCAAATTTGATGTTAATAATTTTGGATCTAATATAATATCCATGTATATTTTTTTTAATTCAACTTCATTAGAATTTGACATATCAATTTTAACAGGATTTGTAATTGATTCTGATGGAAATTTTGTTTTCAGTTTATCAATAAATTGAGTGATAATTTTTTGATACTCGTATGATTTTAATAATTGATTTCTTTTATCTTCTTTAATTTTTGAATAAGAAATCATAATCATACTCGGTTCAACTGAATAGACTATACCAACATATATTTCATTGTATTTGAAGAAAGTTTGTATATTAAATTTTTTACGATTAATCTCAGTAATTGGAATGAATGCTTCAATATTGTCATAATCTTCTAATTCAACAGTTACGCCAAGATCATCAGACCTAATTTTTCTAGATGAAAGTTTGAAGAAACAATATGTATTTATTTTGGGAATTAAATCATCATAATGGTACATATTATAATATATTACATAGTGTATTACATTATTTTTAAATGAATTAAAATTCAATGTTTTTATTTAATAATTACTATCCATTTTATATTTGAATTATCTTCACTATAATCAACATACATAATTTCAACATTAATTGATTTTAATTCATCAACAAATTTTAAAAAATTCATATCAGAAATATCATCAGAATTTATTGAATTAATATATAGTGAATCAGAATCTTTTAGTTTAGTTGTATCAAATATTTCATCAAATATTACATTTAATTCTTCACGATTTTTATTTGTAAATTTGAGCCATTCATCATCATGTAAAAGATGTCGGCATTGTAGACTTTTTATTTTTATTAATTTATTAAAATTTGTATCAGTTAAATGTACCCCATTTAACACTCCGTCGTCTTTATTATTATTTTCTGGACAGGTTAAAGGATGGGATAATAGATCATAACGATTATTTATTTGAATTGGTATTGATAAATAAAATTGATCATCAAATGATGTAACATTTATTTTTTGATTAACTGTTGGCTTTTTATAATAAAAATAGTGTTTTGAATATTCAAAATTGGCTTTATATATAGATTTTTTAATTTCATTTTCAATTTCAAGGTGTGACATTTTAAACAAATTTAGATATTTTAATATGATTAAATTTTAAATCATTTATAACGAACTTTATTATTTTATTAAATAAATCTATTGTTTAGGCAGGACAAATGGATTTCCATCTTCCACATTTACATAACCACACAAAAAATCTTGAAGCTTCTTTGTATCATCGCTTTGTGGTCCATATTGTCCCCATGAATCAGTATGCATAAAAAATGTGTTCAGAAGTGAGTAAGGCGAATCACGCTTCACAAACCATTGACAACCCATTCCAGCATAAACACAAGCAAAGATTTTTCCTCGAGTTGATCCCATCAACTTTCGACCTTCAATAATTGCGTATTCTGATTTTGTTATCTCAACATATTCAGGCGCTCCCTTCAATGCTAGTATCTTATCAGGGTTACCGCATTCCAAACGTCCATGACCTAGTTTTCCACAATTACCACATTGATGGTTTTGTGTGGAGTGCTTGTCAGAAAACCGACAACTATCAACATGACACCAAGTCATACCAGCTGAAGCAAACATAATAAATTATAATTAACATATCAATAAATTATAATACCAAACGTTATACATTTTCATTTTTTTATTGTGATAAATAAATATAATGTTCGTATCCGTGCCTAGTAGCAACCCTGTACTGTCCCCACTCATCCTGGTGTATTAAGAAGACATGTACGCTACGGGTGTTTGCCATCATGCAACAGCACAAGTAGTAAATGTACTCATTGATAATTAAATGTAATATTTATTTTTTTCTAATATGAAAATTAGATAGTTACAATTTTTAATTTTTATAAAAAATTGAAAATTAAATTAGCTTACGATATATATATATATTATATATACAAATTATTATAAATGTCCAATCTTTCGGCCAATGATATTAGTATTCATTCCATCATGGAGCCCTCCATCATGGAGCCCTCCATCATGGAGCCCTCCATCATGGAGCCCTCCATTATTGAGGGAAAGCGTAACACCAACAAGACATTGCGTCTTGCGTACAATTGGTCGTGTTTGTCTACAGATTATACAGTCACAAGGTCTTGCGTCTATCCTCCTGATACAGAAAAGAACGTTGATCATCATTTGATACCAATTAGCGCTGTTGATTCATTGCTTACTCTTCGCGAGATTATTGGTTTGGCGGGTTTGTACAATTATCATTATCAGCAAACAAATGAATTTTCTTTGAGCCATCATAATCTCTTCAATGAGTTTATTGAAGAGCTTGAGAAGCATGCTGCAAAGAAGACAGTTGGGAAGGTTGACATCATTACTGGACTTGATTGTATCACATATGAGCTACCACTCATTGATATTTTGAATACTGACAAGTTTCCTCAGCGTGATGATGATCTGTACAATTCTATTCCTTGTGCCAAGAAGTATACCCGACTCAAGACACAAGTTCAGCCTCGTAAGCGTGTACGTGGATGGAAGTACTATGAGTCAAAGCGTAATCTCAAGCAATCCAATATTATCACAATTGAAGGCAATCAGTATGATTCTACTCTCATTTACCAGCGCACTGGTACTGGTGGATTCAGCCCAATTGTGATACATCCTACACCGGATATTCCCTTTGACTATAATGAGGATCAGTATGTTCGTTTCACCAAGAAGTTTAACAAGGATTCAATTACTATCTCATTTCCAAACGAGCAAAGTATTTCTGATATTGTACTTAGGCCAGAGACAATGAAGTTTGAGTACATTTCTCCTGACAGGAAGACTCGGATTTCTAAGCGTTCTCCTTCTTTGCGTGTGCTTGAAAATAAGCCAGGCTATATTGAGAAGTTTGATTTGTACTTCCGTTCTTCTGATACTTACGGACAGTGGGTCAAGTGTGGCACATATGATGGCAATAAGTCAATGTTTGACGCAACACGTATTAAGCTTGATGATACTATTCATGCAAAGGAGATACGTATCGTTCCTAATTCATTTGTAAATTCATTTGACAAGATCCAACTCAGTATGATTGGTCGCTGTACAGTCAAGTCCAAGGTAAATATGGATGATGCTACTATCGTATATAAGGTATATGTTCCACATGATGGTCAGTATCGGAAGATTAGGTCGTACGAAATGGATTCGGTATCACGTGGTCGTATTGGATGCCGCTGCGCTAATTGTACTGGCCGGAAGGGTATGTTTAAGAATAAGTCGCGTGCATTTAAGGAAGCTTGCGATGATATCTGAATAACTTAAGTTTCTTATGTAATTAACTTTTTATTATGTTTATTTATTACTTTAATTTTATACCTTTAGATGATAGAATTTTGCCATCAACTTTAATCGCATCATGGTGAATTTTATCATGGCATTTTTCACAAATTACTGTTAAATTTGCTGGATCATCTTTACCCAAATGTTTTTTATTTATTACACGTTTATTTTCATCACAATTTTTCTGGAAATTAATATGATGTGATTCTAATGGTACATTCTTTTCACCACATATTTCACATTCCATTATTAATACTGATGAATTATATCTTGATGTTTTACCAGATATCATTGATGAAAAATTATTTGTTAATTCATTTTTAATTGATAATGTCAAATCCATAAATTCTTTATCTTGAATAATATATTTTGCAACTAAGATACCATAAATTTTATCACCCGAACCTTCTTTTAATTTACGATCATAAATGAGTGTATCTGTTTTTGGATCAAAATCAACTGATAAATGATATGCTTTAACATTATCTAATGCTTTTATTGATTCTAAATGTACAAGTTCGTGAAGATGTGTTGCAAAAATAAATTTTGCTCTTTTTTTTGATAAAGTTACTATTGTTGATGCTACAATTGCATTACCAGAAATATGTTCAGTACCACGACAAATTTCGTCTCCAATAATTAAAGATGATTTATTGGCTCTTTTAATTATAGTATTTAACTCAACCATTTCAAGTGTAAATGATGATTGTCCTTTAAATATATTATCATTTCCAGTAATTCTTGTATAAATTGATGTGAATGGTACAATATCACATTCTTTAGCCGGCACATACATTCCACACTGAGCCATTATTACAGTTAAACCAATGGCCTTCATAAGAACAGATTTACCTGATGAATTTAATCCATAAATTAACATACCATCCAAATTTGAATCAAGAGATACTGAATGTGGCACATATTCATAATCGATAATTTTTTCAACAATTGGATGGCGAATATTTTTAACATTTATTTTCGATTCATTTCCCTCAATAATATTTGGTTTTGTATAACCATTTATTTCAGCTGTTTGTGCATTTGATGTAATAAAATCCAAGTGTGTGATGTAGGAAATAATTGATTCAAATAAATTAAAATTTCTAGTATATAAATCTTGTTGTAATTTTGAATATACAGCTTCGACTGATTCTATTAATTGTTCAATTACATTTGGTTCTTCCACATTAGATTTTTTAAGATAAATTTTTACTTTAGATTTTAATTCTTGAATTTTATATAAATTAAGATCTAATGTTGCAATATTATCATCCTCTGCAGATGAATCAATTTCTGCAGATGAATCAATTTCTGCATCTGAATCATCTTTAAATTTTTTGATATATTCTTGGATTATCTTAAATCTAATCAAAGATAATTCTAAATAATATCCATCAGTTGTTGAATGAGATAATTTTACTTGATTAAATTCATCATCCTCCTCAGCTTCAACTACACCCGCATCCACATCCTTGTTGTTATAAGTGTTTTTATTTTCTGTCTTAGATGTTTTTTTAGTTGGTTTTTTAGCTGTTATTTTTTTTTTATTAATTTTATTTGTTTTAGTCTTTTTTGATTTTAGAAATAAAATTTTATTAAATTGTTTATGTAATGCCATCATCGTATCATACTCTGAATTTAATTTCATTGAAAGTAAGTCAAGATTTACATCAACATTTTTATTAATAAAATTTGTTTTGATATCTTTTAGTAAATTCTTTTTTAATTCTGGTAAAATAAATGTTGATTCCATTTCTTTCAAAAATTTATCAATATTTGCTTCCATATTTTTATCTTGTTTTAGAGATTTAAATTTTAGTTTACTAGTTTCTTTGATAATATTTTTTGCAATCATAAATGATTCAATGAAATCTGCTAATTCATATGGTTGAATAATTTTATAAGACATTTTTCTACGTAATTTCTCAATATCTGTAATTTGAAACATTAATTTTTGTATTGATAGATATGTTTTATCTTTTATCAATAATTCAACATCATTTAATATTGAATTAATTTTTTTATTAGATACAAATGGATTAACAAGAATATTTTTAATATATCGTTTACCCATTGGTGTTTGAGAATTACAAACGACATCATACAACGATCGATATTTAATATTTGATGTTGAAATATTATCCATCATTGGATGGATTGCTAATTGGAATTGTGCCATATTTCCCATAATTAAACGATCAGAATCTGTTGAAATTTTAGGATCATTTAAATTTTCAATAATTTTAGGATTATAATTATAAATAAAATCTAATAATGTTACTAATGATAATCTTGCATAATTTAATGTTTCAAGATTTAATGTTTCAATAATATTTATCATTGATTCTGTTTTGAATGATTTTTTTAATATTTGTTCTTGTACTTTAATTTTATTATATTTTTCATCATATAATTTAATTTTAATAATTTTTTCATCTATTTGTAAATATTCTGTAATCATTTCAAGTGTCATTTTTCCTTTACCATTTAAAATAATAAAAATTTCTCTTGGATTTGTCGATGCTAAAAATCTTCCTGCCAAATCTATTGCTGATTCTGTATCAACTGTTGTTGATAATCCTTCATCCACAACTACTTTACCAGTCGTAATGTCGATTGCTGCCAATCCCGTACATAACAATGATGATTGTATATTTGTAGTTTTTTTTAATCTATTTTGTTCTTCATAACAAAAATATAAACATGTTGCATAATTTGTATTAACATCGGGTGTAGTACCAATAAATGTAGAAGGTGAAAACACATTTGTACATGCTCTTTTAGGTTCAGGTGGGGGTGTTACTTGATCAATCGTTGCAACAGTAAAACCATTTTGAATCAATAATAGAATAAATTTTTCAGATGAAATTAAAGGGAATCCCAACATATATGGATTTGATGCGGATACTGTTAAATTTGTTTTATCTTTTTTTGTATGTATAATATTTAATAAGGATGCTATTTCTTTTAAATTTGGCCCTTCTTTATCAGTAGCATACATTTCATAAAATGATCCAACTTGCATTAAAATCAACGTTTTTGTACCAAACTTTTGTTGATATTCTTTATGATAATTTTGATATTCATGATAAATACTCATTAATATTTAATTAATAATAATTTTATCTTTATATCTATTATTTTCTATCAAATTGGACACTAATAACTTTTTTTGAATAATTAAATGAAAAAAATAAAAAATAATTTAATAAAAATTCAGAAAAATTAATATCCCTTAACCGACTAAAGGCGTTATAACACCTACGTCAGTTAAGACTCCTTTTACTTTTAATATTTTTTCTGGTCGTTTAAAGGATAATCTAATCATCTTCATCGTCATCACCTTCAACCATTTTCTTAAGTTTGTTTTTAAGATAACGTTTTATTATATCTTTTACGATAGATTCACGATATGGGAGATCATACCATTTAAAACCTAATTCGCGCATAATTTTTACAAGAATAGCACGTGTTTTTGTTTCGGATAATACATTATCTCTTAACCAATCAGATTTGGCTTCAAGAACTGAAGTTGTATCTTTATCAATATTATTTGAATCACGTTCTTTCATATTTTTAACTAAATGGACTTTGCCATTTCTGGATACTAAAAATTCTAATACAGATGATAATGAGCCATATATCCATTTTTCTAATGTTATATTTTGAAAATATAAAGTAATATCTTTTTGAACAACATAAGAATCATTTAAGCCACTATCAATATCAACAACTAATGATGGTTTAACAATTATTGATGGTTTAACAGCTAATAAACCATAATTGACAGGTGTAGTTGGTGTTAATATTGTGAGTGGATCTGTTTTAACTACAACAGAAGGAGTTCCAACACTAGTTACTATTCCAGGAGTTAATGTTGGTGATAATGTTGGTGACAATGATCTTACTGATATTGAATTGGGAGTTAATATTAATGACATTATTATATATTAAATTTATAAATTAATTTTATTTACCAATTATTTACCAATTATTCACTAACATTAATTATATTTATAATATAATTAATAAATTCATTAATCATATCTTCAACATAATTATATATATTTTCCCATACTTCTTTTTTATTTTTAAAGTATTTAAATAAAAATTTCGAAGTAATATCTGAATTTATAAATGATTTTATTATAAAATTTGTTTTAATAATAACATTATCATCTTTTTTTTTATTTTTTTTTACTGTCTTACTTATTTTAACTTTATTTGTATTTACATCAATATCTATATATGATGACAATGCTTCATATAATTTTGTAGCATAGGTTGATTTAACTAATTCTATAAAAAAATCAATAATTCTATGATCAATAATATCTATATTTTTACCAAATACATTTAACATAGATTCAAATAAACGTATTTTAGTTCTAAAATTTATTTGTTTTGCAATTACATCAATCCCATCTTCAAAAGATTTTATATCATAAAATATTAATAAAAAATCTTTAATATTAAAATCCATGTATGGTAATAAATTATTTAATAAATCATCATCTTTATCATGTTTTATATTTGTATCAACTTTATTACAATCATCAATATATAAGGTATTATATTTTTTTTCATTTTTATCATAAACTTGATATCCTGCTACTGGACAATAGGGATTATTTGAAATAATTGTATCTAATAAAATCGGATGTATACTTGGAACATTTTTTTCACGACACGGTCCTAAACATTGAAAACCTTTTTTACTTTTAGGATATTTTTTTATATTGTTTATTTTTTCCATATAATATTATATATAAAAAAAATGTCACAAAATGCATTTATAGACGATAGATTTAAAAATATATTATTTGATGAAGTAATTACAAAAGTATATCCAAAATTAATTTTAGATCATAAACAATTACTTCTAAACAATTTAATAAAAGTAATTAATTGTCTAGCTTTAGTTTATAATTTTTATTCTAATCGTGATGTATTCTATCATGAGTTAACACAAAATAATTATCAAGATTTAAAATGGTTAAGTACAATGTTAATTGAATACACAACTAGTGCCCAAGAAATAACATCATTTTATGATTTCTATAAATTAAAAAATAAATCTATAAAGGATGAAGAATTATATAAAGAAGTTTTACCAAAATATATATTTACCAATGTTCAATATGGACGTTTAAATAGAGGTAAAAAAAATGATTCCAGTGATTTAAGAGAGATAGAATTTAATGAGGAATTTATCAATCATAACACAAATTTACTTATATCAGCAATATTAGAAAGTGCTCATAAATTATATGTTAATTGGATGGATGTATTACCGATATCTTATCTAAATTATACTTCAACAGAATTATATGAAAATACAGTTAATTTAATAAAAAATAAAGAATTGAAAGAAATTAATTTATTAAATTCTGATGAATTTATTTATCCGAATTTAAAACATTTTCATTCAATACAGATTAATGATATTTATAATGTTTGTAGAGTTTTTTTATATGAGGAAATAAAATCAACAAAGTTATTTATATATGATTTAATTGATATTAAGAATAAAGAATTATTAACTGGTGTAAATTTTTTAGATAAATATTTTGGTTCATCTTTTCAAAGTATTTTTGACAATACAACATGGGATAATATTCCAGCTGAAACTAAAGAATATTTTACAGCTAAATTAAGTAAATTATTCGATGCAGCACTTGCAAATCAAATAGTTAAATTAAATAAAATCAACGGTGAAATTAGTGCTGCAAGTATTCAACGTTTAGTTAAAGCAATCATAGTTACATTTGATAATAAAAATAATGATAATGATACAATTAAAAAGTCAGGCTATAAATTTCTACGAAAAACAATTGATGAAGAGGAAGCACTTGATGATGATAAATTATATGATGAATATTCAATGGATAATATTCAAAAAAGTATTAAAACAGTTAAAGCTGAATTTATTTATGAACATTTTAGAATAATGATACAAATATTTAAGAATACTGTTTATGGAACATTTACATTATCACTAAGTAAAACACATCCAGTTAACAAATCAAATGTTGTTGATAATTTTAGAGAGAATCATAAATATGAAAAAAAAGATAAATTAATATTTACTCAGTTTATAACATTAAAAAATATTTATAATTTTGCAAAATCTCTATCAAGATATAATAAGGGGAAGGATTATCCAGCATTTCCAAAGAATTGGAAATCATTAGAGAAATCAGAAAAGGATGAAATTATTTCTAGATTAACTGGTAAAAAAACTGTTACAAATTGGTTTAATATTTCACGTTATATAAAGTATATTTATGGCGAATTAAATTTATTCTCAACAATGTTTGCTAAATATGATAAAAACGATGTACTTTTAAATGTACATAAAGAGTTATACGATTTGTTCACTCAATATTTACTTGTTGATGTAATTTTTAGATCAATGATTGTTAAAGGTATTCTTATTTCTCTAAAACCCAATAAGGAATTAACTGATCAACGTTTAACTCCGAGAGATCGTGGAGCTGTATGGAATAAAATAGATGAAACACAATATAATAAAATAAAACGTGAATCATATTCATATTTATCTGAATTGCCTTATAAAAATTCGGATGATCCTAAAACTAATTATGGTGAATTTGATATTGGTTTATATAGAAAAAACCCTTTAAGAGAATCACAAATTGGTAATGAAAATGGTTGGTTTACGTTATACGCATTAGATTGGATATCACAGATTGGATTTTGCCATAAATTTATTCATCAACGTGTATCATTTGTAACAGGGGGTACTGGCGTTGGTAAATCAACTCAAGTACCTAAATTATATATGTATTATCTAAAAGCATTAAATTATAATTCAACTGGTAAGGTGGCTTGTACACAGCCAAGAAAAGCTCCAACAAAAAAAAATGCTGATATGGTTTCTAAAGAATTAGGATTTCCCATTTTTACATATAAAAATAAAGATCAAAAAAGCAATTATTTCTATGTTCAGATGCACTATAAAGGTGATACTCATATAGAAAATTCGGATCATTTATCATTAAAATATATAACTGATGGTACATTAGTTCAAGAAATAAAAGATCTACATCCGCTCTTTAAACGTAAAAAAAATAATGGTGATCCTGAAGATAGAAATTTATATGACATTGTTATAATTGATGAAGCACATGAACATGGTAAAAATATGGACGTACTTCTTACAATGTTACGAACATATACATATCTTAATCCTGAAATAAAATTAGTTATTTTATCAGCAACTATGGATGAAGATGAACCAGTTTATAGACGCTACTATCGTGATATTAATGATAATATCAAATCACCATTAGATACAAATTTAAGAGATTTAAATTTTGATAGAATTAATATTGATAGACGTTTTCATATATCACCACCTGGTTATGGTACCAACTTTCCAATTAAAGAAATATATAGACCAGGTGGTGATGTATATGATATTGTTAGAGAAATAATAAAAGAAGGTATGAAAGGATTTGTATTGATATTTCAACCGGGTGAAGCTGATATTGTTAAAATGGTTGATGAATTGAATAAATTTATACCAGATGATGTATTAGCATTACCTTTTTATTCATCATTATCTGATGATAAAAAATCTGTAATTGAAGATATTGATAAAGTATGGAATAAAATACGTATGTCAAAATTAGATGATTTTAAATCTACAAATCCATTTGTTGGTACAAATTCTTATTCAAATTTTATAATATGTGCAACTAATATTGCTGAAGCATCTATTACTATACAAAAATTATATTATGTAATAGAAACTGGTACAAGAAAGTCTAATATTTATGATTATAAAAATCGTATATCAAAATTAAAACTACTTCCTATTAGTGAATCTTCAAGATTACAAAGAAAAGGTAGAGTTGGAAGAACTGGTCCTGGATCTGTGTATTATTTATATAAAAAGGGAGAAATGGAAAATAACAAAATTCTATTTGAATTCTCAACCAATAATATAGCTGATGATATATTTGCTAATCTTATTGAAAATTATGGCAATATTATTACAACAGATCGATTACTCGATTTAGAGCAATTTGGTTATCTATTTAATACATCCAACGGTAGATACAATTACTTCGGAATGCCATCTCATTCTGATTATGATTACAATAATAAATATTTTCCTAAACTCTATCAAGATACTTCAGAATCGAATGGTTATAATTCAGACACATTATATGATAGTGATGGTGAATTTTATATTGTTCATCCTGAAGAATTAGATATAGATCGTAATATTATGGGTAAATTTATCGGAACTAAAAATAAATCGATTAAAATAAATAATTATAAATTACAATCGGAAAAGATTGATAGTTTTTTTGATGACCTATATTTATCTAAATTTATACAAAAAGAAAACGGAAAATATTTAGCAACAAAATTTGGTAGTTTATTCTATCGTTTAATGTTAAAATTTCCATTTGATGATCAAAATTTAAATAAAATAATGGCAAATTCTATATTGTTAAATAATGCTGAGAATGCTGCTAAAATAATTGCAATTCTACATAGTTTTAATTCTACATCTTTTGATTTAACAAATATTCTAAATCCTATTATCAAATTAATTCCTCCACAAAATTATCAATTAAAAATGTATGATTTAGATTTTTTTAAAAAATTCTTTATAGGTTCTAGATCAGATATTGATACACTTTTAAGATATGCAAATGAAATAATTGATAATTATAATAAATTTAATTCAAAAGAAATTAAATTACAACTTGATAATTTTGAATCTATCGATAAAACTCTAAGCTTATCAAGTTTATCACCTGAAGAATATTACAAAATACTTGCAGATTTTGATCATAAACAACATGAATTAGTTATTAATTATAGAATTCAAGAAAAATTATCATATGTAAATAATTTTATATCAACAATATCACAAATAATTAAAGTTAATCCGTCACATATAAAGATATTTTTACAGTTTTATCTAAAATTGAAGGATTCCATTCAATCTTGTTTTAATCCAAGTAGAAAGAATAAAAATTTACTTAAAGATCTTGAAAAATATCAAAATGAATATGAAATGAAATATAAAGATTATGATAAGAATATTTTAATGTTTTTATTAGCTCAACCTTTTAATGTCGCTAAGAATATAGCCGGTACTACAAGATTCCTGAGTGTATATCAGCCATCAAGTGAGAATATTTACTCAATGCCAGTTTACAGACAAATTATAGGTGAACGTGCAATTATGAAAGAGGATTTAGGTTTTGATGCATATCTTGCATATGATTATGTATTTTTTTATACAATTAATACACAAAAGGAAACATTATCTGTTGTAATTCCATTAAGTAAAGATTATTTGAAATTATATCCAGAAATATATTCCAAAGAAAGATTAGCTAAGATAAGTTCAACTGAATTTTCAAAGGTAGATAAATATATCAAGAAATTTAGTGAAAATACTTTAATACCAGAAATTACTGTTAGAAATGATGTTGATGCATTAAGTAAAGTAAAAATAACTCTTGATGAAATATTAAGAGAATTATCATGAGATAAATATTTGTCCTTTAACCGGTCTAGAAAAATTGATTTTTAAATACAATATTCGAGTTTATGTTTAAACATAAAATTAGTTCAAAATAATGAAATTATTTAAAATTAATAATGATTTATTCCTTTCCTATAGAAACATGGAACCAGTGTTAGAAACAAAAACATTCAAGTTAATTTTAGATTTGGATATATTTCAGATAAAATTATATGGTCATAAAAAATACATACAATTCCCAAACATTTTAATTTTTGATTTAATGTTGTTTATGAAAGATTGTCATCCTAGGATAAATAAAATAAAATCAAAACAAATTATATCTATATCAAATATAAATTATAGGGTTGTTAATATAGTTCATCAAAAAACATTCTCAAAATTTCTTCCACATATTCCATTAATATCTCTTGATCAAACAATATTAAATTTAGATTTTATTAGGTATGGAGATAAAATTTTAGGTATATGTAATGATTCAACAACAATTATACCAATGTGTTTCATTATAAATATCATAATGAATTTCATTAAAAATTCATCTTTCTATTTTTTTCCAAATGATATCACATTTGATATCTGTGAAACATTGAATTCTGATTCAAAGATTAAATATTATGCAATTGTTAAAGACAAGATTGCATTTAAACATCTTAAAACATCATATATATTAAATCCAGGGGATATGATTTTCAATATTAATTCAACACGATTTAATATAAATGGTCATATTTATTCTGAACGTTATAAAATGTATTTAACTATAAATACATATATTTTATTGCATGGAATCAATACACTTACTATATCATACACATCAAATAAAAAATTATTAAATATAGAAAAAACAGACAAGTCATATGATCGTTTAGTTGATATACTAGATGATTATAATGTAAATATTGATGTAAAACACAAACAATTTATTTCTGCTGAACCAAAGTTGATTACAATTGATCTTAAACCTTTTGATAATGATAAACTACGTATACCAATTATTAATAGAAAGAAAATTACATATAATGATTTAGAATTTAAGATCTTATCTGAATCTTTAATTAATTCTACAAAAATAAATATAAGTGAGCAGTTATTTGGTAATAAATTTGTAAATTCACATTCGAATAAACAAACAGTAATTACAGAAATCAATAAAACCATATATAGATTACAAAAAATATCAAACAAAAATATTTGGAATTTAAATGATTTAGAAATAATCATTAACAAGCGAGAAGCTAAGAGAACATTTACTCTACAAAATATAGAAACAAATGAATTGTTAAAAGTAATTGTATAATTTTTTATTTTATTATTTTATAATGCCTTATAAAAATATCGATCCAAATTTATGGGGACCGTCATTATGGACATTCCTACATTATTTAACACTGGCATATCCAGATAACCCGACGGAAGAAGAACAGGAACGTATGTATGATTTTTTAGCATCTCTACAAATAGTTATACCATGTCAAAAATGTAGAATTAATTTTAAATCATATCTAAATGAAATGAATTCGGATGTATTATCAACTAAAAATACTTTAGTGCGTTGGTTATTTAATGTACATAATTTAGTAAATAAAAATACTGGTAAACCACAATTTTCATATGATGATTTTATTAAAAAATATAGTCAAATGAAAATTAATGAGGAAATAAAGGTTGAATCAAAGGATGAATCAAATGAAAAAATAAAAGAATATTTTGATAATAAAATGTCAAATGGAATGTCAAATGCAAATGCAATATCAAATAATATATATATAATTATTTGTATAATAGTTATTATTGCTATTATAATTTATCTTAATAAAAAATTATGATTTATCTATTTATTCGTGATATTTCCTGTTGAATTAATTGAATAAATTTATCAATTTGTACATCAGTAAACATATCATTTAACCATATATTAATATTTAAATCGACTTTTGCAAATAACTCATCTCGTAACGTGATTATATTATTAGCATAATTTCTGATCATATTTTTAACTGATATATTTTGTGTTTTAATAGATTTAATTAATATTTTAGTTAATTCATTACAATCAATATTTTTATATGTCAATCTCATATCAACATACCAAATAGCCCATAGAGCGCAAAACCCACCAGGGTCGCCAATTTTTTTTCTATTTGATTCAAAAATATCTAATAATTGAAAACCTACTTTTGGTTCATAATCTTTCGGTGCATAATATTTAATTTTTTCATTGATTACTTTAAATCTTGATTCAATCAATTCATCTAAAATATTTGGTTCATAATTTAAACCAGGAGGGGTTGATGAGCCATGTGGTTCAAATCTTTCTACAGTATTTGCTTTTATATCATATATAATATAATTAGCATGTGAACCAGCTTTCATTTCAATTCCCAAAGGAATTATAACAAATTCCGAACCCCCGTTAATACAATCATTAATTCTTTCATAAAAATCATCAACCAAATATAATTTGTCATGTACCCAAACAATTTCAAAATTCAAAAAATCACTTCGCGAACCCATCATTATACCGATTGTTTTATAAAAATTTTTTAAATTTTCATTATGATAAAATTGTGTTGTTAATGTTGAACACACAAATCTATGTTTTTTTAATAAATATATTAATCCTAATAATACATCAAGTGTTGTACCTGTAAATGTACATACCTCAAGAGTTTCACCTTCATCTAATGTTATACATGTTTTATTTTTTACTAATGGATATGATGATTCACCGCATTTAATTTTTTTATCTTTTATTTTTTGTATTGTATCATTTAAATATTCTTTAATTTTATCTCTACACACATTAATTAATTTTTTATCAGAATCAATTCTTGTGGAGGAAAATGATATCAATTCATTTGGATTAATATTTGTAAATTCTCTTGAACAAATATTTTCCCATTCTTGTTTCCATTCATTTTGTTTATATCTCAATCTATACATATATGCATCCACTATAAGTTTCATAAATTCGTCTCGTTCTTTACTGTCAATTAAATCAATAACCATAATATTTTTCTTATTTGCACCATAAATATCAAGACGTTTTATTCCTAATTCAGTTTTATATTTTTTCCATAAACCTAAACCAACTAATAAGAATAAACACGAATTACCTTCATTATCAATTATTGCTAAATTGGAATTTAATATTAGATATTTCATCAAATTCTCTGGAAAATCTGTATGAAAATTTTCTAATAATATATGTAATGGTAATTTACCATCAATGTTATAAAGATTTAAATTAGTTATTATTTTTTTATTATTTTTATTTTGTTGTATATTAATAAATAATTCAATTAATGTAAATTCTTCTTCCAACATTATATAATGCATTGGTGTATTCCCAAATATATCTTGTACATTAGGATTTGCTCCATGTTCTAATAGTTTTTTAATTATATTATAATTATTAATTGATACAGCATAGTGTAAAGATGAGAATTCATGAGTATAATCTTGATAATTTACATTTATACCAGCATCAATTAAATATTCAGCAATTTCTATTTGTTGTAAATTAATTGCTAAATGTAATGATGTATCACCAGTATTTGTTCTAATATTGATATTGACTATCTTTGGTAAGATTAATTTGACTATCTCTATTTCTCTAGATAATACAGAATAATGTAAAGCTGAATAACCTTTATTATCTATTGAATTAAGATTTACATTATATTCTAACAACTTTTCAATAGCATATTTATTTTTATTAATTATAGCATAATGTATGGGTGTTTTAAAATTTTTATCTTTGATATCAATAATTGATGCACCAATTAATTCAGAATTTATTTTTAATAAGAATTCTAACATATCGTCATAACCATATTTGATTGGCACATATAATATAGATCTGTCATCTGAATCTAAAATATCCAATTGAACATTCATCTCATGTAAAATTTTTATTAAATCTAATCTATTATGAAGTACAGCATAAGTAATTATATAATTGCCAGCTTCATCACGTATATTAACATCAATCATTTTATTTAATTTTGTAAAAATATCTAATATATCATCCCATTTATTTTTTTTTATTAGTTTAAATATTTTGTAATATAATTCATTATTGTCATCAACTTCGATCATTAATTTATATATATAAAATATAAAAAATAAAATAACATTAAAATTTATTTTTGTAATTTATTTTTAAGATATTCATTTTCTTTTTGCTCTATGATAATCTTCGCGATTATATATCTTTTAACACAAGCTTCAAAAATATTTTCATCATCTTTATAACGTTTATAATAAAATTGAATTTGTTCTACATCATGCATATTATTAATTTCTTCTATCAATTCTTCTTCGGTTAGAAATTTTTGATTAATCCATTTTTTAGTTTTATGTTTATTTATAAAAAATTGATATTCAAGTGATTGTAAAAAATTATCATAAAATTTTGTATCATTTTTATCATTCACATTCTCATTATCATTATCTGCAATAGATAATACATTAATTATATCTATTGCAGATAATGATTTATCTAATTTAATATTTAAGTTTTCAAAATATTTTTTATCTAAATTATGAATTATTTTTTGTATATCTTCTTCTTTTAGATTTAATATTAATTCAGATGCAATTTCTAAAGATCGTAATATAATTATCTGATTGTCAAGATATAATTCATTTATCTTTGAAAATATATTTGTGGCTAAATTGTTATTAAATTTATCTGGATGAAATTTCAATGATAAATTTTTAAATATTTTTTTTATTTCTGAATCTTCTGTTTTTTCTGTAGAATACATATCACAAATATAACAAATATCAGAATATTTAAAATTTAAATATGCATAAGCATCATATTTTCTTTTTGTGCCATCTAAATAATTCTTAATATTTAATGAAACTTTTGGAATTATATAATCAATCCATTCTTTTTGTGCTCTGATATATTCATCATATAATTTTTTACCTTTATCATCAAGATCTGAATAAAATGACATTAGTTAATATAAAAATTTATTATATAAATATAGATATAATAAATAAATAAATCAATTTTTATAATTGTATATCTAATTCTTTTGATTTAAACATATTCAAAATATTTTCTAAATAATAATAAAATATATTTGTTAATATTTGTCTTTTTTCAATATGGTATTCTCTTAATGCTTCATGACCATCATTATATGTAAAATATTCTATTCCTCCAATTTCATAATTTCCATCAATTGATGGTAGATCATCTGTTAATGTTTCTGCTAAATAATATATGTGACGATATTTTACTCCATTTGTCCCGATTAAATTTTCCTCAATAGGCTCAATGTTATCAATTAACTTTATTGTTTCTTTTTTAATATTTGTTTCCTCACAAAATTCTCTAATTGCACAATCTTTATTTGATTCATTTCGTCCTCTTCTTCCTTTTGGAAATCCCCATTCATTAAACTTATATAGAGGTTTGACATTTGTAACATAAAAATCAAGATTTAATTCAAGATCACAATTTGATTTAATATTTTCAAACTTCATTTTAGCAGTTTGAAATTCTTTTTTAAGGTAATTTAATTTATCTTGATCATTATTCCAAAGTTCATTCCATAATTCTTCGAATGGAATTTCTTTCAATTGATCGATTTCATTTTGATTCATATGTTGAAATAAGAAATTAATTCCATCAATATTATCGACTTTGTATCTACCTCTGATAAAATCAATATAACCCAATGAATGTTTACGTTGTACTAAAAGAAATTTAATCTTATGTGTTACAAATCCTAATAATTTAAGATCTTCTGATGATTCTGGTGCAATATTATAAATATGTGATTTAATATTAAGTTTATTATGTTTAATCGGTATATCTTTTAATTCAGATAGGTTAACTAAAATTATACCCCAACTTGTAATCGGTTCTGGACAATTTCTATATTCATGTTCAGGTGAATTACAATTTGTACAATTAAAATTATTATTGAATTTTTTATAATTCATCAATCTATTATTAATATGGAACATAATCTTTAAAACTTTATATTTTTTAAAATTATAAAATAATTTTAAAAGTTATTTTATCCGTGAAAGGTTTATTAGTGATTAAATATTATACCATTTATGATTCCTTTATCTTTTTACATTTTTCTAAATCGGTTGAAGGATAAAAATTGATTTATTATTCTTTTAAATAAATATAAATATAAATAATATAATATAAATGAACCCATATATTACTACATATTTAAATACAGTTGTAAGAATTCATCCATCACTAATGGATAATAATATTCGTAAACATATTAAAGCATTAGTCGAAAAAGATCATGTTAATAAATGTTTTCTTGATTATGGATATATTACAAAGATCCATGAAATTTATCCTGATTATGATGCTGAATTAGTTGCTGAAGATCCTATGTCTTGTGCTCTATTTAAAGTTAAATTCTTATGTACAATCTGCAGACCTATATTAAATTCAACTATTATTGCACAATTATTTGCAGCAACAGGACCAACAATATATTTAAAAAATGGTCCAATTGATATATTGATTGATACAACAAAAAATATTAATTCACAAATTTTTGTATTCAATCAAAAATTAAATACATGGGCTGCTAAAAAAGAAATTGTGGGTGAGACTGAAACAGAATTACAGCGTAAATTAATTGTAATTAAAAAAGGTATGTATATGAAAATTAAGATTTTAAATAAAAAAATTATAAATAAATCAGATCGAATTTTGTGTACTGGATTTTTAGAAGAAATTGCAACTGAAGAAGAAATAAAACAATCAATAAATATAGGCTCTGTTGTTTCACATTATGATTCAATTAACGATTATATTGAATCTGAGAAGATTGAATTTAAAAAATATGAAGAAGAACAACTCAAACATAATTTAAATGTAACAATAACTGAAACTGAAACTAATACAAATGAAGATGAAACTTCAGATGATTCAGATTAAGAAATTTAAGCTAAAAATATATCTTTTATTTTTTCAATTAAACTAACTTTTTCACCAGGGAAATGAAAATGTATTGAACGTATATAATCTTTAGTTTCTTTATTAATTATTTCTAATAAATAATCATGTAAATTATCTAATGCTTCTAATAATTTTTCTTTGTTTGGAATATTACATTTTAATAAAGTTATAATATTTTCTACTAATGTATATATTACTTTTTCATCAATTTTAATATCTAATATAGATGATATTAATTCTTTAAATTTATCTACTTGTGTAATAACAAATTGAACATCATAATTACTTCCATGTTCAATTAATAATTTAATTGTTTCAATATCAGCATTAATCTGGCCAAGCAATGATAAATTACTACGCATAATATCTTTAATTTTATTCATAGTTTCTAAATCATTCTTTAATTTTGCATAAGACCAAGTTCTCTTAATTGCCTTTAGTGGTTTTTCATCTTTATAATGTTCAATATCATGTAATAATGACTCTTCTAATGTTGAAAAATAATTAGATTCAACATTTACATATCCTTCATTTGATTTTAATATATAAAAGGTTGACATTTCAACATAACGTTCATTATATGGTGCTATTATATCTAATTTAACTACACCTTTTTGTTTAACACAATCTTCTAATTTTTTACCATCTTTAACACCTGCTAATAATTCATTGGCTGTCCAATGTAAATCGGCAGCTTTGAAGTCACTAAAAAATATATTTACACCTGATATAATTTTTCTTACATTTTCTTTTAACTCACTAACAAATAAATTAACCAATTTATCAGTTGTTATATCTTTTTCAATTATATTCATAATATCAACATCACTAAAAAATGGTTGTATTTTAAATGAACTCGAGCCAACTCTACGTATAACCGAGTCTTTAATTGTTATCAAATCTATATATGATTTTAATTTTTCAGGAACAGAAAAATTAACTTTTTCTCTAGCAAGATCTTCAGTTTTAATTTGATTAATTAAACCACCTTTTAATATTAAATATTTTTGTTTATATTTAAGATATTTTTGTTTATACTCTGTATTCATTATATTATTCTAAAGATAAAATAAATTTTTTATCTTTCTTAATAAATTTATAATCAGTGAATACATATTCATAATCATCTAATTTTTCATCTGCAGTTACAATTAATTCTAATTTAGTCTTTTCATATTTTAACTTTATTGGTATTTTATTCTTTAATTCTGATTTAATATATTCAATTCTATCTTCTATATTTAATGGAAATTGTAATGTTGGATGATTTGTAGGAACCATTAAATATGTCTTCTTGTCACCGGTTTGATATTTTTCTAATTTTATCATTTCATTCTTAATTAACTCACATAATTCATGTCTTGTTGTTGTTCTATCAAATTTTATCCCTAAATCTTTTGCAATTTTATCAATTTGTGGTTTTTCTTTAGTTGTACAGACAGCACCTTTATATGATGGAATACCTGTACCGCGTTTTTTAGCTAAAACTTTTGCTCTCTTTTCTCTTAATTTAAATACATCACCTGTACCAACCTCTTCTTTACTTTTCTTTCTCGAGGTATCTTTATCAATAATACCTACATATTTATTCTCATTTCTTTGATCATAATAATCCATTGTTTTATCAAAATTATATTCATTATCTTCTTTAATGTCTTCATCTTCATCTATTATAATATTCTTTTCCATATATTCTTTATATTTATCCATTGATTTAATATATGAAAAGAGTGATATAGGTTGTGTTATGGGTTTAACATATTTTGTTCTATAATATATTGGTACATCTTCATTTTGGTCATATGGTTGAAATATATAATATTTATCAACAAATATTAGATAACCTGAACGATTATTTTTATCAATTACTGTATCTTTGAAAGAATTTAATTCGTTTTGATTGAGTGGAATAAGTTCATCTAAAGCTTTGTATACAAAGAATTCATCAAATAAATCTATTTTTTCATCTGTATATGATCCTCTGACATATGCGACGATATCCGATAATAAATACATATAATTTAATAGATATAATTCTTTAATTTTTTTCTTACAAAATTCAATCTCAGTTCTGGCAAATGATGTTGTAAATGTATTTAGATCTAGTTCTGATTTTTGTATTTGTTTATAGATTTTTCTCTTTGGATCATAATATTGAGCATTTAATTTCATATTATCACATTTAAATTCACATGAAGTATAATCACAAATTGCTGGACACATCTGATCTGCTTCTTTTGCATCTAATGGTTCTTTACAATTTTTATATTGTTCTATTTCTTCTTTAAAGATATTTGCTTGATAATTTAATGGACAGTCAAATGCAACTTCCTTCATAGCACGCTCCATTTTTTTAATTAATAAATATTTTAATTCAGCCTTTCTATATAAATCTTCCTCTGAAGATAATCCTTCTTTAACTTTTACAACATATTTATATACATTCACATATGGATATACATTTGTTTCCGACATTTGTTTATAATGTGAACAAAATCTGATTGCTCTACCTACAACTTGATCAACTCTTCCAAAATTGAAATATACATCAAGAATATGTGTTTCACCAACATTGTATAAAGATATACCTTCGTTCATTACCTTTGATCCTAGAATTAATTTTAAATTTCTACCCTCTCTATTTTCAAATGAATTAAATATATTATCAATTATTCTTTTCTTTTCCTCTGGTATTACATCGCCTGCAGCTTCATCACTTGCTTTACCAGTCACTGTAATAAATGTAGCCGGATAAAAAGTATGTGTGGGTAGATTTGGTGTTGTTTTATGATTTTCATATTCTTCATAATCGGAAGATGATTCACTTATATTATCATCTTTCTTTTTTATTTTTACTTCCTTATCTGACAATGGATTTGTATGAGAATCAAATGTTTTGCCACAATAATAGCATATGGTTTCAGATGTAATTTGATATAGATTTTTATCCTCCTCAAAGGGCAAATATCCATTTTGAATTAAAATTTGCTCAAATATATCAATACCAACTTTCACTAAATTAGAATAAATAAATGCTGTTTTAGAACCTTTTTTACCCCATACTAGACGATTTATTTTTTTTAGTGCTTTATAAAATTTTGTTGAAAATATTTTGAGATATTTTTGTTTTAGAATTTTACCAGTTATAGTTGCATTATCTGAAGTTAATTCAATTAAATTTGTTTCTTTTTCATTTTTAATTAAATCTTTTGCTATTTTATTATTTAATTGTTCCGAATATAATTTAATCTGATTTTTAATTAAATCTAAACCTTCATTACCTGAACTACCAATAATAGATTTTTTATCAGGACTTAAACATGGAAATATAAAATTGGCAACAGCTTCTGACTTTCGGTCTAATGCATCTTCATTTTCTTCAGATTGTAATGTATCATAACCTAATTGTTGAAATTCAGACATCTTACATCTAATTACATTTGTAAATAAAAGTCCTTTTGGTTTAACCCCGCGATCAACTCTTTTTGCAAAAACCATTGAATCTGAACCTCTAACATGAGAAATATAACCAGAAGCCATTTTCTTAAAATATTCTATCCCACCAGATTTTAATTGCATTTCATAATTTCTTTCAGTTGTAAATATTTTATCTCTTAACATAGGTGAATCTGCTGGTCTAAGATAATTTACTAATTCTACAATATCATCCGCGAGATTTTTCATAGGTGTTGCAGACATTAATAATACTTTTAAGTTATGTGAATTTTGTATTATTGTTTTCAAAGCTTCACCATAAGCATTTCCTGTAAGATTGTGTGCTTCATCAACAATTATTAATGTATTATTTAAATTATAAATTCTATCAACTGATACATCACGTTCAAATTCACCCTCTTCTGTCTTCCTGTAAACAACTTTCGTACCCTCTTTTTTATCAATGATTTTTTCACCTAATACACGTTTGTAAAAACTTTTATAAGATAAAAATTTATAATATTGCATTGCCTGAGCAATTGCTGCCTTTTTAAGTTTTTCAACTTCAGCTTCATCTGCTAATAATGTTTTATCTATTTTTTTCATATAAGTTTCTCCAGTACATTTAATCAAATGATATTTCCAACTTTCTTTTAATAATGGTCCTGGCACTAGAATATGTATTTTAGTGTTATATTTCTGAGCAAGTGATTTAAATTTCTCTGCAATTGCAACACCTGCGCAAGTTTTTCCAGTACCCAAACCATGAAATATTATTGCACCAGGAAAAGGTGTATCTGGATTTATTATATTTGCAGCTAATGTTTGATATTCATGAAGAGAAAAATCTCGAGCGCACACATTATCTCTATAATCTTTTATATCCTCATACGTTTTAAATTCTGGTCTTTCTGGATATTTATTATAATAAAATTCTCTTTTTTTGTATAATTTTAATTGTAAATCTGGGTCATCAACATTGGGATAAGTAAAATTAGTTTTCATTATTTCAATTTCTTCATCGGGCTTTGCCATTATAGAATAATGTGATAAATTTATATTTCAAAAATATTAATTTAATATATACATACAATCATGAGCATTAAAGAATATACACTTGATGAAAAAAAAAAAATAAAAGATAGAATAGAAAAAAGCACTAGTAAAGAAAATATAGAAAAAATTAAACATATTATATTTGAAAATAATCCAAATCTTGAATTTACACAAAATAGTTCTGGAGTATTATTATTTTTTCATAAATTATCTCAAGAAACATACGAAAAAATAGATAATTTACTTAAAAAATATGAACATGAAAAAATTAAAAAAATAAAATTATTGTCTGATGAAAATTCACCTAAAATGCAGATAACAGCTGAACAAGTATCAAATATTAAAGATTCTACACAATCAATAAGATTATCATCTTTAGAAAAAAATATAATTAAAAAGAAAGATTATTATGAAAAATTAAAAGAAGAAAATGAATGTGATTCTGATATTATTTATAGAAGTGAAGATGATCCTTTTGATTCGAGTGATTTATTTTTAAATAAAAATTCCGATAAAAAAGAAGATAAAAAAAAATCAAATAAACAACCAAAAAAAAAATAGTTTTTTATTATTCTATATATATATATTATATTATTATGAATATAAAATATATAAAATATATTTTTATTATTTTTACTATTTTAATTTTATTATATTTAATAACTCAATATAAAAATGAATATATTGATGATTATAATAGTTTACCTGTAACAAATGTTTATAGTGAAGAAAAAGTTTATGGTGAAGAAAAAGTTTATGGTGAAGAAAAAGTTTATGGTGAAGAAAAAGTTTATGGTGAAGAAAAAGTTTATGGTGAAGAAAAAGTTTATGGTGAAG
>Ga0164295_10000431_pt1 | contig 36088 bp, 31 predicted proteins | sample GEODES006metaG_FD_111798 | JGI IMG/M metagenome (GOLD analysis project Ga0164295, IMG submission 111798) | Oligotrophic lake water microbial communities from Sparkling Lake, Wisconsin, USA - GEODES006 metaG | ecosystem: Environmental > Aquatic > Freshwater > Lake | place: USA: Sparkling Lake... | reverse complement strand
TGATCGGTCGACCCGCGAGCACGTTCTTCTGCACCCCGGCCGGGGTGAGGGCGTGTTGACCCATGACGAAGACATGTTCGATGCCCTCGGAGAACACCGCCGGACGCTCGACCGTTGAGCGATCGGCGATGGTGTTGGGGTCGAACACCGTGATGTCGGCGTCCGCCCCCATCTGGAGCCGACCCTTGCGGGTGAGCATCGGAACCCGGGCTTCGAGGCGCTTCGCTGGCAGCACGGTGCATTTGGCCAGCGCCTCGGTGAGCGTGAGCGCCCCGAGGTCGCGGACGTAGGGTCCGAGCAACCGGGAGAAACAACCGGCACCACGCGGATGGTTGTTGTTCGAGGACTCCGGGATGGCATCGGATCCGATGAGGGTCCAGGGGGCCTTCGCGGCAGCGAGCACATCTTCCTGCGGGATGGCATAGGCCACAACGAGCTTGTTCTGGGCCTGATACTTCTTGAAACTCGCCTCGGTGAGCCGTTCGTTCGATCCGGCGAGCTGCAAATCGTCATACGTGATGCGGAACCGCGATTGCCAGTCCCCGGCGAAGCGAGCGGAGCCGAGGTAGGTGCCCCAGAACGTGTATGGGTAGAAGCAACCCGTGACATCGAGTCCCTCGGAGCGAGCGGCCTCGATGCGGGAAATCGCCTCGGGCATGACATGGGTGGCCATCGAGGGGATGTGGTCGATGTGGAGGGAGACCCCGCTCTCACGGGCGACTCGCAGGGCTTCATCGAGCGCGTCGAGCGAGGACTTCCCGGCCGGTTCTGGCGACGAGTAGCGGATATGGGTGAACAAGGGCATCCCGTTGCGCTGGGCGACACGGGCGAGTCCGAGCCACTCAGCGGTATCGATGGTCGTGGCGTATTCGGGATCGACGGCGACGCCGATCCAGCCGGCATCGAAGCTCCGATCCAGGCTCTCTTCGAGCTTCGAGCGTTGCGCAGCGCTGGCGTTGGAGCGCACCCCGATCGAGTCCCGGTACCACTGGTCGGAGAATGCGCCGCCGAAATGGATCGGCGGGGTGGCTGAGCCGGTGTAGGCCGAGAAGAAGCCGGAGGCATCGACTGGTGTCTTGATGCCATGCATTCCGAGGTTGGTGGTGACGCCGTCGCCGAGCTTATACCAGACGCCGTATGAGTTCGGCTCGTAGGACAGCACATCGATGAACCCGGGTGCGACGACGAGCCCGGTGGCGTCCACCGTGGTCTTCCCCTTGAGGGCGTCAGTGCTGATGAGGGCGATGCTTCCGCCGAGGATTCCGACATCAGCGATCGAATCGAATCCGCTGTCCGGGTCGATCACCCGGCCGCCATGGACCACCGTGTCGAAAAGTGTGTCGCTCGGAGGAGGTTCGGCGGATCCTGCAAGTCGGGGCGGGATCATCCGATCCGGTTCGCGCACCTTGATCGCTGATGATCCACTTCCGCCGCATCCGGCCGCAAGCGCTGTGACTGCGGCGATGCCGGCGCCACCGAGCACCAGGAACCGTCGACGCGAGACCGCTGTGTCGGGCGTGGGGGTCGGCTCGGGCACGAGAGAACGCTACCGGTCCGCTCGGGGCTCAGGGGTGCGGTCCGGATGGCAAAGCGAGATGGTGGCCCAGAGCCGATCGAAGGCTGTGGGATCGAGCACGGGTTCGAGCAGATCGAGCAGTTCGGCTGTGCCCGGCAGGGATGCAGAACTCCACCGGGCGAACATGCCGGCGTCCATCCACTCGATGGCATCGGGTTGCAGATCGCTCACCGGGCACCCACCGAGTGCGACACATGCGGTTCGATAGCGATTCCAGTCGAGCGTGCCAGCCGCCGCTCGCGTGAGATCGGCGAGTGCTGCCGGAGTTGTGGTGGCGTGTGGGACCGGAAGGCCGGCGAGGTGGTGGACGAGGCTGAGCTGCTCGATCTCGGGCCACCTGAGTCCGGGCCGCATCAGCGCAGAACGAAGAACCAAGCTCAACCAAGCGTCAAGGACGAATGCAGTCATATCCGCCGGCGCGGCGGCAGTGTCGAGGCTGAAGATCCGGCGGCAGGTATCGGGGATGCGTCCTTCACGTATCGCTGCATCGGGTCCGAGTCGGATCGGTTCGGACCCGATGCGTTCGATGGTTGTCATCGAGACCCCGCTGCGATGCAGCAGGTGGACCAGTCCGCATGGTGATGTTTCGGCACCGTCGCGTTGGGGTCGGGCCACGGCGCCGGCGGTCACGCCGACCATCACCCATGAAGGATCGGCACGCACGCCGATGAGTGACTCGATCGGGTCGGGTTCGACGAGCGGACGGCACTCGATTCGCGGTGTGGAGAGGGAAGCGCTGAGTTCGTCGTGGACGACGATGAGCGCCGGAGTCGCTGGCCCACACGGGTTCGGTCGGGTGGCCACGAGATCGACAGTCCGGTGGAATCGGTGCAGTTGGGAGGACACCTGCTGAAGCAGTTCGCCGGCCAGCAGGTCGCTGTCGGAGTTCGTGCCCGAACGGGAACTATGCGTGGTGGGGGGCTCGGGGGCGGAGGGTCGCGTGGACATGGATGCCTCGTTCGTCGGTGGTTGACGGCGATGACGTCCGGGACGGTTTCGCGAGGCAGCAGCGGTTCTGTCCGTCCGTTGCTGAGTAGGTGATATCGGTATGTCCGGTGGTGAAGCGAGGGAAAAGGCTCGATCGGCCCGATCGGTCAGTCCCGGGCCAGACGAAGTGGTGGCGGTGATGGTGCGTCGGGTGCGATGCGCGTGATGAGTGCCTGCAGCAGGAGCGCGGTGACGCGCGTGTCGGTGAGGGCGCGGTGGGCATTGGGATGCGCGATGCCCAGAGATTCGGCGCAGGCCCCGAGTGAGAATCCGGCCTGCCCTAGGAGGACCAACCGGGCCAACTCGAGGGTGCACAGTCCGAAGCCGACGAGTGGTTCGCGCTCCGCTCGCTGGAACTCGTGCGAGAAGAACGCCGAATCGAACGAGAGGTTATGGGCGACCACCACCGCCCCTTCGAGCTGCGAGAGCAACTCGGGGAGGGCTTCGGGGAATGTAGGGGCGCCGATGAGATCAGACGCGGAGATGCCGTGGACGCGGGTGGGACCCGGGTCGCGGCCGGGGTCGACGAGGGTGGACCACTCCGACACGGTGGCCCCAGTGGGGTCACAGCGCACAACTGCTACCTCGATGACCCTGTCGTGTCGGGGGCGCAGGCCGGTGGTCTCGACGTCGATCACCGCGAACGGCAGCAGCGGCAGGGCGTCGCCGGTGGCGAGGAACCCGGTGGGGATGAGGCCGCTGAAACGGTTGGGGTCGGATGCGTTCACGGGAACACGCTACGCAGGCCCCTGTGACAGCGCGGTCTCGTTGTGTCGTCGCCGTGTCTTCGGTCCGTTTGTGGTGAGTTGTCAGCGAGCTGACAACGCGAGGTCCGCGATGGGGTTCAGCCCTGCAGCGGACCGTCGAGAAGTTCGGTGACCACGGCGGCGATCTCGCTCCGCTCGGAGCGGTTGAGTGTGACGTGGCCGAAGATCGGGTGCCCGCGGAGTGCTTCGATCACCGACACGATCCCGTCATGACGGCCCACCCGGAGGTTGTCGCGCTGTGCGACATCGTGGGTGAGCACAACCCGGCTTCCCTCGCCGAGGCGGCTGAGGGCGGTGAGAAGTACGGGGCGTTCGAGGTTCTGGGCCTCGTCGATGATGACGAAGCTCTCGTTGAGGCTGCGGCCGCGGATGTGGGTGAGCGGGAGAACCTCGAGCAGTCCCCGGTGGAGGACCTCATCGATGACCTCGGGTCCGGTGATGGATTCGAGGCCATCGAGAACGGCTGCTGTCCAGGGGCTCATCTTCTCGAATTCCGAGCCGGGGAGGAATCCGAGGTCCTGTCCTCCCACTGCGAACAGCGGTCGGAACACGATCACCCGCTTGTGCGACTGCTGCTCGAGCACAGACTCGAGACCGGCAGCGAGCGCGAGCACACTCTTGCCAGTGCCGGCAGGTCCGCCGAGCGACACGATGCCGAGCGTCGGATCCGAGAGCATGTCGATGGCGATTCGCTGCTCGGCGCTGCGACCTCGCACATCGAACAGGTGACCATCGCGTCGGACCAGATGAAACGCTTTATCAGCGTGCACGCGGGCCAGCGCCGACTGTGAACCCGAGTGCAGGACGACACCGGTGTTGATCGGCAACTCGCGTGCGCGCTCGTCGTCGATCACGCCGAGAGCGAAGAGGTCGTCGATGAGCGCACCCTCGACGGAGATCTCGACCATGCCGGTCCACGTGGTGTCTCGGGCGAGCTCGTTGCGGTATTCGTCGGCGTCGAGGCCGACGATCGATGCTTTCAGCCGCAGCGGGAGATCCTTGGACACCACGGTGACGAGGTTTCCTTCGGTGGCGAAGGCATGGGCCACAGCGAGGATCCGGTGATCGTTGGTGTCGCCGGCGAGTGATGGGGGAAGGGAAGCGAGGTCCTGATGATTGATCTCGACCTGCAGGGTTCCCCCCTGATCATTGACCGGGAGCGGTTTGGTGAGCGTGCCGTACTCGATTCTGTAGGTCTCGAGTTGGCGCAACGCCTGACGGGCCGACCAACCGAGCTCGGGATGGTTGCGCTTCGATTCGAGTTCGAGCAGCACGACAATGGGTAGCACGACAGCGTGCTCCTCGAACCGCAGCATCGCCCGTGGATCGGCCAGCAGCACCGAGGTGTCGAGCACGTACATCCTGCGTGGATCGGAGCCTGTGGGCACCGATGCATCGGTCAGGCCGGCGCTCTGTTGCGGGCCTTGGACACGATTCGATGCAGCGTCTGATGTGGTCACGGTTCTCCAACTGGCGAGTCGAAATGGCGGGACGTTTGTATCCAACACCGCCCCGAGCCCGCGCGCGCGGATGGCGCGGTAGTTGTCATCTCCCGTTCATTGACAAACTCGGTTCAGTCCCTGTGGGACGTTGAGTCAGATCGCCACACGCATCGGAATGCCGTGGCGATCCACGGTTCCGTCGCCGAGCAGGGTGGCGGTGCCCTCGAGGATGCGCCGTGCCGTGCGCACGAGCACCGCGGCATCGAGCACATCGTCGGCGGCTGCGCCCCGTACGCGACGGGCGAGAAGTTTGCCGCTTCCCGGCAGTTCCTGTTCGAGCAGGGCGAGCCGCTCGAGTCGCCCCTCGGAGGTCCGCTTCTTCGATGTGAGCGGTTCACCGGCGAGGTCGGCGAATGCTGCTTCGGGGTGTGCTTCGAAGATGTGATCGAAGAGGTTCGACTGTTGGTGGTCACCGATGCATGCGTCGAGTTGGGCGATCTTCGGGAGCAGGTTGAACGCCTGGATGGAGATACCGCGACCGTCGATGGAGCGTCCGAGGGCCACCGCCCGAGCATGATCGGTGCAGTGAAGCAGCGGCCTGATCGGAGTGGGAAACACCGATGAACCTCTGCGACCCAGACGAGACCGGGTTTCAACATCGCAATTTCGGGCGCCGGTGTCGGGCAGCCCCATTGGCATGTCAATGGCAAGGACAGCGATCTCCCCGGTGGCTACCCGCTCGATGAGCGTGTCGATGTGCGCGTGCACCTCGATGTCGATCAGGAGGTTTGGTTCTGCGCAACGGGCGAAGGCAGCGACCCAGCCGGCAGGGCAGCCGTCAACGCCGACGAGCCATGCTCGTTCGTGCGCGTCGACCACGGAGTTCACACCGGCATCGCCCATCCCCTCGGACATCGAACCGCTCATCGTTGGACTAGAGATCGTCGATGAGTTTGAAGATCTCGGCTTCACCCACGCCATTAGCTGTGCCAAGGCGAGCGGCGTGCTCGGAGACCCGGGTGCGGAACCGCTCGCGCTGCTCGACATCATCGGGATCGCCGATGCCATGGGTCGTTTGGAACTGACTGCGATGAGCAAGCAGCGCATCGACCTTGATGTCTACATAGCCGGTGATGTCCTCGATGTGGTCGGGTTGGTCGGCTTCGAACAGCAAGAGCGCCCGTGGACGGTGATGCGCGACGTCATGGCCGGGGAAGAAGTGGGGATCGCGGGCAGCAACAATGCTGTCGAGGCTGATCCAGCCGGCATTGCGATGATCGGGATGCAGCCGGTAGCGCTTCCAAGGATCATGGGCGAGCACGACCTCAGGTTTTGTGGCTCGGATCCAGTAGGCCACCTCGTCGACGACATCGGGACCGGAGGTCAGTTCGCCGTCGACCCGTCCGAGCATGATGACCTTGCCCTTCGATCCGAGCACCCGGGCAGCGCGGAGTTGTTCGTCTCTGCGGGTCTCGACGAGCGCTGCGGTGTCGGCAGTTGCGTCCCAGGACCCCTTCGATCCATCGGTGAGGATCAGGTAGTGGATCGTGCAGCCAGCCACGGCCCACTTGGCAAGGGTGCCACCGCACTGGAATTCGGCATCGTCGGGATGGGCGACGATGGCGAGAGCACTGGTCGGGGTGGGGAGATCACGCGATGGAAACGCAGCGTCGGTCAGTGCGCCGAGGGGGAGGAGGCCTTCAGGTTCGGGCGAGGTCACGGTTGCGTGCTCCAATCTGGCGGTTCGAGATCGGCGGGGCGGTCGACGTCCCATCCCAATCGTGCATCGCGAACCACGATGACCGGAAGTTCGAGTCGTTGCGCCTCCGCCCGATGACGGGCGCAGGAACCCGGGCCGTACTCGAATCGGAAGCCGGTGCCGGTGGGGAGAGAAATCACGTTGGTGCCGTCGTCATGACGGTCGGGCACGAGCACGACGGCGTTGTGAGCTGCCCCCGGGGAATGAGAGGGAGCGTCGAGGGTGGCGTCATCTCGGGGGTCAGCAATGGATGTCTCGCTGCCGGTCGTCAGAACGTCCATCACGGCATCGAATCCGAGAGCATGGGGAAGGTCGGCATGCGCGACGATCACCCGATCGAAGCCGGCCTCGCCCAGTTCGGCGACACCCTCGGAGATTGCAGCGTTCAGGCCTCGACCCGGCTTCCATATGACTGTTGCCCCAACACCGATCGCCCAGTCGGCGACCGCTTCGTCGTCGCAGACGATGTGCACGGGTCGTGGAGCCCCTGCGGCAACGACAGCGCCAGCCATGGATCGTGCGAGCCCGACACGCTCCGATGGGCTCAGTGCTCCGGCGAGACGACCCTTGGCAACATTGAACGCCTTGACCGGGATGAGGACAGCGACACGCTCACCCTGACTGGTCACGAGGCTGAGTGTAGGGGTGCGGGGCGGTAGCGTCCTGCGCCGTGCCCGACCCCGATGAACTTCTTCCATGGTGGATGCATCGCCAGTTCGATCCCTCCTCGCCTGACGTGATCATCGGCGAAGGTGCTGACCTCAATTCGACGCACCGGAGCTGGACCCTCGTGGGCACTCTCGGTGACGTCGATCATGCAGCGGTCGATTCCCGGGGACTCGTGACCCGCAAGGTCGATGGCTTCTCGGTCGATTGGTGGGTGGGCGCCGACGATCGGTGGCATTTTCCGTCGCGTTCGGCCGGGGTCAAGCAGCGCTTGGTCGATGACTCGCCCGTCGTGGAGACCACCATGCGCGTTCCCGGTGGTGAGATCGTGCATCGGGTGTGGGGTGTGGCGCCCGGGGCGGGAATGCCGCCCGGTGGCGGGATCGTGATCGAACTGCACAACGCAGCAACGGTTCCGGTTGCGGTGGCCATTGCGCTGCGGCCATTCGGACCGATCAGTCGGACGAGCATCAAGTCCATCGACCTCGATGGCACAGTTTTGCGAGTCGACGGGCACCCGGTCGTGCATCTCGCCAAGGCACCATCTCGGGTCGCAGTGGGGTCGGCGTCACTCGGCGATTCGCTGGTCGTGGTGGAATCCGGCGCTGCTGGTTCGCAGTGGCCTGAAGGTGGCATTCGCTGCAGTGAGGGTCGGGCGTCAGCGGCGCTCCTGTTCCCCTTGCCCCACACTGCCACGGTCCGATTCATTCTCGAATCGGCGCCCATCGAGCCGCGCCGCTCTCGGTTCGGGTTCCGAAATCGGGAACAGCCGTCGGCACCGGTGAACCCGGCCGCTGCTCCTGAAGCGTCCCGAGTTGCTGCCGGTTGGGAGGTCCAGACCCGACGATCACCGCGAATGGAGCTGCTCGAACCACGCGCCGATGAGGCCGTGCGTTCAGCTCGACGTTTCGCTCTTCTCCATGCGGCTGGAGATGACGCGGTTTCGTGGTCCGATGGGCTCGTCGGCGTGTTCGACGCATGCTCGCTGATCATCGCTCTGGATCAGCACGGATTGCATGCTGAGGCTGCGAAGTTGCTGATGGGACTGGTTGATCGGATCGATGTCGATGGCCGTTTCGAACTCGAACATCACCGCATAGATGCGGGCGCGGCGTGGCTCCATGCGGTCGAGCGTCATGTTCGCTTGGCTGATGATGTGGCGCTGGCTCGGGTCTGCGTGGGCGAGATCGCCAAGGTGGCGCACCGGCTGCATCGTGATGTGGTTGCGCTCACGGACCGCCGTCGGGCTCGGCGCTCGACCGGCCCCGTCTGGACAACCACCCGGGAAAGCTTGCTGGTGCACGACCTTGTCTGGGCCCACAGCGGCTTGAATGCGGCCGCGACCGCCCTGCGTGTTGCGGAGCAGCCTGATGCGGCACGGGAGATCGAGAGATTTGCCGATGGTCTGGCCGGTGAGGTTGACGCTGCGCTCGCATCATCGCACCTGACTCCCGAGTCCGCGGTCGCCGCAGTGGTTGCGCTCGTGGAGTCCGACTCGGTCTTCATCGTCGATCAGGTCCGACTCGCTGGCCTCGTCGATGAAGCGAGCCGAGGAGCAGTCCGTGGCGCAGTCGTGCACCGGATCGGCGAAGCCGCGCTCAGTCCACGACTCACCGCTGCGCTGGCCTCGGCGAGGATTCGACTCGGCGATCGAAACGCTGTTGATGCACTGCGGTGGATGCTCGAAATCGGTGCGCCGACCTGGAGTTGGCCCGAGTCGGTTCATCCCCGAACCGGCGATGGCTGCTCCGGCGATGGTCACTCACCGGTGGCGACTGCGGCGTTCCTGCAGTTGACCCGCTCGTTCGCCATCATCGACCACGAACTCGGCGTGGACCTTCTGCCGATCGTGCCCGCTGAGTGGTTGGGTCAACCCGTTGAGGTGCACGATCTCCCGACGAGCCACGGTGTGCTCTCGTTCGCTGTTCGCTGGCACGGGGAGCGCCCGGCACTGTTGTGGGATCTCCGGCCGCACGAGGACGTGTCAATCAGCGCTGCCGAGAGTCCTGGCGTTCCCATTGGACTGCGCTGCACCGGTCTCGATCCGACCTGGTCGACCACTGAGATGCGGGGAGAGGCCTTGCTGGCCCCACCAGACCCTGACCTCGCAGCTTCAGCGGCGGTCCCTGCGGTGGACGACGCGCTTGCGGCAGATCCCGACGCCATGGTCGTCCCTGCTGCCGAGCCGACGAGCGGTTCCCGGCCGCCGGCCGCGCCGAGCGCCGGCGAATCGTTCAGCTGAGGTCATCGGTTGCCCTCGTCGAACGACGGAAAAATCGCCGACACGCGGTTTTCCTATTGCCTATAGTCGTCTCCGGTGCGCTTCGTGGGGGTCATGAAGCCTCAACACCGATGGCGTTGGCCGGGGAGGCAATTCGTATGGCAGGTCAGAGGACTTCTCAGAGGACATCACGTGAGAGATCACACCGCTGGGTGAAATTCGGAGCTGCGGCGCTGGCTCTCGGTCTCGCGTTGTCGGCCTGTGGTGGCTCGTCATCGTCATCATCGGACGACGGGGGAGCGAAGGTCAGCGATGTCACCATCAAGGCCTCGGGAGAGCCGAAGATGGGTGGCACGGTCAAGTTCGGCATCGAGGCTGAGTCCGACGGCTTCAATCCGACCGCGAACCGTTGGGCGGTGTCTGGCTACATGATCGGCAATGCCGTGTTTGATCCATTGGCGGCCTATGACGCTTCGGGCAAATGGCAGCCGTATCTGGCGAAGTCCTTCACCCCCAGTGCGGATTACAAGACCTGGACCATCACCATGCGTGCCGGTGTGAATTTCTCCGATGGCACGCCCGTCAACGGTGCTGCAGTCGCGAAATCACTCGGATCGGCCATGGCCGACCCGCTCATCGGGATCACGCTGCGCAACATTGCGTCGGTCACGGCGGATCCGGCCGACCCGCTCGTCGCGGTCGTCACCACAGTCGACCCATGGGCGTCGTTCCCGGCCCAGATGACTGCCCAGCCCGGTTACGTCGTGGCCCCGGCACAGCTCGATGCCGGCGCTCCTGCCTCGTCGAACCAGCCCATCGGTTCGGGTCCGTTCATCCAGAAGGAATGGATCCCGGACAACCATTGGATGGGTACGAGGAACCCGAACTATTGGCGTTCCGATGAAAAGGGCAACAAGCTGCCGTATCTCGATTCGGTGGAGTTCCGCCCGATCGTCGACAGCAGCACCCGCGCAAGCGCACTGCTCAGTGGTGACATCACCATGATGCAGACCAGCAGTTGGATCGACATCAACAAGCTGCGGTCCGAGGCTTCGGCTGGCACGATCCAGCTCGTTGCCGATCGTGGGGAGACCGAGGAGAACTTCTTGCTCCTCAACACCACGAAGGCGCCGGCTGACGACGTCCGCGTGCGTCTCGGCCTGGCATGGTGCACCGACCGCGATCAGTACCTCACCGCCAACGAAGAGCCACTGGACCGAGCTGCCGACAGTCAGTTCGCCCCCGACTCCCCGTACTACGTCAAGACCGACTTCCCGAACAACGATGTCGCCAAGGGGAAGGCACTGATCGACGCCTACAAGGTGGATCATCCCGGCGACGTCACGATCGTCCTCGGAGCGGCACCAACCCCGGTGGGCATCGCCAATATGTCGTTGTTGGCCCAACAGTGGGGTCGTTGCGGTGTCACGGTGCAGCAGAAGACCACCGAGCAGAGCAAGTTCATCATCGACACCGCCACCGGCCAGTACACAGCGAACATCTGGCGGCAGTTTGCCGCTTCCGATCCTGACGGCGACTACCACTGGTGGGCAGGGAGGAATGCCACCGGGGTGCTGACAGTGAACTTCGCCCGCCTCAATGATCCGCAGATCAACGAAGCGCTCGACAAGGCCAGAGCCACCCCGGATGAAGCGGTGCGCAAGGAGGCCTACGCGACTCTGCAGAAGCGTCAGACCGAACTGGTGCCCTACATCTGGTTCTCTCACACCCAGTGGGTGATCGGTGCGGCCAAGAACATCCGCAACATCACCAATGTGAGCCTGCCCGATGGCCAGCCGTCGGCGCCGATGCTCGCCGGCTTCGACGGAGCGGTTCGTCTCACCCAGACCTGGATCGAGTAGCGACTCCGCTTGATCATGGAGTGAACCGGAGGGCCCGATGCCAGCGCATGGGGCCCTCCGGCGCGTCGGGCGATGGCCCTGACGAGTCAGGATCCGGGGCCGGGAACGATCCATCACGCGTGTGGCGTCCGTCACGCCTAAAGTGTGGTCACCACGATCCGCTCCGGTGCGGAGAGGCGACACCATCGGCGCGAGCCGAAGGAGGCAATTCATATGACATCTCACGCGGGATCAAACCGCTGGGTGAAACTCGGCGCCGCCGCAATCGCACTCAGCCTTGCGCTGGCTGCATGCGGCGGATCTTCGTCCTCGAGCAATGAAGCCGTCGACGACATCACCGACGTCACCATCGCCGCTTCCGGCGATCCGAAGTCGGGTGGCACCGTCACCTTCGGTCTCGAGGCTGAGACTGACGGCTTCAACCCCACGACCAACCGATGGGCTGTTTCGGGTTACATGGTGGGCAACGCCGTGTTCGATCCGTTGGCGGCCTATGACCCGGCGGGTAAGTGGCAGCCGTATCTGGCCAAGTCGTTCACTCCGAGTGCTGATTACAAGACCTGGACCATTGCCGTGCGTCCCGGTGTGACTTTCTCCGACGGCACGCCTGTCAATGGCGCTGCGGTGGCGAAGTCGCTCTCGGCCGCTGCCGCCGACCCCCTGGTCGGCATCGCGCTTCGCAACATGGCCTCGGCCACTGTCGATCCCGCTGACCCGCTCAACACGATCGTCACCACCGTCGATCCGTGGGCCTCGCTGCCTGCTCTGCTCAGCAATCAGGTCGGCTACATCGTTGCCCCGGCGCAGCTCGATGCCGCCAAGCCGGCCTCATCGAATCAGCCGATCGGTTCGGGTCCGTTCATCCAGAAGGAATGGATCCCCGACAACCGGTGGGTGGGCACCAAGAACCCGAACTACTGGCGTTCTGACGACAAGGGCAACAAGCTGCCGTATCTCGATTCGGTCGAGTTCCGTCCGATTGTTGATCCGCAGACCCGTGTGAGCGCGCTGATCAGTGGTGACATCAACATGATGCACACCTCCGACTGGCCCACGATCAACAAGCTGCAGGCCGAGTCCAAAGATGGCAACCTGCAGGTCGTCGCTGATCGTCGCGAGAGCGAGGAGAGCTTCGTGATGTTCAACACATCCAAGGCTCCCGTCAGCGATCCCCGTGTCCGATTGGGACTGGCCTGGTGTACCGACCGTAATCAGGTCCTGACAATCAACGAGACCCCGGCCAGCAAGGCGGCGGACAGTCAGTTCGCACCGGACTCGCCGTACTACGTGAAGACCGACTTCCCGAGCAACGACGTGGCCAAGGGCACCGAGTTGATCAACGCCTACAAGGCGGAGAATCCCGGCGACGTCACGGTCGTCCTCGGAACCACGCCGGTCCCGGCCAACACCGCCACCACGGCGCTGCTGGCCCAGCAGTGGGCTCGTTGTGGAGTCACCGTCCAGCAGAAGACCTCCGAGCAGAGCAAATTCGTGCTCGAGGCCGCCACCGGCCAGTTCGAGGCGAATCTGTGGCGTCAGTTCGGCGCTGCCGATCCCGACGGCGACTACCAGTGGTGGACCGGCAAGAACGCCACTGGCGCCCTCGCCCTGAACTTCGCCCGCCTCAACGATCCGCAGATCAACGAGGCACTGGACAAGGCACGGGCCACCCCTGATGAGGCAGTGCGCAAGCAGGCCTACGCCGTGGTCCAGAAGCGACAGACCGAACTGGTTCCCTACATCTGGCTCTCACGGACCCAGTGGGCGATCGGTGCAGCCAAGAACGTCCGCAGCGTCACCAATGTGTCATTGCCCGATGGTCAGCCCGCCGCCCCGATGGTGGCCGGCTTCGGCGGCGCCATCCGTCTCACCCAGACCTGGATCGAGTAGCAGTCCCTCTCGAATCATCTGGTTCGCTGCATGCAGTCTGAACGGGGGCCCGGCGCCATGGTGCCGGGCCCCTTCGCGTGACTGCAGGTGCTCCGAGGTCATTCGCTCGCGTCTGAGACAAGCCTCCTGCGAACATCCCGTATCGCGGGAGTCACAGGAAGCCGGGTCCGCCGATGTAGATTCATGGTCCCCGGTCCGATCAGTACGGAGCGACGACACCATCGGCCGCGGCCGAAGGAGGCATGACACATGACATCTCACGCGGGTACACGCCGCTGGGCGAAATTCGGGGCGGCAGCCGTTGCACTCAGCCTTGCGCTGGCAGCATGCGGTAGTTCGACGCCGTCGAACGAAGCGAACAAGACCACCACCGACGTCACGATCAAGGCCTCGGGCGACCCGAAGGTCGGCGGTTCGGTGAAGTTCGGTCTTGAAGCCGAGAGCGACGGCTTCAATCCGACCACGAATCGTTGGGCGGTTTCGGGGTACATGGTGGGCAACGCCGTGTTCGACCCATTGTCGGCCTACGACTCCTCGGGCAAGTGGCAGCCATATCTGGCCAAGTCCTTCACACCGAGCGCGGATTACAAGACGTGGACTATTGCGATGCGACCCGGTGTCACGTTCTCCGACGGCACCCCCGTCGATGGCGCGGCTGTGGCCAAGTCGCTCGAAGCGGCCCGCAAGGATGCGCTCGTCGGCATCGCACTGCGCAACATGGCCTCGGCCACCGTTGACCCCACCAACCCGCTCAATGCGATCGTCACCACGGTCGATGCATGGGCCTCGCTTCCCGCTCTTCTGAGCACCCAGGTCGGTTACATCGCTGCCCCGGCGCAGCTCGATGCCGAGAAGCCGGCATCCTCGAACCAGCCGATCGGTTCGGGCCCGTTCATCCAGAAGGAATGGATCCCCGACAGCCGTTGGGTGGGCACCAAGAACGCCAACTACTGGCGATCAGATGAAAAGGGCACCAAGCTGCCGTATCTCGATTCGGTGGAGTTCCGTCCGATCATCGATCCGCAGACCCGCACGGGTGCTCTCATCGGTGGCGACATCAACATGATGCAGACCACCGACTGGGCATCGATCGCGAAGCTCCAGTCCGAGGCTGAGGCCGGCAATCTCCAGTTCGTCGCAGATCACGGTGAAGCTGAAGAGAACTTCATCATGTTGAATACCTCGAAGGCTCCGCTCAACGATGTTCGCGTGCGTGTTGGTCTGGCGTACTGCACCGATCGTGATCAGGTCCTCGTGGTCAGCGAGTCGCCGGCCGATCGTGCTGCGGACAGCCAGTTCGCCGCCGATTCGCCGTATTACGTCAATACGAACTTCCCGAACAACGATGTCGCCAAGGGAACTGAACTGATCAATGCCTACAAGGCTGAGAATCCGGGTCCGTTGAGCTTCTCGCTCGGCACGACGCCGGTTCCCGGCAACACCGCCGTCACTGCGCTGATCGCTCAGCAATGGTCGCGCTGCGGTGTTGAGGTGCAGCAGAAGACCACCGAGCAGAGCAAGTTTGTGCTCGATGCGGCCACCGGTCAGTTCGACGCCAACTACTGGCGTCAGTTCGCCGCTCCGGATCCCGATGGTGATTACCAGTGGTGGATCGGTGCCAACGCTGTTGGTCCGCTCACCCTCAACTTCGCCCGACTCAACGATCCGCAGGTGGATGCCGCGCTCAACAAGGCCCGAGCCACACAGGACGAGACAGTGCGTAAGCAGGCCTATGCCGACATGCAGAAGCGTCAGACCGAACTGGTTCCCTACATCTGGCTGGCTCATACCCAGTGGGCCATCGGTGCTGCCAAGAACGTCCGGAACATCACCAACGTGAGCCTTCCCGATGGGCAGCCCTCAGCAGCGATGCTCGCCGGATTCGATGGTGCGGTTCGTCTCACCCAGACCTGGATCGAGTAGCAACTTCGCTCAACCATGCAGTGAAGCGGGGCCCGGCGCAACAGCGTCGGGCCCCTTTCGCGTCACCAGAGCAGTTCGTCAGTGGATCGGTTCGTCAGTGAAGTGGTTCTTCCGATGTCGGAGTGGGGTGTTGTCGACGGGGGTGTCGACCGAGGATCGTGCCGGCGCCACCGATCGAGAGGATGGATCCGGTGCTGCCGATGCTCAGGATCGAACCGGTGCTGCCGATGGAGAGGATCGATCCCGCTGACCCGATCGAGAGGATCGATCCCGCTGACCCGATGGCGAGAATCGAACCGAACGAGAACAGCGAACCGAACGACAGGGCCGAGAACTCACTGCGGGTGGATCGCCATGATGTCGAACGCCTGAATGTCGAACGCGTGAGTATCGAACGCTCGGATGTCGACGTGCCCTCAGGGAGAGCCAGGGCCTGGGGTTTCGCAGTGCGCTGGATGGTCACGTTGCGAGACTAGCGACAGGGGTACGGTCACCGGGTGGCCACCCGAGCGCGACCGATGCGAGCAGCGTTGCGGGGAAAGGCGCCGACACTCACGGTCGAGCGGGAGTTGTGGGCCGCCGGTGATGGGGTTGTTGTTGGGGTCGATGAGGTCGGTCGTGGCGCATGGGCCGGACCACTGGTGATCGGTGCCGCAGTCGCCCCGAAGGATCGTCGCCCCTACGGGATCCGTGATTCCAAGATGCTCACCGAAGCGGAACGGGAAGGATCCTTCGATCGCATCGCCGAGTGGTGTGATGCATGGGCCATTGGCGTGGTCACCCATGACGAATGCGATGCGCTCGGTATGTCGGCTGCGTTGCGGTTGGCCGCGCAGCGGGCGATCGCCTCACTCGACCTCGTTCCCGATCGGGTGTTGCTCGATGGCTCGGTCGACTTCGTGGGAGGGGGCATCACCCGGACGATCGTGAAGGGGGATGCCGTCTGTGTCTCAATCGCGGCAGCCTCGATCCTGGCCAAGGTGAGTCGTGACCGCATGATGCGCGCCGAAGCCGAGAACTTCCCGGGGTTCGAGTTCCATGCCAACAAGGGGTATCCGTGTCCGAAACATCGCATGGCACTCGAAGCCAACGGTCCCACCTCGATCCACCGCCGCTCCTGGTCGTTCATGGATGGTCTTCCCTGGTCGGGACTCATCCGCACACCATCGTTCGGCGAGGCACCGACGCTGTTCTGAGTCGTTTCTGAGTAACTTCGGAGCAGCTTCTGGACAGTTCCCGGGTCGGGCCTGATCCGGCGCTGGACATCGGGCACCACTACCCTCGGCCCATGACCAGATCGGGCCGAGCCATCCTCATCGCCTTCGTGGCCTGGACCGCGTTCGTGTGGACCAGCCGCATCTCCAACACGCTGCGTTCCACCACCGAATCCACCGGGGGCAAGGTGTTCTCCACCGTGCTGTCGATCCTGATGCTGGCACTGGCGACAGCGGTGATTGCGGCGTTGGTGCGCAGTTGGTCGAAGCCGATGTCATCAACGTCGTTGATGTCGCTGCGAGTGGCCGCGATCGCCACTGTGGTGGTGTGGCTGGTGCGGGTCCCCCAGATCGTGTTCCTCGACGACGATCCCACCCATGGCGCGCCGTTCAAGATCGTGCATGCCATGCTCGGCCTCATCTCGATGGCACTGGCCGCCGGACTCTGGAAGGTGGCCGACGACAACGCAGGCAGAGCGGCGAGGAGCGCTGTGGGCGATCCGGCTCGGGCGGGCCGGTAGGCGCCGACTACGCTCGGACTCCTATGGGTCAGCCAGTCACCGTCATCGAAAAAGCATCGCCGTATCCCGATGTGGTCCGTTTCGAGACCAATCGTGCACTCACCGGCATGGGGCATGAGTCGTACCGCTCCCTCGACGATGTGAAGGCAAACCGCCCACCCGATCTCATTGCCCGGGCTCTGTTCGAACACGGTGGTGTCGCTGCGGTGCATGTCAATGCCAATGTCATCACCGTGCATCTGTCACGTGCCGACGGTGCCGAGGGCCTCAAGCAGGTCATCGAAGACATCTACATCTATTACCGCGAAGGGGTTGAGGTTCCGTCGCTCGAAGCGCCGGCATCCGACGCCGAGTAGGCCGGTTCCAACCGGTCTCCGACCCCGCATGTCATTCAGCAGCGTGAGGCTCCGCCGGGCGCTCTCCCGAGAGGCTCTTCCCATTTCAAGGTCGCCATCCATCGGCACCCCCGGTTCCCGGGGCGCCTTCGATCTGAGTGCCCTCGAACGGTTCCTCGCCATCAGGGACTGAAATGGGTTGCCAGTATCGAACAGGTGTTCGATACTGGGGGGGTGACCGCTTCCCCGAGTCCCTCCTTCCTCCATACCGGAACCGATCCCGCAACTGATTCCGCGCTCGATTCCCGGGTCGATCCCCGGTCCACCCTGCGTCGTCTCTCGGAACTGATCCGACCGGTCACCTTCGCTCGTGAGCACACCCTGCCGGTGCTTGACCCGTTGGTCGCGCTCCTGCCCGATGGAGGGCTCACCCGGGGAAGTCTCCTGCAGGTCTGCGGCGTGGGCGCGACCTCTCTTGCGCTGTCACTCATGGCGGCGGGTTCGCAGGATGGCTCATGGGCCGCGGTCATCGGTCTGCCCGAACTGGGACTGGTGGCCGCCGCTGAACATGGCCTCGTTCTCGATCGACTCGCGCTCATCGATGCCCCGCCCACACGTCGCGGCGCCGAACTGGTCGCTGCTGTTCTCGACGGGGTTGATCTCGTACTTCTCGATGCCCGGATGGCGCTCAGTGGCGTCGAGTCCCGTCGCATCGCCGCTCGTCTTCGCGAACGGGGTTCGGTCCTGATCATGGTCGAACCGGTCTGTTCGATGGGTCCGCGCCCATCCCTGTCACGAACATCCGGACCCCGGATATCGACCACACGGGCACCGGCGGCAGGGGCATCGACGGCAGGGGCATCGATGTCGCAGGCGGCGGGGGGATGGTCTCCCGATGTTGTCCTCACCGTGGCCGGATCACAGTGGCAGGGGTTGGGCGAGGGACACGGCATGCTGCGTCGTCGTCGGGTCCGGATCGATGCCATCGGTCGTGGTCGTGCGGCCCGGCCACGGCAACTCGAGGTGTTGCTGCCCGCTGAGCAGGGGTCGGTCGATGTCTCCGGCTGAGCAGCGGTCCGCCGACCGTGTCGTGCGCTCGCTGGTGCTGCGCTGCGCCGACTGGCCCTTGGTGGCGGCAGGGGCATCGCCCGACGAGGCATCGGTGGTCATCGGTGGTGGTCGGGTGGTCGTGGCGTCACCGGCGGCGCGGGCTGAGGGCATCGAACCCGGGCATCGTCGTCGTGAAGCCCAACGGCGTTGTCCATCAGTCGTTGTTCATCACCCCGACCCTGACCGAGATGCCCGACTCTTCTCGGCCATCGGTGGTGCACTCGAACACATCACACCGCGCATCGAACTGTCGGTGCCGGGAATTGCCGCGTTTCCCACCCGTGGACCCTCCCGCTACTTCGGTGGAGACCACGCCCTCGCGATCCAGGTCATGAACGCGGTCAGTGGGGTCATGGTCGGCCTGGGTTGGCCCGACTCAGTGGGGATCGGTGTTGCCGATGGTCGTTTCGTCGCCGAGCAGGTGGCCCGATCCGGTGGGGTCACGGTGCTCGAACCGGGGGCCTCGGCGGCCTTCCTCGCCCCGCTGCCGGTTGGTGTGCTGGGTCGTCTCGAACTCTGCGATGTCCTTCGTCGGCTCGGCATCGGCACGCTCGGGGCGTTCGCTGCCCTTCCCGCCGCTGATGTGGTGGCCCGGTTCGGGGCCGATGGTCTGATCGCCCATCGCATCGCCGGCGGTCTTGATGAACGACCCCCGCACACCGCCCCGCCGCCGCCACATCTCACGGTCAGCATCGAACTCGATCCACCGGTCGAACGTGTCGATCAGGCTGCGTTCGTGGCCAAGGGGCTGGCTGAACGTCTTCACAGCGGGCTCGAGGCCGAGGGTCTGGCCTGCACCCGGTTGTGCATCACGGCCGAGACCGACACCGGGGCGTGTAACGAACGTCTCTGGCGCCATGAAGGCGCCCTCGGTGTCGGGGCGATCATCGAGCGTGTGCGTTGGCAGCTCGACGGTTGGCTCAACGGGCCCACACTGCTGCGTCCCACCAGCGGGGTGAGTCGACTCACGCTTATCCCCGATGAGGTCGGCCCGGCCCGTGGACGACAGCTCGGTTTCTGGGGTGGCGAAACCGCAGCCGACGAACGAGCCATGCGGGCCCTTGCCCGGGTGCAGGGCATCGTCGGTGTCGCGGCGGTCACGGTTCCCGAGGTTCGCGGTGGGCGCAGTCCCATCGAACAGATCGTTCGGGTGCCGGTAGCAACTGTGGAACTCACGGCTTCGCGTTCGGCCCTTTCGGGGAACGGCCGGGAACTGCTCACCGCACCCTGGCCCGGTCGGGTGCCCACACCCACACCGGCGCTGGTGCTGCCCGAACCCCTGCCGGCGCTGGTGTGCGATCAGCGCGGCTCGGTGGTCGCGGTCTCGGGTCGGGGTGCGCTCAGCGCGGCTCCCGCAACTCTCGGGGAGCAGAACGTCGCTGGTGGTGCGGGGGGTGCAACTGGTGCGTTCCCGATCACGGCATGGGCCGGACCATGGTTGACCGACGAACGCTGGTGGGATCCCGTCGCCCATGTCCGTCGGGCCCGACTGCAACTGCTGCTCGCCGATGGTCGGGCGGTACTGGTGTGCTGTGAACACGGCCAGTGGTCGATCGAGGGTTGGTACGACTGATGGCGGTCCTGCGCCCCGACGGCGATGGTTCGGATTCCCCGGCGTGGTCGCGGAAGCGTGCGCCCTATGAGGCGCCGACCCTCGTGCGTGCCCGTTCCGTCACGCCCTACGCCGAGTTGCACTGTCATTCGCAGTTCAGCTTCCTCGACGGGGCATGTGCCCCCGAGGTGTTGGTGGAAGAAGCGGTACGACTCGGTCTCGGGGCGCTGGCTCTCACCGATCACGACGGGTTCTACGGGGTGGTGCGTTTCGCCGAGGCGGCCCGTGCCGTGGGTCTGCCCACCGTGTTCGGCGCCGAACTCACCCTTGATCGTCAGGGCCCGTCAGTGGGTGAGCCCGATCCGGGTCGCGACAGTGCCGAATCCCATCTTGTGGTGCTGGCCCGCAACCCCCGGGGCTACGCGCTGCTGGCCCGGGCCATCAGTGAGGCCCAACTGCGAGGGGAGAAGGGGGCGCCGGTGCTCTCGCTCGAGCAGTTGGTCCTGCTCGGTGGCACCGCGGCTCCCTCTGCTGATCAGGGGCACTGGTCGGTGCTCACCGGCTGTCGCAAGGGGGCGGTGGCCTCGGCGCTCGAACGTTCCGGTCCGTCCGCCGCCGCCCAGCAGTTGGCCCGACTGGTCGAGGCCTTCGGTCGCGACCATGTCGCAGTCGAACTGTGGGACCACAACCACCCGTTCGATTCGGCCCGAAACGATGCGCTCGCCGAACTCGCCGTTCGGGTCGGGGTCGATCCCGTGGCCACCATGAACGCGCATTACGCCACCCCGGCCCATCGGCCGCTGGCCACCGCACTGGCTGCAGTGCGTTCCCGACGCAGTCTCGACGAGATCGACGGATGGTTACCTGCCGCGGCCGGTGCCCATCTGCGTTCCGGTGCTGAACAGGCCCGTCGTTTCGCCCGCTATCCCGGGGTGGTCGAGCGGGCTGCCGAGCTGGGTCGGGTCAGTGCATTCGATCTCGCCCTGGTGGCCCCCGATCTTCCTCCCTATGACTGTCCCGATGGGCTCGACGAGATGGCGTACCTGCGTCTGCTCACCGAACGCGGAGCCGAGGCGCGCTATGGGCCGCGTCACGCCGAACGAGTGCGCGGAGCATGGACCCAGATCGATCACGAGCTGGCCGTCATCGAACAACTCAACTTCCCGGGTTACTTCCTCATCGTCCACGATCTCGTCGAGTTCTGTCGGCGTAACGACATCTTCTGTCAGGGGCGCGGTTCGGCCGCCAACTCCGCGGTGTGCTTCGCCCTTGGTGTCACGAAGGCCGATGCCGTGGCCTTGGGTCTGCTCTTCGAGCGGTTCCTGTCAACCGAGCGCGATGGCCCGCCCGATATCGACATCGACATCGAATCGGGTCGTCGTGAGGAGGTCATCCAGTACGTCTACGAACGCCACGGCCGTCATCATGCGGCCCAGGTGGCCAACGTCATCACGTACCGCGCCAAGTCTGCAGTGCGCGATATGGCGAGCGCTCTGGGATACGCCGTCGGGCAGGCCGATGCATGGTCCAAACAGGTCGATCGGTGGAGTCCGCTCGGATCCAGCGATGTCAACGAGATCCCGGCTGCAGTGGTCGATCTGGCGTCGCAGTTGCAGCATGCGCCCAGGCATCTCGGCATCCATTCGGGGGGCATGGTGCTGTGCGACCGCCCCATCATCGAGGTCTGTCCGGTCGAATGGGCCCGACGTGAGGGACGCAGCGTTCTCCAGTGGGATAAGGACGATTGCGCGGCGGCCGGTCTGGTCAAGTTCGATCTGCTGGGTCTCGGCATGCTCACCGCGCTGCATCTCACGGTCGACCTCATCGCCGAGCATCACGGTCTGGTTATCGACCTCGCTGAGCTCCCGCAGGACGATGCCGTCTACGACATGTTGTGCGTCGCCGATTCGATCGGGGTGTTCCAGGTGGAGAGCCGGGCCCAGATGGCCACGCTTCCCCGGCTCAAGCCACGTGTCTTCTACGACCTCGTGGTCGAGGTGGCACTCATCCGGCCCGGTCCCATCCAGGGCGGTTCGGTGCATCCCTACATCCGCCGACGCAACGGAATCGAACCGGTCACCTATCTGCATCCGCTGCTCGAACCCTCATTGGCCAAGACCCTCGGTGTGCCGTTGTTCCAGGAACAGCTCATGCAGATGGCCATCGATATCGCCGGGTTCTCACCGGGGGAGGCCGATCAGCTCCGGCAGGCCATGGGTTCCAAACGCAGCACCGAACGTATGGAACGTCTGCGTGTGCGTCTCTATGAGGGCATGGCCGAACGGGGCATCACCGGTGAGGTCGCCGATGCCATCTTCGAGAAATTGGCCGCCTTCGCCAACTTCGGATTCCCCGAGAGTCATTCGGTGTCGTTCGCCTATCTCGTGTACTCGAGTTCGTATCTCAAGCGGTACTTCCCGGCGGCGTTCTGTGCTGGTCTGCTCAACGCCCAGCCGATGGGCTTCTACGCCCCGCACACACTGGTCGCCGATGCCCGGCGTCACGGTGTCGAGGTTCGCACCCCCGACATCAACGCGTCGCTGTCGGGGGCATCGCTCGAACCGCGGCAGGCACTCCCGCTCGACACTCTGCCCACCGGTGGCATCGAAGTTGAGCAACCCGTGCTGCGGCTCGGGCTGTCCTCGGTGCGCGGTGTCGGCTCCGAACTCGCCGAACGCATCGTCGCCGAGCGCGTCGAACAGGGTCCGTACGCCTCGATGGAAGACCTCAACCGTCGTGTTCCGCTTGATCGGCCGGTCTTCGAAGCGTTGGCCACCGCCGGGGTGTTCGGAACGTTGTTCGACGCACGGGGTTCGTTGCTCGACCGCCGGAGCGCGTTGTGGGCCGCGGGTGCGGTGGCCGGCACCCGACCCGGCACCCTGCCCGGCACCATTGTCGGGGTCGAAGCACCCACGCTGCCGGGCCTCTCGGCTCCCGAGATCGCCGCGGCTGATCTCTGGGCCACCGGCATCGCTCCCGATGGCCATCCCACCCAGTTCATCCGATCCCAGTTGGCATCGATGGGGGTGCTCACCGCCACCGAGTTGTTGCAGGTCGAACACGGATCCCGGGTGCTGATCGGCGGTGTGGTCACTCATCGTCAGCGCCCGGCTACGGCAGCGGGTATCACCTTCCTCAACATCGAGGACGAGACCGGACTCATCAACGTCATCTGCTCACCCGGTCTCTGGAAGCGTTATCGACGGGTGGCCCGCACTGCGGCAGCCCTGCTCGTGCGAGGCCGACTCGAACGTGTCGAGGGTGTCACCAACATCATCGCCGACCGACTCGAGCAACTTCCCGTCTCGGGCCCACCGCGTTCACGTGACTTCCGCTGAGAGGTTCGCTGCATCCCCTCAGGGCGCTCATCTCGGGCATAGGGTCTTCCCGTTCTATCGATTGACGAGGAGTACCTGATCGTGAGCTTTATCACAGCAGTTGTCATGGCCAAGGCGATGAGTGCGCCAGTGTTCAGCCCCGCCGGGCTGAGTCTGGGTCTGGCCATTTTCCGTATCGCTGTCGGTGGAATCATGCTCGCTCATGGCATGAATCACATCTTCGGTGGCGGCAAGATCCAGGGCACAGCCCGCTGGTTCGCATCGCTCGGGATGAAGCCCGGGATCTTTCATGCTTGGATGGCCAGCCTCGCCGAGATCGGCGGCGGAACCCTGCTGATCCTTGGCCTCTTCACACCTCTCGGTGCGGCTGCGGTATGCGGAACCATGATCGTGGCGTTCATCACCAACCACCGCAAGAACGGCTTCTTCATCTTCCGTCCCGGTGAGGGCTGGGAGTATGTCGGTCTTCTGATCTGTTCAGGGCTCGCCATCGGCGCAGCCGGACCCGGCAAATGGTCGATCGATCAGTTGCTGAAGTTCCACTGGGTCTCCGGAAAAGTTGGTTTCGCCATCGCAGTCATCGCCGGACTCGGTGGTGGCCTCATGCTGCTGCTGGGCTTCTGGCGCCCGGAGAAGAAGCAAGCCTGAGTTCGCTGCGGGTTGAATCCGTCAACTCACGCTGACGACCTGACCCGACGTCGTCAGCGTGAATGGTCAGACCGATCTACGGAACGATCACCGCTCGGCCCTGCAGCGTGCCGCCGATCATTGAGCGATAGACACTTGCCGCATCGTCGAGCGACACTTGGGTGGAATGCACAGTGAACCCGCCGCTCTGGGCGAGGGCCAGCAACTCGCCGAGTTCGGTGATGCTTCCCCAGTAGGTGCTGGCAACGCAGCACTCGTAGGGCATGGTGAAGAAGTTGAACGGCAGCGTGCCGCCTCCGACACCGACCACCGTGAGATGGCCGAGTGAACTCGCCACTGCCGAGGCCAGCGCAAGCGTGTCGTCGTAGCCGCAGATATCGAGCACCAGTTCGGCACCGCGACCACCCATGATCGATCGGATCTCCGTTGCGGCGTCAGGACCCGAAAGAACGGTGTGGTCAGCTCCGACCTCAGCGGCGAGGGCCAGGGCCGACTCGCGGGTGTCAACCGAGATGACAGTTGCTGGCGAAAGTGCGTTCAGGAACTGCACCGCGAGATGCCCCAGGCCGCCAGCCCCGATGACGACCACATGGGAGCCCGGTACGAGCAGATGCAACGAGCGCTTGATCGCGTGGTACGGCGTGAGTCCGGCATCGGTCAGCGGGGCGGCCACCACCGGAGCCATATCACCGAGCGGCACGAGGTACCGGGCGGCGGGCACGAGCAGGTACTCGGCCATACCTCCATCGACACTGAGCCCGGGACCGCTGCCGACACCGTTCGGGCAGTAGTTCTCCATGCCCTTGCGGCAGTTGCTGCACTGACCGCAGCCCCACGCGCCATAGACGGCGACCGGGGAACCGATTTCGAGCCCGGGAGTTGGCAGCGTGCCGGGCCCGAACGCCTCGATCCAACCGGCGTTCTCATGGCCGAGGGTCATTGGCACATCACGACGTGCACCGGCGGAGAACTCCATGAGACTGACATCGCTATGGCAGGCACCGGCTCCACCGATGCGCACCAACACCTGACCCGGTCCGGGATCGGGCTGGGGCACCTGATTCAGTGCCGTTGTTGCGTCGACATCGATCGATCCACCGAGAAGTTGGAACGCCTTCATGATTCCCCCTGAGCGTGATGGACCCATCGACGAGCCCATTCCCTTTTTAGTGCAGATGGGATTGTCGATCGGCATGATCCGCCTTCGTGCGGGCAGCGTCAGGTCGCCTACGGTGCGGAAATGACGCGTTTCGACACTGATACGGCTGTGACCATGATCGAACCGGGCCGTTACTCCGCAGTGCTCGATGAGGGCTGGTGGATCACCTCCGGTCCGAATGGTGGCTATCTCGCCGCAGTACTCATGAATGCACTCACCCACGCCGTCGACGATGCCGCTCGCACCTGTCGGTCCTTCACGGTGCATTACCTCTCTCGGGCCGTCGCCGGCCCGGTGATTGTCGAGGTGGTGGTGGAGCGTTCCGGTCGTTCGATGACCTCGCTCTCAGCCCGTCTCGTCCAGGCGGAGCGAACCATCGCAACGGTGCTCGCAGCGTTCTCCACCAGCCGACCGGGCCCGGAGTTCCTGGACGCAGTGATGCCGGAGGTCGCCCCACCAGAGGAACTCGAACTTCCGGTGTTTGATTCGTCCCTGCCTCCCACCGCGATTCCGACCATGGTGCATCGCTATGACCAGCGCTGGGCGGTCGGGCATCGTCCGTTCAGTGGCGGTGAGGTCGGCCATATCGGAGGTTGGATCCGTCTCGCTGAGATGCGGCCCGTCGACGACGCGTTGCTTGCGGCGTACACCGACGCGTGGATGCCAGCGATGTTCAGCAGGGTTGCTGGAGCATGGGGGATCACCACCGTGGATCTCACTGTTCATCTCCGCTCAACCCCTCCGTCCGGATATGACGACTGGTGTCTCGTGCATTTCCGTTCGGTCATGAGCGCCGATGGATTCTGCGAAGAGGATGGCGAGATATGGACCCGCGATGGGCAACTTCTGGCCCAGTCCCGTCAACTTGCCGCGATCATCTCCGTGCGCTGAACACGGAAGCTTCCGATTCAATCGGCTCTCTAGGCGCTGTCGTTCTCAGGCGGGGATTGAGTAGGTGCCGCGCACTACGGCGGCATGTGTGGCTTTGGTGATGGCCTGGGTCACGGCGGGGGAGTCCGAACTATCGGTGAGTCCCGAGGGTTCGCGCAGCGCGTACAGGCGAAGTTGGAAGGTGACCGAAGAACCCGCATTCGGGCATGGACCCACCCAGGAGGTACTTCCTGTGGAGTTGACGATGGCTACGGCCCCGGGGGGAAGAGCTCCCTGCCCGATCGCAGTGGTGGTGATCGGGATTCCCGCCACGATCCAGCGCGTGTCCGAACGGACATCGACATCGGAGGCGATGAGGAGAAGTTCGGCGGCGCCATCGGGCACGCCGGCGATGGTGAGCGGCGGCGCAGTGTCGCTCCCGGCGCATCCGAAGTCCATCGGGATCACACCATCCGCAAGCCACGCCGGCGAGCTGAGCGAGAACCCGGTGGGTCGCAGGACGACGTTCGAGTCGTCGGGCGCAACCCGGTTGTTGTTGGAGATGGTGGTGCTGCTGCGTCGGGGTGGGGCGGTTGCTCCGGGGGCGGGTTCGCGCAGTTCGCGCCCGCTGGTTCCGCAGGCGGCACTCCCGATTCCGAGCAGCACGCAGGCGATGAGCCCGAGTGCGACCCGAGCGAGCCGGCGGGTGCGTCGGCGCACGTGGGTCCCTGCCATCGGTGGTGGAGATGAGTTCGGGGCGTTCGGGGGCAGCAGCATCGTGCCTGAGGCTAGAGCGAGAGGGGGATCTCGCGGTGCCGGCAGGGTGGTCGGGCCGATAGCGTTCTGAAATGCTCGATCGCTGCATCCTCTCGGTCCATGCCCATCCCGATGATGAGGCGTCGAAGGGGGCACCTACAGTTGCTCGTTACGGCGCCAGTGGGGTTCGCTCGGTTCTGGTCACCTGCACCGGAGGCGAGGAGGGCGACATCCTCAATCCGGCCATGGACCGCCCCGAGGTGCGCGAGAACCTCCATGCCGTTCGTCTCGACGAGTTGCGTCGGGCGGCTGAGATCATCGGCTATGACGAGGTCGTCCTGCTCGGATACCGCGACTCCGGCATGCCTGACAGTGAGGCCAACGCCCACCCAGAAGCCTTCGCCAACGTCGAGCTCGATGAGGCCGTTGCCGCGCTGGTAGCGATCATCCGGCGCACTCGACCCCAGGTGATCCTGACCTATGGCGATAATCAGCAGGGTTACCCGCATCCCGACCACCTCCGCGTGCATGAGATCTCGGTACCTGCGTTCAACTTGGCCGCAGATGCTGAGTACCGGCCCGAACTGGGCGAGCCCTTCGCCCCATCGAAGCTGTATTACTCGGTGTGGTCGATGAAGCGGATCCGCGCGACACATGAGAAGTTCCTCGAACTCGGACTCGAATCGCCCTACTCGGCGGAGTGGTTCGAACGTCCAGATCAGGACGACCGGGTCACGACTTCCATTGACATCGCGGAGCATTACGAGGTTCGACTCGAAGCATTGCGGGCCCACGCCACGCAGGTCGATCCGGAGTCCCCGTTCTGGTTCGGGCTACCGCCAGAAGTTGCACGAGCGGTACACCCCTACGAAGACTTCATCCTCGGGCACAGTCGGGTCGAGGTAGCGCTTCCCGAGGACGACCTGTTCGCAGGGATCTCCTGATCGATGACCTTCCCGGACTCGCCGCCGACGCAGTTCCCCGAGGGGCCTCCCACCGAGGCGCTCCATCTCGGTCCCGCCACCGGTGAAGCGCCCTCGGTGATGCCCCGATCCGGATTCGTGCTCGCCGAACATCCGCTTCTGAGCGGTCGAACCGTCATGGCGATGGTCCTGCTCTTCCTCGCCGGGGTCAGCGTGGTCGCCGGTTTCTCGGCGATCTGGACCAGGAACCAACTGCTCGACACCGATACCTGGACCGCGACGAGCACCGCCATCGCGACCGATCCGAATGTCCAGGCCGACGTCGCCCATGCCATCGCAGTGCAGATCGTCGCCTCCTCCGATGTCGAGGCTGCGATCTCCAGTGTGCTTCCGGGGCCACTCGGCCAACTGGCCGGCCCGCTCACGGACGGGGCCACCTCGATCGTGGAACAGGCAGTGCTCCAGGTCGTGCGCACTGACGCATTCGTCACCGTCTGGGAAGCCGCCGTTCGAACCACTCACACGGAGTTCATCGCCGATCTCGAAGGCGAGGGCCGATTCACGTCTATCAACGAACGCGGCTTGTCCCTTGATCTTCGTGCGGTACTCGAGAGCGTGCGCACCGCTCTCGATCAGCGCGGAATCACGGTGCTCGACCAACTCGATCTCTCTGGGGTCACTGTGAGCATCCTGCTGGTCGATGCCCCCGGTCTCGAGAACGTCCGATCCGCTGTGTCGGTCCTGAAGGTGTCGTCGATTGTCTTCCTCGTGCTCGGGGCGGTCCTGCTCATCGCCGGGCTCGTCATCGCTCGCCGGCGTTCGATCGCTGTGCTGAGCGGGGGAGTGGGGATGCTCCTCGGTGTTGCGGCGGTGGTGATCGTGGCCACTGTGGGTCGTCAGCGCGCCGCCACAGAACTCGTGGGAGGTGTACTCAATCGGTCGGCCGCTGATGCAGTGGTTGATCACGTGACCGCCGGTCTGCGCCCGCTGATGCTGGCGTGCGCACTGCTGGGAACACTTGCCGTGGTCGTTGGCGGGGTCCTCACCATCAGGTCCGAGAGACAAAGTGGCATCGGGTCGGATTCTCGATGACCATGCAGGAGTGGGGCCCTGAACGCATCGATGAGATCGTCGCCCACCTCAGTCGCTCGATGCCGACTGAGGACCTCACTGCCGATGAGGTGTTCACCGCGTGTTTCGATCAGTCCGGGGTCGTGTTCGGTGATGAGTTCGGTCTCGTGGCGCTTGGTGTCGGCCGTGCCGAGGACGGGAGCCGGGTGGCTTCTGTGCGACTCCTCAGCGCCGCTCGCGACGATGACGACAACTTCCATCATCTGCTCGAGGTGGCGGAGAACTGGGCGAGGGAGCGCAACGCTGCTCGTCTCGAATTCGGCGGAGCGCTTCCCTTCCCGTTGTGGCCCGGGGTTGATTCCGACAGTGCGGCCCTGGGGGCGGCTCTGCAGCGCGGGTATATCGAAAGTCATCGGTTCAGCGCCTTTGGTGTGCCCAACACCTTCCGTGCCGAGCTGCCCGAGGGTGTCGATGTCCGACGGGCCCGCTCCGATGAGGAACTCATCGCGGTGACGCTCGCGGTATCGGCCACCTGGCCGGGACTCTCTGATGAAGTTGCCCGTGCCCTCGAACACGGCACCTGTCACATGGCGACGCAGATCGATTCCGCATCGGGAGAACAGGTCATCGGCATTGGCTGTCATTCAGTGACCCGGGCCACGTGGGTGGGTCCGTTCGCTGTTGTCCCTAGCCAGCGGCGACGCGGCATCGGGCATGCGCTTCTGGGGCAGATCTGCCGCGATCTCATGATCGCTGAGTTCCCGATCGCCGAGGTTCCCGAGGTTTCGGAACCCTCGATCGAGGCGTTCGTTGTTGCGGCTGGCGCCCAGCCGGTGCGCGACTACAGGCGAATCGTCCTCAACCTCAACAGCTGACCCCGACGGAAGGGTTCGTTGGCTCAGCTCGCAGGAGTTTCGCTGCGCTGGAGATCGCGGAGTTGGCGATAGCTGATGAGAACCGCGCCACTGCGCTGCAGCATGGCCTGTAACCGGGAGTCGTGGCACATGAGATGGAGATCATCGACCCGTGAGGACCACTCGGTATCGAGGGACCGGAGCTCAGGTGTGTCGGTGGCGGGGTGCACGTAGAGCTCGGTGACGCCTGTCGGGAGGTTGAACAGCGCAGACTCGATGGCTCGTCGGCTGCCGACCCCGCCCACATGCACGAAGTGATCGGTGAAGAGCACGCCCTCTGCGGCCGCCAACTGTCGGAACGGAAAGCCAATTGCTTTCTCGGTCGAGGCACCCGAGAGTCGGATCGGGAGGGCGAACTCGACGGCGAGATCGAGGTAGACGTCGAAGAACTCGGGACGTAGCTGCAGCGCTCCCATATGGGAGTCGAGATGGGTGACATCGAATCCCCAGAGAATCGCCCGTTCAATCTGGGCGCGACATTCCCGGCGAACTTCGTCGAGGTCGGCATGGTCCCAGAGATCGGAGATGGTGCGGGGGAATCCACCATCCCCGTCGAGCAGGGATGGAGCGTGGGTGATCGGTCCCCAGCGGTAACGGTCGTGTTCGGCGTTGAGTGTGAGGTGCACGCCGATGTCCTCGCCGCTGTACTCGGCCGCTGCTGCCCTGGCCCATGGGCACGAGACCATCAGGGTTGCACTCGTGGCGACGCCAAGACGCAATGCTTCATACACCCCGGAGTTGGCGGCCTGACACAGCCCGAGGTCGTCGGCGTTGATGATGACCAGACGGGAGTCGGCGTCGTGGCCCAAGCGTTCTGCGAGTGATCTCACGGTGCAACGCTACCGCCCAGCGCCCGAACCAACAGCTGCCGCTGGTCGACCCGGCCCTCCGCACGCCGCCCACAAACCCTTTGCAGCGGCCTTGGCCGCTGCAGCCGCGGCGCCGAACTCGGCACTGTGGGATCCGTTGGGGGCGATGGTGAGCACGTCTGCGTACCCGTCGGTTACGAGGGAGAGGTTGACGAAGAGGCCGTCGGAACGATGGACGTACGCCAGGGTGCGGCCGAAGACATCGTGAGTTTCGCGGTCTGATTCGAGATGCACGATCGTGCCCTTCGGCAGGAGTTCCGCGGTGCGACGGGAGGCTTCGGGGCCGAAGCACTGGACCGGCTTGCGGGGGTCTTTGGTCTCGGGGGTATCGATGCCGAGCAGACGGATCCGCGTGGTGCTCCTCCCGACTCGCACATCGATCGTGTCGCCGTCGATGACGTTGACCACGGTTGGTTGTGCTGCGAAGGGCTCGGCCGGGGGATTCAGGAGCACGGCAAAGCACCACCGCATGCCGAGCAACCCGATGAGGACTGCGAGAAGGGCGGTGATGGCAATGGCGATGCGACGGCTCAGTTGTACGCGACGCTCTCGTCGTGTGATGCGCATAGCGGACTCCGGTGAATCGGTCCGCAGTGAGACATGCGGAACGGGCAGTTGGAGGCCGCCGAAGCAGCGATGGATGGAACCTACCGACAGACACCGACACCGCGGTGCCGACGGTGGATCAGATGCGTTCGATCAGTGTGCCGGTGCCCAGACCGCCACCACAGCACATGGTGATGATGGCCCGGTTTCCGCCGGTGCGCTGGAGTTCGTGTACCGCCTTGGTGAGCAACACGGTTCCGGTGCCGCCCAATGGGTGGCCGAGGGCAATGGCGCCGCCGTTGGGGTTCACCTTGTCGATGTCGCCGCTGAGCTCGCGCTGCCAGGCCAACACCACCGAGGCAAATGCCTCATTGATCTCGAACAGGTCGATGTCATCAAGGGTGAGGTCATTGCGCTCGAGCAGCGTGCGGGTGGCGTCGATCGGACCAGTGAGCATGAGTACGGGATCGACACCCACGAGGCAGGTGTCGACGATACGGGCAATGGGGGTGAGGCCCAGCTCGGCAGCGCGCTCGGCGGTCATCATGAGCACAGCGGAGGACCCATCAGAGATCTGGGAAGAGGACCCAGCAGTGTGCACGCCATCCTCACCGACGACGGACTTGAGGCCGGCCAGGGTTTCGAGGGTGGTGTCGCGCAGGCCCTCGTCGCGTGCCACATGGTGGGTGGTGCCATCGGGCTTGCCGTCCTCACCGAGATTTGGCGCATCGACCTCGACCAGCTGCGTGGCGAAACGATCCTCAGCCCACGCTTGAGCTGCCAGTTCCTGCGAACGCAGACCGAAAGCGTCGGTGTCGGCCCGGGTGATTCCCCACTTCTTGGCGATCCGCTCAGCACCTTCGAACTGGCTCGTGTACTCATACTGGGCGAAGTAGGTCTTCGGCACCGGCACCCCGAGATCGAGTGGTCGGGCGACGTTGGAGCCGATCGGAACCTTGCTCATGACCTCAACGCCACCGGCGACAGCTACATCAACCACGCCGGAGGCCACGAGGGCGTAGGCGATATCGGCGGCCTGTTGGCTGGATCCGCACTGAGCATCGACGGTGCTCGCGGCAACCTCGAGCGGGAGTCCGGCGCTGAGCCATGCAGTGCGGGCGACATTGAACGCCTGCTGCCCGATCTGGCTCACACATCCGCCGACAACCTGGCCGACCACAGCAGGGTCGACGCCAGTGCGCTCGAACAGAGCGGTGAAGGACTCGCCGAGGAGATCGGCAGAGTGCATGGTGGACAGGCCCCCGTTCCGGCGCCCCACTGGGGTGCGAACGGCATCAACAATCACGACATCGCGCATGTTCCTATCGTAGGCGCGGCGGGTGCCTGCGCACCCAGTAACCGTGGACCGGTCAGGCCGCAGTGGTGTGGTCGACCCGTTGGTCGCTCGAGATGGGTCGGGTCAGACGGGCTTGGGCCAGTGCCGCCCGTGCCAGAGCGATGCCCGCACGCCCGCGGGCCTTCGAGGCATCGTCGATGCGCCAGTCAGGTCTGCTCCCGACTGCTGAAGTGCCGGACGCTGACGTGCCCGGAGCTGTGTCGGCAGTGCCGGGGATTGCGGCGGTGGTTCCCGTTTTCGGGGGCTCGACCGGGGTGGTGTCGTGATGGTCGACCAGTTGCAGTTGTGTCTCCATGGACCAAGTGTGCCGACGGGGTGTGACAGCCACTGAGTCCCGGGGCCGGGCCGGTCCCTTCCGCGGTTTACGATCACCCGGTGGACTCTCGTCAATGGCTGGGCATCAGGCCCACACACAACCCCATGCGCTGGTATCTGCCGGTCACTGATGGCATCTGCAGTGGGCTGGGAACGCTGTTCGGTGGATGTGGTCTGGGTGCTGCCATCGATGTGCTCGAACAGACCACGGGGCGGCCCGTGGTGTGGGCCTGCGCCCAGTACCTCAACTTCACGAAGCCGCCCTCGGTGGTTGACCTCGATGTCCACATCCTCGCCGAGGGTCGCACCACCACCCAGGCTCGGGTGACCGGTCAGGTCGGCGATACCCCCATTTTCTCGGTGAACGCCTCGCTGGGCAGCCGTGACATGCCCGAGGAGGGGCAGTGGATCACCACACCAGTTGTTCCCAGTCCTGAGGACTGCCCTGAGCGTGAGCTGCGCTTCGATCCCGGAGCAACCATTTCGAGTCGGCTCGAACAGCGCATCGCCATTGAGGATCCCGGTTCCGGTCGCACCGCGTTCTGGACCCGTATGCCCGAATTGCTCGAGGTGTCGGCGGCCTCGCTCGCCGTGCTCGGCGATTTCGTGCCGATGGGTCTGGGTCAGGCGGTCACCGCTGAGATCAACTCGAACAGTCTCGACAACACCATCCGCATCATCAACATCGTGCAGTCCGAATGGGTGCTGCTCGATGTTCGTATCGAAGCGGTCTCCCGTGGATTCGGCCACGGGCATCTCTATCTCTGGGCACAGGACGGCACCCTCATGGGTACGGCCAGCCAGTCCGTCATGATCCGACCCTGGAAGGGCAACTGATGAACGCATATCGCGGCTATGGCATCACCATCCCCCTAGATCGCGTGCCGTTGCATGCTCAGCGTTCATGGATCGAGGACCTCGCCGCGGCGGGATACACCGACGCATGGTCGGCCGAGACCGACGGCACCGACGCGTTCACGCCTCTGGCTCTCACCTCGCAATGGGTGCCCTCGCTCCGCCTCGGCACTGCAATCGTCCCGGCCTTCACCCGCGGTCCGGCGCTCATCGCCCAGAGCGCAGCAGCTCTGGCGTCGGCGGCACCGGGACGCTTCGTGCTCGGTCTGGGCACCTCCTCCGATGTGATCGTTTCGAACTGGAACGGCATCGCCTTCGATGAGCCCTACAAGCGCATGCGCGACACCCTGCGCTTCGTGCGCGCCGCTCTCACCGGCGACAAGGTCACCGAGACCTACGACACGTTCTCCATCCGCAGGTTTCAGCTCACAGCAGTTCCCTCGGAGCCGGTACCGATCCTTGTCGCTGCTCTGCGTGAAGGGATGCTCAACCTTGCCGGTCGGGAGGGCGATGGAGCGATTATCAACTGGCTCTCAGCCGACGATGTCGCCCGTGTTGCGCCCATCGTGCAAGCCCATGGCGACGACAAGGAGATCGTGGCCCGGATCTTCGTTGTGCCCTCCGAGGACGCCGAAACCGTACGGGCCCAAGGTCGTTTCGCAATCGCGTCCTATCTCAACGTGCCGGTCTATCGGGCGTTCCATGAGTGGCTCGGGCGTGGTCCGCAATTGCAGGGAATGTGGGATGCATGGGCCGCGGGCGACCGGGCGAAGGCGCTCGAACTCATTCCCGATGAGGTCGTCGACGCACTGATCGTGCATGGGTCCCCGGAACAGTGCCGGGCCCATATCCAGCGTTACATCGACAATGGTGTGACCACGCCGGCGCTCGCCGTGCTCGGTATGGCCGGTGTCGACGTTCGTACCGCGGCGCTGGAACTGGTGCCCCGGTAGTTCGCTCCGACTCAAATCAGTCGCATCTGTTCGGTACGGCTGGCGCGCTCAGAGAGCGGCTCCCAGACAATGCCGCCCCGAGGTCCGACGGTGCGGACCTCAATTGAATCGATCGGAAGTGCCCGCAGGCCGCCTCGTGAGTCGCGAACGCTGATGCTGCCATCAGTCTCCCGCTTGGCAACGGTGGCTTCCTTCCAACGCTTGGTGTCGCGGCGACGGAAACGAACCGCGTCACCGACGCTCACGCCGAGCTCGGAGAGGGCAGTATCGGTGAGCCCGACGGGCAACGGTTCGGTCGGCGTTGATTTCGTGAGAGGGCGACGAGCTGGTGGCATCTCAGAGTGCTGCGGCTGCGGCTTGCATGGTGTCGTCGATGACCTGCTGGCGGTCGGCTCCCCAGGGCATCGGCATGATCACGGGAACCTCGACGCCTGCATCGATGTAGGCCCGAACCGTGGCACGCACGTGGTCGGCATCGCCGAGGATATCGATGGCGTCGACCATGCGGTCGGAGACTGCGGCGACGGCGCCGTCGCGATCGCCGGCGCCATGACGCTCACGGATCTCGGCGACCTCATCGGCGAATCCGGCCCGGACGAAGTTGTTCGCATAGGAGTCGACGACGGCGTAGGAGAAGATGTCGCGGCGGCCGCGGTCGAGGTTGGGCTCGCGTGCGGTGACGCCGACGTGCACGTAGGCGTAGACCGTGGCGTTGCCACCCTTTCGGACCTGCTCGACCGACCAGCCGATATGTGAGGCGGGTAGGTAGTTGAGCAGGACACCATCGGCGAGTGCACCGGCGAGTTCGAGCATCCGCGGATTGAGCGCAGCAAGGATGATCCGGGGACGCCGTTCGCCGGGGTCCACCCCGAGTCGGAATCCTTTGACCTGGTAGAAGTCGCCCTGAAAGTTGACCTTCTCGCCGCTGAGACACTCACGCAGAAGTGTGAGGTATTCACGGGTCTGGGCCAGCGGTCGATCGCCGTACTCGGCGCCGTGCCAGCGAGACACCACCGCGGGTGACGAGATGCCGAAACCCAGAAGGATGTCGCGATCGGGGTGAAGAGCCTGGAGAGTGGCGGCGCCCATGGCCGTAACTGCAGGCGTGCGTAGCTGCAGCGCCAGCACGCCAGTGCCGAGCGACAGCGAAGGTTGAGCTGCGCCGATGGCTGCGAGCGTGGCGAAGGCCTCCATGCCAACTGTCTCGGCCACCCAGAACGATGAGTATCCGAGCTCGACGGCTCGAGCAGCTGCACGCAGACCCGCATGGGGGCCGAGTGCGGAGAAGCTGGCGAAGGTGACGCCGATGGGGGTCGCCGATGACTGGCTATCGCTCGTGGATGACTGGCTGTCGCTCATGGTGGCCGACGCTACAACCGGTGAGTGACAGCGGCGGCGGACCGGCAGGTCGGACTCGCTGCGCTCAGAGCGAGATGAGGAGTCTGGGTGTCCTCGTCGACCACTGCAGAATTCGCGAAAGAAATGACGTCTCTGAAACACGCATGTCACACCATTGGCCCTACGATGCGTTTCGTAGTTCCCACCCGTAGTCTGCGAGCGGCTCACGCCACGACAGGAGACACAATGACCGACACTCAAGAGCTCGATGCAACCATCGCTGAGGCGCTGTCCATCATCGACGGCGCCCTCGGGGAGATGCTCAACCGGGAGCTCGTGAGTACCAGCGAG
>Ga0164295_10000430_pt1 | contig 36095 bp, 27 predicted proteins | sample GEODES006metaG_FD_111798 | JGI IMG/M metagenome (GOLD analysis project Ga0164295, IMG submission 111798) | Oligotrophic lake water microbial communities from Sparkling Lake, Wisconsin, USA - GEODES006 metaG | ecosystem: Environmental > Aquatic > Freshwater > Lake | place: USA: Sparkling Lake... | reverse complement strand
GGGCCGGTGCTGCTGACCGGACCAGCAGAAGAAGTATTCGAGGGGATCTGGCAGGACGACTGACACTGCGCCCCGGCTGTGGGCGGCGGGAGTGTTCATCAGGATAGGAAAGGCTGCAAACGTGAAATTGACATCACCATTCGCCATCGGTGCTTGGTCGCTCGGGGCCACGTCTGTCATCAGGCAGTGGATGGGAACGCTCGATGCACGGGTCGATTTTGCCGAACCGTGCGTCGATCCGGTGCATCCCGATTACCGTGGCGCGAAGATCTATATCTTCTGGCATGAGTCGATCCTCATACCGCTCTACCTGCGCGGGCACTCCAACATTTCGATGCTCTTGTCGCGGCACTGGGACGCCAACCTGCTCGGTCGCGTGGCAGACATGATGGGGTTTGGCGTGGTGCGGGGGAGTTCGTTCCACGGTGGCTCTGTGGCGCTGCGGCAGTTGGCACAGCGGGCCCAGGCGGGCAATCTGACGATCACCCCCGACGGGCCCCGTGGTCCCCGCCGGCAACTGGCCGCGGGATGCATTTTTCTGGCGAGCACACTGGGGATTCCGCTGGTGGTGATGGGAATGGGATACGACCGCCCCTGGCGGCTGGGCACGTGGGACCGCTTTGCGATCCCACGCCCCTGGTCGCGTGCCCGCGGCGTGGTCAGCCGCTCGATCTACGTGCCCCCCGAACTCGATCGAGCTGGGATCGAATGGCATCGGGCGGGAGTCGAGGCCCTGCTGGTGAAACTTGCCGACGAAGCAGAGGCCTGGGCGACAGCTGGCACACGGCGCCCGGGTGAGCAGAAGATGCGCCGGGAACCATCTCGAGTCGCCGGCTGGGCAGCGGCGCTGCCCGGACCTGCGGGCGTGCCGCTGGATGAAGAACTCCAGCGGTGCGATGTGGCGGTGCCGCGCAGAACACGCGACACAGTGGCGGCCTGAACAGACCGCAGTGGCCGGGCGTACCTCAAGAGTTGGCCGAACCCTGCGCCGTCACCCTCTCTGCCAAACCGTCGCTCGGCAATCCCGGAGGCGGTCACCGCGCCATCAGCGCCTGCCGCAGCGGAGCGTCCAGAGGCTTGAGTTCCACTTCCGCACGCCGCTGAACACCCCCGAGCAGCACATACTCAAGGCTTACGGCCCTGCCCACGGGACAGCCAGCGACAAGACGCGTCAGATCCTCTGGCGAACGCACCGGCTGGTGATCGAGCGCCACGATCACAGCGCCCGGAGGGATTCCGGCGATGGAGGCCGGGAGGGCGTGCACAACTCCCATCACCCATGCGCCGGCCGGTTCAGGCAGACGGTAGCGGGATTGAATCTCGGCATCCACCGGGAGCGTGCGCACTCCGAGGGCCAAACGCCCCGGAGCGAGAGCGGTGGCGAGTGCCGACACGGGCTGGGCCGCGGCATGCCTCTCGTCGCTGCTGCTTCGGCTGTCGCCGAAGAGCGGCTGGGCAGGCACTGCGGGGCGGGGTTGGGGGGAAAGGGGGGGCCGGGGTGGAACGAAAGCCGCGGGGGGCTCGTGCGCCGCAGTGACGGCGGTGGTCTTGGTGGAGGCCTGCCATTGCGATGCGTCCGGCCGCGGTGGGCGGGCGGTGGCCGTCACCACCACCTCCGCGATCTGCTCCGGGGTTCCCGGGCCGCCGCCGAGTGGCCTGCCAACGGCGATGCGCACCGTTTTCCCCGGGGAGATGGCCGCCAGAGCGGCGGCCCAGCCATCGGCATTTTTCAAGGGAGTTCCGTCGATTGCCAGCAGCGTGTCACGGGGCTGGATACCCGCCAAGGCAGCCGGACCGTGGGCAGAAACTTCAACCACAGTCAGCCTTCCCGGAATCAGGGAATCATCGGCCACGCAGCCGAGCCAGCCCGTTTCCGGCAGCCGGGCTGGGGACCTGCCCGCCGGCGGAGCTGGTGTGGCTAAAGGGGGATGAGGTACCGCCGGCAGCGGAGAGGGGCGGGGCTCAGGGGAGCGCGGTGCAACGGGATTGGGAGACGGCGTCCCAGGGAGTGACAACGGTTCACCGATCGAGAGTTCGCTCGGCTGGAAGGGGGCGGGAGGGGCCTCGGCTTCGGCGGTCGTGGGCGCTGCCGCCGCCAGTGCACTCACCAAGAGCGCACTGCGCATGCACCGCGTTACCCGCCGCTCCGCTCGCTGGTCTTTCCACGCTGGGATCACGCAAGCCTCTGCGCTCAAAAGGTTTCCGATCCGTCCGCCGGCAGCGGAGGAGGTGCGAGTCGTTCCCAAGAGCGATCAGGCGCAGAGCGGCAGGACATTTCCACCACGGAAGATGTGCTGCGTTGTCCAACCTGAGGCCGCGAAGAAGTATAGGGCATGGAGCGATTTTTCAATCAGCCTGCGCGGGGGCCGAGCGTGGGCATGTTTTTTCGGTGGGAGTCGCAACGAGCCTGCCGCTTGCGACAAACACTGCGGAAAAATCAGCGAAAACCAATTTTCACGTGGGCGAGCGCTGGCTCAACCGCTGGTTTTCCCCGGACGACTGGCCGCGCTGCCAGCGTGCGAGGTTGATCCGCAGGCCACCCGAGCCTCTCCGGGCGGTCGCGGAAAAGGTTTTCATCGACCAGCTAGCAGGGTTTGCTGTCATGGTTTGACAGCAGGTTCGACACCCATATACTCGCGCCCCGGAAGACCACGGAAGGCGTCTGAGCATGGATGCAGAACACTCACTCAACAAGCCGCGAGCAAAGCCCAGTTACCGGTTGCTGCCGGGCAGCACGGGTGGGGGCAAGCCACCGGTTTCCGGAGCGTCCGCCGGCGCAGCTCGGCCCACCCGGGCGCAGACGCCAATCGCGGGCAAGCCAGGAGTGGGCAAGCCAGGAGCGGTTGAACCGACACCGCAGGTTCTCACAGCCAAGGATCAGGCCGACACATCGAGGCGGGTGTGCGCGGCATTTCGTGCCCGCATCGGGGAGGCTCGGTATGCGGTCTGGTTTGGTGATACGGCGCGGGTAGAGGTGCTGCCGGCAGAGAACGGGATCACCGGCGTCACGATCACCGTCGGCGGCGATGGGGCCCACGAGTGGCTCTGCAAGATGTTTCGGAAAGACTTCGAGGCCGCGGCAGGTGAGGCTTGCGGCAAGGCGATCCGGGTGCTCTGGCAGGCGGATGCTCCGGGGATCGGTGGAGAGGCCCCGTCCCGGACCGAGACGCCTGAAGGCGCTGCGGAAAATCGAGCTTCGGCAGGCCCTGCAGCGGCTTCGCCCAAAAGAGGCGGGCCTTCCGCATCGCAGGGCCTTGCCGCAGGGATTACTGAGGCTCAGCGGGCGGGCGGCACGCGGCAGACACCCCCTGGTGGTGAGGAAGCGCCCCGCGTGCCGGCCGGTCTGCCGGGCAAGCGGGTGGCTCCTCGGCTCGACTCCTTTTGCGTGGGCCCGAGCAACCGCATGGCCTTCGCCGCGGGCGAACTGGTGGCCAACCGGCCGGGAGAGATGTCTCCGCTGGTTCTGCATGGCCCCAGCGGGGTGGGGAAAACGCACCTGCTGGAGGGCATCTGCAGCCGCTCGCGTGAAGTGCATCCCGGCATGAATACCCTCTTTCTCTCCGCCGAGCAGTTCACCACCAATTTTCTTGATGCTCTCCATGGACGCCGGGGCCTGCCCGGATTTCGGCGGGCCTGCCGCAGTGCCCATCTGCTGGTGATTGACGATCTGCAGTTTTTTGTCGGGAAACGGGCGACGCTCGTGGAACTGCAGCATACGGTCGACGATCTGCTCAGGCAGGGTAGGCAGATGGTGTTCGCCTGCGACCGGGAACTGGAGTCACTGGAGGGATTGGGGGCCGAACTGCTGGCACGCCTGCGGGGTGGCATGAATGCCCGGATCCTCCCGCCGGATGAAGAGGTCCGCCGCGGCATCGTGGCGACATGTGCCGAGCGGCGCGGGCTCGTGCTGCCCGCAGACGTGGTCGACTTTGTGGCGACGCATATCACGCGGCACGCCCGCGAACTCGCCGGTGCCGTGAACCGTTTGGAGGCCACCAGCCATATGCTGGGGTTGCCCGTTTCTCTGGGAATGGCCAGGGAGGCGTTGGCCGATCTCGTCCGTTCCAGTGCCCGCAGCGTCCGCCTGGCCGACGTGGAGCGGGCTGTCTGCAGTGCCTTCGGCATCGAAGCGGGAAGCCTGCAGTCTGCTTGCCGCGCCAGAAAGGTGAATCATCCCCGGATGTTGGCGATGTTTTTGGCCCGCAAGCACACTCCTTCGGCGCTGGCGGAGATCGGCACCTATTTCGGCCGCCGCAGCCATTCGACCGTGATTTCCGCACACAAGGCGGTTGGCGAGTGGATGGCCCAAGGCACGCGGATCGTGCTGGCCGATGCAACCTGGGATGTGCAGGAGGCGATCCGCCGCGTCGAGGAAGTGCTGCGGGCGAGCTGAGGTCTTTTCGCCGGCCCCTCCCCGCAGTCGGGTCAGCGAGGAGGGCTGTCGGCGGAGGATTTGACCAGCGTTTCTTCGAGGCTGGCCTTGTAGTGCACGCTCGATTCCGGTCCGCTGAAGCCCACGGCTCTGCGGTCGACTCCCGTGGTGCGTTTGATGACGCGGCCGCTGGCGATGTCGAACCGAATCTTGCCATTCCAGATCCGCTCCAGCAGGCGGGCCTCGAGGCGGGGATCGTCCAGCGGGGTCAGCACGGTTGTGTCGACATCGATCACGGCCACGTCGTCTTCGATCGCATCGAGCCGATAGCGCAACCGCGTGCGCACCGCACGGCGGGGCCCGTTGGGAACCTCGACCACCACCTCCTGCGGCACGGTCCACTCGGCTCCCGCTGCCACTGTGCCATCGGGAAGTGGCACGACCATCAGATCGCCCGTGTTGGAGGGGGGGCTGGGCACCAGATCGCGCCGCTGGATCACCCGGCCGCTGCGGTCGATCACCAGCCGCGCCAGCGGAACCCCGAGGCTCTGCCGCACTCCTTCGTATCCGGGAGGAGGGGGCGCGTCTCCTGTGCTGCTCCACCGTACCTGGCCGCGGTCGCTGGAACGCGACATCATCGTGACGTCGTCCACAGCGTGCTCGAGTGTGGCTTGTCCCTCTGGATCGACTGAGAGTACGGTCCAATGCTTGGTCGAATCGGTGGCCGTTTCAGTTGACTGCGTGGTGCCGGCGATGGTGGTTTCGGTGAGGGCCCGATGGGCCACTTCCATGGAGAGCCGTTCGCCGGCCCGAAAGCGGTATTCCAACCGCACGCCCGCCTCTTCGGCCTGCAAGCTCAGGGCCGAACAGCAGGCGACCAGTGCCAGCCCGGTCCAGCGCTGCATTCGGTGGACAGGGGGAATGCCGCTCATTCAGGGCCTCCAGACGTGGCCTGCGGGCCGGAGCCACGCAAGCCTCCACTCCACTTCAGTTTTTCCCGCAGCGTTCTGTAATACCCGTGATTGCGTGTTTCCACCAGCGTGAAGCGCGGGCTGGCCCGTCGCACCTGCACGCGGTCGTCGGCCCGCAGGGGGGCGATCAGGCGGCCGTCGACGACACACGCCGAGCCTTCATTGGGCCGTGGGACGATCAGGTCGTAGACACGCATTGCGGAATCGACCACCGTACGATGCGTGAGTGTGTGGGGATTCAAAGGGGTGAAGATGAAGGCATCGATGTCCTTTCGCACGATCGGTCCGCCGGCAGAGAGATTGTAGGCCGTGGAGCCGACCGGTGTGCTCACGATGAGCCCGTCGCTGCGATAGGTGGTTGCCAGATCACCGTCCACGTGGAGCCGGATCTCGATCATCGAGAACGGAGGGCCGGCGTGCACCGAGGTTTCATTCAGGCCGAGTTCGCGGTGAATCAGCCGGTCGTCCCGCAGAACATCGCATTCGAACATCAGGTGATCAACGAGGCGAAACCGTCCTTGGCAGATCTCCTCGAGCGTCTCGTCGACCTCGCCGCGGGAGAAGTCGGCCAGAAATCCGAGCGTGCCGAGATTGACACCCAAAACCGGCACCTGCTGGTAGCCCATCCAGCGGGCCGTGCGCAGGATCGTGCCATCCCCTCCGAGCACAATCACCAGATCGATCTGGCCGGCAGGCCCTGCCTGAGCGTCGTGGATGCCACCGCTGTCCCAGTCGGCTTGGGCGGCAAGGAACGTGACCACGGCATGCCCACGGCTGCGCAGGACCGTTGCCAGACGCTGCGCTTCTGCCTCCACGCCCGCCAGCACGGCAGACCCGACAATGGCGACATGCAGAGCCGCCTGAACAGGCTGCTGCGAGCGAAGGCGAGGGGAGGGATTCATGCAGCAACTTTTCCCGGGGCGGCTAACGGCTCGCGGTCGCGGCGACGGGAGGCACTGCTGCGGACTTGCTGCGGCCAGCGAGCGTGCGGCAGGTGGCGGCGATGCCGGTGGCGTCGAGCCCCAGATCGGCCAGCAGTTCCCCCCGTTCTCCATGCTCCACAAAACGGTCAGGCAGGCCGAGTCGCACGATGGGACCACTGACGATCGACGCGTCGTGCACAGCCTCCAGAACGGCACTGCCAAAGCCGGTTGGCAACGCATTTTCCTCAAGTGTGACGACCCACGGGGCCGCTTCAATCCGCTCCAGCAGCAGCGTCGTGTCGAGCGGTTTCACAAACCGGGCGTTGATCAGTCCGATATCCAGGCCCTCCCCCTGCAGGCGCTCCACCGCCGCCTGCGCTGCGCCCAGCAGCGTGCCGCAGGCGATCACCAGGCCATCAGAGCCTTGCCGGAGCGATTCGGCCTTGCCCAGCGTTATCGGCAGGCGAACGCCGGGGATGTTCTCCACCACCGCCTTGGGGTAGCGGATCGCCACCGGGCCGTCATGCTGGAGTGCCCAAGTGAGCATCGCCACGAGGTCCTGTTCGTCGCCCGGAGCGAGAACGACCATGTTGGGAAACAGCCGCATGTATCCCAAGTCGTAGGAGCCGTGGTGTGTGGGACCATCGGGCCCGGTGAGGCCGGCGCGGTCGAGCATGAAAACCACCGGCAGGTTCTGCAGACAGACCTCCTGGAAGATCTGATCGAAGGACCGTTGGAGAAAAGTGCTGTAGATATCGACGATCGGACGGCACCCTGCCTTGGCCTGGCCGGCCGCAAAGGCCACCGCATGTGATTCGCAGATGCCCACATCGAAGAACCGGTCGGGAAACTCCTCGCGCACAGGTTCCAGCTTGTTTCCCTGACACATCGCCGCCGTCAGCACCGTGACGCGGTCGTCGCGGCGCAGGCAATCGCCAATCGCGGCGCTGGCGGTGTCGGTGTAGTTTTTGGCAGAGGATTTTTTGATCGAAATGATGCAGTCGTCGTCGTCGCATTCAAACGGCGCCGGCGTGTGGAAGAACACGGGGTCCTGCGCCGCAGGCTTGAAGCCGTGCCCCTTTTCAGTGAGCACGTGGAGCAGCACGGGCCCCTCCTCGTCCTTGATCAATTCGAGGTAGCGGATCAGGTTGGGCAGGGAATGCCCTTCGACGGGGCCGAAATACCGAACGCCCATCGCCTCAAACAGCATTCCGCCATGGAGCGATGCCTTGAGTGAGTCCTTCACGTTGAGCAGCATGCGCTCGACCGATTCCCCCACCATGGGCACGCCCTTGATGATCTCTCCGGCCTGATGCTTGATGCCCCGGTACCAGGGATTGGTGCGGATGCAGTCGAGGTATTCGGCCAAAGCTCCCACCCGGGGGCAGATCGACATGCGGTTGTCATTGAGGATCACCAGAAGCCGCTTCTTGAGGAAGCCGGCGTTGTTGAGCGCCTCGAACACAATCCCGGAGGGCAGAGCCCCATCACCAATGACAGCCACCGATCGGCGGTCGCCATGCCCGCAGAGATCGTCACCACTGGCCAGACCGAGTGCCGTCGAAACGCTCGAGCCGGCATGGCCGGTCATGAAGAGGTCGTATGGGCTTTCTTCAGGATTGGGGTATCCCATCAGTCCGCCCTTGGTCCGAATCGTTCCGAAGCGGGCGAACCGACCGGTGATCAGTTTGTGGGGATAGATCTGATGCCCAGTGTCCCAGATCAGCCTGTCGCGGCTGAAATCAAAAACGCGGTGCAGGGCCAAGCACAGTTCCACCACCCCCAGGTTGGAGGCAAAGTGGGCGGTGCGAGTAGCGGCCACTTCACAGAGTGACCGACGCATTTCGGCGGCCAACTGCTCCAGTTGCTCCGGGGAAAGCCCGCGGAGGTCTGCCGGCGAGAGAATGGAGGGGAGGATTTCGGCCATGTGCGGAACGCCCTGTACGCTTGCCTAGGGGAAAGATCTCTTTTGCTGAACACCGTATGGGCCACATCGAAGCGGTGTCAGGCCTACTGCCCGACATTCCCGCCAAACACCGCCGCGGAATCGACGCTGATTCCACCGACTGCCTACCTAATGGTCGCGGGCGACGATCCAACATGCCAGATGCCGCAGCGATTCCGCGGTATCACCCATACCCGTCAGGGCCGCCACCGCCTCGGCAGCCAGTGCGGAGGCCCGGTGGCCGCTCCGCTCCATGCCGAGAACGGTCGGGAACGTGAGCTTCCCTCGGCCCGCATCCTTGCCGACTTTTTTACCCATGGCGATCTCCGTGCCGGTGGCGTCGAGGATGTCATCGGCAATCTGAAACGCCAGTCCGAATGCCCCCCCGTAGGCCGCCAGTCGTTGCAGGTGGTCCTCGGAGGCCCCCACCGATAACCCCCCGAGTTCGAGGGCGGCATGGAACAGGGCGCCTGTCTTGCGGCGATGGATCCGTTCCATCCAAGCGATGTGCGTGGCTTCCGTCTGTGGAGCCTGAGCCTCCAGCCAGCCGCGCTCTGCAGCCAAGTCGTCGGTCTGTCCGCCCACCAGAGCCTCGGCCCCCGCGGCCCGCGCGAGCACCAGGCAGCCGCGGGCTGCCGCCGCCGTTGGCATACCGGCGGCGAGGGTTTCAAAGGCCAGCGCCTGCAGGGCATCGCCGCAGAGGATGGCGGTGGCCTCGTCGAAGGCACGATGGCAGGTGGGGAGGCCACGTCTGAGATCGTCGTCATCCATCGCCGGCAGATCGTCGTGCACCAATGAGTAAGCGTGGATCATCTCCACGGCCACTGCCGCCGGAGCCGCTGCCCGCCAGAGGCGATCCCGCCGCGCAGCTTCGGCGGCCGGGCCATGGTTGGCGGCTGCCGCTGGCGCCGCCGCTTCGGCGGCCCACAGCACAAGCGCCGGCCGGAGCCGTTTGCCCGGTGCCAGCAGGGAGTGCCGCATGGCGGCCAAGAGGCGGGGCGCTGCCTCCGAGGAAAGGTGCAGCGACTCGGCGAGCAGCGGATCGATGAAGGCCCTGACCTGGTCGAGTGAGCGTTCAATCGAGATGGTGGCGGCAGCCATGCTTTGCCTGATGGTCGTGTGCCGAACCCTCTGCGATGTGTCGTGCTCCCGAAGGATGCCCCGCAGAAGCCGGTTTCGAAGTTTAGACCGCGCCGGAAGCGCCGTCCATCCCGGGGAGGCGTTTCGAACGGTTCGTTGCGCCCCGGGCAGCGGAAGATGTACCGGCGCCGGGAGCGGTGCGGCTCTCTGCGTCTGCCGCAGGCCAAGGCTCGAGTGCCGGCGTGCCATCAGCGGCGATCCCCGTGAGCAGATGCACCTTCTGTTCCGCGGTTTCCAGTGTGGCATGGAGCTGGCGCAGCAGCGATACCCCCTGTTCGTAGGCAGCAATCGACTCCGAGAGCCCCAGGCCGCCCCCTTCCAGCTGGGCAACCAGATCCCCCAAGTGCGCCAGACCAGCTTCAAACGAGGGGGTTTGGCTTGAGTCTGCGGGGGCGGGTGTTGGTGCCGCGGCTGACGGTTGTGACGCGGACACTTTTCGTGACCGAGTCCGGCTGCCCGGCTGTTCATCGCGATTGATACTCATGGGGATGAGATCCTTTCTATCCGGCTCCAGATGCGGCCGGTTGCGAGTTGGGTGATGAGCGTTGCCCCCGGAGATGCTTCCGCCGCCGAACGCAGCGACGGCCCGGCGGTCAGTTCCTCCTCGGAGGCCTCCGGCGTGGCGGGGGCCAGCCAGGTCACGGAGTAGCCTCGGGCGAGCAGATGCAGTGGGCTGCCCGCCTCCAGCCTCCCCACGGCGGCCCGCAGGCGTTCCTGCGATCGATCCAGGAGCAGGGTGGTCGTGCGCGTGAGACGCGCTGCCAGCGTGGTCAGCAGGTTTTGCCGATCGCGCAGCAGGCACATCGGATCGGCGAGGATGCGGGACGCAGCGCACCGCTGCAAGCCTTGCCGGGCCTGACTGGTGCGCCGGACCAAGCCCATCCGCAGGCGGCTGCCGAGCGCGGCGACTGCTGCTGCCAACTGCACGCTATCGGGCACCAGACGCACGGCGGCGTCGGTGGGGGTGAGGGCGCGCTGATCGGCGGCCAGATCGCACAGCGAGATGTCGATTTCGTGGCCGACGCCCGAAACCACCGGGATCGGCGCGGCCGCCACCGCCCGCACCACCGCCTCTTCATTGAAGGCCCACAGATCCTCCAGACTCCCGCCGCCGCGGATCAGGGCGATGGCATCGACGGGAGGCATGATCCGGCCGGCGCGTTCCATGGCGGCCGCCAGTTCACCGCTTGCCCCCGCCCCCTGCACGCGCGATGGCACCACGATCACCTCGCAGGAACGCCAGCGGGCCTGGATGGTCTGGAGGAAATCGGCGATAGCGGCTCCGGTCGGACTGGTGACCACGGCAATGCGCCGGGGGTAGACCGGCAAGCGACGTTTTCGTGCCGGGGCGAACAGGCCCTCCCGGTCGAGTTGCTGGTGCAGCTGTCGCAGCCGCGCTTCGAGGGCGCCTGTGCCTACCGAATGGAGCCGGTCGATTGTGAGCTGATACGTTCCCCGGGGGGCATACACTTCCAGCCGGCCATGGCACACCACCTCCATCCCATCGGCTGGCTCGATGGCCAGCAGGGGAACAGCGTTGCGCCAGACCACTCCCCGGAGCAGGGCCGAATCGTCCTTGAGCGAGAGGTAGATGTGGCCTGAGCTGGCCCGCACGAGGTTGGTCACCTCGCCCGCAATCCAGACGTCGGAAAAGCGAGTCTCGAGGCTCTCCTTGACGCGGCCGGTCACCTCCGACACGCTCAAGACCTCTGCTGGTGGGTGCCGGTGTTCGTTCGCGGGAGCGGCGCTCATAGCCAGAGAGCTTAACAGGACCGGCAGATCTGGTCCCCTAGAATGGGCCGATTGAACGCCCACCCCCCTTTCCCCCGCGCAGAACAAGCATGGCCCACCCTCTCCCCGTCCCGCCGGTCACCGCCCCCCCCAGCCCGCCCGCCCAGCCGGCCAAAGGCACGCTGCTGGTGATTTTTCTCACCGTGTTCATCGATCTCCTTGGCTTCGGTATCGTTCTGCCGGTGATGCCGCGGCAGGCGGAGACCTACCTCACGGCCCTGGGGGTGTCTGGGTTGGTCGGAGGAGTCGTCATCGGCATTCTGTTTTCGGTCTTCTCGCTCATGCAGTTCCTCTTCAGTCCGATGTGGGGACGCTGGTCGGATCGCGTGGGCCGGCGGCCGATGCTCCTGCTGAGCCTGCTCGGCTCAGTGGTGTTCTATGCCCTGTATGGATTTGCGGTCACTTTTCCGCCGGAGATGGCCCGCGTGGCTCTGGGCCTGATGCTCCTGTCGCGCATCGGCGCCGGGATCGCCGGGGCGAGTGTCGGCACGGCCGCGGCAGTCATCGCCGACTGCACGACTCCGCAAAACAGGGCCCGCGGCATGGCCCTCATCGGCATTGCCTTCGGGGCTGGATTCACGCTTGGTCCACTGATCGCCTACTTCGGCATGGCGCTGTTTAACGACAAGCCCTACGCGGTGGGCCTCCTGGCCTCGTGCCTGTCGCTGGTGGCCTTGGTGTTTGCCTTCAGCGTGTTTCGCGAGACGCGCAACCCTGACAACAAGGCGGCCAAAGAGTTTTTCAGCCTTGGTCGCACCACGCGGGTGCTGGCGCTGCCGGCAGTGGGGGCACTTGTGCTCACCTACTTTCTGTCGATCTTTGCCTTCGCAAATTTCGAGGCCACGCTTGCCCGGTTCACGCAAGAGGCGTTTGGCATGACCGACAACGACAACTTTCTGGTGTTCGCCGGCATCGGCGCCATGCTGATGGTGGCTGGCGGGTTATACCGACCGCTGGCGAAGCGGTGGCCGGAGTCGAAGCTGTTGGCCTGCGGACTGGGTCTGATGATTCTCGGGCTGGGCGGGGTGGGGCTCGATGCCTGGCTGGTGTATGCCGGGCGCGGGACTGAGCTGGTGCCGGCAAGCCTGCGGATCGGATTCTATCTTTCTGCAGCCCTGGCAGTGTGTGGGTTTGCCTTTGTCAATCCGTCGGTCTCGTCGCTCATCTCCAAGCACGCCGACCCGCAGCGGCAGGGGGAAGTGCTCGGGGTGAATCAGTCGTTCGCCTCGCTGGGGCGGATTCTGGGGCCCTTCCTTGGCTCGGTGCTCTTCACCCTCCATCCCTCGCGCACGCTCCCCTTCGTGGCGGCGGTGGCTACGCTTCTGGTGGTGGCGACGCTCACTCTCCGCGGAAAACGTTCCTCCTGATCTGCCGATAAAGGGGCTCCCTGCACGCTCCGTTCGGCAACACTCCCAGAGGGTTCCGATGTCTGCTGCTCTGTTTTCTTTTGCCACATTCTCCCGGCAGAAACGGGGGATTCTGGTGGTGGGCCACGGCACAGCCGATCCCGTCGGCGCGGAGGAGACCCGCTCCATCGCCCGTCGCATGGCAGAGCTGATGCCGGAGGTGCCGGTGGAGCTGGGCTTTCTGGAGGTGATCGGGCCGTCCATTGGCGAGTCCCTGGAGAAACTCTCGGCACGGGGATGCGTCGAGGTGGTGTCGGCGCCACTGCTGATGTTCACTGCCGGGCATGCCCGGCAGGATGTGCCGGAGGCGCTGCGGGAAGGGGCGCGGGAGGCCGGGCTGAGGGTGTGTCGGGCGGAAGCCTTGGGCTGCCATAGGCTGATCGTGGAACTCTCCCGGCTGAGGAGAGAGGAGGCGGTGGCCCCACTGCCTGCCGTCCCGGCGGAGGCCACCGTGCTGGTCATGGTGGGGCGGGGGTCCAGCGATCCCTCGGCTCATCCGCAACTGCAGCAGTTCACGGCCGTCACGCTGGCCGGCCCGGGAGAGCGCCCCGGGCGGGTGGAACTGGGATTCGTCGCTGCGGCACGACCCAAGCTTGCGGAGGCGATTGTGGCCGCCGCGGAGGGGCGGGGAGGAACCGCAGCGCCCGCGGTTCCCGTGCAGCGCGTGCTGGTGCAACCGCACCTTTTATTCCGGGGGCACGTAGAGGAGCAGGTGCAGGCTGCGATAGCGCGTGGCCGGTCGCTCTATCCCCACATCGAATGGGTGGGGGTGGAACGTCTCGGGCCGGATGAACGCGTGGCGCAGGCGCTGTTGGAGCGGGCGCTGGCGGTGTTTGGCCGGCCGATTCCGGCCTCCGCCCGGCGGGCCGATCAGGAAAAATTCGTGCCGGCAGTCTGAGCCAGTCAAAACGCCATGGATCGGGCGTTTGTCGGATGTTTTTCGCGGGAGAAGATCATCTCGCCAGAAATCGCTCGGGGTGTCACAATGCCGGGACGCCACGAGTGGGGAAAGGTATTCGGAATCTGATTTCGGGTGCACGATCTCTGGTGATGGCAAGTGCGGCATGCCCGCGACTGCCCGGTGCGATTCGGCAGGCTGTTTGTCGACAGCCTGTCAGGGCGATGGAAGCTTTGGCCAGTGAAGGAGTTGAGCGTGAATTTCCGAAGAGCTGTCAACGTTCGGGCGCACGGCAGGGTGTGGTGTGTGTGGTGCTTGCTGGCCGGTGGCCTGCTCGCCGGGCTCATCCAATGGTCGCTGCCTGGCGTGGGGGCTGGTGAGGCCCGGGCTGAGGAACCGCCGCAGGCGGTCCAGGCCGCGGCGCCGGTGGCGAAGCCGGGTCCCAACGACCGCCAGATCACGCTGGCAGTGCGCAGTTATCTGGAGCGTGAACACTTCACCCGCCACCCCATCGACGACGAGATCGCCCGACGGTGGTTTGGGATTTTTCTCGAAGCGCTCGATCCGATGAAAATCTACTTCCTGCAGAGCGACATCGACGGATTTCTGCAAAAGCGTGATTCGCTCGACGACCTCGTCAAGCGGGGAGACGTCAGCTTTTCCTACGAGGTTCTCAATCGGTTTCTCCAGCGGGTCGATTCCAGACTTCCGCTCATTGAGCGATTGCTGGCGGAAGAACAGGATTTCACGAAGGACGAGTCGATCGTGATCGACCGCGACGATACCAAGTGGGCCGCCAGTGAGGCCGAGGCTGTCGATAACTGGCGCCGCCGAATCAAATATGACCTGCTCGTGCAAAAAATGGAAAAGACCCCCCTCGAGGAGGCCAAAGAGAAGCTGCAGCGACGCTACCGCAGTTTTTCCAAGCGGATGCACCAGATGACTGCCGACGAGCTGCTGGAGACCTATCTCTCCTCGCTCACCTCCAGTCTCGATCCCCACACCAGTTTCATGTCGCCCGGCACTCTGGAGAATTTCGAGATCGGCATGCGGCTGCAGCTCGATGGCATCGGCGCCTCGCTCAAGGGCGAAGATGGCTACACGACGGTTGCTGAACTCGTGCCCGGCGGTGCTGCCGATAGGGATGGTCGCCTGCAGAAGAAAGACCGCGTGATTGCCGTGGGGCAGGGGGCCGCCGAGGGGGACATGGTCGATGTGGTCGACATGAATCTCAATGAGGTCGTGAAGCTCATCCGTGGCAAGCGCGGCACGGTCGTGCGGCTGAAAGTGATCCCGGTCGGACAGACAGTGCCCAAGGTCTATGACATCACCAGGGCCAAGATTGAGCTCAAGGATAGCGAGGCCCGCGGTGAGTTGATCGAGGCAGGGCTGAAAGCCGATGGCACCCCCTACCGCATGGGATTCATCAATCTGCCAAGTTTTTATATGGATATGGCCGGGGCCCGGCAGGGGCAGGCCGAATACAAGAGCAGTACCCGGGATTGCAAGCGGTTGATCGACGACTTCCGCCTGAAGGGTGTCGACTGCATTGTGCTCGACCTGCGGAACAACGGCGGCGGATCACTTCCTGAAGCGATCTCCCTGACGGGACTCTTCATCGACACCGGCCCTGTGGTGCAGATCAAGGATGCCGACAAACGGGTGCAGCAATACGACGACACCGATCCCGGGGTGTCGTGGAATGGGCCGCTGGTGGTGCTCACCAACAAGTTCAGCGCCAGTGCCAGCGAGATCGTCGCCGGTGCCATCCAGGATTATGGCCGGGGGCTGGTGATTGGGGATAAGTCGACGCACGGCAAGGGCACGGTGCAGAGCCTCCTCGACCTCGGACGGCAACTCTTTCAACGGCTCCCCAATGCTCCCTCTCTGGGGGCAATCAAGATCACCATGCAGCAGTTCTACAGGCCTTCGGGCGAGAGCACGCAGCTCGAGGGAGTGAGGAGCGACATCGAGTTGCCGAGCATCACCACCCACCTGCCTGTGGCGGAGTCGGATCTCGATCATGCCATCGCCTTCGATAAGGTTCCTGCGGCGGCGTTCAAGCCGAGTGGGCAGGTTTCCGGCGACGTTCTGGCCACACTGCGGGACCGATCGTCCACGCGTGTGTCGGCCAACGAGGAGTTCCACAAGGTGGAACGGGATATTGCCCAGTACATGAAGCGGAAGAAAGAGAAGACAATCTCGCTGCTGGAGACGGAATTCTCCCGCCAGTGGAACGAGGGCAAGGCCGCCGAGGATGAGGAGAAGAAGCTGGAGGAGACGAACGATCCCCAGCGCCCAATAGTGAAGCGAGACTTCTACTTCAACGAGGCGATGAATGTGACGGTCGACTATCTGCAGGCCTTGGCTGGCGGAGTCGCCAGTCTGGCCAAGCTTGAAAAGCCAGCAGAGCAGCCGTCGCTCCAGCCAGTGCCAGCTGGCGTGCAGTGAGGCTTCAGGCTCTCGGCTTGAGAATGGCGCTGAGTCCGCAGAAGGCATCCGGATAGTGAGGCGTGGCCTGTAGGTCGCGCCATACGTTTGTTGAATCGACCCGCTTGTCCGCACCACGCGCCCGAGGTGCCGCCACATCCCAGGAGGGGATGGGGCAGCCGGTCAGGCTGGCGAGATGGCCATACCATTCCCGACGCTGCACCGGTATCCCGTCAGATACGACATAGAGCGGCTGCGGGGCGGGGTGGGCGGCAATCCGCACGACGACGTCGGCGGCGTCGTCGACATGGATGAGATTCAGCCAGCTGTCGGGATCGGCGGCCAAGGGCACTCCGGCTCGGAGGTCCTCCAGACGCGGCAGCCTGTCGGGCCCATAGAGCCCGGCAAAGCGGAGCGCCACACCCGGCCCGAGGCGATGCCGGGAGAGCATTTGCTCCGCCTCCAGCAGCGTCAGGCCCGCCTCTCGGGTTGGGTGGGCAGGGGTCTGTTCGTTCACGCTCTCGCCGGCGGTGTCGCCCCACACACCCGTCGAGCTTGAGAACACGATCCGCGGGCTGCCAGGCAGGGTGTCGAGCACCCGTTGCAGTCCCGTCACGTGGATGTCCCGATGGCTGGCCGCCGCGCTGCGGTCAAAGCCCACCGCCCAGAACATCGTGTCGACGCGGGGCAGAGGCGGGAGGGGCCCCGCAACGTCGGCCAGAATCGGCTGCAGCCCTGCCGCGGCCAGCTCATCAGCCCGGGTTGGCTTCCGCGTGATCGCCCAGACGCTCGATCCCTCAGCCAGCCAACGCTGTGCCACGCGGCTTCCCAGATAGCCACAGCCCACGATCAGGCGGCAGCAAGGCTGGGTGGAGGGGGGCAGCGGAGTGGGGGTTGGAATCACGAGTCGAGCGCTCCGGGGCGACGGTCGGCGGCAGGGTTTGCCTGGGCCTCCATCCACGCGGCGAGAATGATCTGGGCGGCGAGAGAGTCGGTGCGGGCCTTGCGCTTGCCGCGGGAAAATCCGAGGCCCGCCAGCATTCCGGTCGCCTCCACTGAACTGTAGCGTTCGTCGTGGAACACAGCCGGGCAGCCGGTCGTTTCAGACAGCCAGACACCAAACTGTTCTACCTCCACTGACATGCGGCTATCGGTGCCATCGGCGTGGACAGGCAGACCGACAACGAATCCCACGATTCCCTCGGTGGCCACAAGCTTGCGGTAGAACGCCCCCTCCACTGCCCGGTCGCCACTGGGATGCCGCTGGCAGAGCGGACTGGCGATGATCCGCCGGGCATCGCAAATGGCGATGCCAATCCGCTTGCGCCCGTAATCGACGCCAGCCACGCGGCCCTCAGGGATCGAGACAGAAGGTGGAGGCACGGGTGGGATCAACCTTTCGGGCGGAAGACTACGGAGACCTACCGCGAGCCAGACGACACGCTGCGGACTCTTTGGCCGGCGTTTCAACAGTCACTGCGCCGGGGCGGCCCGCTTGCCCGGGGCCTGCTCAGGAACGAGGAAGTGACCATGGGTGAGAAAGGATACCGTCGCCCGCTGCACCGTGGGATCTTTCATCATCAGGCTATGGCGGACAGGCACCAGCAGAAAATCGCTGGAGCCCTCCAATTGCGTTTCTGTCACCTTTACGATGGCATCGTCATCCCCTTCGAGCAGTGTGCTAAAGCCGCGGTCGTCTCCCTTCCCGCCGGCAATGATACCGAAGGGACACGTCGGTACCGCCAGTGTTGGGGCCACGGCGGGCCAGTCGACCACCAGGTCGCGGGCCGCCCCGTTGGAGAGTGCTGCCAGCACCCACACTCGCGAGGCCATGCGGGCCAATTCCGAGCCCTGGTTGGGGGCGCCGAGCATCACCATCCGGTTTAGCCGGCCGCGCTCGCGCCCGTCGGCCAGCGCCATCCAGCGCCGCACCACAATATTTCCCAGACTATGGCCCACGAAGCTGATGGGATGGGCGTGGGGCATCCCCTCGATGACGCGGCCGAGAGAGCGGGCGTGGTCGTCGATCCCGGTCCGCGGACTGGCATAGCCGAAGGAGACCACCGTGGCGTTCTGAGATTTGCGCAGATGGACGGCCAATGGCTGCATCGATCCGCGGCCTTCGCCGAGGCCGTGCAGCAGGATCACCGTCGGCCCACGCACCTCGGGAATCGTTCCCTTCTCTGTCAGCTTGGCAAAGGTGTCGAGGCATGCCGCGTGGGTGCCTTCGAAAACGGACACATCCCGCGGATCGAGAATCCGGCAGGCCTCGTCACCGGGCTTGCGTTGGATCCTCCAGCCGTCGCTGATCCGGTCGTCGGTCCATTCCATCGCCTCGGTTGCCTGCCGCAGGGCATCCATCCAGGTGCCCTCGACCACTCCCTCCTCAGCCGCCACCCCAATCCCCGACAGCAGGAGAAGCAGGCTCGCCAAGCACGCCAGCAGGCCGCCGGAGAGTGGGCGGCCATCCCGGTGGAATGTGCGCGTGGGAAGGGAGGAGAGTGTCACGGGAATACCATCAGAGGAATTCGGTCCAACCGCGCTTCTCCAGTTCGGCCACCACCTTCCGCACCGCCTCCTCGTGGGCCCGGGAGGCCACGAGCGTAGCGTCGGGAGTGTGTACTACAAGCATATCCTCCAGGCCCATCGTGACCACGAGATGGTTCTCGCCGCTGTGCACGATCGTGCCCTTGGAAGCGATTCCCAAATGCCGCCCCACAATGGTGTTCCCCTCGCTGTCGCAGCCCCGCTGGCGAGCCACCGCCGACCACCCCCCCAGATCGTCCCAGGTGAATGGGGCCTCGATCACCGCCACATCGGTGGCATGTTCAAGCACGGCATAGTCAATCGAGATCCCCTTGATTGCGGCAAACTCCTCGGCAAACACCCGATCGCGGTCTGGGGTATCCCAGGCGCGGGCAATCGATTGCAGGTGAGCCAGGCACTCCGGTTGGTGGGTGGCAAGCGCCTCGAGGATGGTCGCGGCCTTCCAGACAAAGATGCCAGCGTTCCAGAGATAATTCCCTGCCGCCAAGTATTCTTCGGCCACGCTCGCCGGGGGCTTTTCCTTGAAGCGGGCTACCCGATGCACCTTGGCCACTGCGGAGCTTCCAACGCGTGGCGCAAGCTCCGTGCCTTGCTGGATGTATCCAAAGCCTTCGGCTGGATAGGTGGGCTTGATGCCAAACGTGACCAGTCGTCGCGGCGCCTCCTCCACTAGCCCCACCGCCTGCCGGATGGCTGCCCGGAAGCTCTCGGCCGGCGTGATGACATGATCGGAAGGCATCACGGCCATAATGGCCTCAGGATCGTGGCGCGAGACCAGCAGAGCCGCGAGTCCGACGCACGGGGCGGTGTCACGCTTGCAGGGTTCCCCGACGAGGCCTGCCTCCGGAACGCCAGGCAACTGCCGGCGCACCGCGGGCAGCAGCCGCTGTGAGGTCACGATCATCACCCGCTCCGCAGGAACGAGCCCCTCGAGCCGTTCCACGGTGTCTTCCAGCAGGGTGCGACTGCCGGCCAGCGGCAGCAATTGCTTGGGCTGTGCTGAGCGGCTGGCGGGCCAGAAGCGGGTGCCGGATCCTCCGGCCATCACGATCACGTGCAACATTGGCGCTTGAGTCCTCTGTCAGGAAGGAAGAGAAAGGGGTGGCCGTGGGAAAAAGTGTCCACGCTGCCTATGGTTGCCGCACCACCTGCGGGCTGTCGATCACGCTGCCGTGCGGAAGCACGGAACAAATATCCTGTTCGTCGAGAATGCTGGCGGGGTCGAGTTCCACCTCCACCCCTTCCCGCACGCTGACGCCGGCGCGTGAGAGCAGGTGGTGGGCCCTCCGGAGCAGGGCGGCCCGCACATGCTCCGGCGCGTCGGCGGCCGATCCGGCAGGATTCTTGAGCGGTGCAAATCCCTCTTCGGCAGCGATTTCAACAACGCACACGGTGTCGGCCAGCGGCATCAGATCAAAAATGAAGCGCTCGAATTTGATCGCATTGGGCACCTTCGGCGTGATCAAAGTGCCTGTCGCATCCAGATGGGGCACCGCCTTGTGGGCCAGGTGCAGCGGGAGCGCGTCTTGGCGGACGGCGACACGTTCGAGAAACGCCCGAGTGAACCCGTGAACCGCGATACTCCCTGCATGAAACCGGAGCCGTCCATCGCCCAGGCGTTCCGCTGCCGCCGTCGCCGGCAGATCGCTGTATTCGATCACATGGGTGCGGCCGGCGATCGTCACGACCACCCCGACCCGTTCGGCCGGGTCGTTTTTTCGGATAACCTGCGTGGAAAAATCGGCGTGGGCGAGGATGTGACAGCCGATGAATTCAGGGTGCAAGGGCATTGCCAGAGGGTTGTCGACCTGAAAGCTCATCAGATGTTCCGTCCCTCGCGCGGCGAACCATTCAAGCCCACCCGAGGCGGCCAGCGCCGTGAGCATGCCACCATGGCCATCGGGGGCCATGGCCACATGGTCGGGGGCGTCGAGCAACAGGTTGCCCGTCGCTGCGTCGAGGGCCGGCAGATCCTGCTGTTGGAACGTGAACAGATGCCGGGGATCGAGGCCGCAGCAGTCGGTGGCAGCCAGATAGGCTTTTGTTTCGGCGTCGGTGGCTGAACTGGTCATGATCGCCAGCGGGACATCTTTTCCGTATCTGCGCCGAACTGCCCGCAGTTTGCCCAGCAACACCTCAAACAGAGTCGCGCCAGAGAGCGGCCCCACTTGATACAGACCTTTGGGACCGCGGCAGCCAAGCCGAGTGCCTTGGCCGCCAGCCACCAAAATGGCCCCCACGCGGCCTTGGGTCAGGGCCTGCTGACCGGCAACGATCGCCTCAGCCACCGCTGTGCCACTCTGGGGATTACCCAGGAGATGGCAGGGGGGCGTCACAGCGGTGGTCGCGTCGGGAGCTGCCACCGACGCCGTAGGCGGTTGCAGGGCAAGGCGGCGCAGCGCGTGAAGTTCGTCCCACCGAACCGCTTCCAACTGTGCCAGCAGGCGGGACTGCCCGCGCGCGTCGAGGCGATCCCAGAACCGCAGCACCGGGGTTTGATCGGCACTGGCGATTGTGGCGGCGAGTGCGGGGGGGATAATCATGGGGAGAGTGCACCAGATTTTGAGAATGTTAAACAGTCTGTGGATGAAGTGCTCCGCCGCCGGATGCGGCGGCAGACACCGTTGAAAAACCTTGGCTTTTTTGGGGGTGTCCCGAGTGGACTGGTTGAGCCGGTTGTCCCGCATCCGGCAGGGCCAGGGACGAATTTCTCCACGGACAGCTAGATCAGGGTGCGCCCCCGCACCCACATCCAAAACAGCACGCACAGCGCGGGAAATCCGAAAAAGATAATGCCGTAAGTGAACAACGTTGTCCACGCGTGTCGGGGCCAGCGGGCCATGGTATTTCCGGATGAGGGGGAACTGAGAACGGTCGAAACTTTTAAGATACCAATCTGCAGCCAATCAACCTGCGGCTCCAGCGACGTCTCCTTCAGCAGCGGGCCTGGATGTCGACGGGGATTTCAAATGCCTCGTCCGCCGGCGCATCGAGCCGGCATTCCACGCGCACACCCCAGGGGAGAATTTCAGCCGCCGACACCACCGCTTCGACCGCCTCGTAGGCGGTCGTTACCTCCACAGCAGGAATTTGGGCAAAAGGAGGGCAGAAGCCGATGTGTCCGTAGGCAGTTCGAGCGCCGGCAGCCATGAATAGATTGACCGTGCCCCGCAGGGTGTCGCTTCCCGCGTGGTGCCCCTGATAGCGTTCCAGTCGCTGCACGAGCCGGCCCGTAGTCTGATCCGCGAGGGCGGGGGGGAGGAGAGGCTCGACCAGCGTTTGGGCCGGTGCGGTCGCAGCTAGGACTCCAGCGTCGCAGGATTCTTCGCGAGTATTTCCCGGCACTATGGGTTGCTGAGTGTGTTCAGTTTCGCTGACTCTCGGGGCACGCTGGCGGCCGGTCGCGGGCGATCCCGCAGGGATGTTGCGCGGTGAGGTGGCGCGGAACCTCAAGTGAGTTCTCAGTGGCGCCAGCGTCACGGCCAGAGCCATCAGCAGGCAGCCCAACAGCACAGCCCGATCGAGACCTTGGCCCAATGTCGCCGGCACGAGGGAGGCCAGCGCCAGCATCAGTCCCGCGCGGGCCGCCAAGGGAGCCAAGCTTCCCTGCTGCGCCACCCGATCGCTGGCCAGTGCCAGCCCAACGCCGGCGGCAGTCACCACCAGCAGTTCTCCGGCACTGGGAAAGGTGGCCAGCGCACCGGAGAGCCGCCGGAAGCAGAGCACCCCTCCGCAGACCAACGGCATCAGGCCCGACACCACACCGAGGGAGCCTGTCAACGAGCGGCCCAAGGCCCGATAGCCACCGTCCAGGGTCGCTCCCTCAGCGGGAGCGACCCATGGAACAGCAGTGGTATCTGACGGAGATGGGCTCCATCGCCGTGCGGAGAAGGCCACGGTCGATCAGCCGACGGCAGCGCCAGCCCGAGCCGCTGTGGCCAAGGCTTGCGCGCGGTCAGTCTGCTCCCAGGTGAAACCTTCGCGACCGAAGTGCCCACCCGCTGCGGTGCGGCGGTAGATCGGTTTGCGAAGGTCGAGGTGCTCGATGATGCCGCGGGGGGTGAGTGGGAAGAACTCGCGCACCACCTCGCAGAGTCGCTGGTCGCTGATCTTGCCCGTGCCCTCGGTGTCAACATGCACGCTCACCGGCTCACTAACGCCGATTGCGTAGGCCAACTGCACCTCACAGCGGTCGGCCAATCCGGCCGCCACGATGTTCTTGGCAACATGGCGGGCCATGTAGGCTGCACTGCGATCGACCTTCGTGGGATCCTTGCCGGAGAACGCACCGCCGCCGTGACGGCCCCAGCCACCGTAGGTGTCGACGATGATCTTGCGACCGGTCAGGCCGCAGTCACCGTGGGGACCGCCCACCACAAAGCGCCCAGTGGGGTTGATGTGGTAGGTGATGTTCTTGGTGTCGAGGTCCTTCGGGAGCAGCGGCTTGATGATCTTGTTGATGACGAATTCCCGAATCTCCTCGTTGGAGACGTGGGGTGCGTGCTGCGTCGACACCACGACGGTGTCGACCCGCACCGGCTTGTTGCCGTCATACTCAATCGTTACCTGGCTCTTCGAATCGGGACGCAGCCAATCGACTTCGCCCTTCTGGCGGGCTTCCGTGAGGCGGTTGAGGATGCGGTGGGAGAGGGCGATCGGCAACGGCATCAGTTCGGGAGTTTCGTTGCAAGCGTAGCCGAACATGAGCCCTTGATCGCCGGCTCCAATGTCCTTGCCGGTCGACTCATCCTCGTTGACACCCATGGCGATATCGCCGCTTTGCTTGCCAACGGCCACCAGCACCGAGCAGGTGTCGGCAGCGATTCCCATCTCGTCGTCGGTGTATCCCACGGCGCGGATCACGTCTCGAACAACCTTTTGATAGTCGATCGTTCCCCGCGAGGTGATCTCGCCGGCGATGACGGCCAGGCCGGTGGTCACCATCGTCTCGCAGGCCACGCGGCTGCGCGGATCGAGGGCGAGGTAGGCGTCGAGCACGCCGTCGGAAATTTGGTCGGCCAACTTGTCTGGGTGGCCCATGCTGACAGACTCACTCGTAAACAGATACTTGCCTTTTGCCACGTGAAGTGCCTCGTGCAGAAGAAAATGGAGGTTGAAAAACCTGCTGACTGGTCTGGACGACGACGCCCCTGTCAGCCCGCGATGGTTCGTAAAAATCAAACGATTGGGGGGATTATCCGGATTTGGCCTGAAATCCACAACCCGAATGCTGTGGTTCGCCTGAGTCTAGCAGGCCCAGAATAGCGGTGGCGGTGGCGGCCGTGGCCCCCCGCTGGCGGGCCACGGTGTGGGCGGCCCGCCGCCCGAGTTCCTCAGCCCACGCCGGGTCCTCCAGGCAGCGGGCCACAAATGCCGTGAGGGCTGCGCCATCGTTCACCACTTCTGCACTGTGGGCCTCGAGCAGCACGCCCACCTCGTCGCGGAAGTTGCCGGTGAACGGGCCAAAGCAGACGGCGGCACCGTAGGCGGCCGGTTCGAGCATGTTCTGGCCGCCGCGCCGGCCGTCGAGGCTTCCCCCCACGAAAGCGATGGCCGCGGTGCCCCACCACCAGGCCAATTCTCCCGTGGTGTCGATGAGGAGTACGCGGGCGTCAGGATCGGCTGCGGCTGTGGCGAATCGGCTGCGGGCCTGCCAGCGGAGGCCGGAGTCATCGAGCAAACGAGCAATCTCTCCTACCCGCTCGACATGGCGAGGCACGATGACCAGCCGCAGGTGCGGGTGATCCCGGTGCAGGGAACGAAACGCCTCCAGGGCGAACTGCTCCTCGGGGGCCTGCGTGCTCCCCGCCAGAAAGACCGCGTCATCGTCGGCAAACCCTGCCAGCCGGCGCAGGCTGGCCACCTCTGGTGCCCCCCGGTCGCCTTTCACGCCGTCAAATTTCATCGACCCCCGAATCCTCACGTCCCGCGCGCCAAGGTGGCTGAAGCGGTCGCCATCATCCTGTGACCGCGCCAGCACGAGCGTCACTCTTCCCAGCATCGCAGCGACCAGCGGTCGTATCCGGCCATAGCCGCGGAAACTGCGGGGGCTGAGCCGAGCGTTGGCCACCACGATGGGAACGCTCCGCGCGGCGGTGCAGGAGAGCAGGTGGGGCCAGAGTTCCAGTTCCCCCAACACGAGTAGATCGGGCGCCACGCGATCGAGCACCCGGTTGACCGCCCAGGTGAAGTCGAGGGGGCAGGGGAATACTCGCTCGGCACCGAAGCGGTTGGCTGCGACCGCCAAGCCGGTCGTGGTCGAACTGGAAATGACGCAGTCCACCAGCCGACCCGCCGCCAAAGCCTGCCGGCTGATCTCGCCGGCGAGCGTGGCCAGCAGTTGCACCTCCCCCACACTCACCCCATGGAGCCAGATGCGGGCCGTGCCTGCCGGCTTCGGTGGCGGGACGGGAATGGAACCGGTGAATCGCTGGAAGGGGGCGGCCACGGGCCGGCCGCCCGAGACCCGCCGCCAAGCCATCCAGGGCAGGAGTGCCAAAAAGGCGACGCAATAGAGGCAGTTGAGCAGCATGGAAAGAGCCAGCCTGGGCCGGGCAGCCTGCAGGCTGTCAGCCCGCGGGAATGCTGCTGGAACGGGCACAACAGTTTTTGAATTTCTTTCCGCTACCACAGGGGCAGGGATCGTTTCGCCCCACCTTCAGTCCCAGATTGCGGATCGGTTCGACGAGCGCCTCCTGCGACGGCGAGTCCTCAGGAAGAGCGCCGCTCGATTCTGCGGCGGGCTGCGTGGCGGAAGGGGGGGCTGCGTGGATGGCTTCCGTTTCGCGCCACGTCGTGCTGCGCACCGCCTCCTCCTCGACCTGTTCGATGCGGTAGACAATGTCGGTGACCCGTTCGTCGATCCCCTTCCACATCAGATCGAACGTCCGCATCCCCTCGCGCTTGTATTCGACCTTCGGATCGACCTGCGCGTAGCCCCGCAGGCCGACACTCGCCCGCAGATGGTCCATCGCCAGGAGGTGGTCCTTCCAGGCGTTGTCGAGGATCTGGAGCAGCACGGCCCGCTCCATCCGCTTCATCTCGTCGCGGGGATCATTGCCGGCGTCGTGCTGCCTCTGGCTCAAGGCCAAGAGCGCCGCCTTGAGTTGATCGAAGTCGTTTGTTTCGAGCAACGAGACGTCGAGATCGGGGTCGAACCGTTCGCGGGCCCAGGCGACCAGCCCGTCGCGATCCAGAAGCCGGGAGCCGTCTTGTTGCCGACGGGTGAAATGGGACAACCCGACGAGGACGGGATATTCCACTTCGCGGCGGGCGTAGACCTCGCGGGCCTTGCGTTGCACAAGTGCCGTGAACTGTTTCACATCGAGGCCGCTGGCCTGAGCCTGCTCCACCTCCTGGGCATCGAGCCGGACGCCGAATCGCCATTCTGTCCACCCGCAGGCGCTGCGCAAGCCGAAGTCGGGCGTGAGGAACCGGGCTCCTTCTGAGAGATCGATCCTCTGGATCGCGTCGCGACACTGCTGCTGCAGGAATTCCGCCACTTCGCTGCGGCCGATCCGCTTCAGGTCGCGGTCATTGATCGAGGTCTTCCAGCGGGTGTTGGCAAACGACGCCAATGCCGCCCAATTCCATTCACTTTGGTCTTCGTCCGGCGGGAGATTTTCCTCCACCGCCTCAAAGATCTGCGACTCCGAATGGCGGATTGCCTCATCGACTGCCAGCCGCTCTGCCTCCTCCGGCGTGAGGCCCCGGTAATCAGGGGCGCTGAGCTCGCAGGCGAGTTGCCCCGAGGCCCATGTGGCGTACGACTGGGAGGCGTAGTCCTTGTCGAGGATGCTGCTGATATTCTCCGTGATCTGCCGGTCGACCATCTCCTGAATCAGCTCGCGGCAGTCGGCCCCTTCCAGGATCCGTTGGCGGAATCCATACACCCGCTTGCGCTGCTCATCCATCACCTCGTCGTATTCGAGGAGATTCTTGCGGATGTCGAAGTTGCGTTCTTCGACCTTCTTCTGCGCCGCCTCGACCCTCCGCGTGACCATCCGGCTCTCGATCGCTTCGCCTTCCTGCATGCCCAGACGAGTGAGGACGTTTTTCACCCATTCGCCGGCGAAGATGCGCATCAGATCGTCTTCGAGCGAGAGGAAGAACCGGCTGGAACCGGGATCTCCCTGCCGGCCGCAGCGGCCGCGCAGCTGGAGGTCGATGCGGCGGGCCTCATGCCGCTCCGTACCGATGATGTGGAGGCCGCCCATGCTGCGGACGAGATCCCCTTCCGGCTTCATGTTTTCCTTCGCGGAGATTTCCGCCACCAGGTTTTCCCACTCCTGTTGCGGCACATCCAGCCGCGTGGGGTAGGTGTCCTGCAGGCGGGCCCAGGCCATGGTGTCGGGATTGCCACCGAGAATGATGTCGGTGCCGCGACCTGCCATGTTCGTGGCGATGGTGACGGCATTGAGCCGACCCGCCTGAGCGATGATCTCAGCCTCGCGTTTGTGGTGCTTGGCGTTGAGGACCTGATGGTCGACGCCGCGCTTCTCCAGGAGTGTCGAGAGCAGCTCGCTCTTTTCGATCGACACGGTGCCCACGAGCACCGGGCAGCCCCGGCGCTGGATGTCGCGAATTGTTTTGTTGGGGATCGTATCGATGGTGCGGGAATCCCGCTCCTCAAACTCCACGCCCGCAGCCCCCTCCGAGACGATCCGCCCGATGCGGAACGATCCGTCGGCAAGCGCCAGGGAATCCCAGCGATGGAGCCGCTCAACCTCGTCGGCGACGGCCAGCCACTTTTCCCGCTCGGTTCTGTAGATCACGTCGGGATGGTTGATCCGCTTCATCCCGCGATTGGACGGAATCGCGATGACATCCAGATGGTAGATCTTCCAAAACTCGCTCGCCTCGGTCATGGCGGTGCCGGTCATGCCGCCGACCTTGCGGTAGAGCTTGAAGAAATTCTGCAGAGTGACAGTGGCGAGCGTCTGCGACTCTTCCTTGATCCGCACTCCCTCCTTCGCCTCCACCGCCTGGTGGAGGCCGTCAGACCACTGGCGGCCAGGCATGAGCCGACCGGTGAACTCGTCGACGATCACCACCTCGTCCCCCTGCACGACATAATTCACATCGCGCTTGTAGAGATGGCGGGCCTTGAGGGAATTGTCGATGAGATGCGGCCATTCCATATTGCCGGCGGTGTAGAAGCTCTCTACGCCGGCAAGTTTTTCGGCCAGCCGAACTCCATCTTCGGTCAGCGCGACAGAGTGTTCTTTTTCCTTCACCTCGAAATGCTCGTCGGCCTTGAGCTGGCGGGCGATCTGGTCGGCCTTGGCGTATTTGGTGACGTCGTCATGGGCCGGCCCGGAGATGATCAGCGGCGTCCGGGCCTCGTCGATCAGGATGTTGTCAACTTCGTCGACAATCGCGAAGTTGAGGAATCCCTGGCTCTGTTGCACTTCCTCCGGAAACCGTTTGTCGCCCCGGGCGGCCATGCGCATGTTGTCGCGCAGGTAGTCGAAGCCGAATTCGTTGTTGGTGCCGTAGGTGATGTCGGCGGCATAGGATTTCTGGCGTTCGGCGGAATCCATCTTCGATTGGATCGCCCCCACCGTCAGGCCCAGGCCAATGTAGAGAGGCCCCATCCATTCCATGTCGCGGCGGGCGAGGTAATCGTTGACTGTGACGACATGCACCCCTTTGCCCTCGAGGGCATTGAGGTAGGCCGGAAGGGTGGCGACGAGTGTTTTGCCCTCGCCGGTAATCATTTCAGCGATGGCTCCCGAATGGAGCACCATCCCGCCGATCAGCTGCACGTCATAGTGCCGCATCCCGAGATAGCGCTTCCCCGCCTCGCGGCAGACGGCGAAGGCCTCGACCAGCAGGTCGTCGAGCGTCTCTCCGGCAGTGAGCCGGCGCCGGAATTCGGCCGTCTGGCCGCGCAGTTCAGCATCGGTCATGGCCTGGTATCGCGCTTCGAGCGAATTGATCGCTTCGATCTTCGGTTCCAGCCGCCGGATGTAGCGGGCGTTGGATGAGCCGAACAGACCGGTGAGAAACCGCTCCAGCCGGGAGCCTGCCCCGGCGGCGGTGTTGGAGACGGTTTCCCAAATACGTTCGAGCTGTTCCATGGCGTTGGGTTGGGCGTTGCGGCCCGGCTCCTGCGGCGGACGGTATGGTCGGCAGAGCCGAGTGTGGCGGGGAAATGGCAGACGGGCGGCAAGCAATGCCGCTCGGATGCCGGGAATCTCCCCGGATTGTCGCGGGGGACCGCGTTTGGGGTCAAGGTGAACGGCGGCCGGTATCGGGGACAGACCCGGTATGATAGCGGCTGGGTCGTCGTTTATCGGAGGTCACTTTTCATGCGAATGGTTCAGGCTTGGCATCGCGATGGCGGCCTCTGGCTGCTTCCGGCAGCCCTGCTCTGTTCTTTTTTTCTGCGGGAAGTCGCCGCGCAGACCCCGGCGCCGGCGGTGCTCCTCACGCTCGACAGCCCGCTTCAATGGCAGGTCTTTCAGCGGCATTCTCCGCGGGCCGGTCGGGTGAAGGTGCGGGGCCGCGCTCTGCAGGCAGATCAGGTAGAGGCTCGGTGGGTGGGGACCGCTCAGCCCGGTCCGGAGTGGCAGCGGGTGCCGCTGGCGGCTGACGGCACGTTCGCCGCCACTTTGGAAGTGCCCGCAGGTGGCTGGTATCGGTGCGAAGTGCGTGCCCTCCGGGAGGGCCAGCGGCTGGCCGAGGCGGCGGTTGGGCAGGTGGGAGTGGGGGAGGTGTTCGTGGTCGCAGGCCAGTCCAACTCGGCAAACTATGGCGAGCAGAAACTGCAGCCCGCCAGTGGCAGGGTGGCCGCCAGGAGTGGCCAGTGGTGGCAGGAGGCCGTCGATCCGCAGCCGGGCGCCGGAGGCGGCGGGGGGAGCTTTCTGCCTCCGCTGGGCGATGCGCTTTCGGCACGGTTTGGCGTGCCGATCGGATTTGTCGCCTGTGGCATCGGCGCCACCAGCGTGCGGGAATGGCTTCCGGCCGGAACTCCGTTTCCGAATCCGCCCACGCTCACCGGTCGCGTCCGACAACTCCCCGACGGCCGCTGGGAAAGCGATGGGGCGGCCTTTTCCATGCTCTTGGAGAGAATGAAACAAAGCGGCCCCGGCGGGTTTCGGGCGGTGCTGTGGCATCAGGGGGAGAGCGATGCCAACCAGGCTGATGCCAGCCGCACGCTGCCGGGCCCGCTGTACCAAGAGTATCTTACGGAGATCATCCGGCAGTCGCGGCAGGCGATGGGGCGGGAGATACCCTGGTTTGTCGCCCAGGCGACCTACCACGTGCCTGGCGACGAAGCCGCGCCCGACATTCGCGCCGCTCAGGCGGCCATCGCGGCCGAGGGCCCGGCGCTGCCGGGCCCCGATAGCGACAGCCTCAAGGGGGAGTGGCGCGGGGAGGGGGGCAAGGGAGTTCATTTCAGTGGCCCGGGGCTCGAGCAGCATGCCAGGCTCTGGCTGGAGAAGATCGCCCCCTGGCTGGAGGAGCAGTTGAAGCGATGAAGATGCTGCGTCGACACACACTGCTCGTCAGCCTGACGCTGGCCGGTTTTTTCATCGTCGCCAGTCGCAGCGGAGCGGCTGCCGAAGGGGAACGGCCCAACATCGTTATTCTTTATGCCGACGACATGGGCTACGGCGATCTGGCGGTGCAGAATCCCGAATCCAAGATTCCCACGCCCCATCTCGACCGGCTGGCGCGGCAGGGGATGCGATTCACTGATGCCCACAGCTCCTGCGGTGTCTGCACCCCCAGCCGCTATGCCCTGCTGGAGGGGCGCTATCACTGGCGGAAGTTCCATGGGATCGTCAATTCGTTCGAGCCCTCTGTCCTCGACGCCGACAAGCAGACGCTTCCCGAACTGCTGCGGGCGCAGGGCTACCGGACGGCCGCCTTCGGCAAATGGCACCTTGGCTGGGATTGGCAGGCGATCCGCCGGCCGGAGGTGCCGGCGCGGGAGGGAGACGGCAAGAGCCAGACCTACCCTCCGGAGGCATTCGATTGGTCGCAACCAATTCCTGACGGACCACTGGCGCATGGATTCGATACCTATTTTGGTGACGATGTTCCCAACTTCCCTCCCTACGCCTGGATCGAGAACGATCGGTTGCCGGTCGCTCCTACGGTCGATTGGGTCGCGGTGGGAGAGCCGGCAGAGGGCAACTGGGAGTGTCGGCCGGGGCCGGCAGTAAAGGGCTGGAATTGTGCCGCTGTGATGCCGACGCTCACGGAGAGGGCCGTGGCCTGGATTGGCCAGCAACGGGCAGACAAGCCCTTTTTTCTTTACTTTCCCTTCACCTCCCCCCACACGCCGATCGTGCCCTCGGCCGCATTTTCAGACGCCTCACGGTGCGGGGGCTACGGCAACTATCTCCAGCAGACCGACGCGGCGGTGGGGCGGGTGCTGGCGGCCCTTGAGAGCCAGGGGCTGGCCGCCAACACGCTGGTCATCTTCACCAGCGACAACGGCCCCGAGCGTCCGGCCTACGAGCGATTGCGGGCCTGCGGCCATTCCAGCATGGGGGGCCTGCGGGGCTTGAAACGAGATCTCTGGGAAGGGGGGCATCGGGTGCCGTTTGTGGTGCGCTGGCCAGGCGTGGTGCCAGCCGGAAGTGTCTCTCCGGGGCTGCTCAGCCAGATCGACATTTTTGCCACGTTGGCGGCGTTTGTCGGCGCCACCGTCCAACCCGGATCGGCGGAGGATAGCCTCGATCAGACCAGGCTCTGGACCGGACAGGGGGGGAGCGTCCGCGACACGCTCGTCTACAACACCTTCCCCGGCGCCTACGCCCTGCGGCATCGGGAGTGGGTGCTGATCGATGCTCCGCAGGGGGGCACGCCCGCGCCTGCCTGGTTTCGCGCCGCCTGCGGATATGCCAGCCCGGCTCAGGCAGATCGGGCGGGAGGGCTGTACAACCTGCAGACCGATCTGGCGCAGCGGCATAATCTCCTGACGGCCCGTCCCGATCTGGTGGCCCAACTGCGATCCCGGCTCGATTCCCTGCTGCCCGATCGCGGAACCGAAAAACCTGCCAACTGACCTGCCAACCGCTCAGGCTCAAACGTACCAATGACCACGTTCTCCCCTCCCGAGTCTTCCCTCCCCGCGACCCCATGGCGCGATGTCGCCGGGCAGTTGGTCTTTCTCGGCACCGGCACCAGTGTGGGAGTGCCGGTGGTGGGATGCCGCTGTGGCACCTGCACCAGCAGCGATCCACGCAACTCCCGCACCCGCACCAGCGTGCTGATAGGCCTGCCCGACGGCACGCTCCTGATCGACACCACGCCCGATCTCCGCGCGCAACTGCTGCGGGAGAGGATCGGCCGGGTCGATGCAATTCTCTACACGCACGATCACGTCGATCATGTGTATGGTCTCGACGATGTTCGCCCGCTCTGTTTTGCCCAGGGAAAGCCGATTCCGGCGCTGTGCGTCGAACGGGTGGAGCGGCGGATCCGCAGGGCCTTTGATTATGCGTTTGAGGCGGGGCCGGTGCGGGGGGGAGGCGTGCCGAAAATCGATATCCAACCGATCACCAGCGCGCCGTTTGAGGTGCTCGGCGCCCGCGTGGTGCCGCTCCCCCTGCGGCACGGCCCGTTTGATGTGCTGGGATTCCGGTTTGGAAATCTCGCCTACTGCACCGACACCAATCTCATTCCCGACGCCACGTGGCCGCTGCTGGAGGGGTTGGGAATTCTGATCCTTGATTGTCTGAGGCCAGCGCGGCATCCCACGCACTTCTCCCTGGAGGAGGCGCTGGAAGTGGCGCAGCGCATCGGCGCCCGCCGCACGCTGCTGGTTCACATGGGGCATGAAATGGAACACGCCACGGTGTCGGCAGAGCTTCCGCCCGGCGTGGAACTGGCCTACGACGGGTTGGCAGTGCCGCTTCCCGTGGCGCCAAGCGTGCCTTGAGCGGGGCGCTTGAGGCCAGAATCGGTCGTGGCATCAAGATCGACCCGTCGCAGGCGCAGCGCATTGGCGATCACGGACAGCGAACTGAGGCTCATGGCGGCAGCGGCCAGCATGGGGCTGGTCACATGGCCGATCAGGGGGAGCAGAAGCCCGGCAGCCACCGGCAATGCCAGCAGGTTGTAGAAAAATGCCAGCAGCAGGTTTTGCCGCACGTTGGCCATCGTGCTGCTGGCCAACTTGATCGCCCGCGGCACGGCCGACAGTCCCCCTGACAGGAGCGTGATATCTGCGGTTTCGAGCGCCACATCGGCGCCCGAACCCATCGCCACGCCCACATCGGCCGCGGCCAGGGCGGGGGCATCGTTGATGCCATCCCCCACGAAGACAACGCTGCCTGTGCCCCGCAGATCGTCGCGCAACTGCTGGACACGCTGCGACTTCTCCTGCGGCGAGAGGCCCCCAGAGGCCTGGTCGATCCCGACCAGCCGGGCGACATGGCGGGCAGCGGCGGGGGAGTCTCCAGAGAGCATCTCCACCGCGTAGCCAGACGCACACAGACGCGCGATCACTGCGGCCGCTTCCGGCCGGGGGGGATCGGCCACGCCAAAGAAGCCGGTCAGTCGGTCGTTGACCGCCACGCAGACCACCGTCGCCCCCGACTCCACCGTCTGCTCATATTCGCCAGCCGCGGCACCATTGCTGGCAAACAACGGCGACAGATCGACATGGCGATCGCGCAGAAACTGTTCGCTGCCCACCAGCACCGTCTGGCCAGCGACGCCCCCGATCACGCCGCGTCCTACGATCGCCGCAAGATTTTCCGGACGGCGGGGCTCAAGGCCCGCCGCGCCGGCGGCATGGGCGAAGGCTCGTGCCAAGGGGTGTTCGCTGGAGCCCTCCAGACTCGCCGCCTGAAAGAGGAGTTCGCTCACGGCGGAAAGACGTGAGAGATTCGAGAGTTCGGCGGGAGTGCGGACAGCCTGCACTGCGCTGTCGGTCAGCGCCACGGCCGACACCACGCGGGGCACTCCCTGCGTGAGCGTGCCTGTCTTATCGAACACCACCGTGCGCACCCGCGACAGCTTTTCGATCGCCTCGGCGCTTCTGGCGAGAATGCCAGCCGAGGCGCCGCGGCCAATCGCCACCGTCATGGCCAGCGGGGTGGCCAATCCCAACGCGCAGGGACAGGCGATCACCAGCACGCTCACCGCCGAAAGCAGTCCCAGCGTCAGCCGCGGTTGCGGGCCCAGCAGGGCCCAGCCGACAAATGTCATCACCGCCACCAGCAACACCAGCGGCACAAAGGCGGCCGAGATGCGGTCGGCCAGTTGCTCGATCGGAGCCCGCTTCTGGTGTGCCTCGCGGACCAGCCGGGTGATTCTGGCCACGAGGGCATCGTGGGCCGGGGCCTCCGCCTCGATCACCAGTGCCCCCAGCCCATTGATGGCTCCGCCGAGCACCCGATCCCCCGGCCCGCGGGGCACCGGCATCGGTTCGCCGGTGAGCAGCGCTTCATCGCAGGTCGATCGGCCCGAGAGCACGATGCCGTCGGTGGGGATCCGCCCACCGGGCCGCACCCGCAAGGCATCTCCGCGCTTGACCTCTGCCAGCGGCACGGTGGCGCCGGTGGCCTCAAGTTCTGCCGTGGGGGGAGAAAGATCCATCAGCGCCCGGATGCCCGCGGTGGTGCCCCGCCTCGCGCGTGTCTCCAGCAACTGCCCCACCAGCACCAGCAGCACGATCATGCCCGCCGATTCGAAGAACAGTTCGACGCTCCCGTCAGCGCGCCGGAAGGCAGCGGGGAAAATCCCCGGGGCGATGGTGGCGACGGTGCTCACCGTCCAGGCCACCAGCACGCCCAAGCTGATCAGGGAGAACATCGTGGGACGGCCGCGGCGAAAGCCGGCCCAGCCGCCGGTGAGGATTGGCCAGCCTCCCCAGAAGACAATCGGCGTGGCCAGCAGCAGTTGCAACCAATTCCCTGCCTGCCCTCCGAGGAGAGCGGGGCCCCAGCCCGCCTGGCCGGGAGCATGAGTAGCTGAATCGTGGCCCATTCCGTGGCCCAGCAGCATTCCCCCCATCGCCACTGCCAGCAGCACAAGTCCCAGCCCGCCGCAGATGGCCAGCCGGCGCGCTTCCGCGGCCGGTGTCGATTCGGGTCCGGCAGTCTGTCCGATCGGCTCCAGCGTCATCCCGCAGATACTGCATGTGCCGGGAGAGGCGCTGGTCACCTGCGGATGCATGGGACACTGCCACCCAAATTCACCGGCGCCTGGTTTGGCGCAGCAGGAGGGAGCAGCTTGCCTGGGCTGGTGAGCTGTCTGGCAGCAGGCGGGGAGGGGAGCGCTGCTTGGTGTGGCGGGCGTGCTCGTTTGGGCGGCTGGAGGATCGTGGGCGTGCGCGAGATCAATCAGCGGCAGGAGGTGTTTCATGCGTGACGCCATTCTCTGGAAGAGTGTCTGAATGACCTGTTTTCTGACTGCGTTCTCTTGTTTGGCCTGGACTGTCTCAGCTGGCGGCCGGCCCGGCGCTCGCTCCTGGGGCCTCTTGGGAGAGCTGGGCGAGTGCCGCGAGTTTCGCAGCGGCGGCCCCCGAATCGATCGCTGCTGCGGCCGCCTGGCAGGCCGCTGGAAGATCGGGAGCTTTCCCCGCCGCCCAGAGAACGGCGGCCGCATTGAGTAGGACCACATTCCGGCGCGGACCGCTCACCCCACCGAGCACTGCCCGGATCGCCAAGGCGCTCTCAACTGGTCCGTCCACAGCCAGCTCAGCCAGACGCTCAAGCGGCTGCGTCTTGAGGCCAAAGTCCTCTGGCGTCCACACCAGCTGCCGCACTCCGGCAGCCGAGACATCGAGGATTTCGCTGGGGCCGAACAGGCTGACCTCGTCGAGCGATTGCGATCCGTCGGCCGAGAGCCAGCCCGAGACAACCAGCGCCCTTGCGGCGCCACCGAGCACCGCGGCGTGGGCCATCGGCTCGCGTGCTGCGCTGCGCCCCACGCCGATCACCTGCACCGTGGCTCCGGCCGGATTGCATAGGGGCCCCACGAGATTGAAAACGGTCGGCCTCCCCAGTGAGCGGCGCAGCGGCCCCACCCGCGCCATGGCGGGGTGGTAAACCGGAGCGAGGCAGAAGGCGAGCCCCAGTTCAGCCAGGCAGCGGGCGGCCGTGGCGGGCGGGGCATCAACCCGCACGCCGAGCTGCTCCAGCACATCGGCCGAGCCGGTGCGGCTCGTCACAGCCCGGTTGCCATGCTTGGCGACCGGCAGGCCGGCAGCCGCCACCACGATGGCCGCTGCTGTAGAAATATTGAACGAGCCCGAGCCATCGCCGCCGGTGCCGCAGGTATCGGCCACCACCGGGTGGGAGTGGGGCACTCTCAGCATGCGGCCCCTGATTGCTGCGGCCACGCCGGCGATTTCATCGGCCGATTCACCCACCTCCGAGAGCGCCACCAGCCACTCCCCAAACGCCGCCAATTCGACGCTCCCCCCCAGCACTCCATCGACCAGGCCCTGTGTCTGCGCCTGCGTGCCATGATGGCCGCGGCCCAAGGCCTCGATGGCCGTGGCGAGGGAATCGGCGGTGGGGTTGGAAGGTCGGTTCATCGCTGGTCGATCCTGTTCAGGGTGGCCGGTTCCTGGCCCCGGCCCGCTCCCGGCCGTGCCACGCCCGGCGGGGCCGTTTCCGCTACTATGAACCCGGTTGACAGCCTACACCAACCCATCCCCAGACTCCGAGGACATCTCCACTGTGGTTCGCAAGGTGATT